>Ga0111538_10002604_pt1 | contig 25287 bp, 23 predicted proteins | sample SoiMethybrSBSTD1_FD_79669 | JGI IMG/M metagenome (GOLD analysis project Ga0111538, IMG submission 79669) | Bulk soil microbial communities from a Populus tree surrounding site in Tennessee, USA - Soil MetaG P. TD hybrid SBSTD1 (version 2)... | ecosystem: Environmental > Terrestrial > Soil >...
CTTCGAGCGGCCGCAGATGGACGACCAGGTGCTGCTCAAGAGCGACGGCTACCCCACCTACCACCTGGCCAACGTGGTGGACGACCACCTGATGCAGATCAGCCACGTGGTGCGGGCCGAGGAATGGCTCTCCTCGCTGCCCAAACACGTGCAGCTCTACCGCTCCTTCGGCTGGGCCATGCCGGTCTTCTGCCACCTGCCGCTGCTGCGCAACGCCGACAAGTCGAAGATCAGCAAGCGCAAGAATCCCGTCAGCCTCAACCACTACCGGCGCGCCGGCTATCTGCCCGAGGCCATGGTGAACTTCCTGGCCCAGATGAGCTTCTCCATGCCGGCCGCGGAGGGCGAGAGCCGGGACGAGTTCACGTTCCAGGAGTTCGTGCAGGCCTTCGACCTCACGCGCATCTCCCTGGGCGGGCCGGTCTTCGACCTGGAGAAGTTGACCTGGCTCAACGGCCGCTACCTGCGCCGCCTGACCACGGACGAGATGATCGCCCGCCTGCGCGGCCACCTGCTCTCCGATGCCTACCTCTCGCAGGTCATCCCGCTCTGCCGCGAGCGCGTGGACACGCTGGAGGGCTTCTACGATTACGCCTCCTTCTTCTTCGTGGGCGAGGTGCCCTACGACGCGGCCGCGCTGCAGGGCATGGTGCCCCGGGAGAAGACGGCGCCCGAGGTGGCGAAGCTGCTGCTGGGCCTGGTCGAGCGGAGCATCGACCCGCTGCTGGAGTGGACGGCGGAGGCGGTGGAGGCCGCGCTGCGCGCCTTTGCCCAGGACGAGGGCTGGAAGCCCAAGGACCTCTTCATGGTCGTCCGCCTGGCCGCCACCGGCCGCGCGGCCACGCCGCCCCTCTTCGACACCCTGGCCGTGCTGGGCAAGGAGGTGTGCCGGCGCCGCCTGCGCAAGGCGGCGGACGTGCTGCGGGGGGCCTGAAGGGGCCTTCGTGTATGATCGACGTTTTGCTCCGATGACCGAGAAGCCCACGGGCGCCGCTCCCGCCGACACCGCCGCCGAGCCGATCGACTTCATCCGCGAGATCGTCAAGGGCGACCTGGAGGCGGGCCGCCACGCCACGGTGGTGACCCGCTTCCCGCCCGAGCCCAACGGCTACCTGCACATCGGCCACGCCAAGTCGATCTGCCTCAACTTCGGCGTGGCCGGCGAGTTCGGCGGCCGCTGCCACCTGCGCTTCGACGACACGAACCCCACCAAGGAGGAGCAGGAGTACATCGACTCCATCCAGGAGGACGTGCGCTGGCTGGGCTTCGACTGGGGCGGCCACCTCTACCACGCCTCCGACTACTTCGAGCGGCTCTACGAGTGGGCGCTGGTCCTGATCGACGCCGGCAAGGCCTACGTGGACGACCTCTCGGCCGACCAGATCCGCGAGTACCGGGGCACGCTCACCGAGCCGGGCCGCAACAGCCCCTTCCGCGACCGCGGGGTGGCCGAGAACCGCGACCTCTTCCAGCGCATGCGCGCGGGCGAGTTCCCGGACGGCAGCCGCGTGCTGCGGGCCCGGATCGACATGGCCTCCGGCAACATCAACCTGCGCGACCCGGTCATGTACCGCATCCTGCACGCCACCCATCCCATGACCGGCGACGCCTGGAAGATCTACCCCAGCTACGACTACGCGCACGGGCAGTCGGACGCCCTCGAGGGCATCACCCACTCCATCTGCACGCTGGAGTTCGAGGACCACCGGCCGCTCTACGACTGGTTCGTGGAGAACCTGCCCGTGCCCTCGCGGCCGCGCCAGTACGAGTTCGCGCGCCTCAACCTCACCTACACCGTGCTCTCCAAGCGCTTCCTGCTGCGCCTGGTGAACGAGAAGCGGGTGCGGGGCTGGGACGACCCGCGCATGCCCACCATCTCCGGCCTCCGCCGCCGCGGCTTCCCGCCCGAGGCCCTGCGCCAGTTCGCCGACATGATCGGTGTGGCCCGGCGCGAGAGCGTGGTGGACTACGCCGCCCTCGAGTACTGCGTGCGCCAGGTGCTCAACCGCACGGCCCCCCGGCGCATGGCCGTGCTGCGCCCGCTCAAGGTGGTGATCACCAACTACCCCGAGGGCCAGGTGGAGGAGTTCCCGGCCGAGAACAACCCCGAGGACAAGGACGCGGGCACGCGCCCGGTGCCCTTCTCGCGCGAGCTGTGGATCGAGCGCGAGGACTTCATGGAGGAACCGCCCAAGAAGTTCTACCGCCTGTCCCCGGGGCGCGAGGTGCGCCTGCGCGCGGCCTACTTCATCACCTGCCAGGAGGTGGTGAAGGACGCGGGCGGGGCGGTCACGGAGCTGCGCTGCACGTACGACCCCGCCTCGCGGGGCGGCAGCGCGCCCGACGGGCGCTCCCCCAAGGCCACGCTGCACTGGGTCTCGGCCGCCCACGCCCTCGCCGGCGAGGTGCGCCTCTACAACCACCTCTTCGTGCGCCCCGACCCGGGCGCGGAGCGCGACCTGCTGGAGGACCTGAACCCGGACTCCGAGGAGGTGCTCAGCGGCGTGCGCCTGGAGCCGGCCCTGGGCGGCCTGCCCGCCGGCGCGCGCGTGCAGTTCGAGCGCCTGGGCTACTTCAGCGCCGATCCGGACGGCACGGCGGAGCGCCCGGTCTTCGGCCGCATCGTGACCCTGCGCGACACCTGGGCCCGCGTGCAGGCCAAGGGCCGGTAGCTCCGCCCCCTCCCGGCGCGGAGGGGCTACGATGGAAACATGACGCCCGGCGCGCTGGTGCTCCTCCTCGTGGCCACGGTGGCCCCGCAGGCCAGCCCCACGCCGCGGCCCACGCCGACCCCGCGCCCGTCCACCTCACCGTCCGCCCGTCCACCCCTCAAGCTCGACGTCGAGCAGCAGGTCGAGAAGGTGATGGAAGACCACGCGGGCGACCTGCGCTTCGAGGACGAGGTGGACGTGACGGGCCGGACGCCCGAGGAAGCGCTGGCCCAGCACTTCCGCGAGTTCGACCTCGAGTGCGGCCCCGCCGGCGGCGGCCCCCCCGGCCACGTGGAGTCGCGGGAGGCCCGCCCCCACATGGCGCCGTACATCGACATGGTGGCCCTGGCCCACCTGCTCTCCGGCCTGGGTGGCAAGGGCAAGGGTCCGGAGCGCTATTTCCTGTATCGCATGAACCGCGGCGAGAGCAGCGTGTTCACGGTGCGCGAGGCCCGCCTCACCGCCGCCGAGGGCGCGGCGCCCGGCGGCACCTTCGAGCTGGTGGAGACGTTCCCCGACCTCGGCTCGGCCATGAAGGCCTGGCGGCGGATGGAGCGCGGGTTCGCCACGCCCGTCGGCTCCGACGCCCTCCCGCCGCCGGCCTGGGCCACGACGACCTGCCGCCCGCGCAAGCGCTGAGCGGCCGCTCGCACGGCGGTGTCTTTTCGGCGCACAATGCGCCGGCCCCCCATGATCATCAACGCCCTGCTGCTGCTGATCCCGCTCTCCGTGCTCCTGGAGCACGTGTTCCACGCCCCCCCGGTATGGGTGTTCGTCACCGGGATCCTGGGCATCATCCCGCTGGCCGAGTGGATCCGCCGGGCCACCGAACACATGGCCCGCCTGGCCGGGCCGGCCATCGGCGGGCTGCTCAACGTCACCTTCGGCAACATGGCCGAGCTGATCATCGCCCTCTTCGTGCTCAACTCGGGCAACCTGGACGTGGCCAAGGCCCAGATCACCGGCTCCATCATCGGCAACAGCCTGCTGGGCCTGGGCCTGGCCATCGTGGCCGGCAGCTGGGGGCGCACCAGCCAGAAGTTCAACCGCGAGCACTCCGGCCTGCTGTCGAGCCTGCTCATCCTGTCCGTGGTGGCCCTGCTGCTGCCCGCGCTCTTCAACCTGACCGAGCGCAACATGCCGGACGCGGAGCGGCTCATGCTGGACGAGCGGCTCAGCCTGGGCGTGTCGGTGGTCCTCATCCTGGTGTACGTGTCCAACCTGCTCTACACGCTGGTCACCCACAAGGACGTGTTCGCGCTGGAGGAGGAGAAGGAGAGCCACTCCTGGCCCCTGTGGAAGGCGCTGGGGGTGCTGATCGGCGGCACGGCCCTCATCGCCCTCGAGGCCGAGCTCGTCTCCGGAGCCCTCGAGGCGGCGAGCTCGGCGCTTCATCTCTCCCCCTTCTTCCTGGGCATCATCGTGCTGGCCGTGGTGGGCAACGCGGCCGAATACATCTCGGCCGTCTACTTCGCGCGCCAGGACCGCATGGGCCTGGTCATCACCATCACCGTGGGCTCCACCATCCAGGTGGCGCTGTTCACGGCCCCGCTGCTGGTGCTCATCTCGCGCGCCATGGGCAAGCCCATGAACCTCGTCTTCTCGAACCCCATGGAGCTGATCGCCATCGCCAGCGTGGCCTTCGCGGTGAACTCGATCGCCCAGGACGGCGAGACCACCTGGTTCGAGGGTGTGCTGCTGCTGGCCGTCTACGCCCTCTTCGGCCTGGCCTTCTTCTTCATGCGCTAGGGCTGGGGTTTCCCGCCGCCGCCCAGGCGGTAACCGAAGGTCACGCCGTATTCGAAGGAGCCGCCGTAGGAGATGGTGCGGATGCCGGCGCGCACCCCCAGCGTGAAGCGCCGGCCCAGCATGGCGTCTACGCCCAGGCCCGCTTCGGCACCCAGCTGGCTGTCCTTGGTGTGGGTGATGACCGTGTTGATGGGCACGTAGGGCTCCGGGAACAGCGGCACCTCCTCCTGCATGGTGTCGACCCAGGCCGGGCCCAGGCCACCGAAGATGTAGGGGCGGGCCGGCGCGCCGGAACGATAGTGGCGCAGGTCCAGCCGCAGGTGGGCCATGAGCTCCGTGCGCGTGGATCGGGTGTAGGACCTGGACACGGTGTTATAGCCGGAGTAGCTGCCGTCACCTCCCTTGTCGAGCCTGAGGCCCACGGCCAGGCGCGAGTTGAGCCAGCGCGTGAAGGAGAAGGCCTTGAAGCCCTCGGCCAGGTCGGACCGGCCCAGCTCGAACGACACCATGGTGCGCGACCCCAGGGGCGGCGCCGGCGCGTCGCCGCGGGCCGTCGTGGGCTCGGCCTTCACGGGCGTGAAGTCGGCGGCGGCCAGCACCGTCTGGGCGCCGTCCTGCAGCGTGGGATGGGCGCTGAACGTCCGCTCGCCGTCCTGGCAGCGCAGCTCGTAGCGGCCCGCGGCCAGTCCCAGCTCGATGCGCCGCTCCTTCGGCTTCTGGACCTCCATCACCAGCCGCTGGTCGCCGTCGCGCAGGTAGCAGCGGCCGGCCAGGTCTTCGGCCAGCACCAGCCCGGCCGAGGTGGAGCGCAGGTCGGTCATGACCACGTCGCCGGTGCCGGCCAGGCTGATGTCGTAGGAGGGGTGCTGGGCCCCGCCGCGCGTGCCCACCGTGCGGCCCAGGGTCTCGCGGAAGGCGTAGCGGTAGGCCTCGTCCAGCGTGACCGTGCCCTCGCCGGAGACGTCGGCCGCGCCGCGCAGTCCGGAGATCAGGTAGTAGGTGAAGTAGGAGGCGCCGATGCGGTCGGACTCCTGGGCCGTCTCGTCGGCCGCGCTGGAGGTGAGGAAGGCGTGGCCGCGCATGCGCGACGAGGTGTCGACCATGAAGGGCGCGCGGGCCTGTCCGCCCTTGAGGCGGGTGATGGCGCCGGAGGCGCAGGCGTCGAGCACGGCGATGTGCACGTCGGCGCCGATGCCGTCCAGGGCCGCGCGCAGCGTGCGGTAGGAATAGCGGTCGTCGCCCAGCAGCAGGCCGGCCTCGTCGGCGTGGCCCGAGTAGTAGACCACCACCTCCGTGCGCGGCCGCGCGGCGTCGGCGGCCGGGGCCGTGGCGGCCACGCGCCGGCCCAGGGCCTCCAGGCCCTCCTGCAGCTGCTTGAGGCTCGGCTGCTCGAGCAGTACCACGTTGCCCGCCTCCAGGCCGCCCAGGTCGTGCATGACACGGTTGAAGCGCTGGGCGTCGGAGACGGCGTACTTGAGCCGCGGCCGGGCCTGGCCGCCGAAGTTGGCGCCGGCGATGAGGGCGAAGCGTTGGATGCCGGCCGCCGTCGCGTCCGGCGCGGGGCCGGCGGCGAGCCCGAGGGTGAGAGCGGCGGCGGCGAAATGGGTCTTCATGGGGAGGGATCCTTTCAAGGCTTCGGCTTGCCGCCGAAGAGCCAGCCCAGGCTCACGCCGTATTCCACGCTCATGTCGCGGCCATTGAGGTTGCGGTAGCCGGCGCGCACGCCCAGCGTGAAGCGCCGGCCCAGGGCGGCGTCGAGGCCCAGGCCGAGCACGCTGTCCGTGACGAAATGGTGCGAGTGGGTGACGGTCCGCTGCGGGTCGAAGTTCTCCCGGTCGATCTCGGGCGCCCGCGGGTCGAAGATCTTGTAGCTATCGAGGGTGGTGCTGCTGCGGACCGGTCCCAGGCCGGCGAAGAAGTAGGGCCGGGCCATGGCGCCGCTGCGGTAGTCGCGCAGGTCGAGCCGGATCTGGGCCAGGAGGCCCAGCCTCTCGTAGTCGAGGAAGTGGTGGAAGCCGTCGAAGTCGGCGTAGGACTGGCCGCCGCGGCGCTCCAGCCTGAGGCCGACGGCCAGGTGCGAGCGCAGGGTGAACATGTAGGTCAGGTCCACGGCGCTGTCGGTGTTCGTGGAGCCGATCAGCCCGAAGGCCACCTGGGACCGCCCGCCGACGGCGGGGCCGGCCTCGTCCCCGCGGGCCAGCGTCGGCTCGCGGCGCGCGGGCGTGAAGTCGGCGTTGGCCACCACCACGCGCTTGCCGTCCTCCAGCGCGGCCTGGGACACGAAGTCCTTGCCCGCCTCCTGGCAGCGCACCTCGTAGGCCCCGGCGGCCAGGCCCAGCTCGATGCGCCGGTCGCGCGGCTTCTGCAGCTCCACCACCAGCTGCTTCTTGTCGTCGCGCACGAAGCAGCGCCCGCCCACGCCCTCCTCCAGCACCAGGGCGGCGGCGGTGGAGCGCAGGTCGGTCATGACCACGTCGCCGGCCCCGGACATGTTGATGTCGTAGGAGGGGTGCTGGGCGCCGCCGCGCGTGCCGACCGTGCGGCCCAGCGTCTCGCGGAAGGCGAACTGGTAGGCCTCGTTGAGGGTGACGGTGCCCTCGCCCGTGAGGTCGGCCGCGCCGCGCAGCCCGGAGATCAGGTAGTAGGTGAAGTAGGAGGCGCCGATGCGGTCGGACTCCTGGGCCGTCTCGTCGGCCGCGCTGGAGGTGAGGAAGGCGTGGCCGCGCATGCTGGAGGAGGCGTCCACCGTGAAGGGCGGGCGCGGCTGGCCGCCCTTGAGGCGGGTGATGGCGCCGGAGGCGCAGGCGTCGAGCACGGCGATGCGCACGTCGGCGTTGACGGCGTCCAGCGCCTCGCGCAGCGCGCGGTAGCCGTAGCGGTCGCCGGCCAGCAGCAGGCCCTCCTCGTCGGCGTGGCCGGAGTAGTAGACGACCACCTCGGTGCGGGCGCCGCTGCCCTTGCGCGCCGCCTCCACGCGCCGCCCCAGCTGCTGCAGCCCCGCTTCCAGCTGCGCGCGCGTGGGCTGCTGCAGCAGGATGGCGTTGCCCGCCTCCACCCCGCCCAGGTCCTGCAGGACGTGTCCGAAGCGCGTGGCGTCCGACACCGCGTACTTGAGGCGCACGCGCCCGGAGCCGCCGTCGTTGGCGCCGGCCACCAGGGCGAAGCGCTGCAGCGAGGAGGCGGCGGCGGGAGCGGCCAGGCCGGGGAGGGAGGAAACGGCCAGGGCCGTCGCGGCCAGGGTGCGGCTCATCGGGTGGTTCCTTTCTCGAGCGAGACGACCGACTGCTCCAGCGGCGGGGCCAGGGGCAGCGGGGGGGCGGAGGGGCCGCCCGTCCCGGCCGCGCGCTGGGCGGCGGCCAGCACCGGCTCCAGGTCGAACGGATCGGGGCCGGTGACCAGGTAGAAGGTCTCGAAGCGCGGCGCGTCGTCCAGCTCGTACGACTGGTCGAGCAGCACCTCTCCCGCGCCCAGGCCCACGGCGTGTGTGCCCCGCGAGGGCAGGTGCCGCGTCACCGTTCCCCGCCCGTCCACCGACACGATGGCGCCGTACGACTGGCCGCCGGCGCGGTAGGCGATGCGGATGAGGTCGCCCTTGCGCCCGCGCGCGCCCTCGGGCAGCACCTCGCTGCCCGTCCGCGTCTTGCGGAAGAGGCGCAGCGCGGGCAGCAGGCCCTTGGCCCGGACCAGGGGGTCCGGCGTGGCCACCTCGGCCGGGCCGGGGGCGGCAGCGCCCGTGTGATGGAGGAGCGGCCAGGCCACGAAGCCCAGCCCCCCGGCCGCGGCCACGGCCAGCCACAGGGCCGGGCGCGCGGCCCGCGCCCGCGCCGGGGCCGGCCCCAGCCGGGCCCGGACGCCCGCGGCCAGCGCGGCCAGGGGGGGCGCCTCGCGCTCCATCTCCTCCAGCCGCTGCCGCAGCGCCGGGTCCCGGCCGAGGCGGCGGCGCAGCCGCTCGCTCTCGGCCGCCGGCAGCTCTCCCAGCCGCAGCCGTTCCAGGAACAGGTCGGGAATCGGATCGTCGTTCATGGCTTCTCCAGGTCGGCCAGCGTCGCCCGCAGGCCGCGCAGCCGCTTGCGCACTCCGGACACCGACAAACCCACCTCGCGCGCCACCTCCTCCAGGGTCAGGCCGTCCACGTAGTGCAGCACGGCCAGCGTGCGGCTGGACGCGGGATGGCGGCCGAAGAGGCGGTCGAGCAGGGAGCGGGCCTCGCGCTGCCCGGCCGGATCGTGGGCAGCCGCGATGCGCTCCAGGAGCCCGTCTTCGCTGGTGGTGGGATGGCGGCGGCGGTCGCGCAGGCGGTTCAGGCACAGGTTGGTGGCGATGCGGTAGAGGAGGCTGGACGGGTAGCGGCCGTGCAGGCGCTCCCGGCCCTGCAGCACGCGCACGAACACGTCCTGGCACACGTCCATGGCCTCGTCCTCGCTGCCCAGGAGGCGGCGGCAACGCCGGAGGACCATGGGCGCATAGCGCCGGCAGAGCGCCTCGACGTCCAGCTCCGCCCCGTCCACCGTGCCGTCCCTCACCTGCTCCTTTCAACCCCAGGCCCCGCTCCAAGTGTCACCGAGGCGGGCGCTCGGCGCTAGAATGGGCTCCCAGAGGCTGCCGCGCCCGACCCGGCGACGGCGTGCCGCGTCCGGCCCCACGACTCTCTCCCACCGAGGAGCTCCGGCCGATGGACGAGTCCTTCGAGTTCGAGACGGCCACCGGGGGCCTCGTCGTGCTCGACCCCGAGATGTTCGACCTGCTGGACTGGGAGTTCGGCTACCGGCTGGGCATCGTGATGGACCCGCAGGGCCTGAGCCACGAGGCCCTGGGCGAGGAGCCCTGGCCCAAGCAATGGATCCGCGCCGCGGAGCCGCTGCAGGAGCTGCAGGAGCAAGGCCAGTTCCAGCTCATCCTCACCGGCGAGGCCGTCTTCCACATGCGGGTGACGGACGAGAAGCACCAGCTGCGGTCGAAGGCCCGCTCCTCGGTCCTGTGCGGCCGGCTCAGGGTGGAGAGCGAGCGGCTGGTGGTGGCCGAGAGCTGGCCCGACCCCGAGGACAGCCAGCAGTTCGACCTGCCGCGGGGCGAGTTCCAGGTCTGGATGCACGTGCTGGACATCCCGGCCGACGTCACGCGCACGGTGGGCGTGTTCGGCACCTCCGACTTCCCCTACCTGGCCATCGAGCTGGTGCGCGACGCCGCGCCGGCCGAGGGCCCCAACACCTTCCCGGTGCGGCTGCCGCTGCCGGAGGACGAGGCGGAGCCGAGCTACGGCTGGCTGTGCCGGGCCACGGTGAAGCGCAACGAGGGCGACTTCCTGCTGCTGGACCTGCACCGCAACCGGCGCGAGACGCTGGGCCAGGGCCGCCTGCCCGCCCGTCCCGCCGAGGGCCTGCGCCCGGGCGACCAGGTGCTGGTGCGCATCCTGCAAAAAGCGCAGGGCTTCTGGTCCCTCGAGCTCGACCGGAGGCTTTAGACGTAAGGAAACAGGAACAGCACGGCCACGTCCCAGAGCAGGTGGCTGACCAGGGCCGGGACGGCGCTGCGCCAGCGCAGCACCATCGCGCTCCAGAAGGCGCCGGCGCCGAGGGCCACCACGAGCAGCAGCGGCTGGCCGAGCGAGACGTGGGCGCCGGTGAAGACCAGGGCCGAGACGAGCAGGGCCCGGCCCGCGCCCCAGCGGGCGGCCACCGAGAGCGTGAGGGCCGTGCGCCACACGATCTCCTCGCCCACCACGATCCAGATCAGCAGCGGGAGCGCCTGGCCGGGAGGCACCGCCTCCCGCCAGCCGTACACCGACGCCATCTGCGCGGCCGTGGCCGGGAACGCGGCCAGCACCCGGGCCACCACCGCGCCCGCCGCGTAGAGCAGGGCCGCCGCCGCCACCCCGATGCCCACCAGCCGCGCCGAGGGCCGCAGGAGCCGGCGCCAGGGCAGGCGCACGGTGAAGAGCGCGAGCGGAATCATCACGGCCGCGTTCACGGCCATGCGGTACCACACGTTCCCGATCCAGCGCCCGAGCAGCGGCAGCAGGAGGAGCGAGGCCAGTGCCACCAGGGCGGCGCCGCCCGTGCCCGCATTCGGGCGTGCGTCCTCCGGGTGAGCGTGCGGCGACAGCCGCACACTCAGGCCCCACAGCGGCTGGATGGCCGCAACCAGCGGGCGCACGGCCTCCTCGTCGAACGGGCGCGGGTCCAGGCCCAGCGCGTGCCGGGCCGGCTCGGGGTCGCCGGTCATGCCGTCCTGCAGCATGCGCAGCTGCGCGGGCGTGGAGAGCGCGCCCGCGCTCAGCGCGCTCCAGGCCGTGACCACCGGGCGCATCAACGCCAGCGGGGTGGGCACGATGAAGAGCGGGAGGGAGGCGGCCCGGGCCACCGTCTCCACCACCTCGCGCAGCGTCAGCCGCCGCGCGCCCACCACGTCGTACGCCTGCCCCACCGACTGCGGCCGCTCCAGCGCCGCCGCCACCGCGGCCGCCACGTCCTCCACGTGCACCGGCTGCAATAGCCCGTCGCCGCGGCCCACGACGGGGAAGACGGGGGCGGAGCGGATCATGCGCACCAGGTGCGTCACCATGTCGTCGCCGCGGCCGAAGATCACGCCCGGGCGCAGGATGGTGAAGCGCAGGCCGCTCCGGCGCACCAGCTCCTCCGCCTTCCACTTGCTGTCGTGGTAGGGCAGGGAGGCGTCGGGCCGGCTGCACACCACGCTCACGTGCACCAGGCGGCGCACCCCGGCCGCCCGCGCGGCCTCGATCAGGTGGGCGGTGGCGTCCACGTGGGCGGCCCCGAAGCCGATCCCGTCCGCCGGGCGCTTGATGCCCACCAGGTTCACCAGGGCGTCGACGCCCTGCAGCGCCTCCGCCGGCAGCCCGTCGCGGGCCAGGTCGCAGGCCACGTGGTCCACGTCCGCCGGCCGTGCGCGGCGCCCGCGGTCGATCACCAGCGCCCGGTGCCCGCGGGCGCGCAGCGCCTCCACCACGTGCCGGCCCACGAAGCCGCTCCCTCCCGCCACCGCTATCCGCATGACCGCCTCCTGCCTGTATCTACCGGAAGGCGGCTCCGGAGTTGCGCGGCTGGAGGCTCCAGCCCAGGACGCCCAGCAGGCCGAAGCCGAGGGCGTTGAGCGGGCCATGGACGCGGGCCATCCACGAGAGGGCCAGCAGCGGCGCCTCCGTCCACTCGCCGTAGGCGTAGGCCACGGCGGCGGCCATCGACGGCAGCAGGCAGGCGCCCGAGACCGCCAGCAGCGCCGGCGCCGCGCCGCCGCGGAGGGACAGGCGCCGCCACTGCCAGGCGGCGAAGGCCAGCAGCGCGGTGGCGAGCAGGGCCGCGCCGGCCATCTCCAGCGCCGGCGAGAGCGTGATGCCGGCGGCCAGCAGCGGCGTGCCGGCGGCCACCCCGTTGGCCAGGTGGCCGTAGGCGCGCGAGCCCGGCCACTCGCGCCCGGCCCGGCCCACCAGCGCGCAGGCGGTGAAGCCGGCGAAGTGGAAGTGGATGGCCGTCAGCAGGACCACCGGCTCCTCGAAGCCGAGGGGCCGTGCGCCCAGGCGCGAGAGCACCAGCCAGCCGCCGCCGATGGGCAGGAAGAGGAGGGCCGCCGTCACCAGGCGCTCGGCCGGATCGCGCACCGCGTCCCCCCGCGCGCGCAGCAGCCGCCGCGCGGCCAGGAGGGCGGCGAACAGCATCCAGCCCGCGGCCAGCGCCCCCGAGGCCCACCCGCGGGGAAGGAGGAAGGAGGCGGCCGCGGCGGCGCCACCGGCGAGGGCCGCCGCCGCCAGCCCGCGTCCGCCGCTCGTGATGCCGAGCAGGTCCAGGAGCTGCGGGACGAGCACCAGCACGGCCAGCAGGAACAGCGTCTCCAGGACCCAGAACGGCCCGTATCCGCACGCGGCCGCCCCGGCCACCGCCGCCCAGATCAACGTCCCGGCCACCACGTGGATCCGCATCACCCCCCTCGTCTCCATCTACCGGAGATCGGGGACAAAGTTGTCCTTCAGCCCTTCCAGGCGGCGACGTACAGGGCGAGCTCCACCACCGGTGGGACGAGCGCCAGGGCCAGGCCGCACCACAGGGCGGGCTCGCGCCGCAGCGGCCGGGCGGTGCGCCAGGCCTCGAGGGCGGCCGACCAGGCGAAGAACACCACCGCCAGCTCCAGCAGGCCGCCCAGCATCGGCACGTACGGCATGGGCGCGCGCACGCCCCCGGCCTCGGCCAGCTTGCGCACGATGTAGAGGCCGAGCGAGGCCAGGCCCAGGGCCAGGACGACCCGCGTGCCGGCCAGGCGGCGGTCGGGCCAGGACCGCTCGAGCCCCTTCTCCACCCAGTGCCGCCGCAGCAGCGCCTGCGCGGCCAGGGCCAGGCCGGCCAGGGCGGCCGCGCCCAGGATGGGCCAGGTCTCGAAGCGGGCCGGCGAGAGGATGCGGCCGTCGGGCAGGCGCGACGCGCCCACCATGATGAGCGGCAGCTCGGCGCTGCCGGGCAGCACGCGCGGGGTGAGCGAGAGCAGCACCGCCCACAGCGCGCCGGCGGTGGCCAGCGTGTGCACCAGCGCCACCGCGTGCTTCCAGTGCCGCTCGTCGGCCGGCAGCGCGTCCCCGTCCCGCACGGGCAGGGCGCGCCGGAGGTCGTCGCGCATCTCGGTGGCGTCGTGGTAGCGCAGCAGCGGATCGGGCGCCAGCGCGCGCCGCACCACGCGGTCGAGCTCGCCCGGCAGCGGCGCAAACGCGCCCGCCGGGCGCGTGCCCGTGGCCATCTCGTAGAGCACGACGCCCATGGCGAACACGTCCAGGCCCGGGCTGGGCGGGCCGCCGAGGAGGGCCTCGGGAGCCATGTAGGCGGGGGTGCCCGCGGCCTGGCCCAGGCTGGTGACCGTCTCCCGCCGGCGATCAGGGTCGATGCTGCGGGCCAGCCCGAAGTCGGAGACCAGGACGCGCCCGCCGTCCTCGATGAGGATGTTGGCCGGCTTCACGTCGCGGTGCACCACGCCCACCTCGTGCGCGTGGGCCAGGGCGTCGAGCGCGGCCAGGGCCACCTCGCGCGCCCGCTCCGGCCCCAGCGGCAGCAGGGCGCTGAGCGGCCGCCCGCTCACCAGCTCCATCACGATGTACACCGTGTCGCCGTCGCGGCCCAGGTCGAGGGCGTGCACGATGCCCGGGTGATGGAGGCGGGCCAGCGTGCGCGCCTCGCGCTCCAGGCGCTGCACGGCCAGCGGGTCGTTGGCCAGGGGCTCGGCCAGCACCTTCACCGCCACCTCGTGGCCGAGGCGGAGGTGGCGGGCCCGCCAGACGACGCCCATGCCGCCCTCGCCGATGGGCTCCAGCAGCTCCAGGTGCTCGCCCAGGCGCAGCGGCGGCAGCGGCGACTCCTCCAGGCAGGCGGGGCAGAAGGGCAGGCGGCCGCCGCGGGCGCGGAGGCCGCAGCGCGGGCAGGCGGCGGTCTCCCCGCTCATGCCTGCAGGGCCGCGAACAGCGTGTGCATCTCGTCGGCGGCATCATCCGCAGAGCCGACCGTGTCGCCCAGCTCCTCCAGCACCAGGGCGCGGAAGCGCCGGCGCGCGCGGTGCAGCGCGGCCTTGAAGCGCACCGGGCTCATGCCGCAGGCGGCCGCCGCCTCCGCGTAGCTGGGCGCCTCCTCCAGGCTGAAGAAGCGCAGCACGGCGGCCGCGTCTCCCCGCCGTCGGCCGTCCTCGAACTCGGCGGCCAGGCGCGCGGCCGCGCGCTCCATGACACCCAGCGCCCACTGGCGCAGGAACGCGCGGTCGGGATCGGAGGGCAGCGCGGGCAGGTCGCGCTCGGCGTCGAGGGCGTCCAGCGGCACCACCGGCGCGCCGCCGCCGCGCTTCAGCGCGGTGCGCTTCTCGTGCGCCTTGATCAGGTCGTTCTGCAGCGCGGCCAGGAGGTAGGAGCGGAAGCGGCCGCGGGCGGGATCGAGCCGCTCGAAGGCCTGGCCCTCGATCAGGCGCACGAACAGGTCCTGCACGCCGTCTTCGGCCGCCTCGGGCGCGAACCCCTTGCGCCGCAGGAAGACGTAGGCCGGCCGCCAATACGCGCCCAGCAGCGCCTCCAGGGCCTCCCGCCGCTGGGGGCCGCCGTGCCCGGCCTGCCGGATGAGGGTCCAGCGCGTGGTGGGGAACATGCCCGCCCGCTCAGGGGCGCGGCGCCTTCTCCGAGCGGGCGTAGAGGAGGGCCAGGGCCAGGTGCAGGGCCAGGCTCAGGGCCACGCTCAGGAAGGCGGCGGCGGTGGTGAGCAGGTAGCTGGGCACGCCCAGGCGGTAGCGGCTGGAGATGGTGCGCACGCCGTCTTCGTCGATCGACCCGCCGAGGAGCCGGCGCCCGCGGATGCCGAAGAACCACACCAGGTTGAAGCCAACGGCGGTGAGGACCAGGGCCAGGCCGTAGAAGACGGCGGCGGCCACGCGCTCCTGCGGCTCGCGCAGGTACTCGGCCAGCACGGCGGTGGGGAAGGGCAGGAAGGCGATGCTCATGAGCAGGAACACGTTGGCCAGCAGGAAGGCGCGGTCGGTCTTGCGCACGTAGGTGAACACCGCGTGGTGGTTGGCCCACATGATGCCGATGGTCACGAAGCTGATCGTGTAGCCCAGGAAGCTCGGCCAGTGGTGGGCCAGGGCCGGCCACAGCCCGTGCGCGGCCAGCACCTCGGCCGCGGAAGGAACCTTGATCTCGATGATGAGCAGCGTGATGGCGATGGCGAACACGCCGTCGCTGAAGGCCTCCAGGCGCGTGGTCTCGGCCAGGCCCCCGTCTTCGGTGGGAGCGCTCACTCGGCGGCCTCGGGCCCGTCGCGCTTGAGCACCACCAGCGTGAAGTCGTCGTCGTAGCTCTCGCGCCTGGTGAAGCGGCGGGTGGCCTCCACCACGGCCAGCACCACGTCGCCGGCGGTGAGGTGGGCGGTGTCGGCCACCACCCGGCGGAAGCGGTCGTTGCCGAACTCCTCGTCCCGCGCGTCGGCCGGCTCCACCACGCCGTCGGTGTAGAGCGCGAGCACGTCGCCCGCCTGCAGGTCCACGCGGCCCTCCTCGCAGCCCCCGCCCAGGCCCAGGCCCAGGGCGGGCCCGCCGCAGTCGAGCCAGGCGTGGCTGCCGTCGGCCCGGGAGAGGAGGGGCGGGTTGTGGCCGCAGTTCACGTACTGGAAGACGCCGCTGCGGGTGTCGAGCAGGCCGAAGACGGCGGTCACGAAGCGCGAGCGGCCCTGCGACTCGAGCAGCACCTGGTTCACGGCGGCCACGGTCGCCAGCAGGGTCGGGCGGCGGTACAGCTCCATGCGCAGGGCGGCCCGGAAGGTGGCCATGATGAGCGCGGCCGGCACGCCCTTGCCCGAGACGTCGGCCACCACCGCGGCCAGGAAGCCGTCCTCCAGGGCCAGGAAGTCGTAGTAGTCGCCGCCGATGGTCCAGGTGGGCAGGTTCACGGCCGCCATGTCCCAGCCCTTCACGTCGGGCGGCGTGCGCGGCAGCAGGCCGGCCTGCACCTCGCGGGCCACCTTGAGCTGGCCGTCCATCCACTGCTTCTGCAGCACCTCCCGGTGCAGGAGCGCCTTCTCGATGGTGAGGGCGGCCGCGCTGGCGAAGAACTCCAGCAGCTCGGCGTCGGTGGCGGTGAAGGCGTCGCCCAGGTCGCTCTCCACGTTGAGGGCCCCGATGACGCCCGCCGGGCCCACGATGGGCACGGCCAGCTCGGAGCGGGTGGCGGCCCGGCCCACCACGTAGCGCGAGTCGGCGTGCACGTCGCCGCACACCACCCGCTCGCCGGTGCGGATCACGTGGCCCACGATGCCGGTGCCCCAGCGCAGCATGGGGTCGTGGCTGCGCGGCTGGTCGTAGCCGGTCTGCACCATGCCCGCGATGAGGTTGGTGTCGGGCACCGCGGCCAGGGGCACGCTGCGGTTGAGCACGAACACGCCCGCCGCGTGGTGGGGAATGGCGCTCTGCATGGCCTGCAGCAGGTAGTCGAGCACGTCCTGCAGGTCCAGCGAGCGGCTCACCCGCAGCGAGAGATCGAGCAGGACGCGGTAGCGCCGCTCGAGATCGGGTGACTCGGCCATGGCCTCACAGAATACCTCCAGGGCCGCGATAAGCTACATCGAATGCGCATCGCGACCTGGAATGTGAACTCGCTCAAGGCCCGGCTCGACAAGGTGGGCTGGTGGCTGGAGCGGGCGCGGCCGGACGTCCTCCTCATGCAGGAGACGAAGCTCAGCGACGCCGACGTGCCGCGCCTCTTCTTCCAGGAGAAGGGCTACGACGTCGCGCACCACGGCGAGGGGCGCTGGAACGGGGTGGCCATCGCCAGCCGGGTGGGCCTCGCGGAAGTGGTCTCCAACTTCGGCCTCCCCCTGCAGAAGGCGAAGACCGACGAGGCCGGCGACGACGAGCCCCTGGCCGAGGCGCGCATGGTGGCGGCCGTGTGCGGCGGCGTGCGCGTGGTCTCGCTCTACGCGCCCAACGGGCGCACGGTGGGATCGCCCACCTACGCGGCCAAGCTGGTGTGGTACGAGCGCCTGTCGCGCTGGCTGGCCGAGTCCACGCGCACGGACGAGCCGCTGCTCCTGGGCGGCGACTTCAACGTGGCCCCCACCGACGCCGACGTCTGGGACCCCAGGGCCTGCCACGGCGGGACCCACGTCTCGCCCCCCGAGCGCACCGCCTTCCAGCGCCTCCTCGACTGGGGCCTGCTGGACGCCTACCGCCGCCACCGCCCCGAGCCCGGCCGCTACACCTGGTGGGACTACCGGGCCGGCAACTTCCACAAGAACTTCGGCATGCGCATCGACCACCTGCTGGTGACCGCGCCCCTCCTCGCGCGCACGGTGTGGGCGGAGGTGGACCGCGAGGCGCGCAAGGGCAAGCCCATCCCCTCCGACCACGCGCCGCTGGTGGTGGACGTGGACGAGGCGGGGCATCCCTTCGACGCCGGCTGGGCCTCGGCCGAGGGCCGCATCGCCGCCCGCCTGGGCCGCTGATGCTGCAGCCGCCCATCGAGCCCATGCTGGCCAAGCTGACCGACACCCTGCCCGAGGGCGAGGGCTGGCTCTTCGAGCCCAAGTGGGACGGCTTCCGCGCGCTCGTCTTCCGCGACGGCGACAGCGTGTACCTGCAGAGCCGCGACCTCAAGCCGCTGGACCGCTACTTCCCCGAGCTGGCGGATCCGCTGCGGGCCAGCCTGCCCCCGCGCGTGGTGCTCGACGGCGAGATCGTGATCGCCTCCCCGCGCGGGCTCGACTTCGACGCCCTGCAGCTCCGCCTGCACCCGGCCGCCTCGCGGGTGGCCAAGCTGGCCGCGGCCACGCCGTCGTCGTTCGTGGCCTTCGACCTGCTGGCCGAGGGCGACGACGACCTGCGCGGGTATCCGCAGGCGGAGCGGCGGGCGCGGCTGGAGACGGCGCTGGCCGGGGCCCGCGGCGCCGTGCTGCTCACGCCCTGCACCCGCGACCGCGCCCTGGCCGCCGAGTGGTTCCACCGCTTCGAGGGGGCGGGCCTCGACGGCGTGATCGCCAAACACGAGAGCACGACCTACCAGCCGGGCAAGCGGTCCATGGTCAAGGTGAAGCACGCGCGCACGGCCGACTGCGTGGTGGCCGGCTTCCGCTGGCACAAGAACGGGCCGGGCACGCTCATCGGCTCGCTGCTGCTCGGCCTCTACGACGCCCAGGGCGCGCTGCACCACGTGGGCGTGACGTCCTCCTTCACCATGGACAAGCGCAAGGCGCTGGCCGCGGAGCTGGAGCCGTTCCGCCGGGGCGCGCTGGAGAGCCACCCCTGGAAGGCGTGGGCGGAGTGGGGCGCCGACGGCGCCCACCAGCGCATGCCCGGCGGCCAGAGCCGCTGGAGCGCGGGCAAGGACCTCTCCTGGGAGCCGCTGCGCATCGAGCGCGTGTGCGAGGTGAAGTACGACCACCTGCAGGGCGACCGCTTCCGCCACGCCGCCACCTTCCAGCGCTGGCGCCCCGACAAGCCGCCGTCCGCCTGCCGCTACGACCAGCTCGAGGTCACGCCACCGGCCGAGCTTGCGCAGTTGTTCGGGCCCAGCTAGCCGGTCTTCCTCAGATCCAGCTCCCACGTCTCGGCCACCAGGTCGTGGCCGAAGCTGTGGTGCTTCTTCTCCTCCGTCACGCGGAAGCCGGCCTGGCGGTACACGTGGCGGGCGGCGTCGAGGTCGTTCTGGGTCCAGAGCACGATCTTGCGGTAGCCCTTCTGGCGCGCGAAGCGCACGCACTCCTCCACCAGCTTCCGGCCCAGGCCCAGGCCGCGGGCGGCCGGCTCCACCAGCAGCAGGCGGAGCTGCGCCACCGTCTTCGACCGGCGGACCAGGAACACGGAGCCGAGGATCTCCCCGTCGCGCTCGGCCATCCAGCAGCGCTCGCCTTGGGGGTCGAAGCGGCGCAGGAAGTCGGCGCCGATCTGCGCCACCAGGGCCTCGAACTCCGCGTCGTAGCCGCGCTCGCCGGAGTAGAGCGCGCCGTGGCGGTGCACCACCCACCCGATGTCGCCCGGCTGGTGCTGCCGCAGCACCACCGCGCCGCGCTCCTCCGCGGCCCCTCCGCCACCCCCCAGCAGCTCCTCGATGGTGGACATGGCGGCCAGCAGCCGCGGCCGCGCCGCCTCCGGCACGCCGCCCAGGAGAACCGCCACCTCCGTCCGTGATTTCTGCTCCAGCGGGGCCAGGGCCTTGCGCCCGGCGGGGGTGAGCACGATGAGGCTCTGGCGCGCATCCTCCTCGGTGCGCGTGCGTGCGATCAGGCGCCGCCGCTGGAACCCGCGCAGCATGCGGCTCACGTAGCCGGCGTCCAGGCCCAGCTCGCGCACCAGGTCGGTGGCCACGGTGCGCTTCCGGTGGGCCAGCTCGTACAGCACCCGCACCTCGGTGAGGGAGAAGGGGCTGCCCAGCAGGCCCTCCTGCAGCACGCCGATGCGGCGCGTGTAGAGGCGGTTGAAGCGGCGGACGGCGTCGAGGGTGGCGGCGGGCGGCTGGGGCACGGGCGGCCTCCTGGGCAAGAGGTTGACAGTGTCAACCAACTCATTGCCGGAGTCAACCAATGCCACGCCGTGAACGTGCCCGTGCCCGTGCCCGTGCCCGTGCCCCGTGCCCGTCCGTTAGCCCGGCGTCCTCTTCCGAGTCCCCCTCTTCCAGGTGTCCTCCATCCCGCCCCAGGGATGGTAGTCGGGGTCCAGGGGCGCCGGCGCCGGGCGCTCCGCCTCGGGCACGTGCTCCAGGTTCACGCGCACGCGGTACCAGGTGGTGTTGCGCCCGCGCATGGAGTCGACCAGCACGTCCGCCGGCTGCAGCAGCGCGGCCACGGCGGGATGGCGGGCCTGCCAGCGCTCCAGCCCGGCCAGGGCCTCCTCCTTGGCGCGGGCGCGGCCGATCTCCAGCAGCGGCTTGGTGGGCACGCGCCGCCCGGCCCCCTTCTTGCGCGAGGGGGCCACGCGGTCGGGCTCGCCCTCCTGCTTCACGTAGTGCGGCGGCCAGGGCGCGTCGCCCAGGCCCTCCGCCTCCTGCCGGGCCGAAAGCTCCAGCAGCGCGTCCAGCGCGCCCGGCGCCGCGTCGATGCCGGCGTGCCGGTCCCCGACGGCGGCGAAGCGCGCGGGCATGGTGCGCAGCGTGAAGTCCTCGGGCCGCGTCTCCTCCAGCTCCTGCCAGGTGAGGGGCGCCGAGACGCGGGCGTCGGGCTTGGGCCGCACCGAGTAGGCGCTGCAGACCGTGCGGTCCTTGGCGTTCTGGTTGTAGTCGAGGAACACGCCGTGGCGCTCCTCCTTCCACCACTTGCTGGTGGCGATCCCGGGCGCGCGCCGCTCCACCTCGCGGGCCAGGGCCAGGGCGGCCCGGCGCACCTGGCCGAAGGTCCAGCGCGGGCGCAGCCGCACCAGGATGTGGATGCCGCGCGAGCCCGAGGTCTTGGGCCAGCCCACCAGGCCCAGGTCGGAGAGAGCGGCGTGCACCTCGCGGGCCACGGCCTGGAGCTGCGGCCATTCCACGCCCGGCACCGGGTCGAGGTCCACGCGCAGCTCGTCCGGGTGGTCGATGTCGTCCGCGCGCACGGGGTGCGGGTGCAGCTCCAGGCAGCCCAGGTTGGCCATCCAGGCCAGGGTGGCCGCGTCGCGCGGCACCACCTCGTTGGCGCCGCGCCCGGAGGGGAACTGGAGCTCCACCACCTCCACCCAGTCCGGCCGCTTCTCCGGCGCGCGCTTCTGGTAGAAGAACTCGCCGTGGATGCCGTTCGCGTAGCGCACCAGCACGTTGGGGCGGCCGCCGGCTCCGCGCAGCGCGCCCTCGGCCACGGCCAGGTAGTACTGCACCACCTCCAGCTTGGTGATGCCGGCCTCCGGGAAGTAGATCTTGCCGGGGTTGGTGACCGTGACCTCGCGGCCGGCCACGCCCAGGACGACCTGCTCCCCCTTGCTCGCCACGGGGCCAGAATACTTGATGCGCTAGCCCGTGATGGCCTGCGCGCGCGCGTGGACCAGGGCCTGGGTGGCGGCGTCGGCGCCGTGGAAGCTCTCGATGCGCAGCTCCTGCAGCGTCACGTCCTGGGGCGCGCCTAGCGTGGTGAGGGTGGTGAAGAAGCGCAGGCAGTGCCCGCCCAGGCCCACCTCCACCGGCAGGACGAGAGCCAGGGGAGCGTCGAGGCCGGGCTGGCGCCAGTCGGCCGGCACGCCCGGCTGGGCGGCGAGCTCCGCCAGCAGCGCGGCCGCGCGCGGGCTGTTGCCGGCCGCCTCGCGGTCCAGGCGCGTCAGCAGCTCGCGGGCCACGCTGGGCCAGTTCAGGACGTGGTCGCGCACGCCGCCCACCTCGAACAGCAGGCGCAGCGCGTTGAGGCGCGGCGCGGCCGTGAAGCTGAGGGGCGCCGGGGCCGGGCGCCCCGGGCGCAGCGCGGTGAGGAAGTGCACGTAGGCGCGGTTGGCCATCACGATGTCCCAGCCGCCGTCCATGGCCGCGGCCGGGAAGGGATCGTGCTGGGCCAGGATCAGCGTCAGCGCCTGGCGGATGTCGGCCATGCCGGGATCGTCGAGCGCCGTCTCCCGGTAGGCGGGCGCGAAGCCGGCCACTTGCAGGAGCGCGTTGCGCTCGCGCAGCGGCACGTCGAGCACGCCGGCCAGGGCCAGCAGCATGTCGCGGCTGGGCCGCGAGCGGCCCGTCTCCAGGAAGCTCACGTGCCGGGCCGACACGCCGGCGGTGAGGGCCAGGTCGAGCTGGCTCATGCGCCGCGACGTGCGCCAGCGCCGCAGCAGCGGGCCCACGGTGGTTTCCATGGGCAAGAGCCTAGCCTTCCCGCGAACCGGGCGCCATTACGTCGGACGTAATTGAGACGCTGACCTCCGCGGCCTAACTTCCTGCGCAAGGAGGATGTCTCATGCACGCTGATCAGGGCCGGCTCCTGCGCACCACCTTCACCGTCAACGCCATCGCCACCGGCGCCACCGGCCTCGGCTTCCTGGCCGCCGGACACCTGTTGGGGCCCGTCTTCGGGCTGGCCCCGGCCGTGCTCTGGGTGCTGGGCGCCGGCTTCGTGGCCTTCGCCGTCCACCTGGCCGCCGTGCTGCGCGGCCCGTCGATCACCCGCGGCCAGGCCCTCTATTTCGCGCTGGCCGACTCGGTCTACGTGGCGGCCAGCGTGGTGGCCGTGATGGACTTCCCGCACCTCATGAGCGGCATGGGCCGCCTGGTCTTCGCCGGCCTGGCCGACGTGGTGGCCATCTTCGCCATCGCCGAGTTCGTGGGCTGGCGCCGTCTCTCCGCTCCACGGCCGGCAACGGTCTAGGGTGTCCGCACAGCACTAGGCCCTGACCGCGTCGAACACGCGGTAGAAGGTGCCGGTCTCGGCGACGGACCGGACACGCAGGCGCGCTTGCTCGAGGAGGGAGACGTACTCCTCGAGCGAGCGCTCCCGGCCGCCGGTGTTCACCAGCATGTTCAGGTCGCTGAAGGCCAGGAACCAGTCGCCGACGGCGTTGCCGCTGGGCAGGCCGGCCGGGGCCTCGATCAGCAGCAGGCGGGCGCCGCCGCCGAGCGCCTCCCGGCAGCGGCCCAGGATCTCGAGGCTGCGCGCGTCGTCCCAGTCGTGGATCACGCTCTTGAGCAGGTACAGGTCGGCCGCCGGCGGGGCCGTCTCGAAGAAGCTGCCGGCCACGTAGCGCGCGCGCTCGCCCAGGCCACGGGCCGCGAACAGCGCCTGCGCCCCGGCGCGCGCGTGCACGAGGTCGAACACGGAGCCGGTGAGCGCGGGGTGCACCTCCAGCACCGCGCAGAGGAGGGCGCCCAGGCCACCGCCCACGTCCACCACCGTGCGCGCGCCGGCCACGTCGATGGAGCGCGCCAGGGCCGGGCCCACGCCACTGGTCATCTCGGCCATGGCCTGGTGGAAGACGGCCGCCGCCTCCGGATCGCGGGCCATGGCCTCGAACGTGTCGACGTCGGCGCCCTCCAGGCCGGCGTAGGCCTTGCGGCCGGTGCGCACGCAGTCGGCCAGCCGGCCCCAGGCCTGCCAGACGTGTTCCCCGCCCATCACCCGCGCCCAGGCCCGGCGCGACTGCGGAGAGCGCGTGACCAGGCACTGGCCGAGGTCGGTGAGCGCGAAGCCCTGCCCGTCCTCCGTGAAGAAGCCGAGGAAGGCCAGCGCGCGCAGCAGGCGAAGGGTGGCGTCGGCGTGGGTGCCCGCGCGCTGCGCGACCGCGGCGCCGGCCAGCGGCCCCTCGGCCAGGAGGTCGGGCAGGCCCAGCTCGGCCGCCGCCCGCACGGCCTGGGGGATCCAGAGGCTGCAGATCATCTGCGAGACGCGGAGCGGCGGCGGCAGCGGCGGGGAGGTGGTGGTGGTGGTCATGTGTGGGATCTCCTTCCCCGCCGTTGTAGCAGCCCGCGCCGCGGTTCTCTTGTAAGGATTTGACCTGGGGGCGATCATCGAGCGGAGGAGCGAGCGCGTGTCAGAACATGTCGTCCTGCTGGGGGATTCGACCTTCGACAACGCGGCCTACACGCACGGCCAGCCCGATGTCGCCACGCACCTTCGGAAGATCCTGCCTCCCGGCGCCACCGCCACCCTGCTGGCGGTGGACGGGAGCACCACCGCGGATCTGGAGGACCAGCTCCAGCACCTGCCCGGGAACGCCACGCGGGCCGTGGTCTCCATCGGCGGCAACGACGCGCTCCTCAATGCCGACATCCTGAACCTGCCGGCGTCGTCCACCCTGGAGGTCCTCCATCTGCTCGGCGCGCGCGCGTCGCGGTTCGAGAAGGACTACCGGGCGGCGATTCTCGGAGTCGTGCGGCGCGTTCCGAACGTCACGGTATGCAGCGTCTACAACGGCAACCTGCCCGACGACCAGGCCCCGTCGGCGCGGGTGGCGCTGATGGTCTTCAACGATGCCATCCTCCGCGTGGCCTTCGCCCTGCGCCTCGGCGTCATCGACCTGCGCCTGGTCTGTGCGGATCCCTCCGACTACGCCAACCCCATCGAGCCCTCGGGGAGCGGCGGGGCCAAGATCGCCCGCGCCATCGGCCATGCCCTCGGCTTCCTCGAGGAGCGCGTTCCCGCCAGCCGGGTGTTCGCCGGCTGAAGGCGGCCGCCCGGTCAGGCCAGCAGGGTGGCGATGTCGGTGACCAGCGGCTGCAACTGGCGGGGCGTGACGCCGCTGAACTCCTTCACCTCGTGCGCGAGGTGGGCCTGGTCGGAGTAGCCGAACTCGAGGGCCAGCCCGGCCCAGGTCCCGCGGCCGCCCGCGCGCAGGTGGCGCACCAGGCCGTCGAAGCGCACGATGCGGGCCAGCAGCTTGGGCGGCAGGCCCACCTGCCGGTGGAACAGCGCGATGACGTGCCTGCGGCTGTAGCCCGTCTGCCGGCAGAGGGAGGCCATGTCCACCGTGCCGCCGCTCTCCTCGATGCGGCGCACGGCCCAGGACACGACGCGCGTATCGGCGCGGGCCTCCCGCACGCAGTCGAGCAGCACGGCATCGACCAGGTCGAAGCGCTCGTCCCAGCCGTCCAGCTCCGGCAGCCGGTGGAGCAGGTGCCGGTGCCGCGGGGGCAGCAGGTCGGCCAGCGCGTGCGCGCGGCCGCTCAGCTCGTGCATGGGAATGCCGAACACCAGGTGGGCGCCGATGGGCGTGAGGTTGACCTGCAGGCCGTGCTGGAAGCCGTCGTGCTCGCAGAGCGTGTACTGGCCGGCCAGCCCGGCCGCGAAGCCGCCCCGGTGGGTGTCGAAGCGCCGGTCCTGCCCGTAGCCGTACACGCGGATGGGCGGCGCGAACTCGATGATGAGGGGCACGAACGGCACCGGCAGCTCGCGCCGCCGGCTCACCCCGAGCGAGCGCTCGCGGTAGCCGCAGTAATCGTCGGCCACGAACGCGCGCAGGGCCGGCGCCGGCGGGCGCAGCGCCATCTCCCAACGGCCGCCGTCGGCCGCGCCGCTGAGATGGCGCGTGCGCGAGAGGGGGAGCGCGTGGGCGGTCATGGACTGGCCGCCAGCACCTGGTGCCACAGATCGGTGATCCCCAGAACGGCAACCCAGCGCTCGACGTAGCTACGGTCGAGCGCCGCGCCCTGCGCGTGCACGATTCCCGCCGCATCCAAAAGCTGGCGCTCCGAGCTGCCCGCCTGCCGGGCCCATTCGAGCTTGGCCACGATGGTGTCTTCGGGAGAGGGCAGCCGCACCCGGGTGCCCCCTTCCAGCGTGCCGGGCCGGGCCCGCGCAAACTCCTCCTGCCTGAAGGGCCCGTCCATGGGCAGGATGAAGTCGATCTCCATCCCGGTGTTGGGGTCGATGGCATTGAACCGGCGGCGGTGCGTCAAGGCGTCGCGCGCGCGGCCCGAGTCCACGTAGAGGCCCGCCGC
>Ga0111538_10002605_pt1 | contig 25286 bp, 26 predicted proteins | sample SoiMethybrSBSTD1_FD_79669 | JGI IMG/M metagenome (GOLD analysis project Ga0111538, IMG submission 79669) | Bulk soil microbial communities from a Populus tree surrounding site in Tennessee, USA - Soil MetaG P. TD hybrid SBSTD1 (version 2)... | ecosystem: Environmental > Terrestrial > Soil >...
CGGCTCCAGCGCGCGCGCCTTCGGGGCCTTCGGATCCAGCGACACTTCCACGTCATCCACAATGAAGCGCGAACGCTCACCGTCCGCGCCACGGCGTTCATCGCAGCGCTGCAGCGCTTCGGTCAACCTGCGATTCCCCGGCCGGCGCGCCCCCACCTCCGCTGAGCGGCTCGTCGAAGGCGTTATCGCGACCGAGCCTCAGCCTCGCGCGATGTTCTCCATGGCGCGCACGTCCACGGGGGACAGCTCGAAGTCGTAGGCGCCCAGGTCCTCGCGCATGTGGTCGGGATCGGTGGTGCCGGTGAGGGGCTGCATACCGACCCGGAGTGCGAAGTTGAACACCACTTGTGCCGGCGTGCGCCCCACCCGTCGCACCAGGCTCGCGAAGGTCGGGGTGCGGAGCGCGTCCAGGTTTGCGGTGAGGAGGGAGAAGCCCTGGTAGATGATGCCGCGCTCGCGGCAGAATGCCCGGATCTCACGGTCCCAGCCGGCGACGGCGAAGCAGCGATTCTGGACGAAGGCAGGCGGGGTCGTGGCGCGGGCGCAAAGCAGCTCGAGCTGATCGAGGGCGACATTGCTGACGCCGATCAGCCGCGTTTTGCCCGCGGCATGCAGCCCTTCCATGGCGCCCCATATCGCCAGGTCGGACGGCGCGAGCCCGACGCGGCGCGACGGCCCGTGGAGCACGTAGGAATCGAGGGTGTCGACGTGCAGATGCTCGAGGGACCGGGCGAACGACTGGCGCACCTGGGTAGCATCGTCGGCGTCGGGATCGTAGGGCAGGCGATGGTCTTGCCCGCCCCGCGACGTGAACTTCGTCTGGATGAAGAGCTCGGCGCGCGTGACCACTCCCGCGGCGATCGCCCCCGCGATCCCCGCGCCCACTCCCGCTTCGTGGTAGTGGCGCCGCTGATTCGCGGTGTCGATGCCGCGGAAGCCGGCTTCGAGCGCCAGACGCGTCAGCCGCTCGGTGGCGTCTTCCTTCCAGGCGGTGCCGTAGACGAAGCTTGGCACGCGGACGCCTCTGACCTCGAGCTGACGAGAGACCACGCTCGCATCATATCAAGCGCCAGGAGGCCGCGACCTCCTGGCGCCGACTTGTGTCGTGTCGCCTAGTCCTTCTTCTGCTCGCGTGCGCCCTGGCGGGCGTCCTGCTTGCTGTTCCGCTTGTCCTGCCGGCATTCGGCGCGCGACTTCTCGTCGCCCTTCTTGCACTCCACCTTCTCCTTGCGCGCATCCTCACGTCCGGTTTGCCGCATATCACGGGCGCCCTGCCGATCGTCCCGACGGTCCTGGCGATTCTCCGCTCCCGGCGTCTGGGCGTAGGCGGCCGGCGAGACCGTGAGCGGTGCGGCGACGGCCAGGACCAACGCCGACATCGAAACACACAGAGCCCTCTTGCAGTTCATCGCGCCCCCCTTGTCGTGGACCTTCATGTCGTTCGTCGCAGCCCGTAGTCCATCGAGTGTGTAATCCGGCCCGCCGGCGGTGCAATGGGACATTGGTCCTACCTCACCGCCATTCCATCTTGCCCGTTCGCTCGACGATACGCCATCAGAGCTTGCGGGGCGCAAGTGCTCGAAAAGCGAGTCGAGCCCGCTTCACCGCTCCACCGGGCCGCCACATCAGCTTGCAGACGTCGCCCCCAAGCCCGCGCAACTCGGCACGAGCCGGCGGGCATGCCCGTTGCACTCCGAGCGTCTCGTACGCGGCACCAGTTGTCGTGAACCAGCAGTCGACATGAAGGGGAGGATGGCCATGCGCCGAATCACTGTCGCGGTTCTCGCTCTTGCGCTCACCGTCGCGGTTCCGATGCTCGGGCTCACCTCGGACCACGAGCACACCATCGCCGTGCCCGACAGTCTGAAGTGGGTCGAACCTCCGGTGCTGCCGGGCGCCCGCCTCGCCGTCGTGCAAGGCGATCCCGGCAAGGAAGGTCCCTTCGTCTACCGGCTGAAGATGCCCGCCGGCTACAAGGTCCCGCCGCACTTCCACAAGGCCAGCGAGAACGTGACGGTGCTCGCCGGGACGTTCTCGGTCGGGATGGGAAAGGAATTCGATTCGAAGAAGGGACAGGAGCTGCCGATCGGCGGCTTCTTCTCGGTCCCGCCGCAGCATCCGCACTATGCCTGGGCCGGCGATCAGGAGACCGTGGTGCAGGTGCATGGCGTGGGGCCGACCGACCTCACGTTCGTGAATCCGACCGACGATCCGCGGAAGAAGTAGTCCCGCGGGGGCCTTGGCCCCCATGCGCCGTCTCCCTCCGGCGCGTGGGGCCGGGCCCTGCTGGATTTGCTACCATCCGGATGGCGATGACGGAACGGTCCGCCAGAGGGAGCGTGTCAACGATGGCAATCCAGCACGAGGTGACGGAGCGGGTGGTATGGCCGCGCGGGCGGCGGACGGTACACGCGCGGCCCATCGCGCCGCGCCTTCCGAGCCTGGCGGGTCGGACGATCGGACAGCTCTGGGATGATCTCTTCCGCGGCGACGAGATCTTCCCCATCCTCGAGCGGGAGATCGCGCGCCGGTGGCCCGGCGTGACATTCGTCCCCTATTCCGTCTTTGGCTCGACGCATGGGTCGGACGAGCGCCGCGTGCTCGCCGAGCTACCTGGCCGCCTTCGCGCGCTCAAGGTCGACGCCATCATCTCGGGGATGGCCTGCTGAGGGAGCTGCACGCCCGCCGTGCTGCGGGCGAGCGCGGTCGCCGAGAACGCCGGCGTCCCCACCGTGTCGCTGACGTGCGAGGGGTTCGCCACCCAGGCGGCGACGACGTCGACCGGCCTGGGGTTGCCCGCCTTGCCCGTCGCCATCGTCCCCGGCCACGTCGACGTGCAGACGGCGGCGGAGCTGGAGGACAACGTCGTCGCGGTGACCGTCGACGGCGTCGTGCGCGGCCTGACGCGGGCGCCGGACGAGGTGGGGGAAAAGGAAGAGCCCGGGCTTGACGACGTCGTGTTCGAGGGCACCTTCGACGAGATCAACCGGTACTTCTACGACCAGGGCTGGAGCGACGGGCTCCCCATCGTGCCTCCCACGGAAGCGCGGGTCGCCGAATTCCTGCGTCAGACGCGCCGCTCCCCGCAGGAAGAGCTCGGCGTGCTGCTCCCCGACCGCCGCAGCGCGACCGTGCGGAGCGTCGCGGTCAATGGTGTGATGGCGGGCTGCCGGCCGGAGTACATGCCGGTGCTGATCGCCCTCGTCGAGGCGATGGCCGATCCCGGCTACGGCGTGGAGCATAGCGGGAACACGCCGGGCTCGGACACGCTCATCGTCGTCAACGGCCCCATCGTCAAGGCGCTGGGGTTCAACTACGAGCAGGGCGCCCTCCGCGACGGCTTCCAGGCCAATACCGCCATCGGCCGCTTCTGGCGGCTCTATCTCCGAAACGTCGCCGGATTCCTGCCTCACAAGACCGACAAGGCGACCTTCGGCAACACGTGGCGCGTGGTGCTGGCGGAGAACGAGGACGTGATCCGCCGCATCGGATGGACGACCCTCGCCGAAGACGCCGGGGCGCCGCGAGGACGGAGCGCGGTGACGATCTCCCGCTACACGGGCGGGGGCGTGCTGGCGTGCGTGTTCGGGAGCCGGCCCGAGCAGATGATTCCGTATCTGGCCGACGGGCTGGTGCGCCACGTGGGCTGGGAAGTGATCTTCACCGTGGGGATGGCGGTAGGCGCGCAGAAGCCGCTCCTCATCCTTTCGCCGATCCTCGCGGAGACGTTGGCGCGGGCCGGGCTCGCCAAGTCCGACGTCCAGGAGCTGCTGTGGCGGCAGGCGCGCATCCCCGCGCGGCAGTTCGAGCGGCTCATCGGGCCGTGGACGAATCTGGCCCCAGGCCATCCGAGCCTCGTCGACCTGGTGGCGCGTGGCCGCGCGGACGGGGTGTTCGCGGAGTCCGACGACCCAGGGCGCCTCGTGCCCATCGTGGCGCGGCCGGGGGACATCACGGTCGCGGTGAGCGGGGACCCTCTACGCACGAACGCCTACGTCTTCGGGCACAACGGGATCCTGGGCTACCCCACCACCAAGCTGGTGGACGATCCCGCCTAGCCTTCTCAACGATTGAACGCGGACGGCTCGTAGGCGCCGGCGCGCTCGTCGCGATCGGTCGGCGCGAGCTCCGTCGCGGGGTCGCCGGCCACGCGCGTGTGGCGCATCACGCGGGGCTCGCGGTAGTCGTACGGGCGCGCCCGATGCAGGACGCAGCGGTTGTCCCAGATGACGACGTCACCCGGCCGCCAGGCGTGGGCGTACGTGCGCGGGGGACGGCAGGCGAAGTCCACGAGATCGGTCAGGAGCCGCTCCGACTCAGCCTCCGGGAGGCCGGGGATGCCGTAGGCGTGGCGGCCGATGAAGAGCGCTGGCCGGCCGGTGACCGGGTGCACCTTCACGAGCGGGCGCAACGGCGCGCCCTTGACGTGAAAGCCATAGCCGGCGCCGGTCTCCACCACGTGGCCGATCTGGGCCTGGGAGTGATAGAGCGAGTGGTGCGCCGACAGCCCCGCGATGCGGCGGCGCGTCGCCTCGTCGAGCGCCTCGTAGGCCGCGCGCATGTCCGCCCACTCGGTCTCGCCGTCCGCCGACGGCACAACCTGCGCGGAGAGGCACGAGGCCTTGGCGGCGAGCGGCATGTAGGAGCTGTCGGTGTGCCAGCCCTCGTTGCCGCGCAGCGATTTGTAGCGATGCTCGGTGGCTTCCATGATGGCGCCGTCCGGCTTCACGTTGCTGATCGCCACCGCCTTCTGCTCGGGGTCCGCGGCGAGGAGCTCGATGTCGCCGAAGCGGCGGGCGAACGCCACTTGCTCCGCCTCCGTCAAATGCTGGCCGGGAAAGATCAAGACGGCATGCTCGAGAAAGGCTCGCTCCACCGCGGTCCACGTGGGCGCGTCTATGTGGGCGAGCGCAAGACCGGTGACCTCCGCGCCCAGGGTGGCCTTGGTCGGCGTGACGATTGGCGCCATGACGTCCTCCTGGGTCGGGAGCATGCGTCCGCCCCCGCATTCAGTCAAGCCAGCGGAGCAGACCCCCCACACCCAAAGCCCGCCGCAATGGGGATTCCGCTGTGCTGATCTTACACGCCGTCTTACATCCGATTGAGCCCCAGATTACCCAGGCTTTCCAGCGTCGACTTTCGGAACTCGGCGCCGCGTCGTCATAAATCGGGCGTGGCACATGCGATGCAGCCCTCGAGATTGGGCCTTAGAACCGATGGAGGTGACGACCATGATCAACAATCGATGGAAAGGCCTCGGGTTGGGAACGATCGGGGCTGCGCTACTCATCGCGCCGGCGACGGCGCTTGCGCAGGCTCCCACCACGCCATTGCCGACCACGCCCACCGCCACGCCCGAAGGCGGTGGAATCGGTCTCGTCGGCGTGGTCGCGGCGCTGATCGTCCTCATCGTGGCCATCGGGATCGCCGTGAAGTTCTACGACCTCAAGCGTAAGCGCGAGGAAGAGGGCGTGGTGCTCCAGGCGCGGCTGTCCGACGCGCTGCTCCTACATCCCAGCCTGGTCGGGATGCCGGTCGTGGCGAGCGTTCACATGCCGTTGCGGCGCGGCTCGCCCCCGCTCGTCGAAGTGAAGGGCACGGTGGCAAACCAGGCCGCGCGTGAGATCGCGATGCAGCTGGTGCAGCGGGAGCTCGGCGGCGTTCCCGCAGAGGTCGAGGACGAGATCCTCGTGGACCCGCTGGCGATCAAGCGCGTGGCGGCGGCGTAGCGCGCATTCCCGCCGGGGTGGCCCGGGCGCGTGGGCGGAAGCGGACGCTAAGTCAGCGTCAGCTCCCGGTAGCCGTCCGCGGCCACCCGGTCACACCAGTCGCGGTACTCGGGCGCCGTGCCACTGTAGCGGGCGACGATGCGCACGTGCTTTCCCTCGACATTCTGATTGACGCCCGTCATCCACGAGTCCACCTCGTTGGCGAGCAAACCCTCGCCCTTCTTCTTGACGAAGGCGGTCCACTCGTCGACCGCGTCCGGCCGCGCGTCGGCCACGCGCAGGCCGTGGCGGCCCATATGGCCGAGCAGGTCGCGGATCCACTCGACGTTGTACTCGATGCTGCGGGGGATGTTGCCGAGCGCGGTATGGGGCCCCATCACCATGAAGAGATTGGGGAAGCCGTCGACCATCACCCCCACGAAGGTCTCCAGCCCCGCGCGCCACCGCTCCTTGAGGCTCCGGCCGCCGACGCCGCGGATGTCGATGCGATCCAGGCTGCCGGTGATGGCGTCGAAGCCGGTGGCATAGACGATCATGTCGAGGTCGAAGTCACGCGCGGTGGTCCGGATCCCAGTGGGCGTGAGGCGGACGATGGGTGTCTCGACGATGCTGACCAGCTCGACGTTGGACCGGTTGTACACCTCGTAGTAGCCGCTTTCCTGCGGAACCCGGCGCGTGCCGAACCCGTGGTCCTTGGGGATCAGGAGCTCGGCGACCCGTGGATCCTTGACCCGCTGGCGGATCTTGCCCGCCACGAATTCGGAGAAGAGCGCGTTCGCCTCGCGATCGGTCAGGACGTCCTTGAAGTTGCCCATCCAGATCGCGAAGCCGGGAGCCGCATAGAGCATCTCCCAGAACGCCTCGCGCTCCGCCGGAGTCACCTCGAAGGTGCCGCGCGGATCGGTGGTGTGAATGAAGCACGCGGCCGTCTCCCGGCAGCGCTCGAAAATGGCCGGATAGGTCCGGCGGATCTCCGCCATCTCCGGATCGCTGATGGGCCGGTTGTGCAGCGGGGTGCACCAGTTCGGCCTTCGCTGGAACACCGTCAAGTGGCCCGCGGTCTTCGCGATCTCGGTGATGGCCTGCACGCCCGTGGCCCCGGTGCCGATGACGGCCACGCGCTTCCCCTCGAAGGTCACGGGATGCTTGGGCCAGAGGCCGGTATGATAGGCCTCGCCACCAAACGCCTCCACGCCGGGAATCCGGGGCAGGGTGGGCGCGGACAGGGGACCGACTGCGGTGACGAGGTAGCGGGCGCGGCAGCGCGCTCCGTCCTCCAAGGTGATCCCCCACGTCCGATCGCCCTCGTCCCACGTCGCGGCCTTCACGCGGCTGCGGAGCTGGATGTCCCGGCGCAGATCGAACTTGTCGGCGACGTGGTTGAGATAGCGCTCGGTCTCCGGCTGAGGCGCGAAGTGCTCGGTCCAGCTCCACTCCTCGAGCAGCTCCTGGCTGAAGGAATACCCGTAGGAGTAGCTCTCGGAGTCGAAGCGGCAGCCGGGATAGCGGTTCCAGTACCACGTGCCGCCGACGCCGGTGCCCGCCTCGAACACGCGCACTCGCTGGCCGAGCTCGCGCAGACGGTGGAGCTGGTAGAGGCCGGAGATGCCGGCGCCGATGATGACGGTGTCGTAGATCAAGGCCTCTATTCTACGCGGACGGCACGCCCGGGGCCAAGGCGCGACGCGAACACTACGGCCGGCGCTTGCGCCACGTCTCGATGGCGCGCGCGTGGAGCAGGTAGTGGCCGTAGGTATCGAGCCGGAGCCGGCGGCGGCATCGGCTCGCCCCGCCGAGCTGGTCTGGGGGGACGCGCTCGATGAGCGCCAGGAGGCGCTCATGAACGCGCTGCTGCTGCTCGAGCACCTCGGCCACCGTCAGATGCTTCTTCTTCGCCATCATCTGGGCGTTGAACGCGTCGATCCCGCCGTAGGTCGTCGAATAGCGCGGCGGCCGGCCGCCCGCCAGGATGAGGGGAACGTGCTTGAGCGCCTCCTCTTCCCAGCTCGTCACGTGGGCCATGATGTCCTTCACGGACCAGGCTTCAGTCACCCCCGGCTCGAGCAGCTCCGCCTCGGACATTCCCGCATAGGAGTGGGTGAATCGGCGCCAGGCCGTATCGAGCCGGGGCAGGACATCCCGCAATGCCTTCCGGCGCGCGTAATGCTCGGGAAGGCAGACGGCGCAGGGCCGGAAGCCGGCCGCGACGGCCGTCTCCTCGTCGGCGAAGAACACCCGGTCCTTGGCATACCCGCCGCGTGCGATGGCTCGCCGAGCCGCAGCGCAGTCGAGCCGCCCGTAGAGCCGCGTGCGCCGGTGGCCCCCGAGAACGCCGACAGTCGGGCTGGCATAGGGCCGGCGGTCGGCCCCGAGCAACGTGTACGTCCTGGCGCTCATGCCCGGTATACGTGTGGGTCCGCGCCGTCGGGTGGAGTCCCCGTCAGCCGAGCCGCAGTGAGTCTCGGAGCTCTTCCACGAGTCGCGTCACGTCCTCCGCCGTCACCGCGCGCTGGTCCGCCAGGGCGGCGATACGGCCGTGAAGAGTGCGTCGCGCGTAACTGCGATAGGGCGCGGGGAGGCCCATGAGGAGGTGGATGAAGAGATCCTGAAGATCATCCGGCCAGCGGCGCTCGTGCTCGCGCCGCGCCGCGCCGAAGTCGAAGGGCTCGGTCACCCGCTCGTGGGCGCGCGCGGTGCGCAGCGCCGCGGTGGCCGCCTCGTCGACGCCGTCACCGGCGAGGACCACGCCGTACGCCTCGCGCGCCCGCTCGGGAGAGACGAGGCCGGCGGCGACGTCGGCCAGGACCGCCGCGGGCGGGCGAGCGAAGCGATCCCCGTGGCCGCCCCCGCCGGGGGTGCGCACGCTCAGCGTGTCGCCCGGCTCGAGGGCCAGAAGATCGATCTTGCTGAGCCGCCGCTCCGCCGGCGTGCCGGGATTGAGCCACACGCTCCCGGTGGCGCCCGCAGAGCCCCCCGCCACGCCCCAGGGCGCGAAGCGCAGCCGCTCCATCCCGCGAGCGGTGACGAGCCCCTCGGGCCGGAACACCTGGAAGTCGAGCCGTACGCCGAAGCCGCCGCGATGGCGGCCTGGCCCCGCCGAGTCCGCGATCACGTGATAGCGACGCACGACGATGGGCACCTCGGCTTCCAGGGTCTCGGCAGGCGTCGTCTTCAAGAAGCCGATGGAGGAGTCGCAACCGTCCACCCCATCCCGCCCCGGCCGGGCGCCGCCGCCACCGATCATCGGCTCGATCACCGTGACGTGGCGACGGCCCGCTTCCGGGTCGGGGAGCGACAGCGCCACCATGCAGCCCTGGCCACCGCCGGCGGCGGGAATCTGCGCCGGCAGCGCGCGGCTCAGCGCCCCCAGCACCGCGTCGTAGATGCGCAGCACTGTTGCGTAGCGCACGCCGCATGCGGCGGGGAACTTCGGGTTCACTACCGAACCTTCCGGCAAGGTCATGCGCACGCGGCGCAGTACCCCGGCGTTGAGCGGGATGGTGCGGTCGTTGGTGACGAAGTAGTTCACCAGCGCGACGGACATGAAGGGGTGCACGCGCCCGGCCGTGGGCACGTTCATGGCCGAGCCCACCTGGACGTCGCTGCCCGTGAAGTCCATGTGGATCTCGCCATCGGCGATGCGAAGCGCGACCTTGAGGCGGATCGGGATGTCGGTGACCACGTCGTCCTCGATGTAGTCCGAGAACTCGTAGCGTCCTTCCGGCATGCGGCGGATGAGCGCCTCGACCTTACGGGCCGAGTAGTCGATCAAATCGTCCATCGCCTTGTCGACGGTGTCGGAGCCGAAGCGGCGGATGAGCTCGTGCATGCGCCGCTCGCCGGTGGTGAGTCCGGCCACGAGGGCCCGGAGATCGCCCCAGTTCTGCTCGGGGATGCGGCAGTTGGCGAGGATCACGTCGAGGAGATCGCGGTTGACCTGCCCGCGCACGAAGAGCTTCTTGGGCGGGATGCGGAGGCCTTCCTGGAAGATCTCGGACGCCCGCGGCGAGATCGACGCAGGCACCATCCCTCCCACGTCCGAGCTGTGGAGGAAGCCGGCGCCGTAGGCCACGAGCCGTCCCTCCGAGAAGATGGGGCGGACGAGGTGGATATCGGGCAGGTGAGTGGCTGCCGCCGCCGAGCCGTAGGGGTCGTTGGTGATGATGACATCGCCGGGCTCGAGCGGGCCCACGGCCTCGAGGGTGGTGGCGTAGTTGATCCCGCCGAAGCTCGCCACCCCCAGCTCGACCGGATAGGCAAAGAACTCGCCCGAGGGATTGAGGAGACCGCACGTGAAGTCGGCCGTCTCCTTCACGAACGTCGTGTACGCCGTGCGCTCCACCACATAGGCCATCTCTTCGACGGCGCCCTGAAGATAGTTCCGCAGCAGCTCGACGGTCAGAGGATCCAGGCGCATCAGCGCTCCCTCCGTAGCAGCAGATTGCCGAAGCCATCGACCTCGGCGACATGACCGTCGGGGATCAGCACGGTGGTGTCCGGCTGCTCCACGATCGCCGGCCCCGCGAGCCGCATGCCACGGCCGAGGCCGTCCCGCTCGTAGACGCGCGCGTGCGTGCGTCGGCCATCCAGCCACAGGAGGCGCGTGGTCCGCGGCGTCGATGCGGTGGTGGCGGGCGCTCCGGCGAGAGGCACGCGCGGGCGCGCCGCGCGAAGCTGTACCCGCAGATTGACGATCTCGGCCGGCGCCTCCGGGTCGGCGTGCCCGAACGCGCGCTCGTGGGCCTGATGGAAGGCGGCGAGGATGCGCGGAAGGCCGCCGGAGGCGAGCCAGCCGGGCTCGAGCGGCACGGCGATCTCGTAGGACTGGCCGATGTAGCGCATGTCCGCGGCGAGGCCGAAGCTCGACGATGCGGCGTCCGCGCCGTGGCGGGCCAGCCAGTCGCCGAGCTCCGCGCAGAGCGCGTCGTAGACCTCGCGCAGCGTCGCGGGCGACGCGGCCTCCGCCTTCGCGTGCACGGTCCGCACGGCGTCGCTGACCACATCCGCGCTGAGGGCGCCCAGGGCGCAGAGCGTCCCCGGCGACCGCGGGACGAACACGGTGGAGATGCTGACCTCGCGCGCCACCAGCGCGCCCACCACGGGGCCGGCGCCGCCGAAGGCCACGAGGGCGAAGTCGCGCGCATCGACGGCGGCGCGCGACAGGATCTTGGTGAACTCCGCGTACATGTTGGAGACGGCCACGCGGACGATGCTCTCCGCGGCCTCGTCCGGCGTGGCGCCGAGGGGCCCGGCGAAGCGCGCCACCGCCTCGTCGGCCAGCTCGCGGCGTAGCGGCATGCGGCCGCCCAGGAAGCGCTCGGGATCGAGGAAGCCGCACACGAGGAACGCGTCGGTGAGCGTGGCGTCCTTGCCGCCGCGGCCGTAACACGCCGGCCCCGGCTGGGCCCCCGTGCTCTGCGGTCCGACCTTGGGAATGCCGACCTCATCCACCCACGCGATGGAGCCGCCGCCCGCGCCGATGGCCGTCACCCCCACGACGGGCATCATCACCGGCACGCCCCCCACGTGCTCGGTCGTGCTCCAGCGAGGCCGGCCGCCCTCCACCACCGCCATGTCCGCGCTGGTGCCGCCGACGTCGAGCGTGATGACATGGCTGAGCCCCGCTTGGCCGGCCACGTAGGCGGCGCCGATGACCCCCGATGCGGGCCCGGACAGGAGCGTCGTCACCGTCTGCGTCCGCGCCGCGGCGACCGGCATGATGCCGCCATTCGACTTGGTGACATACGGCGCGGCGGGGACACCACGCGCGGTCAGCGCCTCCTCGAAGCCCTGCAGATACCGGCGTACCTTGGGCTGCACGTAGGCGTCGAGCACGGCCAGGGCCGTCCGCTCGTACTCGCGGGCCTGCGGCCACACCTCCGACGAGAGACTGACGGGCAGGCCGGGCACGACCTGCGCGGCGACGTCGCGCGTCCGCTGCTCGTGGGCGGGGTTGCGGTACGAGTGCAGGAGCGACACCACGAGCCCCTCGATATCCAGGGCGGCGAGGCGGCGCGCGGCGTCACGGGCGGATGTCTCGTCGAGCGGCGTGTCCACGCGGCCGTCGGCGCGCAGCCGCTCCCGGACTTCGGCCACTCGCGCCCGCGGGATGAGGGGCAGCGGCCGGGCGCCGTCCAGATCGAACGGGTTGGGCAGCCGCAGCCGCTGGAGCTCGAGGACGTCGCGGAAGCCGTCGGTGACGAGGAGCCCGAGCCGCGCGCCCGTACGCTGAATGAGCGTGTTCACGGCGATGGTCGTGCCGTGTACGACCGTGCCGATCTCGGCGGGATCGATGCCGTGCTCGCGGGCGAGCTCGACCAACCCGGCGCGCACCGCCGCCGCGAACTCATGCGGCGTCGAGGGCACCTTGAGCCCCGTCAGCGTGCCGGTCTGCGTGTCGAAGACGCTGAAGTCGGTGAAGGTGCCGCCGATGTCGATGCCGAGCCAGTAGCGGAAAGCCACCGCGGCCCGGATGCCCGCCTCAGGCGGGCAGGCGCTCGTACATGTCGTGCACCTCAGGGCCGTGGAAGCGCGCCACCCGGTCGGTAGGCGGCAGCTTCTCCGAATAGAAGAACTGCGGCAGCTCGTCGTCCTTCGCGGTGAACCCGGCCCGGCGGTTGAACTCGTGCTCGAGCCGCAGCGTCTCCTGGCCGAGCTTCGTCCAGAACTCCGGGGTGAGGCTGGTTCCGCACGCGCTGTTGATCGCGTCGATGATGAACGCGATGTTGACCTCGGTCACGCTGCGGCCGAAGAGACAGAGCCCGAGCGAGTCCGTGGCGGCGACGTTCGTTTGCACGACCAGGCTCTGGCCGATGATCGCGTTGAGGTCCATCTCGCGGGTGTTGAGCCGCGGCAGGTTGCCCGCGGTGTGGTCCGCGCCCATCGCGGTGACCATCATCGCCACGCCGGTCGCCTCCACCACGCGGGGGTCGTATGCGCTGATCGCCTGCTTCTTGATGACGGGCACGCGCGTCACCTTGTAGTGCTCGCCCACGCGGGCGGTGCCCTGGGCCCACAGGCGGCCCTTCTCGGTGCCGCGACGGACCTCGGCCAGGCAGTCGGCCATGAACTTCGCGTCGCCGAAGGCGCCGAGTCCGGCTTCCATCAGGACCGCGAGCATGGCGCCGGTCTCGATCGTGTCCACGCCGAGGTCGTTCGCGATGTAGTTGAGGCCGGCGAGGTCGTCGGGCTCGGTGAGGCCGCAGTTGGTGCCGAGGAGGCCCAGCGTCTCGTACTCCACCGGCGAGACGATCTCCTTGCCGGAGGCGTCCGCGTAGAGGTTGCTGCACTGGATGATGCAGCCGGGCATGCAGGCGTGCGTCTGCTCGCCCCCGCGCGAGTTGTTGAGCTCGGTGATGTAGTCGCCGCCCATCTTGAAGCGCTCGCCGGTGGAGAGATCGACCTGGCGCCCCGCGCTGAAGTTCCGCACGGGCAGGCCGCCCATCTGGTTCTGCACGTCGGCCATGCCCATGGTGCCGATCTTCTGGTAGAAGTTCGTGATGATGCCGTCGGCCTGCAGGAGCTTCGCGTAGTCCTTGATCGCCGCGTTGACCTTCTTTGGCTCGTGGAAGGCCGGCACCTTGTCCATCTCGACCACGATGGCCTTGACCTTCTTCGAGCCCATGACCGCGCCCACGCCGCCCCGCGCGGCCAGGCGCGAGGGCCGGCCGTCCTTGTCGCTGAACGCGATGCCCGCGATCAGTCCGAGATATTCGCCCACCGGGCCGCAGAGGGCGACGGTGACCTTCTTGCCGTACTTGGCATGGAGCATCCGATCCGCTTCGAAGTTGCCCTTGCCGAGATAGGGCGTCCCGTCTTCGAAGGCGATCGTCCCATCCTTCTTGAAGTGGATGACCACCCAGGTCGGCGAAGCGCCATGCAGCGTGAATCCGGCGATGGACTGCTGGCCGAGGGCGTAGGCAAAGGAGCCGCCGCCGTTGGCCTCCTTGATGCCGCCGGTCAGGGGGCTGCGGCAGCCCACGCTGGTGCGGTTCGCATTGGAGAAGCTGGATCCCGCGAAGGGCCCCGCCGAGAAGATCAGCGGATTCTGCGGCGACAGCGGGTCTACCGTGGCCGCCCCGCATTCGAGCAGGGTCCGAGCGATCAGGTTGCGGCCTGCCCTGACGATGTCCTCGCCGTGCAGCTCGCGGCTCGTGATGGTCCGGTCGTCCAGCCGGATGTCCAGGTACTTGCGCATCGCTCGCTCCTTCTCAAGTACGGGTAGGACCCTCGGGGGTCGCCCTAGTCTATCCGATTGCCGGGCGATCCGCCCACCGGTCTCATCCCGCTCCTGCCGCGCTGTGCGGAGCTAGCGATGCTCGCTCATGGTCACGCCCTGGACGATCTTCCTGACGACGCGGTCGCGCATGATCGCGCTCACCGGAGGGAACGCCTTCCGGGCCTCGGGCGGCACCGGCTTCCACTCGGCGGTGCCGGGCCGGCCCTTGAAGTAGTCGAAGGGCTGCGCGCCGGGCCCGGCGGGAAGGCCCACCACGATCCGACCCACCATCCCCGCCACCTCGTGCGGCATGCAGAAGTAGTCGTAGACACCGGGCACCCGCAGCGTGACCTCGAAGTGGTTGCCCGGGTTCACCAGGAACTTCGAATCCCACGGCTCGGCTCCCTCGGGGATGCGCAGGGAGTGCTGGTCGTTCTTCGGATGATACGCAGTGGTGGTGTGGACGTTCGAGTGCACGACCCAGCGCACCGTTTGCCCGGGCTCGATGCGAATCCCGATCGGGTCGAACCACACCTTGGTGCCCAGGGGGTCACTCATCATGTGGATCTCGACCGGCCCCGTCGCGTGGGCGGAGCGGGGCACCGCGAGGCCGGCGAGCCAGAGCCCGCCGGCCTCGAGCAGCTCACGCCGTGTCACTTGAGGCTCGCCGCCTTGTCGGGCGACACGTACCAGACGACGACGTGGTAGTGGGGCTCGGCCACGCCGGGATGCCCCGCGTTGAAGTAGACGTCGACGTGATCCACCTTTTCCTTGGCCGCGGTGAGGTTGTTGAAGCCCTTGTGAGCCTCCATGTCCTTCAGCGGGATCATGTAGACCGAACTCACGAGCTTGCCGTCCTTGTCGTAAGCGAGGAAGGGGCCCGCGGGGAGTGTCTTGGGGTCGACGTAGAGGGTGCCCAACCCGGGGATGAAGTCCGGGAGCGCCACCAGCCCGCTGACCTTCTGATAGCTGCCGCCCGGAGGCGCCTTCTCCTGCGCCGACGCGGGGGCGACCATCGCCGCCGCGGCGAGCGCCACGGCCAGAACCGTGAACCGAAAACCCTTGTGTGACATGTCCGCTCCTCCTCCTCAGGGGTGCGATGCCGAAATGTCTCGTCATCGCTTGGTGTCCGAGGGGAGCGGGATCTTACGTGCGGTCGTCGGGCTCTTCGGGCGCGGAGCGGAGGAGGTCACGAAGGGTCTCGAACTCCTCACGGCAGACTCCGCACTGCCGCAGATGATGGACGAGACGGATCAGCATTGGCGCGGACGTTGAGCCGGCCAGATCGAGCTCCACGCCGGGGGAGAGCAGGTCGAAGCACTCCGAGCAAGAAAGCTCTTCAGCCTCCGTCTCGGAGACGTCACGTAGCAGGCGGTCGATCACGCGTGGGTCCACAGGTCGCTCCACTCTCTAGTGACTCCGGGGAGGGAAATCTTACCCCGCCCCGCCGAACATGCCGAGGATCTCGCGGGGCGCGAAGCCCCGGGCTTCGAGCCGCGTCTTGAGCTTCCAGCGCGCGTCGTGCAGGAGCTTGTAGACGGCGTTGCGCGAAGAGCCCCAGTGCCGGACCAGCTCGTCCAGCGGCACGTCGTCGATCACGACGGCTTTGAGGGCTTGCCGCTGCCGCTCGGAGAGCTCGGTTTCGATCACTTCCTCGATCACCTTCCACGCCTCGGCGCGCCGCGCCGCCTGCTCCGGATCGCCGGCGAGGGCATGGGCGTCGAGGCGCCACGTCGAGGGGCCGGCTTGCTCCAGCAGCGCGTCGAGGGACACGCGCTTCCAGGACTCGCGGCGGCTCGCGACGAGCGCCATGTTGATCGCGAACTTGTAGGCCCATGTCGTGAAGCGGCTGTCGCCGCGGAAATCCGCCAAGCGGTCGAGAATGGCCACCAGCGCGTTCTGCGCGCAGTCCTCGGCGAGCTGATCCACGTCGAACGAGCCGGGGGACCCGACGCGACCCAGGCGGCGCTGCAGCGCGAAGCGGGCCGCCCGCACGAGGATGGCCCGGAGCTCGTGGAGCGCGGCCGCCTGCGCGTCGCCGTCTCCCCGCAGCGCCCGTGTCCACTCATCATTCGTCCGCATCGGCATCCCACGGCCAGGATAGCAGGGCTTGACCCGAGCCTCCCGACTGAGGTAATAAGTACATATTCCGGTAGAGAAAGTGGAATAGCCTATGAATTTGAAGCTCAAGGCCCCGATCGGCATCCTGGACGAGCATCCCGAGTGGTCGGCCCGGCTCATCGGGGAGCTGACCCGGCGCGGCCTGCCGTGGGAGAAGATCGATCATTCGAATCACGCCTTCGACCCTCGCGACCGCCGTCCGGCGTACTCCGTGATCGTCAACCGGTCGAGCCCGTCGTCGCACACGCGCGGGCACGCGGGGGTCCTCTTCTACGCGGAGGCGTACCTGGCTCACGTCGAATCGCTCGGCATCCCGGTGATCAATCCCGTCGCCGCGTACCGGTTCGAGAAGTCCAAGGCGCTGCAGCTCGGGCTCTTCGAGCGGCTGGAGGTGCGCTACCCGCGCGCGGTCGTGGTGAACCATCGCGACCAGGTGCTCAAGGCGCTCGACGAGGTGCGCTTTCCGCTCGTGATCAAGCCCAACGTGGGAGGCTCCGGCGCCGGCATCGTGCGGTTCTCGACGCGCGAGGAGCTCGTGGAGCGCGTCGACTCGGTGCAGTTCGGCCCCGATGGAACGGCGCTGGTGCAGGAGTTCATCGAATCGGAAGACGGGGCGATCGTCCGCGTCGAGGTCCTGGACGGAAAATACCTCTACGCCATTCGAATAATCCGTGACCGCGACGCCGGGTTCAACCTGTGCCCTGCGGACATCTGCCAGACGTCCCCGCCGCCCGCCGCGCCATCCGCGACGGCCGGGGCGGCGGATCTCGGCGCCTGCCCGGTGGACATCAAGCCGGGGCTCGACGTACGCGGCTGCGACGCTCCCGTCGAGGCCATCGACACGGTGATTCGCCTCACGCGGGCCGCGTCGATCGATGTGGGCGGGGTGGAGTACATGGTGAGCAAGGCCGACGGGAAGATCTACTACTACGACGTCAACGCCACCTCGAACTTCGTGGCGAACGCGCCCGCGGTCGTGGGCTTCGAGCCGACCGAGCGCTTCGTGGACTTCATCGTCGACGTCGCCCGGCACGGTCGGCCCGCCCGCGCCGCATAGCCCGGCTCGGGCCGTCGGGTACACTGGAGGTCGACCCCCCGGAGGCTCGACCTCATGGTGCAGCTCTCGCTGTTTCCCCCTCCGCGCGACACCGTGCTCGTCGACGACGAGCGCGGGCGCGTCGTCTACCGGCCCGACCTCGTTCCGGCCGAGACCGCGGGCGCGTGGCTCGCGGAGCTCCGCGACTCCGTGCGGTGGAAGACGGAGCGCCGCCGCATGTACGACCGCGACGTCGACGTGCCTCGCCTTCAGGCGCACTACTCCCTGGTGGCGGACGAGGCCGGACGGCCCGACGCCGTTCGCGTCGCCGCCGCGCGCGTCCTGGCCGCGACCGGGGTGGCCTTCAACAGCGTGGGCCTCAACTTCTATCGCGACGGCCGGGACAGCGTGGCGCCGCACAACGACCACCTCGACGAGATCGTCGAAGGCTTCCCGATCGCGCTGCTGTCCTTGGGCGACACCCGCCGCATGACCATCCGCGCGAAGGCTCTCCCGCGCCGCGTGCTCCACGTGGACCTCGCGGCCGGGAGCCTCCTCCTCATGAGCTACGAGACGCAGCTCCACTACACGCACGGGATCCCGAAGACCACCGAGCGGGTCGGCCCGCGGATCAGCCTCGCCTTTCGCGTGCGGCCGGCGGAGAGCCCGAAGCGGGCGAAGGGCGTCTATCGCTGAGCGCGGCGAGCGCGCCCGTCAGCGGAGCTCGCGGCAGGTGATGAGCTCGGGCGCGGGCCGGGCGGCGGCGAGCGGCGCGCGCGAGCCCACCAGGACCAGGCGGAGATCCGCCGGGCTGATCGATCGCGCGCACAGCGTGCGGAACTCGGCGAGGTAGGCCCGGCGCTCGGGATAGGGCGGGGCCTTCATATCTCGCATGGCCCACGGCAGGAGCCGCACGATGAGCCGGCCGTCGGTGCCCGTCTCCGCCACCGCGCGGGCGTGCGGGCCGAGGCCCGGCGCAGCCCCACGCTCGGCGGCGAGCCAGGCCTCATCCACGTTCAGCGAGTAGAGCGAGAACGAGAGATAGGCATCCCAGAGACCCAATGGGTGGAGCGCCGGGAGAATGCCCACCAGCACGACCAGCGCGCGCTGGTACCAGCCCCGTGACCCCAGGAGATCGCGCGGCCGATCGGGCTCGTGCCAGAACAGGAGCAGGACGAGGACGCCGAGGGCCAGATTCCACGGCCAGACGACGGGATTCCAGCGTTGGCCGAGCGGTCCAAGGGTGAGTAGCAGCAGGCCGTGCATCAGGGCCGCGGCGATGGCCGCCGCGCGCCGCGTGCGCGGCACCAGCAGCCCCACGCCGATCAGCGCCTCGCCCGCGCCCAGCAGCATGCCGAGCGGGGCCAGCCACGCCGGCGGCAGCGCCCCCGCCGGGCCCAGCGGCGCCACCGCCCAGGGCAGGACCGAAGGGCCGAAGTCCGGATTCAGCTTGCTCACACCGCTCCAGAAGTAGGTTGCCACGAGCATGAGCCGACACGCCGGGCGCGCCCGGTCGGTGAAGGCGAAGGCGCCCAGGAGCAACACGCCCTGGTAGAGCCAGGGCTGCAGGCGGTTCTGGTCCCACGCGACGAGGAGCGCCGCGACCCCATGAAGGGCAGGGGGGTCCAGGCGCCGGGGACGAGGGCCACCCCGAGGAGGACGAGGAGGAGAGCGGCCGTCCAGGGCGACAGCGCGTCGGGCAGAGCCGGGAGCGGCAGCCATGGCGCGATCGGGAACTCGCGGCTCGTCCCCCAGAGCGGCCAGCTGAGCGCGATGCACGCGGCGAGCATGGCCACGAGGAGCACCCGCACGGCGGCCATGCGAGACCCGAGGAGAACGCGGAGGGTCAACGCGTCAGGGGTGCGGACCCCACGGCGCGGCGGTCAGGAGCTTCACCTCCTGGGAGACGAGGAGCGGGCGGAACTTCACCGCGAAGCCCTCCACGAAGTCCTTGTTGGCGAACACGGACTTCCAGTGCGCGCGGCGATCGGCGTCGTCGTCGAACTTCCAGAGGTGAACGAGCTGATTGATCATGCCGGTGTCGGCCTGGAAGTAGCCGATCAGCTTCTTGTCCTGGCCCCCCTTCTGAAGCGCGGGGTACCCGAACTCGGTGTAGAGCTTCACCGCTTCGCCCATCTTGCCCACGTGCAGCGTGTAGGTCCGCATCTCGTAGACGGTCACCGGGTCCTCCAGGAGTGCACGACGGGTAGAACTTCCTTGGCGTAGAGGCGGAGCCCGGTCTCGGCCACGTCGAAGGGCGTGCCGCCGAAGCGGAACGACGTCGCCAGCTCGAAGTCGCCCACGAGACCGCGCCGCTCCTCGAGCTTGCGGAGGATGCGGTCGGGCGTGCCCCAGACCGCCGCCTCCATGAACGCGGACACGATCCCGTCCATGCCGATCTCGCGCGCCATCGCGATCTTCTGCGCGTACGCGTCGTAGCCCTTCACGGTGCTGAAGTGCGGCCCCAGCAGCTCGTAGTGGTAGAAATTGCTCTCGACGAACTTGCCCATGTAGCGCCGCGCCGTGGCCTCGGCGCCGTCGAGCGTGGGCGTGCACACGCAGAAGTCGGCGAGGAGGGGCGGCCCCGCCTCGTGCCCGTGCATGGCGCGCACGAGCTCGCGATGCTTCTGGATCGCGGGCATGCGGATCGGCCAGGGACGGTCCGCGAACATGACCATTCTGGCGTCGAGCCGCGCGGCCGACACGACCGAGTCGTCCGACGACGCGACCGCGTAGAGACGGCCGTCGAAGCGGCGGGTGGGGCGCGGGCGGATCTCGGTGCGCGGCTGGCGGTAGAAGGGCCCGTCGCCCTCCATGACGCCGGTGTGCAAGGCGCGCAGGATCATCGCCGAGGCTTCGTCGAAGCGCTCGCGCGATTCGTCCATCGTGCCGCGGAAAGCTTCGAACTCGCGGCGGGCGAGGCCCCGGCCGATGCCGAGACGCAGGCGGCCTCTGCTCAGATGATCGAGCATGGATACCTGCTCGGCCACCCGCAGGGGATCGTGCCACGGCAGGATGACCGCGGCGGTGCCGAGGCCGATGTCGGGGCACTCGGCCGCCAGGTACGACATGAGCTGCAGGTTATCGGGGCAGAAGGAGTAGTCGTTGAAGTGGTGCTCGACCGACCAGAGCACGTCGAAGCCGAGATCGGCGGCCTGACGCGCGAGGCGCAGCTCCTCGTCCCACACCTGGGCGTCGGACACGTCGGTCCACCCGTAGCTGGCGAATACCATCTGCACGCCGACGTCCATGGCGAATCCTCCGGAGCCCGCGGGGGAAAGTCCGCGCGGCCGGGTCATGATTTCACGATTGCCGCCCGGGCACAATCGAGCGATGCTACCGGCCATGAGCGCACACACTCGACCCGTCGCCGTCGTGGTGGGGGCCACCTCCAAGTGGCAAGCGGATGGCCGCAACACCAAGTTGGTGCATGGCAAGGCGCTGGACGACCGCGACGTGCCAGTCGGCGTGCGCTGGGGCGTGGGCGGCGCCATCGCCCAGAAGTTCGCCCGCGAAGGCTTCGTCACCGTGCTGACCACGCGCAAGGCTGTCAATGCGGCCGGGCTCGAACAGGCCATTCAGGAGCAGGGCGGCGTCGCCTCCATCGTGGAGCTGGACCTGGTATCCGAGCAGTCGATCGAGAAGGCCTTCGCGACCATCCGGGATCGGGTCGGCGATCCGGACGTACTCGTCTACAACGCCGGCTACCTCGAGGGCCGCGACCTCCCGCCCGACAAGGAGCTGCTCGAGCACGTCCCGCTCGAGATCTTCGAGACGGCCCAGCACGTCGCGAGCCGAGGGCCCTTCCTCGTCGCCAAGCAGGTGCTGCCGGGGATGCGGAAGCGCGGCGGCGGCTCCTTCCTCATCTCGAACAACGCCTCGTCCCTGCGGGGCCGCAAGCGTCTCACCGGGCAGTCGCTCTACTACCCGCGGGTGATGATGCGCACGCTCGCCCAGGTCCTCACGGAAGAGTATTCCGAGCACGGCGTCCACGTGGCCAACGTCGTGATCGACGGCCTCATCGACTCGCCGGGGACCCGCGCGCTCGCGCGGGCGCGCGAGCATCCCGAGATCGTGATGAACCCCGAGAAGATCGCGGAGGCGTTCTACTACCTCCACACGCAGGACCGGTCGTGTTGGACGCACGAGCTCCAGCTCACGCCGTACTCGACCAAGCCGAGCTTCTAGCGGTCGGTTAGCGCCCGGCCTGGGCGATGACCCCGGTGCGGAGGAGCCGCTCGATCTCCGCGTCGGCGATGCCGGCGGCGCGCAGGATCTCGACGGTGTGCTCCCCGATCTCGGGGGCGAAGGTCGCCGGCGCCTTGTCCGCGTCGCCGACCTGAAGCGGGCTCGACACGGTGTGGGACGCGCCGAACCGCGGGTCATCGGTCGGCACGAGCGCCCCGCTCGCCCGCATCTGCCCGTCACCGGGAATGTCGTCGAGAGTCGCGACCACCCCGAAGGCCACCCCGGTCTTCTCCAGGATGGGGGACCACGCCCCCCAGTCGCGGGCCGCGAACACCGCGTCGAGGAGGCCGGTGAGGGCGCGCGCGTTGGCGTGGCGGGCGGTCCGTGTCGCGAAGCGTGGGTCGGCCAGCAGGTCCTCGCGGCCGATTCCCCGGGCGAAGGACTCCCAGTGGCGCTCGTCGCCGGTGATCGTGAGCATGAACCAGCGGCCGTCGCGGCACCGGTACATGTTGGCGAGCGCGCTGATGGCCTCCTCGCGCGGCGGCCGCACCTCGGTGCGCGCGCCACAGAGGATGCCCTGCACGGGGATCGCGTTCATCCAGAGCCCATTGGCCATGAGCGAGGTCGAGACGTTGATCCCCCGCCTCGTGCGCTCGCGCTGGAAGAGTCCCGCCATGATCCCCGCGAAGAGCGCGGTCCCGGTCGGGTGATCGCCCATGCCCGGCAGCGAGCGGGCGGGCGGCACGTCGGGGGACGCGCGCACCAGGTCCATGAGCCCGGTGCGGGCCCAGAGGGCGATGCTGTCGAAGCCGGGCTTGCTGGCCTCGTCCCCGTGCTCGCCGTATGCGCTGATCGACGCATAGACCAGGCGCGGGTTCAGCGGCGCCAGGTCCTCGTAGCGCACGCGGAGCCGTGCCCGCGAGTCCAGCGGCGCGTTGGTCACGAAGACGTCGACGTCCGCCACCAGACGATGCAGCACGCGTTGGCCGTCCTCCGTGCGGAGGTCGATCGCGACGCTCCGCTTGGAGCGGTTGTCGACGATCCAGGGATAGTTGTAGGCGCTCGGAGGATAGCCGGCGCCCCGCACGCGATAGACGTCACCGGTGGGCGGCTCCACCTTGATGACATCGGCGCCGAAGTCCGCCATCATCGTCGTCGAGACCGGCCCGGCGATGAAATTCGCCGCGTCGATCACCCGGATGCCCTCGAGGAAGCGCGTCATGGTCCCTCCCCGCCGCACCCTATCATGAACGTTTGACACGCGGACACCGCGTGGCCACTCTGGAAGCCAGGGAGTGAGAGCCATGAACACCATCGTGATCCGCGGCCTCGCGTACATCATCATGCTCGCGGTGGGGGTGACGCTGCCCTCGGCCGCGCGGGCCGCCGACAATCCGGCCATCGGGGTCACGCAGGATCGGGTGTATCGCGAGGGTGTCTACCTCGTCGTCGACGCGCTGGTCCAGAACGACACCGGAGCCTACATCGACGGCGTGGAGACCACCGTCGTGTTCCTCGACTTCTTCGACACGCTGGTTCGCGCCGAGCACACCGTGCTGAGCCCGGTGACGCTGGCGCCCGGTCAATCGGCCTCGCTGCGGGTGGCCGTCCCGTACAACGACAACGTCCGCAAGCTCGAGTACCGGTTCACGTGGCGCGCGCAGGGGACGCAGCTCCAGTCGAGGGCGCGGCGGGACATCTGGAAGGGCTCCGCCGTCCGCTGATCCCTGCCCCCTACGGGCCGGGAATCTTCATGCTGAGGTCTGCCACCTTCTCGTCGCGGAGGATGGTCACGCGAAGCTCGTCCCCCGGCTTCATGGTCTCGAGGGACTTGAGGACCTGATCGAGAGCCTCGTTGCTGGCGGTGGTGATGCCCTGCACGGCGAGGATGATGTCGCCGCCCACCGGGACGGGCTTGCCGTCCACGAGCCCCATGCGGGTCCCGCCCCGAAGGCCGATCTGGTCGCTAATCGTGTCTTTGACGACCTGCTTGACGAGGAAGCCGCCGGCCTGGGGAAGCTTGAACGCCTCCGCCATGTCCCCGGCAAGCAGCACCGCGTCCAGCCCGTAGAAGCGGCGGTTCTTCTCGAGCAACAGGGTCCGCACGGTATTCGCGGTGACGACGAAACCGAGCCCCTCACTGCCTCCCGACTTGCTGATGTTGTGGCTGACGATGCCGATGAGGTCGCCGGCGCGGCTGAACATGGGGCCGCCGGAGTTGCCGGTGTTGATCACCGCGTCGGTCTGGAAGAACTCGGCGAGGGGGAAATCCTTGGTGATGGTGTCCGGCTCCCAGCGCGCGCTGATGATGCCGGCGCTCAGCGAGTGGCTGAGCCCGTAGGGGGCGCCCACGATGAACACCGGGTCCCCCACCAGGACGGGATCGGAATCGACGAGCTTGGCCACCACCGCGTCGCGCGGCACCACCTCGGCCTGGATGATCGAGATGTCCGCCCGCGGCTCGGAGCTGACCACGCGCGCCCGCACCGGCTCCTCGCCGAGGAACTCGACCTTGATCTCACTCATCGTGTGGACGACGTGGGCGGCGGTGGCGATCTTGCCGTCGGCGGAGATCAGGACGCCGGAGCCGATCTCGCGGAAGCGCGCGAGCCCGTCCTCGGTGAGCTCTTCCCCCTTGGCGCGGATGACGACGACCGACGGGTTCACCCGGCGATAGACTTCGCCGAGCGTCTCGCCCGCCCCGGGCGCCGGCGCGATCAAGGGCAGGGCGATCAGCAGAGCCATGCCGAGGCCGGCGCGGCGTCGCATCAGTCGGGCCAGGTGTGGAGGAGGTAGAGCGCCTTCACGAGCGGGCTCGCGTTGGCGTACGGCCCGAACCAGCGCTCGTAGATCTGGACGAGCCCCGAGCGGTAGAGGTGCGAGAGTGTGCGATCGACGTTGGCCTGGAAGGTATTGTCGCCCCGGCGCAGCATGAGCGCGTACGGCTCGTAGGAGAAGAACTCGCCGCTCAGCTTGAGCTTCGCCGGGTCCTTCGCCGTCGACAGGAGCCCGGCGAGCAGGATGCGGTCGGATGCGTAGGCGTCGATGCGCCCGTCCTCGAGGGCTCGGAGTCCCTCGCCGTGCTCGGTCACCTTGACCACGGTGGGCTGCGGAACGCCCGCGCCGGTCAGCGCCTGCGCGAGCGCCTTTTCGGTCGTCGTGTGCGCGATCAGGCCCACGCGCTTGCCGCCGAGGTCCTTGACCGTGTTGATGCCGGATTGCGCGGTGGCGAGCAGGCTGCCGCCGTCGACGAAGATCATGTGGCTGAACACGACCTGCTCCATGCGGCCGAACGTGATGGTGGTCGAGCCGCACTCGAGGTCGATGACGCCCTTGACGAGCTTGGGGATGCGGTCGCCTGGCGTGACCGCCACCCACGCGACCTTGAGGTCGGGCAGCTTGAGCGTCTGCCGCACCCCGGCGACCACCTGCAGGCACAGGTCGATCGAATAACCGGTCGGCTTGCCGTCGGTGCCGATGAAGGAGAACGGGCGCGAGGTCTCCCGGTGCCCCAGGTGAATGACCCCAGTCTCCTTGATCTTGTCGAGCGTGAGCCGGATCTCCTGTCCCGCGGCGGGGCCAGCGGCGGCGAGCAGTACCGCGAGCGCGAAGGCGAGCTTCATCGACGTGGCACCTCGAAGAAGAGGGTCCCAAAGATGCGCTGGTGGCGCCATGAGACTTTCGTCCCATGGACCGGCTCAAATACGAAGGCACCGTTGACTTCCCTCCACGGTGGTGTCACGGTATCTGCGCCATGGATCCGGTCATGGCGCGAGCCCACCGCCTCTGCGCAGCGTCCGTCCTCCTCTGCGCGAGCGCCAGCGACACGTGCGCCGTCGCCCTCGGGACACGGGCGCTGGTGGCCGAGCAGGTCCGACGCAGTCCCACCCGCCGAATGGGGCGGCTGGCCCAGGGCGCCCGCGAGCGGGTCGGCGTGGCCGAGACACGCGAGCGTCGCTGTCCCTTCTGCATGGGCGACACGGTCAAGCAGTGC
>Ga0111538_10002608_pt1 | contig 25274 bp, 17 predicted proteins | sample SoiMethybrSBSTD1_FD_79669 | JGI IMG/M metagenome (GOLD analysis project Ga0111538, IMG submission 79669) | Bulk soil microbial communities from a Populus tree surrounding site in Tennessee, USA - Soil MetaG P. TD hybrid SBSTD1 (version 2)... | ecosystem: Environmental > Terrestrial > Soil >...
ACCAGACCGACATCGGCGAGCGCGGCGTACGTCTGTCGGGAGGTGAACGCCAGCGTATCTGCGTCGCACGCGCGTTTCTCAAGGACGCGCCGATCCTCATTCTCGACGAGCCGACGTCCTCGATCGATTCGAAGACGGAGGCCATCATCCTCGATGCGCTCGATGAACTCATGATCGGGCGCACCACGTTCATGATCGCGCACCGCCTCTCGACGATTCGTCATGCCGATCTCATCGCGACGCTGGATCGCGGCGGGCTGGTCGAGCAGGGTACCCACGAGGAACTGATCGCGCGCGACGGCTTGTACAAGCAGATGCACGACGTGCAGACGCGGCAGCGCAAGAAGAAGCCGGCACTGTCGCTCATGTCCGGGCCCGGGGAGGCAACAGCGTGAGCCTCAGAAAGAAGATCGTCGTGTTCGGGATGACGAGCCGCCACCCCGTGGCCGGCATGGTCTGGCTGACCATGCAGTACCTGATCGGGCTGGAGCGGCTCGGTTACGAGGCGTACTACGTCGAGGCGCACGGTGCGACACCGAAGATGTTCATGAGCGCCGACGACGACGGATCGGTCCTCGCGGCGGCGTTCATCGACACCATCATGCGCCGGTTCGATCTCGGCGACCGCTGGGCGCTCCACGCGCGGCATTCCAACGGCCACTACTACGGATTGTCCGAGACGCAGGTGAAATCGCTCTATCAGTCCGCGACGCTGCTGGTCAACCTCCACGGCGGAACCACGCCGCTGCCGGAACACGTGGCCACCGGGCGGCTCGTCTACCTCGGCACCGATCCCGTGGTGCGCGAGATCGAGCTGCATCAGCAGCTGGCGGAGACGATCGAGCTCTTCGAGCAGCACGCCATGCTGTTCACATGGGGCGAGAACTATGGGCAGCCGGACTGCGGAATCCCCGTCTCAACGCGGTTCCGGTTCCTGCCGACGCGGCAGCCGGTGGTGATCGAGCTGTGGGAGTCGATGGACCTCGTCGCATCGGATGCCTTCACCACCATCGCGGGATGGCAGCAGCTGTGGCGCGACGTCACGTTGAACGGCGAGCTCTACCGCTGGAGCAAGCATTTCGAGTTCATGAAGTTCCTCGATCTGCCGTCGCGGACGAGCCAGACGCTGGAGCTGGCGCTGTCCGGGTGCAACGACGAGGACCGTCGCGTACTCGAGCAACACGGGTGGCGAATCCGAGACGCCTCGGAAGTCTCGGAAGACCTCGATACATATCGCGACTACATCGGCGGTTCGCGCGCCGAGTTCACCGTCGCGAAGGACCAGAACGTCCGCTTGCGCAGCGGCTGGTTCAGCGACCGCAGCGCCACGTATCTCGCCGCGGGGCGGCCCGTGGTCACGCAGGAAACGGGCTTCACCAACGTGCTCCCGACCGGACGTGGCCTGTTCGGCTTTTCGACGATGGAAGAAGCGGTGGCCGCCGTCGACGCCATCAACGCCGACTATCAGAGGCATTCACGCGCGGCCAGCGATCTCGCGCGCGCCTATTTCGATTCGGATCTCGTGCTCACGCGACTGCTCAAGGACTGCGGCGTGTAGAGCAAAGGGGACGCGTCATGGCTCGCAAGAAAGCGCCTCTCGGAACCACGCCGCGGCGTCCGCCCGCGCTGAGAGCCGCCAACGTCTCATACGCCGGCACCAGCGGCCGGCCGCTCGCCGCACGCCGGGACGTGCGCCGGTCCGCGCCGGTCGCAGAGCCCGCGGGCGAGCCGACCGTGTTGCAGCCGATAAACGCGCCGGCGCGTCCGAGCGAGGCGGATCGCGACGCCATCGAGACTACGCTCCTCCAGCTGGTCACCCCGCAGAGCCGCGTGCTGGTCATCGGGCGCGACACGTGGCCGCTGTCACGGTCGCTGTCCAGCGCGGGGTGTCACGTGTCGGTCGTCGAAACGCGGCACGACGCACCCGCCGGATCCGCGACGTTCGCGGATCGCGTCATCGTCGGCGATCCCGATGTATTGAATCTCAATGCGGCGCTCGACGGTACGCAGTTTGACGCCATCGTCGCCGTGCGGCTGCTCGAGCACGTGCGGAATCCAGTCGGGATGCTGACGGCGCTCCGCAAGCACCTGGGCGCCGACGGCGGCGTGGTGGCGGCGGTTCCCAATGTCATGCACGGCAGAATCCGGCTCGGGTTTCTCGCCGGTCGATCACCATCGGGCCTGCTGTCTCCGGCCGCAACATCGCCATCGCATTGGTACGACGGTGCGGCCCTGCAGGGAACGTTCGAGGAGGCGGGCTTCGTCATCACCAGGATCGAGCGGCACATCGAAGCGTTCGACGCGGATATGCCATCGCTTCACGGCACGCCATTGCCGCCGGCGCTTGTCGACGGGTTGAGGCGCGACGCTGACGCCATGACCCGGACGTTCGTTGTCGTAGGGCACCCCTTCCCGCTCACTGGCCACGTGCGTCTCGACATGCGCGTGCGTGAGCTGACCCAGTTGCACGACCGCGCGGCGGAGCAGATGAAGGCACTCGAACAACGGGCCGACGGACTCGACACTCATTACGCCGAACTGAAGCGCGTGTTCGATGGCACCGTGTCCAAGATCGACCGCGTCGGCGCCGACGTGCAACGGGTCGCGAGCCGCGACAGCCGTTTGCAGCCGGCCCTGGCGACCGTTCATCAACGACTGACGAACAATCGCCTCGAGGTGGAGGCGATCCGCCGAGACCTCACGCGCTTCCAGTACGAGCTGCTCATTCTTCGAGTGCAGACGATGGTGGAATCGGCGCTCCCGCCGGGAGCGGTCGCCCTGGTCGTGAGCAAGGGTGACGAACGCTTGCTCGCCTTCAAGGGGCGGACCGGATGGCACTTTCTCCGAAACGACAAGGGCCTGTATGCGGGCCATCATCCTGCTGACAGCGCCGCCGCGATCGCGGCGCTCAAACGTCTGCGTGCCGACGGCGCCGCGTACCTGGTGTTCCCCCAGGTGGCGCTCTGGTGGCTCGATCACTATGCCGGGCTACGCGAGCATCTCGACAGGCATGCACGCGTTGTCGCGAGGAACGACCGCACGGCCGTGATCTACGCGCTCGACCGATCGGAGACCCGCCGATGAGCACCTGCTCGCCGGGCGCAACGCTGAGAACGCTGCGGCGCTTCAACAGCTGGTTCGACGGGTTCACGCCGGACAGCGGTCGTGGCCGAGCGCCCCTATCGGTCAACGTAAGCGGGTATCTTCGCGATGAAAGCGGCTGGGGCGCTGCGGCACGTGGCTACGTCCGCGCACTGCGTTGTCTTGGCGTGCCCACGCGCCTCTCAGATTTCTCCGCACTCACGTCGAACCGTTCCGGCGATCGGACGCTCGCCGAGGGAGACGCCCTCTCCGACTGGGACGTCAACCTCATGTGCATCGACGCGGGTCAGCACTTTGCCGTGCTGTCGCGGACCGACGACGACCTGTTCGATCGCCGCTACAACATCGGCGCCTGGGCCTGGGAGCTGCAGCGGTTTCCGTCGCGCTGGTACGACCGCTTTGCGTATTACGACGAGATCTGGGTCGGCAGCTCGTTCATCGCCTCGGCGATTGCGCCGATCTCGCCGATCCCGGTCATTCGCATTCCGCCGGTCATGGCGCCGGCAATGAGTGGCGTCGTACAAGAGGACCGGGTTGGCTGGAGGCGTCGCCCCAATGAGTTCCTCTTCGTGTTCATGTTCGACGTGCACAGCCACCTTGCGCGCAAGAACCCCCTGGCGGTCATCGAGGCCTTTCGACGCGCGTTTCGCCCATCCGAGCCGGTTCGCCTGATCCTGAAGTGCGTCAACGCTGAATCCGACCCGACAGGGTTCGCGACGCTGCTCGATCGCGCGTCCGGAGCCGCGATTGACATTCACTCAGGCTACATCTCCACCGACGGCGTCCGCGGCCTCATGTCCAGCTGCGATGCCTACATATCGCTTCATCGCTCCGAAGGGATCGGCCTGACGATCGCCGAGGCGATGGGGCTCGGCAAGCCGGTGATCGCGACGGGATGGTCCGGCAACACCGATTTCATGGACGTGTCCAACGCGTTTCCGGTGGGCTACCGGCTCGTCGAGATCGCGGAGAACGTCGGCCCGTACCACGCGGGGGAAGTGTGGGCCGAGCCATCGGTCGAGCAGGCTGCGGAGCTGATGCGCTTTGTCGTCGATCACCCTGACGAAGCGCGAGTGCGTGGCGGTGCGGCGCGCGAGACCATTCAGCGCGATTACTCGGAGACGCGGATCGCCGAGATGGTGCGTCAGCGCCTGGCCATCATCGGCGAGCGGCACCAGTTCGACGAATTCAAGCGAGACGTGAAGGCGCTGGTCGCGGCCTATCGTGATCTCGTGCGCGACATCCGGGACGTGGTCGGCCGCGTCGTGCCGGCGGGCGGCAACGTGATGGTGGTCAGCAAGGGCGACAACAACCTGTTGCAGTTCGAAGGCAGAACCGGCTTCCACTTTCCGCAGACCGCCACGGGCGTCTACGCCGGTTATCACCCAGGCGACAGCGCCGCCGCGATCGCGGCGCTCGACGCGGCAATCGACCGGGGGCATGAGTACCTCCTGTTTCCTGGTACGTCGCTGTGGTGGCTCGATCATTACGACGGGTTCCGCGCGCATCTCGACGCGCGCTATCCACGACTGTGGTCGGATCGGCAATGCGTGCTCTACGACGTGCGCCAGCCCGGCGCGCCGGCGGTGCTCCGATGAGCACCGTCCTGGTGGCGAGCGTGATCGCGACGAAGTGCCGAAACGGCGGCAACGCGCGCGCTGTCCTGAACTGGGTGCACGGACTCCGGAAGCTCGGCGTGCAGACTTATTACGTCGAGCAGATCGCGTCGCAGCACTGCATCGACGACCGCGGCCAGACGGTGCCCTTCGCCGAGAGCACGAACGTCGCCTACTTCGAGCATGTCATGCGCGACGCCGGTCTGACGGGGACGTCGGCGCTCATTTGCGACGGCGGTCCGCAGACCAGCGGCGTCGCGTATCGCGAGATGCTGGACGTCGCGGACGCGGCGGACCTGCTGTTGAACATCACCGGCCACCTCACGCTTGAACCGCTGATGCGACGACTCCGCCGGAAGGCGTACCTCGATCTCGATCCGGGCTTCACGCAGTTCTGGCATGCGGCGGGGCACGACGGCGCCCGCTTGAGCGGTCACGACTTCCACTTCACGATCGGCGAGAACATCGGCACGCCCGATTGCAGCATTCCGTCCGGTGATATCCGCTGGCGTCACACGCGCCAGCCCGCGGTCCTCACGAGCGACGCGTGTGTGAGCCCGTCGTGGACCGGCCGGTTCACGACGATCGCGAGTTGGCGCGGGCCTTACGGTCCCATTCAACACGGTTCAACGACGTTCGGGTTGAAGGTCCACGAGTTCAGGAAGCTCATCGACCTGCCGCAGCGGGCCTCGGCCGAGTTCGAGATCGCCCTCGACATTCATCCAGCCGACGCACGCGACCTGCACCTGCTTCGCGGTCACGGGTGGCGGGTCGTCGACCCTCGCCGGGTCGTGCCCGATCCGCAATCGTTCGACGACTACATCCTCGGCTCGGACGCCGAATGCTCGGCCGCGCAAGGCATCTACGTCGCCACCAACAGCGGCTGGTTCAGCGATCGGACCGTGCAGTATCTCGCCGCGGGAAAGCCCGCGCTCGTGCAGGACACCGGCTTCAGCCACACCTTCCCCGTCGGCGAAGGCTTGATCGCGTTTCGCACCGTCGAGGAAGCCGTCCGGGGCGTCGACGCGATACAGCGGGATCCGCGGCGACACCAACAGGCCTCACGCGCGCTGGCGACGGAGTTCTTCGATTCGAACATGGTGATCGGTCGGTTGCTCGACGAGGTGGGCATCGCAGCGTGAGTTTCGCGCTCGCGTCGCGTGCGGAGGAATGAACAGTGGACAGGCTACCAACAGACCTCAGCGATGATGTGGACCTCGATGCGCTGATGATTCGCGTCCGTGAGTCGGCAATGGCCAGCGGAACCAGTGGCGGCGCGGCTCGCCCGCAGACCGCTGGCGACCCGAAGGGTGCAGACATCGATCTCGTCCGAGTCATTGACGCTCAAGGCGAATGGAACGAGCACACCAGGCAGTCACTCGCGGCGCTGGTGGAATGTCTCCGGACTCTGCGGGATGACTGGGCGGATGCGCACGCGCGCCTGCGCGAGGAGATGGGTCACCTGTCGGCGCTCGTGGGCGAACTCCGGACACGCACTGAAACACCCGTCACCCGGGCGAATAAGCTGGCTGACACGTCGACACGCCCTCGAGGCGCGAGCGCGTCCGCGCGCACCAACGGGAAACGTCGATCGATCAACGCACGGAGACGGCGGTCATGAAGGTTGCCGTCGTCACCGCGGGGATGCGATCCGGCGAGCGCGGAGGCGCGGAGGCCTTTTACGCCGGACTGCTCGGAGGCCTGCGGTCGATTGGCGTCGACGCGGATCAGGTGGACGTGCCCATCGACGAGTCGACCTTCGATACGGTCCTCGCATCGTACGGCAGATGTTACGACCTCGATCTTCGACAGTACGACCTGGTCATCTCGACGAAGGCTCCCACCTACATGCTTCGTCATCCCCGTCATATCTCCTACCTCGTTCACACGCTTCGCGTCTTCTATGACAGGTTCGCAAGCGAATTCGGCGACGGCACTGCCAATTTGAGACGTCAGCGCGCGCTGATTCATGCGCTGGACAAATCAGCGCTGCATCCCCGCCGGGTGCGCCGTCACTTCACCATTGGTCACACGAACTATCGCCGATTGATCGACGCAGACTCCTTCTGGAGTGACATTCATTACGAGGTCCTGCATCCTCCTGCCACTATCACCGGGTTCAAACCGCCGAAACCCGGCCAGCACTTCTTTCTTCCAGGTCGTCTCCACCGGTGGAAGCGCGCGGATCTCGTCATTCGAGCGATGCAGCGCCTTGAGCGCGATATCCCGCTCAAGATCGCCGGGACCGGTGAAGACGAACAGCCACTCCGCAGGCTGGCCGGCGGCGACCGGAGGATTCAATTCCTCGGGCGCGTCAGTGACGAGCAACTGGTCGATCTATTTGCGGGCGCTGTTGCGGTGCCATTCGTGCCCGTGCAGGAAGACTATGGGCTGGTCATGGTCGAGGCCTTCAATTCGCGAAAGCCGGTCGTGACGTGTTTTGATTCCGGCGAACCCCTGCATTTCGTGACACACGGCGTCAACGGCCTCGTCGTCGAGCCAACGCCCGACGCCCTGGCTGCCGCGCTCGAGTTCTTCATCGACCGTCCGGAGCGCGCAGCGGAAATGGGAGACAACGGGTTCCGGACCATCTCCCACATCCGGTGGGAATCGATCGCGTCGACACTCGTGCACTCGGTCAACGGCGCAACAACATCGGTGCCGGCGACGACGCGCACGTGCTCGCTCGTCTCGTCGTCGGTTGACGAGACACCGGCAGCGGCGCTCTCCGCGACATCGCCGCGACTCGGCCCTGCCACAGTCGGACCTTCCCGGCTGAATGTCGTGGTGCTCGACATGCAACCCATCCACCCGGCCTGCGGCGGCGGCCGACTCCGGCTGTTGGGTCTGTACCACGCGCTTGGTGCGCATCTGCCAACGACGTACCTGGGGACCTACGACTGGCCGGGGCCGGGCTACCGCGATCATCAGCTGACCGCCACGCTCAGGGAGATCGATGTGCCGCTGAGCCATCGGCACTTTCAAATGGCGGACGACTGGCGTCATCTCGCTGGCGGCAAAACGGTGATTGATGTGTCGTTTCCATTGCTGGCGCATCACTCTCCGGAGTTCGTGAAGGCGGCCAGAGACTCGGTCCGCGACGCTGACATCGTCGTCTTCTCGCATCCCTGGGTGTATCCGCTCATCGGCGATGCGCTCGGCAGGCGCGATCCGCTGGTCATCTACGACGCCCACAACGTCGAGAGCGTGTTGCGATACCGGCTGCTCGCCGACAGCGAGATTGGCCTGCGCATCGTCAGGAACGGCACGGCCGCGGAGCGTGATCTGTGCCGCCGGGCGGATCTCGTGCTGACGTGCTCACACGACGATCGAGACCTCTTTCATCGCCTCTACGAGATCCCATTCGGCAAATGCCTCGTGATGCCGAATGGAACATTCGTCGGAGAGCCACCACGCGAGTCGGCGCGCCGCGACAAGAAGCGTCTGTTGGGGCTGGACGATAAACCGCTCGCGATTTTCCTCGGCAGCCTCTATCCACCAAACGAGGAAGCGGCGGACTTCATCTGCACAGAACTGGCACCTGCATTGCCGGATGTCAGCTTCGCGATCTGCGGTGGCGTCGGGACCGCGGTCGATCAGGCCTCACTCGCCAGGCGAGGGATCGCGAACGTGCACGTCACCGGTGTCGTGGACGATACGGTCCGACGCGATTACCTCGGCGCGGCGGATGTCGCGGTCAATCCGATGTTCTCGGGGTCTGGCACCAACATCAAGATGTTCGATTTCATGGCCGCCGGGCTGCCGGTGATCGCGACGCCGACCGGGGCGCGAGGCATCACGCAATTCGAATCCGCGCTGCACATCTGCGCGGCGCGCGAATTCGCCGGGGCGCTGCGAACGGTGCTCGTCGACGACGCGTATGCGCGTCGTCTCGGCACGACGGCTCGACGGCTGGCGTGCGAGAGCTATTCATGGGAGCGTCTTTCGCCGCGTCTCGGGCGATTGCTGACGCGACATCGAACAGCGCGTCGCCCGCGCCCGGCGTTCAGCGTCGTCGTCCCCACCTACGAACGCCACGCGCATCTGCCGACGCTCCTCGCCTGCCTCGCGCGCCAGACGTGTTCCGACTTCGAAGTGATCCTGATCGATCAAAGCGCGGCGCGGTGGGACGTCTCCGACGAATACTCGTCGCTCGACATCCTCTACGAGCATACGGATCTCAGAGGCACGAGCCGCGCGCGAAACCTGGGCGCGTGGCTGGCTCGCGGAGACGTGCTCGCCTTCACCGACGACGACTGCCAGCCGGAGCCGGACTGGCTGAAGAATGCCACGGGCTATTTCAAGGACGCGCGAGTCGTTGGCGTGGAAGGACTCATCGTGTCCGATCGCGTCAACGACCCGGACTACCGCGCCGTGACCAACGTCGGGTTCGAGGGCATCGGCTTCATGACCGCGAATCTGCTGCTCCGGCGGGAGGTCTTCAACGCCATTGACGGCTTCGACGAGCAGTTCGACGTACCGTTCCGCGAGGACACCGACCTGGGGTGGCGTGCGTGCGCGCTCGGCGAGATCCCCTTCGGACACGACGTCCGCGTGTTTCACCCTCCCCACGCGCGCAGTATCGGGAGGGAGGCACATTCCTCGCGCGTCCGCTTCTTCGAGAAGGACGCGCTGCTCCTCAAAAAGCATCCGGATCGGTACAAGTCGCTGTTCCTCAAGGAGGGGCACTATCGACACACCGCCGGCTTCCGCGAGCACTTCATGCGCGGGTCGGTCAAGTACGGTGTGCCCATCGACGACTTCTATTCCGCGCTGTTGACCGCGCCTGCGGCGGACACCGGCGCGACGGTGAGGGGCTGATGCGCAGGAGCTTCCTCGAGTCGTACCTCGGCGCCTTTGATCGGATCGAGGGCTGGTTTTCTCCGGACGCCGCGCTCATGTTCATGGCCTACAACGAAGTCATCGCCGCGCACGACATCGCCGGCGACGTGCTGGAGATCGGCGTCCATCACGGGTTGTCGGCGCTTGCCCTCGCGGCGATTCGACGTGATGGAGCGCAGCTGGTGGCCATCGACCTGTTCGACGAGCTCCAGGCGGGAAACGTCTCGGGTTCCGGCAGCGGCAGTCGCGCGCATTTCGTGCGGAACATGAGCGAGTTCTTTGGGGACATCTCGTTCGTGCAGTGCATCGCGGCAGCATCCAACACGCTCGGCCACGCCGATCTGGGCAGCAGGTTCTCGTTCTGTCACGTCGACGGCGGCCACACTGCCAGGGAGACGTACGAGGACCTGGATCTGTGCAGCCGGATCCTGTTGCCCGGTGGCTTGCTGGCCCTCGATGATTACTTCAATCCTGCGTTTCCAGGTGTCTGCGAGGGGGCGATCAAGTTCTGGCTGTCTCACGACGGAGCGCTGACGCCCATCGCCGCAGGGTTCAACAAAGTGCTGTTTCAGAAATCGCCGGCGCCGTTCGACCTGAACGCGGCGTTCACGCGGCGATTCCCGTACATCCCGCATGAGACCGCGAGGCTCTGGGAGAGGCCGATTCACTCGTTCAGCTCGTTTGCCGCGTTCATCGACACGCGGACCTCGAGTCCACGCGGTCTTCTGCCAAACCAGTCCTTTCGGATGGATGCCGCGCTGACATTCCAGAGCGGTGATGTCACGGCCCAGGGTGGCGGGACTATTCACATTCCTGTGCGGGTCGTCAACCGATCGACGATTCCGTTCGTGGCCGGCCCGGGTGCCGCACCGTTTGGGCTGTCATACCACTTGCTGTCCGACGACGGGCGCGATGTGCAGTTCAACAATGCGCGAAGTTATTTCGCACAGCCACTCGCGCCCGACGAAGAGCGGATCGTCGACATGGCCGTAGAAGTGCCGAAGGTTCTGGGCAGGTACAACGTCGAGGCCGACATCGTCTGGGAAGGCATCACGTGGCTCAAAGACCGGGGACTCGACACTCCTCGTCTCAGGCTGCTCGTGGTTTAGAGAGGGATCAGATTGATGGCAACAGCTCTGGATACCGGGGTCTTGCGGCGCTATTTCGAACGGATGAATTCGCTGCCAGGCTGGTTTCTGCCAGACGCCGCGTTGATGTTCATGGCCTACAACCAGCTGGTCTCCGATCGAGCCGTACCGGGCAACACGCTCGAGATCGGCGTCTATCACGGGAAGTCTGCGATCGCCGTGGCGTCGCTGCGCGGCGAGGCTGGAATCTTTACGGCCATCGATGTGTTCGATGACCTGCAGTCTCGCGATGGGTCGTCGCACGATGTCGGACTCAAGGGCGTGTTTCTTGCGAACATGGCCGCATCGTTTCCCACGCTCAATTGGATGCGTCCGATCGTCGCCCCGTCCTCGACGGTCCGCGCTCAGACGCTCGGCCCGCAGTCCTTCTGCCACATCGATGGCCTCCACTCGGCAGAGGGTACCTACGGCGACATGCGGCTCTGCGCCGAAGTGGTGGTCCCCGGTGGACTCGTCGCCCTCGACGACTATTTCAATCAACGGTTCCCGGGCGTCTCCGAGGGGGCGCTGTCGTTCGAGAGACGCCATCCGGGCGTCTTGACGCCGGTCGCAGTCGGGTTCAACAAAGTGCTCTTCCAACGAGCCTCTGAGTCCGACCTCAACGAACGGTTCGCCCGTGAATTTGATTACATCCCAACCAACATCACGACAATGTGGGGACGACCGGTTGCACTGTTCGAGTCTCCGATCGTGTCGTGCGTGGATCTCGACCGCTCGACGCCACACCGATTAGTTCCTCGACCAGAGTCCAGGCTCACGATGCGCGCAACCATCGAGCCTGGGATGGTCGCGTTGAGCGCGACACGAGGTCAGGCGCTGACGATTCCGGTGCGCGTCGTGAATCGAACCACGGTCGATTTCGGATGGAGTATCGGCTTGTCGTACCACGTGTTCTCATCAGACGGACGGGTGGTCAGGTGGGACAACCCGCGAAGCCACTTCTATCCAGTCCTTTCTCCCGGGGCCGAACAACAGGTCAACCTGGGCGTGATCGCGCCTGAGGCCGAGGGCGCGTACACCTTGGAGCTCGATATGGTGTGGGAAGGGATTGCCTGGTTCAAGGACAAGGGGAATCGCACGAGCACCATCGCATTGACGGTGAATTAGCGATGAATGAGACAGCGGAAATGCTTGCGTCTGTTGGACAAGGCACCAGCGACACCAACGCCATGGAGAGGTGGCTGGAAGCGGCGCTTGAATTGGCGGCGAACTTTCCGCCGGGGCAGATCTCCATCGGGCGGCCGCAGCAGGAACGTGCCGTGGCGCTGCTGGATGAAGTGCAAGCAGAGCTGAAAGACGTTGGTCAGAACATCGTCGAGTACTTCGAGACGTCCCGGCCTCGATACGAGTACACGCTCTCGTTGGCGCTCGAGCAGAACGGCGGTCGTGTTCTCGATTTGGGCTGCTCACCCGGACACCTCTCGATGGCCCTGGTCAAGGCCGGCTTCGAGGTTCAAGGCATCGACTTGAACGAGGTGTGGCTGGCGAAGTACGCGCCCGGATGGCCGGAGCGGCTGCGGATCACTCACACGAACATCGAGCAGGACCCGATGCCCTTCCCCAGCGACTCCTTCGATCTGGTGATCTTCACGGAGGTCCTGGAACACATCGCCATCACCGATCCCTGCGTCGTTCTTGGAGAAATCCGCCGCGTCCTTCGTCCCGGAGGCCGGATGCTTCTGTCGACGCCCAACGTCGCAAACCTCAGCAACGTCGTCGCGTTGATTCACGGCGAAAACGTCTTCTGGCCGCCCGAGATCTTTTACGGAAGCGTCGATCGACACAATCGCGAGTACACACCGACCGAGCTGCTTCGGCTCCTCGAGAGGGCCGGGTTTGCACAGTGCGCGCTCGGCTATATGAACACGTGGTCTAACTGGAACCACACAACGGCGTCCTTGTTTCACCGCATGCTCGATGGCAGCGAACGGGCAGAGAGAATCGGACGCCATCCACTTTTCAACAACACGATATTCGTGGCGGCGACGCGATAGACAGCGGCCGCCAAGCACGCACGACGTGGAGGGAAAGGTTGAACAACTCAGGTTTCACCATCATCGTCTTCGCCATGATCGCCGCGGTGACGGTCTCGGCTCGTGGCCAGGCCATCCAACCGGTTGTGGATACGTCGAGGTCCGACCCGGCGTATCGCGTCGAATGGGAGGAGGCACACACCCCTGCGGAGGTCGCCGCACGCATCACGATAGCCGTACCCGTGACCGTACGGAACAGCGGGAATAGGATATGGCCGGCATCGGAAGTATTCGTTGCCTACCACTGGCTCCGTGACGGTCGCCTCGTCGTGTGGGACGGCGAGCGCACACCTTTTCCACGCGACGTCCGAGCCGGCAGTCGAGCAGCGCTGTCGGTTCGCGTGGCCACACCCACCGAACCAGGATCGTACGTGCTGCAGCTGACGCTCGTGCACGAACATGTCACCTGGTTCGAACACAAGGGCGCCACCATGATCATCCGACCCGTCGTGGTGCGCCCACCGACTCAGTCTGGTGATTGCGGCATCAGCGGTCCCACATCATGCACAGCGGCGCGCTGAACGCCTCGTCGGAGCGACGGCCACTCCGTCGCCTGACAATCATCGTCGCCGGGATGATCGCCGGTGATCCGTACCAGGGTGGCGCCACGTGGGCTGTGCTCCAGTACCTCCTCGGTCTCCGGCAGTTGGGGCACGACGTGCACTTCATCGAACCAGTGCCGGCAGCCAAGCTCCGGCCGCGGGGTACACACGTGTCGTGCACGGCGAATGCGTCGTACTTCCGCGAGGTGATGCGCGCCTTCGACTTCGACGCGCGTGCGGCGCTCCTACTGGCCGGCACCGAGGAGACCGTGGGCCTGCCGTATGACCGGCTGCGGGCGGTCGCGGCCGAGGCCGATGTCCTCATCAACATTTCAGGCATGCTCGCCGATCCGGCGCTCACGCAGCCGGTCCCGGTTCGCGTCTATCTCGACCTCGACCCCGGCTTCAATCAACTCTGGTACGCGGCCGAAGGCCTCGACGTCGGCTTTGATGGTCACACGCATTTTGCGACGATCGGGCTGGCGCTCGGCGAGGCGGCGTGCGACATCCCGACATGCGGCCGCACCTGGATTGCGACGCGACAACCGGTCGTGCTCAGCGAGTGGCCCCGGGCCGAGCGCCTGACGCACGACGCCTTTACGACGGTCGCGAACTGGCGCGGGTACGGCTCGATCACCTACAAGAGCATCTTCTACGGACAAAAGGCGCACGCGTGGCGCGAGCTCATGTCGTTGCCTGACAAGACAACCGAGCCGCTGGTGGTGGCGCTGGCCATCCACCCCGATGAGCGGCGGGACCTTGGACTCCTGGCCGCGCACCGCTGGACGTTGGTCGATCCGGCGCACCTGACGAATACGCCGGACCGGTATCGGGCGTTCGTGCAAGGCTCGAAAGGCGAGATCGGCGTGGCCAAGAGCGGCTACGCCGCGTCGCGCTGCGGCTGGTTCAGCGATCGCAGCGTCTGTTATCTCGCATCCGGCCGCCCCGTCGTTGCACAGGAAACCGGCTTCAGCCGGTTCCTCCCGACCGGCGAGGGCCTGTTCGCGTTCGAGACCACAGACGAGGCGCGTGTGGGGATCGACGCCGTCGTTCGCGACTATGCGCGCCATTCCCGGACAGCTCGCGCGATCGCCGAGGAGTATTTCGACGCATCGAGCGTGCTGCCGCAGTTGCTCGAGCGGGTCGGGGTGAACGGATGAACCCCGCCATGCCCGGGCCCGTGCATCGGGTCGACGCGGCCGGTAGTGGGCGGCTTCCGCGTGTCGAACTACGCGCCGCCCTCGAGGCCGTGTTCAGCCGAGTGTCGTCGTCGCCGCGAATCGTCGATCTCGACACGCGCCCAATGCCATATGCCTCGAGCTTCGCGATCGAAGAAGCGAACGTGCGATTCCACGACGGCAGCATCCTCGAGCTGGTGTGCAAGGACACCGGTGAAGCGGCCATGCTGCCCGAGGCGCGGCGCATCAAGCCGCTGTTCCTCCACAACCCGCTTCGGGAGATCGCGACGTACGAGCGGATTCTCGCCCCGTTCGACGCAGGCGCGCCCCGCTTCTACGGCAGCGCCATTGACCAGCGACGCGGGCGCTACTGGCTCTTTCTCGAGCGGGTGTGCGGCGTGCCACTGAGCGAAGTCGGCGACTTCGACGTGTGGCGGCAGGCGAGCGGCTCGTTGGCCAGGCTGCACGGACGGGTCGCGCGCAACCCCGACCTGGCAAGCGCCGCTGCTGCCGTGCCCCTCGTCCGGTACGACCGGGCGCATTCACGCGCCTTGATGCTGCGGGCGCAACGGCACCTGAACGCTGACGCGGCACAGCCACGGTCGCGCCGCCTTCGCTTTGCCTCGCTGGCGTCGCAGTACGAAGGCGTCCTCGATGAGATCGCCGTGCTGCCGTCAGGGTTCGTTCACGGGGAGTTCTTCGCCTCGAACGTGCTGGTCGAAACCGCGGCAGGCCGGGTGCGTGTCCGTCCGGTCGATTGGGAGGTTGCGGGAATGGGGCCGATGCTCATGGATCTCGCCGCGCTCACCGCCGGCCGCTGGACGGAAGACGAACGCGTGGAGCTGGCGATCAGCTACCGCAGCGTGGTCAGCGAGGAAACGGGGACTTCGCTGTCGCACGACGACTTCATGCGGGCTCTCGACTGCTGCCGCCTGCAGCTCGCCGTGCAGCTCCTTGGGTGGGCACGTCAGTGGACGCCTCCGGCAACCCATACGCAGGACTGGCTCGGCGAGGCGCTTCACGCCGCTGACAGGCTCGGGCTCTGAAACATGGTGCGAACCGCCTTTCTCCTTCTTCTCGTGCTCGGCTCCACGGTGCCGCGTGTGGTGGCTCAGACCGCCGGCGAGGTTCGTGGCATCGTGACCGACGAAACCGGCGGACTCATCGTGGGCGCGGCGGTCACGCTGACGGGCGAGCGCGGAGCGAAGACCTCGGCCACGACCAATCAAGAGGGCCGCTACCGGGTGGTCGTCGGGAGCCCAGGCAAGATGACGTTGGCGGTCGAAGCGACGGGCTTCGCGCCCTCGACCCGCACGGTCACGGTGACCGGCGCAGGAAGCACGACGATCGACGTCAAGCTGCGCGTCGCGATCAACGAGCGTGTCGATGTTCGCGGCGGGCTCGTCGGCGTGTCGCTCGATTCGGAACAGAACCTGTCCGGGATCAGGCTGTCGGGCAGGGCGCTGGAAGCGCTCCCGGACGATCCGGAGTCTCTGCTGCTGGCGCTTCGGCTGCTCGCAGCGACGACCGGCACGCGCCTCGACCTCGTGGCGTTCTACGTCGATGGCCTGCCGCTGACGCGACGGCTGCCGCCCAAGGACGTCATCCTGAGCGTGCGGATCAATGCGAATCCGTTTTCCGCCGAGTTCGCCGAGCCGGGAGCGAGCCGCGTTGAGATCGTGACCAAGCCGGCGTCCGAGCACTATCACGGCAATGGACGGATCGATTTCAACGACGCGAGGTTGAACAGCCGCAATCTCTTCGAACCGAACCGGCCGGACTACCAGACCCGCACCTTTGAGGGCTACATCGGCGGACCGATCGTGCGCAACCGCTGGGGCTTCCTCGCGTATGGCGGCCGCTGGGAACAGGACGACAACGTGGTGGTGAACGCGACGCCACTCGATCTGGTTACTCTGCAGCCGCAATCGTTGCGCCTCAACGTCGCCGCTCCCACCAGCACGACGTCGTACTCCTTCAAAACGGACGTGCAGGTGACACAGAACCACACGGCGGCGATCGAGTACGGACGGACCGAGCAAGTTCGCCGCACGGCAGGCCTGCAAAGTGGTTTCGATTTGCCCGAACGGGCGTACACAGGGGAATCGAGCGAACAGACAGCGAGCTTCTGGGTGACCTCGGCGTTTCCCACGGTCCTGAACGAGCTGCGCGCGCGTGTGTCCCGCAATCACTTGCTCGATCAGGCGGTGACCGCAACACCGGCAGTCCTCGTGCTCGAGGCGTTCAATGCCGGAGGCAATCAGGACGCGTTGTTCAGGGAAGACACCACAGACAGAACGCGGCTGGCGAACGTGACCACGTTTGCCGGTTCGGCCCACTCGATCCGCGTCGGCGCACAGGTCGACGTCGTGCGCCTGGCGCAGGTCGATCGCGCGAACTTCAACGGCACGTTCATCTTCGGCAGCGACGCGGTTCGAGATCGGTTCGGCAATCCGGTCGCGGGCGTCAATGGCGAGCCGAGCGTGATTTCCGGTCTCGACCTGTATCGCCTGGTGCTTGCCGGCGCGCCCGGCTACCGCCCGTCGCAATTCTCGATTGTCAACGGCGACCCGTCGGTCGCACTCTCGATCATCGAGGCCGCCTGGTTCGCGCAGGACGACTGGCGGGTAGCGCCGCGGCTGACGATCTCCTACGGCATACGCCACGAGATTCAGCAGTATGGCGGCGTACGGATGCGGTTCGCGCCGCGCGGCGGGCTGGCCTGGGCGCCTACGGCGGATGGTAACTCTGCGGTCCGGGCCGGCGTCGGCGTCTTCTACACGCAGATTCCTCACCAACTCTTCACCGACGCGCTGCGTCTGGACGGCCACCACGGCCAGCGGCTCGTCATCGATCGGCCGGAGTTCTTCCCGCGCGTGCCGAATGCGCTTCCCGGCGTCCAAGACCTCACGGCCACCATTCGGACGCAGTCACCGGACCTGACCCTTCCGATGACGCTCGTTTCGACCGTCAGCTACGATCGCCGGCTCGTCGGAAGCCTGTTCGGCTCGATCGGCTACACCTGGCGGCGTGGCACGGACCTGCTGCGCACCCGCAACATCGGCGTCTCCACGGAGCCGCGCATCATGGTCCCGAATGCGCAGATTCTGCAGTTCGAGTCGACGGGGCGTTCGAGCGCTCACGAAGTGAACGCGACTGTCAGCGGTGATATCCGCCCGCAAGTGACCCTGTTTGGCAGCTATGGGTTTACGCGGGCGATGCAGGACACCGATGATCTTTACAGTGTCCCGGCCGACTCCTCGAATCTCGCCGCTGAGTGGGGTGCTGCACTCGTGCCGCGGCATCGCGTGTCGTTTGGCGGGACCATCAACCTGCCGGGCAGCTACGCCGTGTACCCGTTCATCACGTGGACGTCGGCGCTGCCGTTCAACATCACGTCCGGGAACGATACCAACCTCGATTCGGTGTTCACCGATCGGCCGTCGCTCGCGCAAGCCGGACAGGCCGGTGCGGTTGCAACGCCGTTCGGCCTCTTCAATCCCAACCCGCGACCGGGCGAGGCTCTCGTCCCGAGGAACTTCGGCATCGGCCCGACGCTCTTCACGGTCGACGTCACGGCCGCAAAGACGTTCGGCTGGCGCAACGGCCCGACGCCCTCGTCCCACCGCACGACGATTTCGGTGAGCGTCTCGAACCTGCTGAACCACACGAACTACGCGCCGTTCAACGGCGTCCTCACGTCATCGTTCTTCGGAACCGCCAATCGCGCGCTCAACATGCGTCGTGTGACCCTGAGCGCGCGTCACGACTTCTGACGCCCGGGAGAGCCTGCGAACGGCACATGCCAAAGACGATGAGCCGCGCGGCGATTGTGAATGCCGACGACTTCGGGCAGAGTGCCGGGATCAACCGCGGCATCGTGGAGGCGCACGAGCGCGGAATTGTGACGAGCGCCAGTTTGATGGTCCGTTGGCAGACCGCTCCGGCCGCTGCCGCGTATGCGCGTGCGCACCCACGACTGAGTGTCGGACTTCACGTCGATCTCGGCGAATCGATCTATCGCGGCGGGGAGTGGATCTCGCTGTACGAGCGGGTCAACCGGCGGGACACGCGCGCAGTCGAAGCGGAGATCCGCGCCCAGCTCTCGCTCTGCCGCGAGCTCCTGGGGCGGGATCCCACTCATCTCGACTCGCACCAGCACGTGCACACCGAGGAGCCGGCTCGGTCGATCCTCGATGGCATTGCCAGCGAGCTGGGCGTGCCGTTGAGACATCGTTCATCGCGTCTCCGCCATGACGGGCGGTTCTACGGACAGACCAGCACCGGCGAGCCGCTGACCGCTGGCATCACCCCGACGCACCTCGTGGAGATGCTTCGCAGTCTGCCGGAAGGCGTGACCGAGGTGGCCTGTCATCCGGGATTTGCCGACGATCTCCTCACGATGTATCGCGCGGAGCGTCAGGTCGAACTGGATGCACTGTGCGACCCGGGCGTTCGCCGTGCCGTGGGCGACGAGGGGATCGCACTGATCGGCTTCGCGGACCTCCAACCGTGAGCGACGCGGCCAGCCGCGTACTCATGTCGCTGCGTTCGCCGGTTCGGTCGCAGCACTGCACCTCGAGATTCTTGCTCGCCGACACCAGCTGCAGCTTCCGTGCTACGCGTACCGGCATATGCTGGAGAGCTTGGCCATGACGCGAGTTTTTGATTCAAGAGAGAGGATGTGCAGGTGAAGAAGATCGGGTTCCTGTCGTTCGGGCACTGGACGCCGTCGCCCCACTCGCAGGTGCGCACGGCGTCGGACGCGCTGCTCCAGTCGATCGAGCTGTCCGTGGCCGCCGAGGAACTGGGTGCGGACGGCGCCTACTTTCGCGTCCACCACTTTGCCCGACAACTCGGCTCGCCGTTTCCGCTCCTCGCGGCCGTCGGCGCGCGCACCAAGACGATCGAAATCGGCACGGCCGTCATCGACATGCGTTACGAGAACCCGCTGTACATGGTCGAGGACGCGGGAGCGGCGGACATCATCGCGGGCGGCCGGCTCCAACTGGGCATCAGCCGAGGGTCACCAGAGCAGGTGATCGACGGCTGGCGCTATTTCGGCTATGCGCCTGCTGAGGGCGAAACCCACGCCGACATGGCCCGCCGCCACTCCGAGGTGTTCCTCGAGGTGATCGAGGGTAAAGGGTTCGCGCAACCAAATCCGCGGCCGATGTTCCCCAATCCGCCAGGGCTGCTGCGCGTTGAGCCACACTCGGAAGGTCTGCGCGATCGAATCTGGTGGGGCTCCAGCTCGAACGCGACATCCCAGTGGGCGGCGAAACTGGGCATGAACCTGCAGAGCTCGACCCTCAAGGACGATGAGAGCGGCGAGCCGCTGCACGTGCAGCAGCGCAAGCAGATTGAAGCCTACCGGGAGGCCTGGAAGGAAGCTGGGCACAAGCGAGAGCCGCGCATCTCAGTGAGCCGCAGCATCTTCGCGCTCGTCGACGATCGCGACCGTGCCTACTTCGGAGGCGATGCTCGCAGCCAGGATCAGATCGGCTACATCGACGCGAACACGCGCGCCATCTTCGGCCGGTCATACGCCGGCGAGCCCGACGTGCTGGTCAAACAACTCGCCGCAGACGAGGCCATTGCCGCCGCCGACACCCTACTGCTGACTGTCCCGAATCAGTTGGGCGTGGACTATAACGCCCACGCGATCGAGAGCATCCTCAAGTTCGTCGCCCCGGAGCTCGGCTGGCGCTGATGATCACGACAACCCGCGCTACCATACGCGAGTCTCTGGAGCAGGCCATGAAAATACCGTCTCTCGCCCTCTTCGTTATATTCGCTCTGTGCCCGGTCGCCGCCGCGGCGCAAGAGCTTCCCATTCCTCAACCGGCGGCGGGATTCGTCCAGCCGAAGACTCCGTGGGGTGACCCCGATCTTCAGGGGTTCTGGCCAGGTGTCGAGATGGTGGGCGTGCCGCTGCAGCGACCCGCGCGGTACGGCACGCGCAACGTGCTCACGGAAGAAGAGTTCGCGAAGCGCGCCAGCGAGATCAAGAACGAGGAGGAGTCGCTCCTTGCCGAGATCGATGTGTTCACCGCCGACGTGACGACGCCCTGCGCGATCCGCTGTCCGACGTCGCCGACGCCGCACTGGCAGGAGACCGGCAAGCCGTCGCGGCAGGCATCGCTCATCGTCGACCCGATAGACGGCCGACAGCCGCCGTTGTCAGCCGAGGGGCAGGCGCGTCAGGCGCAGCAGCAGGCGGATAACAAGGCACGGCTCGCGCGACTGCAGGGACGAGAGGCGGACAGCCACCTGGATCGCAGCCTCTATGACCGCTGCATCACGCGCGGCGTCATGGGCTCACTCTTGCCGACCATCTACAACAACGGAAACGAGATCGTGCAGGGGCCCGGCTTCGTCGTGATCCGCAACGAGATGATTCACGAGGCGCGCGTGGTACCGCTCGACGGCCGTCCCCACCTCCCTGCGGACGTGACATCCTACATGGGCGACTCGCGTGGTCACTGGGAAGGAAACACGCTGGTCGTCGTGACCAAGAACCTGAATGGGATGACCGGTGTCGGCGGGAATGGCGGCGGCCGTACTAGCAAGCAGCTCACGATCACGGAGCGGTTCACGATGCTCGACAAGGACACGCTTCAATACACGGCCACGATTGACGACCCGGGGACGTGGACGCGGCCGTGGACGCTGTCGTTTCCATGGAAGCGCGAGCCCGCCTACGGCATGTTCGAGTACGCGTGCCACGAGGGCAACTACGCGATGCGCAACATGCTGAGTGCGTCGCGCGCGGCGGAGGCGAACGGGAGCAAATGATCCGTCGTCTCGGCTTCGCTTCCGTGGCCCTCGTCATGTTCGCCTTGGGAGGCGCATCGGCGGGGCCGGCCAGGCCGCTGCAATCCCTGCGGCTGATCGTCTCCGTCGCATGGCTGACCGCGCCGGATGAGGTCACACGCGAGACGCAGCCCCTCACACCGCACGTTCCGCAACCATCTGTCACCACCGAGTCGCGAGCGCCCCGGTCCGTCGGCTTCCGGCCATTCCCGGTTGAGCGCTGGTTGTTTCAGCGACCGCCCCCCTCCCTGCTCTAACCGCTCCAGTCACATCTCATTTCAATTCGATGTCGCATCGGGCACGCCACGCGTGTCCCGCTGGAGGTTTAGTTATGCGTGAATGGTGGCGTTCGCTGTTTACGGCGCGGGCGGAGTCTGCGCCGCGGGAGATGGACGAACTCAGAACGCTTCGCGACAGCTTCATCAGCCTTGACGATGAGTCGCTGAAGCGAGCGGCGCGGAGTGCCACGCGCCTACCGGAGATCGTGGCGGTGACCGCGGTCGTGGCCTCGCGGGTCCTCGGCCTGCAGATGTTCGACGCGCAGCTCGAAGGCGCTCTCGCGCTGGCGCACGGACGGATCGTGGAGATGCAAACCGGTGAGGGCAAGACGCTGGCAGCCGTTCCCGCGGTCGCGTGGTACGCGCGCGCGGGACACGGCGTTCACGTCCTCACCGCGAACGACTACCTCGCCGGTCGCGATGCGGATTGGATGGGTGAGACATACGCCTGGCTCGGGCTGTCCGTGTCGGCCGTGCATCAGGAGATGACGCCCGAACAACGGCGAGCCGCCTACCTGCGCGACATCACCTACGCATCCGCCAACGAGCTGGGATTCGACTATCTGCGCGACGGACTCGCGCTCCATCCGAACGAGCAGGTGCTGCGACCCTTTGCGGTCGCGGTGATCGACGAAGCTGACTCGATCCTGCTGGACGAGGCGAGGATTCCGCTCGTCATCGCTGGCGGCACGGTGGAACCATCGTCCCTCGCCGTCGACGCCGATCGTGTCGTGCGACACCTGATGCCGCACGTGCACTTCACGTCCGATCAGATGGCGAGGAACGTGGCGCTTACACCTCGAGGTGTGAGTGAAGTTGAACGACTACTGCCCTGCGGCAATCTCTACGACGCCGGATATCTCGGCGCCATGACCGCCGTCCAGGACGCACTGCACGCGCACACGCTGCTGCAGCGCGACGTGGACTACCTGGTGCAGGACTCTACGGTCTTGTCGATCGACGAGCTCAAGGGACGCGTCGTTCGCGACCGTCGCTGGCCGGCGGGACTACAGACAGCGCTCGAACTGAAAGAGCGAGTGACGCGACACCGGCAGGGCCGCGTGCTCGGTTCGATCACGATGGAGAACCTGATCTCGCTCTATCCCATCGTCTGCGGTATGACAGGAACGGCGGGCGATCAGACAACGGAGTTTCGGGAGCTGTATGGTCTCGAGGTGGCGGCGATTGCACCGAATCGTCCGGTGATTCGACGCGATGATCCAGATCGCGGGTTCGCGACGCGCGCCGAAAAAGAGGACGCCCTGCTCGACGAGATTCGCCAGCGGCATCGACGGAGACAGCCCGTCCTCGTCGGCACATCATCGGTCGAAGAGTCAGAGCGGCTGAGCACGCGACTGCACGACGTGCCTCACGAGGTACTGAACGCGCGTAACGAAGAGGCCGAGGCCGACATCGTCGCGCGCGCCGGTGAGGCGGACGCGGTCACCATTTCGACGAACATGGCAGGCCGCGGCGTCGATATCCGTCTCGGCGCCGGCGTCGCCGAGCTCGGTGGCCTACACGTGATTGGCACCAACCGGCACGAGAGCAGCCGGATCGATCGACAGCTACGCGGCCGCGCCGGCCGGCAAGGCGATCCTGGCAGCTCACAGTTCTTCGTGTCTCTGCAGGATCCGCTGATGATCAAATACGCCGACGGGCCTGGGACGCGGCTGTCCACATGTGACCATCTGCAGCGCGTGGCCGAAGGGCAGAGTCTGGGTTGCCGCCTCTTTCTGCGCAAGTACGAGACTGTCATCGAAGGACAGCGGCAGCAGATCGCCGATCGCCGTCAACGCGTGCTGACCGCGCCTCAACCCTCAGCCTCGGAGATCGAGCGCCTCGTCACGCTCGATACGATCGACGATCTCTGGTCGGATTATCTGGCCGTGGTCAGCGAGCTTCGCGCCAGCACGATCTGGGTATCGCTCGGTGGCGGCAACCCATTTCGCGAGTATCTCCGCAGCGTGCATGCGATGTTCCAGGAACTCACACGGACGATCGACGAGGAGGTTGCGACTCGCCTCGAGCGCGCCGCCGCTCACGGGATCGAGCCGCGCCAGCGGGGTGCGACCTGGACGTATCTCACGACCGACGAGCCGTTTGGCACCATGACCGAGCGCCTGATGCGCAGGCTGGCGATCACGCTCCACTTGATACGTTCTCGCGAATCAGTTGGTTAGTGCCCCAGCGTTCAAGGACCAGGGAAGCATGTCGAGGACGCGTCGGCGACGCGTCCGGAGAGCGTCGGCAGGTCCTGTCGCACCGCGATAAAAGAACGGGGCGTCTGCACCTCCATCCGATAGCCGTTCGCCATCAGCCAACGTGCTGCCGCGGTTGCTTCGGACGGAAGCCACACGTATTCAGGGGCGATGCAACCGAGTGCCGCAGGTCCAGCCGTTTTGCCTTCGACGATGGCTTGCTGCTCTGCGAGCGTCACTTCGGTGTACACCGTTTCCCGGCGCCCGTCGATCGAGACCTTCAGCGCCGGACCGAAGTGCCGCAAGACGTACTCGCCCCAGTCGAAGTAGGTGACGAGTCGTCCGCGCGTGCCGCGCAGTGCTTCCGCGGCCCGTCAGTCTCGGCGATGGTGGTCAACAAACCGATCGCCATTCCCGCGAGGGCGAAGGGGCGCAAGGCGCGGCTGTAGCGCGTGCCCGCGACACGTTGCACTTCCAACGTCGGACCTGCGGAAATCAAGAGAGCACAAGATTAACCGGACGTCCGCGCAGACGCGCGGTCGCATGTGGCCTGCCGACCGTAGTCCAGCCACCTTCGCAGACTTCGGCTCGCTGGCTTGCCATCCGTAGCTCGCCCAAGGCGACAAAGGTTAGAGCTCAGCGAACAGCGAGCAGCGGGATGTGTACCTCCTCCGTCGAGTCAGTGCGGCTCGAGCCTGCTCCGTCGGGAGAGGGTCGCGGCGTGTCGCCGGTGTCCTCCCGCAGGAACTTCCAGTAATTCCGATTGATCGACGCGAGGAGCTCCGCTCTCGTCTTGATCGGCAACGGACGGCCTTTGTACAAGCGTTTCGTCGCGTACATGATCCACTCGGGCACGACGCCGGAGAACATCATCAGCGGCCAGGTAAAGCTCGGGCCGTTAGTCTTCCTCAGCTTCGTGAGCCACAGGAACAGCGCGCCGAACCGGAACGACAGCGGGCCCCACCAGCTGTACAGCCCGAAGCGGATATTCAGCTTCCAGCATCGCATGATCAACTGCCACTGCAACGGCGTCAGCCGGCGCGTCTCCGTGACGCCACGTTCGCCGGCCATGCGCGTGCCGTCGAGCGGAGTAAACACCGAAGGCACCAGGAACCCGAACAGGCCTCGCCGCTCCATCTCGTACACGAGATCGAGCGTGGCTTTCACGTCCTCGTCGGTTTCGCCGGGATTACCCACCATCACGGTGAGCATAGGAAACCAGTTGTTGCGGTTGAGTATTTCCAGCCCCCGGATGACGACGCTCGGCCAATCGTCGATCTTGAACGGCACGCCCTTGCCCGGCATGATCTGTTTGGCCAACCGCACCGACCCGGTCTCGAGTCCGATCAGCGGGACGAGCGCCTTTCCATCGTCGCGGGAACTGAGTCGCTTCAGGTGCAGAGGGCTACTGGGGAGCAGGACGTCCGACAACTGTCGAATGAGGACCGGATCCACGACGGCCGGCGCCATCGTGCAGTGAAGGAGCACATGGTCTGTGACTCCAGGCGTGCCCACGAC
>Ga0111538_10002609_pt1 | contig 25272 bp, 39 predicted proteins | sample SoiMethybrSBSTD1_FD_79669 | JGI IMG/M metagenome (GOLD analysis project Ga0111538, IMG submission 79669) | Bulk soil microbial communities from a Populus tree surrounding site in Tennessee, USA - Soil MetaG P. TD hybrid SBSTD1 (version 2)... | ecosystem: Environmental > Terrestrial > Soil >...
CCCCGCCGCCCCCCAGGGGGGGGGGGGGGGGCGCCCGGGCGGGGAGGACGGGGGGGGGGGGGGGGGGGGGGGGTGGCTACGGCTCCGGGGGCAACGCGGGCGCCTCCGGAAGTGGCGCCACCGGGGGGGGAGGAGGGGGGACTCGCGATACCCTCTCCTCCCTCGGACTGAACGTGCGCCCCGGCTCCACCGAAAGGGGGGCATCGGGCGGAGCCGGGGGCGCGGGCAAAGATAACACCCTCGACTACGGCGACGGGAGCCACGGCGCCTTCGGCGGGGGCTCCCTCGGCCCCGGCACGTACAACTGCACGACGATCATCGTCGCCAGCGGCCAGGTGCTGACGGTCGGCAACCCCACCTGGCTGCGGGCCACCCAACTCATCGACATCCAGCCCGGCGGGGTCGTCCAGGTGCAGGGGGGCGACCCCCACGCCGCGCCCTACCGGGGCGCCGCCGGGGCGCAGCCGGCCGGCGGGCCGGGGGGCGGGGGCGGGGGCGGCGGGCACAGCGCGAACGGGTCGGCCGGGGCGGGGGCGCCCAATGCCGGCGGGGGCGCGGGCGGCGTGCCCTTCGACAACCTCTCGGGCTGGGCTCAGAACGACTACTCGTCCGCGCAGGGCGGCGCCGCGGGCGGGGCCGGCGGGCAGGGCGTCGTCGGGTCCGGCATCAACGGCGGGAACGGCAGCAACGGCGCCGGGGTGGCCGGGCCGGGCTACGACTACGTCAACGGCACCTGGCAGTACACCAGCCTGGTCATCAACTCGGGGGCCACCTTCGGCGGCACGTCCCACATCTACGTGCAGGGCGACCTGACGATCAACGGCGACTTCATCGGCTCGGGCCGGGGCCACGCCGGGGGCGCGCCGACGGCCGCGAACGTCCCCGGCCGGACGCGGGGCGGGTCAGGGCAGGGGCCGGGCGGGGGCACGGGCGGGGAGAGCCAGAACACCGCCCCCGGGGCGGGCGGGAGTTCGCAGCCGGGCGGGGGCGGCGGCCACGGCGGGGCCGGCGGCTGGGGGGGCAGCAACAACGAGTACCTCAACACCGGACAGGGCGGGCCCGCCTACGACGCCCTGAACGCCGGCTCCCCGCAGATGGGGTCGGGCGGCGGGGCCGGTGGCTCCAACACCAACACCGAGGGCGGCACCTACGGCTCCGTCTCGGGGGGCGCGGGCGCGGCCGGCGGGCCGTCGCTGTACCTGCACGTCGGCGGGCGCTTGCTCGGCGGCGGGCGCATCTTCGCGGACGGGAGCAAGGGCGCCGACGCCAAGCCCGGGGGCAGCAACGGCGGGCAGTCGGCGGGCGGCGGCGGGGGCGGGGCGGGGGGCTACGTCCGCATCGACGCCAACGTCATGCAGTGCAGCATCGCCGTCTACTGCCGGGGCGGAGCCGGGGGCAACTCCGTCATGGTGCCCTACGCCGGGAACGCCGCCGCCGGGGCGGGCGGCGGGGGCGGTGGCTACATCTGGGTCACCTACGGCGCCAACTACGGCTTCCTCTCGATAGCCGACTGCTCGGCCGGGGCCGGCGGGTCACCCGTGCAGCCCCCTGGGCAAGGCTGGTCGGCCGCCGGGAACCCCGGTGCGGGCGGGCAGTACTCCAACGCGCAGGCCACGGGCGTCGGGATAGCCGGCGGTGCGGCCGGGATCGGCGGGGGCGTGCTCAAGCTCACGGCGCCCGTGGTCAACCTCAACGGGACGGCCCGGGCCCGGGGCGGGGACGCCGGGGCCGGGGCCACCAACGGCGCCTTCGGCGGGGGCGGGGGCGGTTCCGGCGGCGGGGGCGCGGTCTGGCGGCAGGCCGAGGCGGGCGGGCTCGGCACCACCGACGTGGCCGCCGGCAGCCAGGGGGCCCCGGGGGCCGGCGGCGGGTGGGGCGGGCCCGGGGCCGCCGGCCGGACGCGCAACGACGTGGTGCCCCTGGTCGCCGTCGGGGGCGGGGCCCCGGGGCTGGGCGGGGCCACCGCCAAGCTCGTGTTCGGGACGGCCCAGATTGACGGGCGCGTAAGCTGGAACGGGGCGGTCGGCGCGGGCGGGGCCACGGGCGCGGGCGGGCGCGGGACAGGCGGGGGCGGAGGGGGGTCTGGCGGTGGGGGTTGGTTAGCCGGCGGCACGCTGTCCGGCACGGGGACGCTGCAAGCGATTGGTGGAACGGGAGGCCCGGCCGGCGGGTACGCCGGGGCCGGCGCCACCGGGGGCCTGGGGCGGGTGCGCCTGGACGTGGAGGCCGACCTGTTCACCGGCAGCCGGCAGGGGGTTTTCACGCGGAAGCCCGTGGCCGGCTCGGCCGTCCCGGTGCTGGTATGAGGAGCGCAAAGTGACGGGGGCGAACACCGGCCGGGAGCACCAGCACGTCCCGCCCGCGGCCGGCAGCGACCAGCCCCTGCACCCCGGGCGGGCGCGGCGCAAGCGCACCCCCCGCCAGGGCGGGGGCGGCGCCGGCTTCGTCAACGTCAACAACCGGCTGTTCGCCCCGCTCCAGGGGCTCGACCCCAACAACGTCCTGATGGGGGGCTACGGCTGGTTGTCGAAGACGGACGGCGGGGTGACGTTCCACCCCGGGCTGGACTTGAACAGCGGGGCCTCCTGCAATGCGGACGAGGGGCTGCTCATCGTCGCGCCTCTGGCCGGAATCGTGCGCGCAACGCTCTACTGGAATGGCTCAACGCCTGGTGAGGGTAACCACGTCTGGGTCGAGTTGGATGATCCTTGCCTCCCCGGTCCTACGTGGTGGCACACCGACCATCTGGCCCTCATCACCGTGGCGCCCGACCAACGAATCGCACCGGGCGAACCCATCGGCCAGTGCGGCCGCAGCGGCGGCTGGGACTGCGCGCACGGACACACCGAGTTGCTCTACGCCGCCCCCCAGAACGGCTGGTATCAGTGGCCCTACGGCTGGAACCAGACCGCGGTAGAGAACACCTACTGGAACCCATCGACCTGGTGGTCGATGGCGACCGCGAAGGTGCTGGCCGAGGGCAACCAGCCGATCCCCCCGGAGGTGGTCACGATGCTGAGCGACTGGGAAGTGCTGAACTGGGTGATGCCCGACCTGTGGCGGTGGGCGGGGATCGACTACAACTCCGAGGCGCTGACCAGCAAGGCGTGGCTCAAGGAGCTACGCGAGGGGCGCTACCGGGGGCGCCCGCGCACCGCCGACCGGAGCTACGGCAACGGCCGGGGATTCTGGGCCGAGTTCGACTACGGGACGGTGGTCACCCGCAGCGACAGCGGGGAGTGGTCGTGGCAGGGATGAGCCCCTGGATGCTGGTGGTCGGCGGGGCGCTGGTGCTGGGCACCCTCGCCGCGCTGGTGTTCCTGTTCGCCGTGCTCTGGGTGGCGTCAGACCAGAGCAACCTGGAGCGGGATAACTTTCGCCACTGAAGTGGGATGAATCCGAAGATCCGGCTCTACCTGGCGTGGGCGCTCCTGGTCGGGAGCCTGATTCTGTGGCCGATCAGCATCCTCACCTTCGCCAAGAGCGAGCCCCCGGTGGTGCTGAGCCTGTCCTGGTTCGCCATCACCCTGACGGCCTGGGACGTGGTCAGCACGGCGTCGGTGCGGGTCAAGCAGGAAGAGGAAGAAGGAGACGGATGACCGCCCACAACCTGTGCTTGATCCTGGCCCTGCTGTGCTTCGTGATCGCCGTGGTGGCGCGGGCCGTCCACACCCCCGAGGGGGGCCTCGCCCGCATCGAGTGGATCGCCATCGGCCTCGCCCTGCTCACGCTCAGCTTCTTGATCCCGTGAGTGTGGAAGCGGGAGATCCTGCCGACGCTCATCCTCCTGCTCTGGCTGCTGCTCGCCGTCTTCCTGGCGTGGCTCGTCCTGACCCTGGTGCCGGGGACGGCCTACGGCCAGGGGGTTCCGCCGGGGCTGTGCCGGGCCACGCCCCAAGGCGGCCAGGGCAACCGGCCAACGCCCGACCCGGAGCGGTGCTTCACCCGGACGCCCCGGCCACCGCGGGGTACGCTGACGCCGACATGGACACCGACCCTGAGCCCCAGCCCAAGTCCGACGACGAGCGCGCAGCCTACGCTGAGCGTCTCGTCACCGAGTGCGTCACCCGCCTCGACGCCCAGCCCGAGCCCGAGCCCTTCCCCGAGCTTGACCCCGAGCCCGTCCCCAACATCGTCTTCCACCCCGGCGACCACCTCACCATCACCGTCGAGCCCGACCGCCTCGCCAGCGTCCGGCTCCGCGACCGCCACGGCAACACCTACGCCGTCCTCGACTGCGACTGCCAGCGCCCCAACGAGTACCGCGTCTTCGCCATCCGCTACGTCGCAGACCGCCCCGGGCGGGGGGTGCTGCCCGTTCGTACCCAGCCCTACCAGGAGCCCCACACCCAGCCCGTCCCCGACACCACCAACCCCAACGCCACCATCTCCGCTACCTACGACGTTGACGGAAACCCCGTCCCCTCCGACGACCCCAACCGCAGCTTCGGAGTCAACGCCGCCCCCACCCACCCCGACGCCCGACCCCGAAACCTCATCCTCTCCCACTTCGACCGGGTCACCCCCATCGACACCCGACACTACCCCTACCAACCCGGAGACACCTCCGGAGCCCTCACCGACGCCGCCGTCGCCGCCCCCCTCTCCTCCCTCACCGTCGTCCATTCCCACACCCACCACCACGACGCCCCGCGTGTCCCCGGGGGCCCGGTCGCCATCTCCCACGACCACGACCACCAGCACACCGGAGTCGAGGCCCTCTCCCGCACCCACGGAACCGACGCCCACGCCCACGCCCACGACGAGCCCGACCCCTGATGAACCGCCTACGCCTGTGGCGACGGCGACTGGCGTACCGCCTAGCCCTGTGGCTGTGGGAGCGCCTGCCCCGGGAGGAGGGGCCGGTGACGGCGTCACTCCAACTGCTGATCCTGGGCCTGACCCTGATCGTGATCTTCCAGGCCGCCCTGCTGGTGCTCCTGCGACCGCAGTGACCGAGGGGCTGCTGCTCCTCGGCTCGGCGGGGGCGGGCTTCGCCCTCGGCTTCTTCCAGGTGCGACGTGAGCAGCGGTGAGCCCGCCCTCCAACCAGCCCCCCGAGCGGCTGCGCGCCACCGCCTTCATCGTCCGGGAGGTGGTCGCCCTCCTCTTCGTCGGCTTCTGGCTGCTCCTCTTCGCCGGGGAGCTAATCACGGCCAGCTACACCGTGCCGTTCTGGTTCCACTGCGTCGGCGTGGGGGTCATGGCGTATGCGCTGGGGACGAACGTGGCCGAACTGACGGCGTACCGGAAGCCGTCGGTGAAGAAGGCGGTGCAGGCGGAACGTAGCGGAGATCCCAGCCCGTGACCCGGCAGAACTTCCAGAGGCGCTCCCACTTGCGCCCCAGCCAGTGCTGGAGGACGGGCTCCGCCCCGATGATGGTGCCCTCGGTGTCGATCACGACGGTGGCGTCCAGGTGGGGGGCGACGACCCTCCACATCGAGTTAGCGGTCAAGCGTGTACCTTTCCTGAGCAGCGGTTGAGCAGAACCGAAGAGGAGCGAGCGATGCCAGACTACCCCTACCCCGGACGCGCCATCAGCCCGGCCTACCTCCGCAAGGCGGACGGCTTCAAGAACCCGCCCGACGAGGGCATCAACCACACCGCCGGCCTGACCAAGCAGGGGCTGGACAACGCCGGGCCCGGGGTCATCACCGCGTCCAGCGTGACCGGCATCGGCACCACCACCGCCACCGTCAACTGGACGACCGCCTCCCTGCCCGGCGGGAGCGTGCTGATCCTGCGCCCCGACGGGGGCGAGACGATCTTCAACGAGGCGGCCACGCCCGTGACCGCCCACGCCGCCGCCTTCACCGGGCTGACCAGCGGCTTCCGCTACTCCTACCGGATCATCCAGCCGGCGGCCACCTTCAACACCCCGCCCTACATCTACCAGAGCGGGAGCTTCACCACGCTCTAACCCGGACGATCCGTCGCGGCTTGACCCGTCGCTACGATGTGCGCTACCTTGGGCGTATCCCGCCCAAGGAGGCACATCATCCGGTCGCATACGATTGTCCGACGGTCGCTCCCCTGGCTCGCCGTGCTGGGGGTGGCGGCGCTGACCGCCGAGTGCGCCGACCCGGCCCACGCCCACGCCGACGCCGACCTGGAGCCCTGGCCCCGGGAGCCGGCGGTGGACGAGTGGATGCTCGTCTTCCCGGAGTACAGCCGGGACGAGATCCTGTACCTCATTGATGAGGCGGCGGCCGAGTACGGCGTCAGCCGGCGCCTGATGCGCGACATCGCGTGGCGCGAGTCGCGCTACGACCCCGACGCCTACAACCCGCGCAGCCGGGCGAGCGGCGTCTTCCAGTTCATCCCCTCCACCTGGGAGTCCGCCCGGGCGGTGGCGTCCGGCGGGTTCTGGAAGGGCACCTCGCCCTTCCACGCGCCGGCCAACATCTCCGTCGCCGCGTGGGTGATGAGCCAGCCCTGGCCGTGGGGCGTGCGCCACTGGGGCGTCCGCTAGTGCCCCTCCACCTGTGGGTCAGCGAGGGCTGCGTGCTCTTCACCGGGGCCAACCTGGGGCTCAGCATCTTCTTCTACGCCCGCTCCGTCCGCCTGCTGCGGGACGTGATGGCCGATCCCCGGCTGGCCGGGATGCTGCCCACGGCGGAGCGCAGCGTCTACGTCCAGCGGGGCACGCTGGCGTTCCTGTCGATGGCCCTGCTGATCATCGTCCGCGTCCACCTGGCGAACCTGGGGGTGTTCCCCTTCGCCTTGCCGACCCAGTGGTAGAAGGAGCAAGCCCATGTGCTGCGAAGCCCATGCCAACCGCCCCGCCCGCCCCACCCGCGCCGAGATCGCCGCCCTCCGCCGCCTGCGCCAGCAGCGTGAGGACGAGCTACTGCGCGCCTACCGGGCCCGCATGGCGGAGGGTATGCGCCAGGACACCGCCTGGGCCGCCGCCGTATTGGCGGAAGAGGCGCTCCTCCAGTGGCTCCAGAAGCGCCCGCTGGTGATCGAGCAGCCGTCCAAGGCGGCTCCGGCCGAGGTTGCCAAGGAGCTAGTGCTGGCGTAAGCTCAGCCCGCTCACTCTCCCCTCTCGCACAAAGAAAACCCCCCGCCCTTCGCAGGGAGGGGGGCTTTCTTATGTTACCGGCCGACGATCTTAATCGGCAAGGGCGTCTTGAGCGGTTTGTTGGGCGGGCCCTTGATGTGCTCCAGGATCAAGATCCACTTGTGCTGCTGGAGCGAGGGATACCACTGCTGGCGCCAGTGCTCGGTCACCTTCCACTGGAAGCGCCAGTCGATGTGCTCGGCCCCGTCCTTGTGCCCCCGCTGCACGGTGTACTGCCGGCGGAGCAGGACGGCCCGCACGATGGGGGCCGGGGGCTCCAGCCCCGGGGGGCGGAGCTTCTCGATCCGCTTGCGCGCCGGGCGGTCGGCGCCGTAGGGCTCCACCTTGACCAGCACCTGGTTCATGATGGCGACGGCGGTGGCGAACACCCGGCCCCAGGCGAGGCGCTGGGCGAGCAGGGTTCCCGGGTCGGTGCCGGCGACGTAGGCCGCCCCCCGGTAGTCGTCCCGCTCCTCCTCCGCCAGCCAGTCGGTCAGCGCCTGCCCGTCCCTCCAGAGTTGCACCTGGCGGGGCACGCCGTGGTAGGTGCGGAAGGTGACCACGTAGTCGTCGGCGCCGGGCCCGTCGAAGACGGTGAAGGGGACGATCATGTAGTCGCCCGTCTCCGGGTCGATCATCCACATCAGGGCCCGCAGCTTCTCCGGGTCGCCCGGCACCAGGGGGATGGGGGTGGAGAACCAGCAGTACCCCCGGCGGGGGCCCACCTCGTTGGGGCGCAGCCACCACTCGGGCAGGTTGGGGTAGCTGCGCTCCAGGAGGTCGCACATGTGCCCCGTCCAGTAGTGGGTGGTGGCCGTCTCCAGCCCCTCCGCGATGACCGTGTCGAAGTCCACCCGGTGTGGCGGGGTGCCCATCTGCCGGCTGACGGTGGCGATGGGGTGCCGGTCGCGCATGAAGCGCGCCGTCTCAAGCTGGCGCTCCAGGGCCTCCATGTACTGGGGATTGACCGGGATCTTGGCGTCCTGCCTGGCCCGCTCCGCCTGGGCCTGCTCCATCCGGCGCTTCAGCGACCCGATGCGCCCGATGAAGCCGGGCACCCGGCCCTCCCACAGGTCGAGGAAGCCCCGCTGCGAGGAGTGCATATACCGCCGGGCGTCGTCGTCGTCGGGGTGGTAGATCTTCGCCACGTCGCCCTCGGCTATGAGCAGCAGCCCGGTGTCGTCCGCCCCGGTCACCGGACCCAGGTCGGCCAGCACGGTGAGCGGGTCGATCAGGATCAGGGAGTCCTCCGACCCGATCTCGCCCTCGCCGTAGGGCACGCCGTCCACCAGCACCTGGCCCACCACGACCACGCTGACCGGGCCCAGGATCGCCTCCATGTCCCGCTCGGGCGCGACCCCGATGGCGCAGATCCCCCAGTACTCGGTGACCAGCAGCCGGCAGAACTCGCCGTCCGGCTCGACCGCCAGCACGACGCGGGGCTCGGGGAACTGCTGCACCCGGCGCCTCTCGGGCAGGGGGTTGACAGAGAGGATCAGCCCGCCGAGCTTGTTGACCTCCTCGATCCCGCCCATCAGCAGGATCTGCTCGGTCAGGAACCCCGAGATGCCCCGCTCCCGGTGGTGCATCCAGCCGTGGTGCAGCCCGTGCCACAGGGTGGCGCACCAACTCTCGGGCGGGTTGACCGGGCTGCCCTTGACGATGTGCCGGTCGATCCACTCGGTGCGCTGCATCAGGTCGGTGGGGAGGTGGCGGATCAACTGGGCGATCCCTAGCTCCTCCATCTTCCCGCCGTTCGTGGCGAAGAACGTGTCGGGGTTGGCGCCCTGGTGGTTGTTGATCCAGCGCAGCGTGAAGCCCCGGGGGCCCTCGGGGTAGGGGAAGGGGGGCAGCGAGGGGGAGGCTTGGGCCCTCCCCCTCGGGGTGCGGTTGCGCTTGCTTCGGCGGGCCACGGCGGTGCTCCTTCTCAGTTGGTTCGGGCGGGCGGGTCAACACGGCGGGGGTCGGGGCTGCCGGCCTGCCGGGCCTGCACCTGGCGCAGCGCCTCCTTGTCCAGGTGCTTGAGCATCCGGACGGCGCGCACGGCGGCGTCCTTCTCGTCCGCCGCCCAGTCTTCGGGCAGGGCCTTCCACATCTCCACGCCCTCCAGGAGGTGGACGAAGGCGGTGGACGCCTCCTTGCCGGCGAGGGAGAAGAACATCTGCATCTGCCCCTCGAAGGTGCAGCGGCGGTCGGAGCACCCGCCCCAGTAGTCCTGGCTCAGCGCCTGGACGGAGGCGATCAACTCCATGCTCTCGACCAGGGAGCCGAGGGCGATCCGCATGGCGTCCCGGTTCATCTTGCTCGGGCAGAGCGGGTCGTCGCAGCCGGGTCGCTCGCAGGGCAGGCGGTCGTCCCAGGCGTCGTCGTCGTCGGAGCGGATGAACGGCCCCGGTGTGTCGTCTTGCATCGTCGTGCTCCTTCTCTCGTGGGTGGGCAGAGGGGGCTTACGCCCCCTCCCCCTCGACTACCCCGACCACCTCGACCGGCTCGTCGGCCGGCGGATCGACCGCCACGAACTCGGGCATCGGGCCCTCGTCGTAGTCGATCTCGACCACCCCGTCGGGCGAGTCGTACCAGGACACGATCCCCTCCTGGACGACCTCGGCCAGGGTCTTGACCAGGGGGTCGCCCTGGTACATGAACCCGCCCTTGAGGGCCCGGATCAGGTACTGCATCGCGTAGACGGGGGTCATCTGCCGGTTCTTGCCCCCCTCCTTCACGATCTCCTGCTCCATCTCCGGGACGTACCCCTCCAGGGTGTCCGGCGCCGGGCCCTCCGGGGCGGCGGCCTCCGGGGGCACCTCGTCCTCGGGCTTGACCTCGGTCGGCGGAACGGGCTCGACCTCCTTGGGCTTGGTCGGGGCGTCCGGCTTGGTCGGGGACTGGGGAAGGAAGCCCTGGTGCGTCTTGACCACCCCGGCGACGAACTCCCCGGTGATGTGGGGCTTGTCGCGCTTGAGCGGGGCGGTGGCGACGATCTCCTGCCAGGCGACGGCCTGCTTCTCCGCCGTGTCCAGGCGGGCCAACTCCGTGCAGTGGAACTCCACCGCCGGCAGCGGGATGGACAGCCCGTGCTCGGTCGCAAATTTTGCGACCGCCCGGGCCGCTTGCGAGGCGCGGATCAACTGGCTCGCCCGCTGCTTGCCGTTCAGATCCCACTCGGCCTGGACGAAGTCATCGAAGTTGCCGTAGCCGTCGATGCGGTAGTACTGCTGGTCGCGGATCTCCTCCAGGGCCACGCCCATCCAGATGAAGGAGCCGAGCAGGCCGGTGATCGCCCGCTTCAGGTCGGCGTAGCGGGAGTGCTGCTGGTCGAGGGAGAGGTCGCCGGTCGCCTGGGCCGGCATCTTCTGGAGCAGGGCGAGGGCGGCGCCGGGGTCGGTGGTGGGGGCCAACTCGTCGGCCGGCTTCGCCACCTTGGGCTTGCGGACGCGGGGGGCGCGGGGCTTGGGTGCGGGAGCGGGCGGGGGAGCGGGCGTCTCCGCCTTGGGCGGGCGGGGGGTGCGGGTGCGCTTGGGCTTGGCTGGGCTCACGGCTGCTGTCACGGCGGGTTCCTCTCGGCGGTGCTCCCCGGTGCGCCTTGGGCGCGCACCGGGGGCTGGGTAGACTATATACGATCCGCCCACATCTTGACGACTTGCGGAGAGATGGTCATTCCGCAGTGGGGGCAGGCGCAGACGAACGGGGCGGGAGGGGGAGGCGGTGGGGGCGGAGGCGGAGGCGGAGTGGGTGTCGCCTCAGCTTCTTCCTCAACCACCGGGGGCGGAGGTGGTGGCGGCGGAGGGGGAGGCGGAGCGGTCGCCTCGGGCGGGAGCGGTAGCTGCACCGGCTCGGGATCAGCCGTCTCGGTGGCTGGCGCCTCAGCTTCCGCCGTTGCCCGCGCCTTGCGGGTCTTCTGCTTCGCCGGGCGAACGATGCCGGCGGTGGTTGTGATCGTCTCCGGGAGAGGGGTGGTCGAGTATTCCTTGGAATACTCGCTCAAGCCCTTGGAGACTGTCCCCTGGCGGACGCCGCAGTGCCTGGCGATGTCGGCCTGCTTCCAGCCCAGGCGGCGGAGCTTGGCGAACAGCGCGATCTTCTGCTCGTGGCTCAGGTTCCGGGTGGAGAGGTTGTCCTCGATGTTGAGGATCATCTTCTCGTCGTCGCTGAGGCCGGGCTTCACGACGGTCGGGCAGTCGATCCCCAACTCGGCGGCGATCTTGCGCCGGTTGTGGCCGGTGATGGTCACCGCGTGCTCGTCCACCACCACCGGGCTGAGGACGCCGAACCGCTTGATGCTCTCCCGCAGGAGGTCAAGCTCGGGCTTCGGCTTCGGGGGGAGGATGTTGGCGAGCGTGATCGGCTCCTCGGTCGAGGCCGGCTTCTCCTTCGCCGGGGCCAGCACCCAGTAGGGGTGGCCGAGGGGCTCGCCCAGGACGTTGGGGTACTCCACCCCGGTGGAGGTCACCCGCAGGTAGCGGGCGCGCCGGCCGAGGATGCGGTTGACGATGAACTGCCGGGTGCCCTGGTCGTAGCGGTCGCCCTGCGTCTCGCCCTCGGGGCGCCCGTACCCCTTGGAGAACACGCGCTCCCCGGTGTACTCGGCCAGGTCGGGGTTGCGGTCGAGGGTCTTGGGCAGGCGATTCTCGTAGTCCTTCACCCAGGTGGCGGCGGCGTCCCGGTAGTCCACGGAGTACCAGGCCCCGGCGATGAGGGTGCTCTGGGCGACGGGCTTTCCCTCCGCCTTCGCCAGGATGGCGTCGATGGCGGCCATCGTCTTCTCGGGCCCGGTGTCGGAGAAGGTGGGCTTGCCGTTGGGCACGTACTCGGGCGGGTCGGGCGCGTCGGGCGGGCGTTCGACTTCGGTCACGGCGTCGTCGGTCACGGCGGGGCTCCTTCTTCGGGGGTCGGCGGGTACGAAGAGGGCGCACCCACGGCGGGTGCGCCCTCGGGATCGGCCGATGGGGGCGGGCGGTGCGGGCGGGCTACTTGGTGGTCTTGATCACGCCGCCGACGATGCGCTTGGCGGACGCCTCGATGGTGACGATGTAGCCCCAGAACTTGGCGGCGGCCTCCGGGTCGGTCATCTCCGCCTCGGCGGCGGACTTGAAGCGCACCAGGTCGCGGGCGAGGCGCTCCGCCCGGGCCATCAGGCGGGTCTGGACGGGGTGCTCGGGCGGGGGAAGCTCGCCCCCGTTCCGCAGCTTGTTGATGCGGGGGCCCAGGCCGTTGGTGCGCTTGGAGGTGACCACCTTGATCTGGTCGGCCTCACCGGAGCGGACGGAGTTGATCTCGGTGACCAGGGTGTTGACCTCGCTCGTCCGCAGGCCGGCGTCCCGCACCAGGGCGGCCGCGGCGGTGAGCACCCGGTCGTTCTGGATGGAGGAGAGGCGCTTCAGGGTGCCCGGCACGAACGCCTTGGCCTCCTGGTCGTCGGGGTGCTCGGCCGGCAGCTTGAACCCCAGCGCGACGAGCCGGTCGCTGACCTTGGCCTGGGTGAGCACGGCCTTGACGAAGTACTCGTTCACCTTGAACAGCAGCGCCATCTGGACGGCGCTGGCCGAGGGGAACTGGAGGCTGTAGGCCAGGATCTGCTTCTCCACGTCCTCCTGGGACGGGGGCTCGCCGTTCAGCTCGTTGTTGGCGGCCACCGCGATCTGCCACAGGATCTGCTCGTCGTCGGTGTTCAGGACGTAGAAGGGCATGGTCTTGGCACCGAGGAACTTGGCCGCCTCGACCCGCTGCCGGGCGTCGAGCAACTCGTAGCGCCCGTTGCCCAGGTCGTGGACGATGCCGGGCGGGGGCAGCAGCCCCTCGCGCCGCATCATCACGTACCGCTGCACCAGGTGGGGCAGCACCCCGTCCTTGGTGCCGGGCCGGACCTGCGAGCGCAGCGAGGAGTGCAGGTCCAGCGCGTCCAGGGGGATCTCGGGCTCGAAGCCGATCAACTCCTTGGCGACGTGCGACTGGAGGAACTGCTCGTAGTGGAAGTCCCGGTAGACCCCCTGCTCCGGGTCGAACTCGTCCTCGGTGTTCGTGTTCTGCTTGGGCTGGGCAACCATCGGGCCTGCTCCTTCTTGCGTTCCGCGTGACACTGCGCCACGCAAGAAAGATCGTCTCACGAAGATCGGGCCACGTCAATACCCTTGGACGGCGTGACCCGAAACTGCAACCTGGCGCGTTTCCGAAAGTTAGGAGGGCGCAACTACGGAGTCCGCTGGTCCTCGCTCAGGGCCTCCAGCCGGCCGCGCTCGTTGGCCTCGCCCCGCTCCTGCTCGTACTCGATGAGCGCCTGGACGAGGGAGCCGACGATGAGGTGGGGGCGGGCGGGCACCCGGTGGGACACGTCGTTGTCCGCCCCGCTGCCGGCCATCGTGACCCAGCAGGCGCTGTCGTCGCCGTTCCCGGAGACGGAGGCGACGTGCAGGGCGTTGACCCACACCCCCGGCGAGATCTCCACGAAGGGGCCGGACGGGAAGGGGTCGGTCTGGGGCTGCTGCTCGCGGTCGGGCTGGGGCTCGGGCTGGTTCACGAGGGCTCCTTCTTGGGCGTCTTGGGCGTGGGCTTGGGCGTGGGCTCGGGCTTGTCCCCCAGCATCCGGAGGTGCTCGTCCCGCAGGGCGGTGGCGAACGTCTGCGCCGCCATCTGGAAGAGGGTGATCCGTTCGTTGGGCGGGAGCTTGAGGCGCTTGGCCTCGAAGAGGACGGCCACCTTGTGGAAGTTGTGGACGGCCATCAGCACGTCGCGGTTGTCCACGGCGGTGTCCAGGTTGATGTAGTCCTGGAGGCACTCGATCAGGTGGTTGGTCAGCCGGCGCGTCCGCACCGGGTCGGACGATAGCTCGGGGGCGGGCTCGCGCTTGGGCTCCATCACCGGGCCCCCTCGTAGATCAGGGAGCGCCAGACCATGATCCGGCTGCGGTGCCGGCCGTCGCCCTCGCTCTTGGTGGAGGAGTCGGTCGCCTCGATCCAGGCGAGGCGCTTGGCGGCGCAGGAGCGCAGCACCCCGGCCAGCGCCGCCTTGGTCGCCGGGGTGCGGGCCCCCATCGCCGCTAGCTGCTCCCAGATGTCGTCGGCGTCGAGGTAGCTCTGGCGCTCAGCGACGGAGCGCACGGCGTTGACGGCGTCTACCTGCCAGCCGGCCGGGGCGCCGGCCAGCGCGTGGTCGATCCCCTCGTCCCGGGCGATGGCCTCCTTCTTCAGGCGGGGGACGCCCCGCTCGTCGTAGTCGAAGAGGGATAGCTGCTCAGGCGGCATCGTCGTCGTCTCCCAGCACCGCCTCGGCCATCGCCAGGTAGTTGAGCAGGAGGTCGCCCACCGTGCGCTTGGGGGCGGTGTACCCCTCCATCTCCATGCAGGCGAGGCGCAGGGCGACCACCAGCAACTGCTCCCGGGCGTACCCGCCGCCCTGCCGGTTCAGGATCTGCACCACCATCTGCCCGGCGGGGCTGAGCTTGTACTCCGCTCGCGGCTCAGGCATCGGCCACCTCCTCCGGGTTGAAGCACAGGTTGACGAACCGCGACCACTCGCTGGGGTGGAGCACCCCCACCACCAGCACCTTGCCCAGCGCCAGCCGGTCGAGCCATAGCTGCTGGATGTCCGAGGGGGTGCCCTTCTTGGTCTTCAACTCCAGCAGCCCGAGCACCGTGCTGCCGTCGGGCAGGACGGGCGACACCATCACCAGGTCGGGCAGCCCGGCGTCGGAGCGCCGGCTGTCGGCGTTGTGGTGGACGAGCCACCCGTACCCCCGGGCCACCGTCTCGCAGTTCTCCTGGAAGTCGCCCTCCAGCATGGCGTCCGGGAGCGTGGGCCCCACCTCCGGGTGGGGCGCCACGTCGGTGGAGCGGACGACCTTGACCTTCCGTCGGCGGCGGTAGCTGTGGCTCACTTGAACCGCTCGCCCACCCGGGTCAGCGTGGCCTTGAGTTGGCCCACCGGGATCTTCATCTCCCGCCGCTGGTCGATGATCTTCTGGATGTCGGCAGCGGTGGGCTCGGAGACGGTGCCCTCCCGCCGCATCTGCTGGATCGCCATCCCCCGGGCGAGGTGGAACTCGATCACCTCGGGGGCCGGCTTGGTGTAGCCCCCCGGGGGAGGGGCCGGCAGCGCCGGCCGCTCCTGCGCCTCCCAGGCTAGCTGCTTCTCGGCCTGGTCGAGGAAGGTGCCCATCGTCGTCGCCTTGGGCAGGCGGGTCAGGTCGTCGTTGACCAGCATCATCGACACCGCCCGGCGGATCACCCCGTAGCGACGGTGCCCGTGCTGCCGGCGTAGCTCGTCCGACCAGGGCTGGAAGTCGGTCGGGTGCCGGCCCGGGTGCCACTGCCCGATCATCCGCTCCATCTCCCGGTCCCAGGACTGGGCGGAGGGCGGGGCCTCGTAGTTGGGGAAGTCAGTCACGGCGGTACTCCTCCCGGCTCTGGAGCTTGGGCTGGTGCTTCACGGCGGCGCTCTCGTTCAGGTACTGGGTGTGGACGCGCCCGTTGTCCCGCCCCCGGGTCTGGGGCCCATGCACCAGGCTGCCCCACTCGTCCACGATCAGGGCGATGGTCATCGGCCGGGCCCCCTTGACGTTGGGCCAGTTGCGGGCAGCGGTGAGGATGCCGGCGGCCATGTCTTCGACGGTGCGGTCGGTGCGCTGCGCCATGTTCCGCAGCTTCACGTTCGCCTTCAGGATCTGCCCCATCTCCCGGTCGGAGAGGTTGCGGTAGTCTCCCTCGCCAAAGACCTCGGCCCAGGCGTCGATCAGCGCATCGCGCTGCCGAGCCGGCGAAGCCGGGGAGGGAATAGCGGCGGTGGGTTGTAGTGGTTGATTCTCTTCCCCCCTATGGGGGGAAGGATGAGGGGGTTGGGGAGAAACCTGGGGGTTAGCTAACGCTCGGGCTCCCGCTGAACTAACCTGGGGGGCATTAGCTAATGCCTGGCTGCCGTTAGCTAACGCATTAGCTAACAGGAGGGGGTCGTTAGCTAACGCATTAGCTAACTCTGGGCTGTCGTTAGCTAACGCATTAGCTAATGCCCGCACGGTGGGGTCGGCCAGGAGGCGGGTGAGTAGCTGCACCCGGGCCTGGGTTCGGAGGCGGTGGCGCTCTACGCGGACGGCGTTACTGGTTCGGATCTTGCCCTCGGTGGGCTGCTCCTTATCCATCGCTGGCTGCTCCCTCAAGCAGCGGGTTACGGCGAGTGGCCGAGAGCTTGCTCTCCAGGGAGCGGGCGGCCCGCTCAGCGTCGAGCGGGCCGTACTTCTCCGGGTCGGCGCCGATCATGCGCGCCAGGGTGGCGCGGGTTCGGAACAGGGCGGGCTTGACCGTGGTCACCGGGCGCACCTGGTGTCGGGCGACCTCGGTCATCTGCTGCCCCTCGGCGGTGAGCAGGATCAACTCCCGCTCGAAGGGGCGGAGCCGGCGCAGTAGCTCGTAGGCCAGAGCGATGCGCTCGGTGGCGAGGGCCCGCTGCTCGGGCCCCGGTTCGGGGTCGGGTTCATACGCCAGCCGGGAGGCGAGCAGCCCGCCGGACTCGTAGCCGTCGTCGGTGGTCAGCCCCCCGGTGCGGGACTTCTGGAAGTGGTGGCTGCGGATGAAGTCGAGGGCGGTGCGCTCTGCGATGCGCCCGACCCAGGCGCGGAACGTGGTGTCCGACCGGGCGTCGGGGAGGTGCTCAATCGCCTTGAGGAAGGCGTCGTGGACCAGGTCTTCGCTCTCGTCCGTCCAGCAGTACTTGCGGACGATCCGGCGCACCCGGTCGTAGTGGCGTTCGTACAGGGCGCCGAAGGCGTGGGCGTCCCCCGCCCTGGCCCGACTGACCAGGACGGAGTCGCTCTCCTCGGGAACCCGCATCAGCCCTGGACGGGCGGTCGGGTCATCGGGGTGCCGTAGCTCTTACGGGTGCCCGGGCTCGAAGTGACGCTGGAGGTGCCGTCGGGGCGGGACACGGGGCGGGGGGCGGCGCTGCCGTTCGAGGTGTGCTGCTGCTCGGCCTGGGCCTGCGCCTTGGGCTCGTCGGCGGCGGGGCCCATCTCCTCGATGGCGACCATGCTGACGTTCAATGCGTCCCGCAGACACCGCGCCTTGGCCCGCGTCTCCGCCATGCGGATGCGGTGCGGGGCGATGTTGCGCGAGGTGTTCTCGGTGTCGGCGTCCCCGATCCCGGTGAAGGTGCCCCACGGGAACTCGGCGGTGGCGTGGACGATGGCGCACTGGCCGTTGGCGGCGGAGGGCGCCTGCACCAGGTGGGTGCTGATCCCCTGGAGCCCCGCATTGTGGGCGGCGTCCAGCAGGCCGGCGTAGAGGACGAAGTCTTTGCCCTGGCGGTTGATGATGCAGTCTTTGTTGACCACGATCTCCGACTGCGGGGGCCGGGCGCCGGGGGTCTTGGTGTACCAGGCCGGCGGGGGCACGGGCGCGGCGGCGGCGGGCGCGGCGGGCAGGGTGGGCTGGTCTGTCACGGCGGTGCTCCTTCGTTGGCGGAACGTTTCGTGCTGCTCAGTCGTTGCGGTAGATGCACGGGGTGACCACTTGGGCGGTCGCCACGGTGCTCCTTTTAGCGAGGTCGGCGCCCGATCCCTCTCACGGCGGGGGGTCGGGCGCCCCCTTTTGTGCGGGGGCGTACCGCCGGGGTGCGGCGGAGTCTAGCTCTTCTGCCCGCGCTTGGGGAGCGGGTTCGTGGGCTCGACCCGGGTCATCCCGAGGTACTCGTCGGCCTCCTCGCGCAGGAACCGGCGCCGGTTGTTGTAGCGCAGGTAGTAGGGGATCTTGCCCTGCGCGCACAGGGTGTGGAGGGCCTGCCGGCTGATGTCGTAGCGCCGGCACGCCTGGATCATGGAGATGTACGGGCTGTCGGGGTCTTCCTCGTCGTCGTCCTCGATCCCGTCGGCGTCGTCAAACGGGGCCGGCTTCACCGGCTTGGGCGCGGTCTTCGCGGTGGTCATCGGTGGTCACTGCTCCTTCCAACGGAAGTGTAGCGCAAATGTCTCGCAGCGGCGAGAACGACCTGGGCCACCGCCGTAGTCCGACGGTGGCCCGGTTGTTCTGCCGGCGGTTAGATCTGGCCCGGGGTGGCGAACCGGGGCAGGGCGTAGGTGCCGAGGTGGACGCGGACGGGCACCGGCCACTGCGGGTTGGGGTGCTTGATCTGGTGGTGCATGATCGAGGAGATGTTCTTGATCGCCGCCTCCCGGGTGATCTCGTACTCGTCGGAGAAGGCGTTCACCACCGCCTGGATGACGAGCCCCTCGTCGCGGACGAAGCGGTCGAGCACCCACTGGCGCTGCGACACCTTGCCCGGGCGGGGGACGTAGCCCTCCCGCCCGGCGAGGCGGGTGGTGCCGTTGTTGGCGGGGCGGACGACGACCTCGTCGGGCAGGACCAGGTCGCCCGGCTTGAGGGTCTGCACCCGGGCGGTGGGCGGTGCCGGCGCCGGCTCGGGCTCGGGCTCGGGCTCGGGCTCTGGCTCTGGGATGCCGAGCAGGGTGGCGACCAGGGCGTCCACCGCGTGGGTCGCCCGGGTGCGCCGGGTGGTGAGGGTGGCGATCTCGGCGTCGAGCTTGGCGACCTTCTCGGCTAGCTCGTCCCGGTCCCAGATCTTGACGGCGATCTCGGCCTCCAGGCCGGCGACGATGGCGCGGGCGTTGTCCACCAAGGCGTCGAGTGGATCGACCGTCGGCGCAGCCGGCTCGGGGGCCGGCTCCTCGGCGGTCTGGGCGAGCACCTCCTCGGGCACGATGTCCTCGAAGGGCTGGTCGGGTTCGGCTTGGGCGCTCTGCACGGGCTCCTCCTGTGGTGTGGGCTCTGGTGCCGGCGGGTTGACGACCACGTCCCCGGTGTAGACCGGGCCGGGCAGGATGGGCGACCGGGGGTCGTCCACCCCGGCCCTGATGTTCTGGCCCTCCATCGTGGCGAGCCAGTCCTCAGCGAACCGGCGCCTCTTGAAGAGCGTCTCGACGGCGTCCTTCTTGGGCCCGGCCGGGGCGGGCGGGGCGACGATCTCGTCGCCGGGCTTGTAGCCCTTGGGCTGGGAGATGAGGGTGTGCGTCTTGAGGAACGTCTCCAGCACGACGTTGAACTTCTGCCCCACCTTGCGCCGGTCGTGGCCGGCGAGGCCGGCGCCCTCGATCACCAGCATCACGCTGCGGGCGCCGACCCGCAGCACGGTCACCTCCTGCTCGGCGTGCCCGCTGTAGGCGCGCTGGCGCCACCGGCTGCCGGGCAGCACCCGCTCGGTGGGCTGGCTCTCACTCTGCTCTTCCTGCATCGGCGTCTCCCTCTTGGGCTAGGGTCTGCGTGGGCTGCTCGCTGAGCCGGCGCAGCCGGCGCAGGGCGCGCATCTCGATGAGGCGCACCTTCTCCAGGCTGAGCCCCATCTCACGGGCGATGGCGGTGTAGCTCACGGGCTTCTGGGTGGCGTTCAGCCCGAACCGGCGGGCCAGCACCATCCGCTCCTGCTGGGGCAGGCGGGCGAGGTAGGAGGCGACCAGTCGCCTGATCGCCTCCCGCTCTTCCTCCCGCCGGGGGTCAGGCACGGCGCCCGCGCCCGGCGGTGGTCATCAACTCCCCCGCCTTCGTCTCCAGGGCAACCCGCTCGTCCTGGTTGGCGACCCCCCGGGCGTAGGCGGAGATGCCGTTCGCCAGGTTCCAGAGGTTGGTCGGGTCGGTGGAGCGGACGCGCCCGTTGCCGTCGGGCTCGGCGCCCCCGTCCAACTGGGCCAGGTTGACCACCGACCGGCTGGCCTCCTGGGTCAGGCCCCGGGCGCGCAGCCAGTCCTCGGCGCCCTTGATGTCCTTGGCGACGGTCACGCCCTTGACCGTGCGGATCGACTCCTGGAGGTCCAGCGTGCCCATCTCCGAGTAGGCGGCGAGCACCGGGGCCGCCTCGGTCAGGAACCGATCCGGCGCCTTGTTGGTGTGCCGGATGGACAGCGACCGCACCTGGACGGCGTCCCAGATGATGCGGTTGCAGCAGACGTAGCGGTAGAGGAAGGTCTTGAGGCCGAACGTGGCCGACCCCACCTCGCTGTTCCAGGTGATGAAGCCCCGGAAGAAGATCTCCCCGTCGATCTCGATGGGGTGCGTCTCGTCCACCAGGAACATCCACACGTCCCGGTCGGACGCATAGAGGGTGGTCGCCAGCTTGGAGTTCTTCCCCTGGTACGCCTTCAGGGGCACCGTCCAGCGCCCGTCGCGGTTGACGCGCTCGACGGCGGTCACCACCTCGGCGTCGAAGATCCGGCCGTAGGAGGTGGAGGTGATGGCGCGCATCTCCCCGTTGGCGGCGCCGTCGGCGGGCGGGGAGAGGTAGAGCTTGGACAGGGAGTCGGAGCCCAGCCGGCCCCGGAACTCCATCGAGGCTTGCAGGGTGTAGGCGGCGATGGGGGCGGGCATCTCCCGCAGCCACGCCACGTTGGGCCCGCCGACCAGGGAGTTGTACTGGTTGAAGGACCAGTTGGTGAACGTCACCGGGCGGTCGCCCCACTTGGCGACGTACAGGTTGCCGGCCAGCGGGCCCTCGGAGACGTACTCGGGCTTCAGGTCGGCCGACTTGTAGGCGGGGTACTCCCGGCTGTTGGCCTTGCGGTCGCGGACGGAGGCGGCCAGGTCGTCCAGGGTCAGGAACCGCTGGTCGTCGGGGCGCCACGCCCACTGGCGGTTGGCGTCGTAGAGGTTCTGGCCCCGCTCCCGGGGGGCGGGCGGGGTGGGCAAGTCCAGCAGGTTGGCCGAAGCCATCGGTGTGCTCCTTCTTCGCTAGTGGCTCCGCGCTTGGGGCGCGTGCCGGTTGGTCTTGGGCTTGGACTTGGGCTCGGGCTTGGGCGGCCCGTTCACGGCGCTCTCCAGGCGGACGGTGGACAGGGGCTCCTTTCGCTCTCGGGCTGCGGTCGCCATCAGGTCGCGCAGGGCCTCCGCCTGCACGCGGGAGAAGGGGTCGAGCGGGTGCCGGGGCTCCCGCTTGAGGTGGTCGTAGGCGAAGTACCGCTGCCGGCCCCCGACCACCACCATCACCACCTCAAACCTGGGAAGCTCCCGCCTGCGGGGGGGCTCGCCAGCAACGTCTGACACTTAATCCTCCTTTCCCTTATCCAGAAGTGCGCCGTTCGTACCGATTGTACCACGGCGCCAGGAGTGCAACTCTGGAGTTGGGCGGTCGGGCGGTCAGGCCGGCTGCTGCTGGGCGGGGTCGTCCTTGGGCAGTTGGGCGAGGGGCTTCTGGCGGGGCGCCATCGACACCTTGCCCGAGTTGAAGGCGGACAACAGGGCGAAGCCCACCTCCTTGCCGAACCGCCGGTAGACCAGGCGGAGGTAGACGTAGACGAACTCGGCGCCGTGGCCGGCGATGCGGGAGCGCCCCCACTTGGCGTTGGCGCAGGCGTGGGCCAACTCGTGGAGCACCGTCTTCTTGTTCCGCAGCTTGGGCGGGAAGCGGAGCTTGTGGACCGACCCGGTGGTCTTGGCCGTCGCCCGGTTCCCCTTCTTGGGGAACTCGAAGCGGATGTCGTGGACGTTGATCTCCGGGTGGTGCTGCTTGAACCAGGGGTCGGCGCAGACCTCGGCCACGTACTGCTCCACCTCCCGGGTGGACAGAGGCAGCCCCTCGGGGATGCGGCTCTCGGCGGTGTACACCTTGGACTGCTGCGAGTCCCGGATGGTGTTGCGGGTCGCCGCCTCCTGGGGCTTGATGTTCAGCAGGCGCCTCGCCTCGGCCGCCTGCGCCCCCATCCAGGTGTTGACCCACGGGCCGATGAGCTTCTTCAGGTCGGCGTCGGTGACGCCGGCCTCGAAGAGCTTGAGGGCGACCCCGCCCCGGGCCACCGCTCGGTTGCGGTCGGCCGGGATGAAGCTCGCCCCGTCCAGGCCCGACCGGCGCTCCATCTCGGCCATCAACTCGATGGCCTCGTTGTAGGAGTTCTGGCGGACCACCTCGAAGTCTTCGAGGTATCTCGGCATAGCTGTGCTCCTTCTGGCAGGAGGGCTTGGGCTAACCTCCGCCGACCGAGCAGTCGCAAACTTTGCGACTGCTCGGTTTCGTCACTGGTCGGGTGACTCTTCAGGGCGGGTCTTGCGCTCCAGGGCGGGTAGCTCGTCGGTCGTCCAGGTCTGCCGGCACTCCAGGCAGCGCCGTCGCCGGGCGACGGCGCTGTACAGGTGGTGGCTCTCGGTGTGCAGGACGCGGCTGCGGCGCGCCCCGCAGTAGGGGCACGCCGGGGAGTGGCGCTCCTGGTGCTCGCGCATCAGCCCTCCTTCACCAGGTAGGGGTAGCTCTGGGGCGGGAAGATCTCGTCCTCGACCCGCACCCGCTTGACCGCCTGCGCCACCCCGTCGGGGCCCACCTCGACGGTGATGCCCTGGTCGAGCAGCCGGCGGATGGCGACCGCGGCCCGGTGGACGCAGTAGGGGAGGTGCTCGGACGCCTCGCAGGTGCAGTCCAGGTCGGGGCCCTTGCCGGTGACCACATGGGTCATGGCGCCCCGGCTGGTGGACGGCACCAGGTAGTGCCCGTGGTCGAGGCGCTGCACCTCGGCCGCGAGCCCCATCTTCACCGCCTTCAGCACGGCGGTCTGGATGTGCCTCCGCAGGGCGGGCTCGGCCATCGCTCGCATGCTCCTGGACTCCCGGTACACGGCGTTACCGGAGAAGCTCCCCAGGTTCTTCAGTTCTGCCACCACGGCGTGGGCTCCTTCTCGTCCCGCTTGGGCCGGGACGGTGTCATTGTACCAACCGGGCCCCTTCGTACACCAGGTTACGAAAGGGCCCGAACGGTCGGTTAGAGCGTGCCCCACAGGAGGGGGCGCTTGGAGTAGGCGGCGGCGGGCGCCCCCTTCTTGATCTCGGTCGCCACGAAGAGGGCGTCGAGGAAGGAGGCGTAGTGGTAGCGCCCGCCGGGCGTCACCTCCCGGCCGTCGTCCAGGTAGAGGTGCCAGTGCGACTGCCAGGTGATCTGGTCGCGCTCCTCGACCAGGGTGAGGACGGCGTCCTCCACCTGGCGGACGAACCGCTCCTGGATCTCGTCCACGATCCAGCCGGCCAGCACCTCGGCCACCGCCACGATGGCGGCGCGCTGGGCGGAGGCGGCGAAGATCAGCCGGTTCTGCCACTTGCGGACGACCACCAGGCCGTGCTTCAGCGCCAGCCGGCGGGCCCGGCCGAGCCACCGACGCTCCTGGTCGTAGGTGAACGTCTGGTCGCTCGCTCCGAGGGGCTTCTCGGAGAAGGCTTGGGACAGGACGGGGTCGATCTCCAACTCGTAGCCGGCGCCGTTCGCCTTGCGCTGGTAGTCGCCGGCTCGGCTGACCGAGATCAGGTTGGCGACCACGCTGTAGGCGTTGTCTCGGTTCCCGGCCCAGAGGTGGCCGGTGATGATGCCGAGGTGGATCTGGGCCCGGGTCTTGGGGCTGTCCATGTGCGTGCTCCTTCTGACGGGGGGTTGACCTCCGCCGACCTCCTTTCAGAGGTTTCGCCCCCTGGTCAGGGGGGCTCATCAGGGCGGTTAGGGGCGTGGGGTGGTGACCCAGTCCTCGTCCTTGTCATCGAGGACGCGCAGCACCTCGGTCAGCGTCTCGATCTTGATCTGGGCCACCCGGTGGACGGAGGGATCGACGTTGGGGCGGTGCATGACGCCCCGCCACCGCTCGATCTGCGCCACGATCTGCTCGCGCAGATGGAGCAGGCGGCTGCCACTCTCTCCAAAGCCTTCGTACCGGTGCATGGGTTGTCCTTTCGGGGCGATGCCGCTTCGATTTGAAAGTGAGAGGGCCGATGCCGCTTCGATTCAGCGGGTCGGCGGGCGCAGGATCTCGGTCTTGACGCGCCGGCACGTCTGCCCGTGCTCGGGGCAGCCGTAGTCGTCGTCGTCGGTGGTGAGCGTGGCCCCGCAGGCGTAGGTGTAGGTGCGGACGGGCGGGTTGCACCCGGTGCAGTTGGGCGTGCGGTACGGTGGCCCGCAGATGGGGCAGATGCCGTGCTGCACGTCGTAGTCCCACTGGTCGCGGTAGCCGATGCGGTCGTCCATCACTCGGTGTCTCCCGGGTAGTCCTGCTCGGACAGGTTGAAGATCTCGTCCACCTCTCGGGCGAGGGCGCCGATCTTCCGCAGGTAGTCCAGGGCGATCTTGAGGGTCTGGCCCTGGCTGTCGAGCACCTTGTTGGTGGCGCTGTAGGCGTACTTCAGGCGCCCGATCTCCTGCTCGGCCTGCTCCAACTGCTGGCGCAGGCTCTCCGCCTCGGCCCGGCGGTAGTCCAGGCGCCCCTCCACGTCCTCCAGCATCTGCGCGTCCGTCATGAACGGCGGGTTGCAGATCGGGCAGGCTTGGTACTCCGCCTCGGTGGCGTGCTCCTGGGCGTCACAGACGTATCGGTCCTTCACGGCGTGCTCCTTCTGGTGGGGCAGAACAGACCTCCACCGACCTCCTTTCACAGAGGTTTCGGGCCCGGGTCAGGGGCCCATCATCAGGGTGGCGACGAGGACGAACCAGGCGACGAAGCCGAGGACGGTGAGGGTGGCGTTGACCAGGAAGAGGGCCCACGCCACCAGGTGGAGCACCGCCTACGCCCCGCTGAAGTAGCGGATGCAGACGGGCCCCATGCCGGCCTCGACCGACTTGGCGTCGGTCAGGTGGCGCCCGCAGCGGATGCAGAAGCCGTGGCGGATGGTCAGCGCCTTGGCCTCCGCCAGGGTGAGCTTCACCCCCTCGGCGGCGACCCGCTGCACGAGCCCGGCCTCGTAGACGTACTCGGCGTGGACGCGGGTGCCCCCCTCGGTGGCGCGCTGGCCCCCGATCTCGGTCAGGCGCTTGGCGTAGGTGCGCGCCTTGTCCCGGGTCACCTGGACCTTGCAGATGGTCCCGTCCGGGAGCTTGTAGACCCCGGCGTCCTCGACCGCGATCCGGGTGGCCGGCGCCGGCTGGGCGGTGGCCGGCTGCGCCTTCGCCTGCTTCTGGCGCGCCTCGGCGGCCATGCAGTTGAGGATGCCGGCGGCCTGCCGGTAGGAGGGGAAGGCGCCCCGCTGCTTGACCCGGCTCCTGGCCTGTAGCTCGACCAGGTAGTCGAAGTCCCCGGTGTAGGCGCGCAGCCACAGGGTGGCGCCGTACACGACCCGGTTGCGGAACGCGGCCGGCTCGTCCTGGAGGTCCAGGTCGGTCGCCTTGCGCTCCAGCGCCAGTCGCCAGGTGAGGGCGACCTGGATCGGGTCGTCCGACGCCGGGGTGCTCAGCCGGGTCGGCGCCGGCTGCCCCGTCGGGGCGGTGGC
>Ga0111538_10002610_pt1 | contig 25268 bp, 19 predicted proteins | sample SoiMethybrSBSTD1_FD_79669 | JGI IMG/M metagenome (GOLD analysis project Ga0111538, IMG submission 79669) | Bulk soil microbial communities from a Populus tree surrounding site in Tennessee, USA - Soil MetaG P. TD hybrid SBSTD1 (version 2)... | ecosystem: Environmental > Terrestrial > Soil >...
CGTGTAGTCGACGGTCGGCGTCCGCACCGACGCCATGGCGGCGGATTCCACCAGTGGCGTCGGATGTGCGGTCGCGCCCTTGAGCCGGTTGACCGGGTGGTAGGGGTCGAAGATCGCGTCGGAAAGCTCGGAAGTCTGGTCGCCGGCCGGGGTGTGGGCCTCGACGCGCTCTATTGCGTCGCGGGCTCCCTTGGTTCCAGGCTCCGTGCCTCCCATCGTTCGAGGATCGCTTGGAGAAGGCGTTGGGCCGCCCTCGCCGGCGGCTGGTCCGGGTCGAGTTTCGCCAGAAGGTCGCGCCGGCGCACTGCGTACTCCGCTTCCGGATCGGCCGCCTCCGCGTCCTCCGGATACTCCACCAGCCAGTCCTCCACCTCCTGGGCGGTCCACGGCGGGTTTCGCGCCCACGCCAGCACCTGGTTCTCGATCTCCGGGCCGGTCCCCGGATTCTGGTCGAGGGCCCACAGGGCGAGGCTGGTCAGGGGCGGATACAGGCCGCTGTTCCAGTCGCTCGGGAGGTGGCTTAGAGCCCTCTGGTTCGCCGGGGTACGGGTGCGGCTCTGCGGTCGGTCGGCCATTTCGGACTGTCTCCAAGGCGCTCAAGAGCGCTGCGACACTGTCCACCTCGGCCAGAAGGGGGGCGGCGGGCAGTGTAGCACCTTCGCGCGGGTTGCGGTCAATCACGAGGAGGCGGGTGTCGAAGCTGGTGCCGTATTTGGTGTAGATCTTCCCATCGACGGCGATGTTGGCGCGGACGGTGAAACCGCGCTTCTTCATGTCCTCCCAAAACTCCCGCCACGTCGGCGCGCCCATGGTGGCGCCGCGGCCGACGATCGCCACCAGCCGGCCGCCGGGGACCAGGCGGCGGGCGGCCTCGGTGATGTGCCGCTGCGCCGTCTTGAGGTCGATCTTGTCGCCGGTGCGCTGCGCATTGCGCGAGAACGGCGGGTTCATGACGACGACGGTCGGTCGCAACTGGTGGGGGCCGTAGATGTTGTTGAACTGCTCGGCGTCCTCCTTGAACACGTAGCCCTGCGCCGGCGGGATCAGCTCCTCGAGTAAGGTGACGCGGCGATCGGCAAGCTCGTTGGCCATGATCTGGACGCCTGGCCGCATGGCCGCGGCGACGATCGAGCCGGTGCCGGCGGAAGGTTCGAACAGCACGTCGTCGGCGGCGACGTTGGCGGCGTAGACCGCGGCCGCGGCGTAGTCGGGCGGGGTCGAGAACTGCTGGTATTCGGCCTGTTCCTCGCTGCGGACGGTCTGCGTCGGGAGCTTGTCGAGGAGGTGCTTGCGGATGGCGGTGGTCACCTCGATCGGGTTGTTCTGTTCGAGGCGGAAGGCGGCGGTGTCGCGGATGGTGAGGTTCACCGCCAGCTCCATCGCGTCGTAGACGTCCTTCCGGTCGTATTTGCCCTCGCCGCTGGTGCCGCCGTAGGCCTCGTTGGCGGCCCGGATCAGGCTGTCCGAGGAGAGCTTGACGTTGGAGCCGTAGACGTCGGCGAGCATGTCGGCGATGCGATGGGCGAGGACGACGTGCGGGCTTGCCGGCGTTGGCGGCCGAGCTGCAGGGGCGGGCGTTGGCTCGGGCGTCGGGGCGGGGCGCGGCCTGCGGTCCTCGATGTCGCGCAGCGCTGCCTCGTAGGCCTCGCGGCTGTCGTGCTGCACGATTTCGGTGCGGGCGGGGTAGCCGTCGCGGTCCCATTCGAGGGTGAGCTTGTTGATCGAGCGGTGCGTCCCGGACGGGCTGACCCATGTCGGCACGCCCATGATGGTTTCGGAGACGCGATCGCCGGTCGGCGCGGGCGCGGGGCCGGCGCGGCGCACATAGAGCTCGTCGTGGCGGTCGAATTCCTTGATCGGCCCGCGGCGATCGTCGGTTTCGATCTGGACGCGGCCGCCGCGGACCACCGTGGGGCTGGCAAGGACGATGATCGGGGTGTCGTTGATGCCGAGCCACCAGTCGCCTTTGCGCAGCTCCTCGGCGGTGATCTTGACCGATGGCGACGAGAGGTCGGGCGCGGGTGCGGGCGCGGTCGGCGCTTCCTTCCAACCACCGGCGGCGGCCCATTCATAGCCGGCGACGAAAGCGGGCGGGTTTTCGCCGGTGAGTAGCTTGCCCTCCTGGAAGCGCCAAGCACCGGCGGCAAAGGCGCGCTGCTGCTCGTTGGCGCGCTGGTGGGCGCCGGTGACGCGCTCGCCGGGTTTGGCCGAGGGGTAGAGCGTGGCCGCGTGGGCGCGGGCCCGGTCGAACATTTCCTCGCGCGAAATCTCGGTCGGCGCGGGCGCGGGCGTCTCGGGCTCGGGTGCCGGCGGCGCGGTAACCGGGACCTTGCCGCCCTTCAGCATCGCCTCGATGTCGGCGCGCATGCCGGGGAGGTCGTGCGGCCGCGCCTGCTTGTGGCCGCGGGCGCTCCGGTTCGTCTCCATCATGTAGCGGGCGAACAGGCCGGCGAGCGATGAGGCGCGGCCTTTGAGCGTGTTGGCGACCTTGCCGAACGGGTTGTCGGGCTGCGTGCCGGCGCGGTCGTAGGTGAAGCCGAGCGCGTTGATCTGCTTCACCAGGTCCTTGATTTCGTCGTCGACGCGCCGATAGAGCGCCTGGTCCTCGTCGCTGGCCTCGTTCTGGAAGGTCGCCAAGCGGCTTTCGAGGTTGCTGTCGCCGGCCATGAAGCGGGCGACGCCGTAGTCGGCCGATTGGTCGGGGACGGCGGTCCGGGTGGTCCTCGGGTTGACCGCGGTCACGTCATAGGGCGGCACTTCGATGTCGTGGCCGCGATCGTCGCGGACCATGACGCTGATGATGCCGCGATTGACCACCGTGCCGCGGATGGTGCCTTCGGACTTGGTGCCGCCGCTGCGCGGGACGGTGTAGCGGACGGCGTCGCCGACATGGAGTTCGTGCCCACCGGCGCCGGTGAGCGGGTGGCCGCGGGCGTCGCGGAGCACGCCGGTCGGGGCGCTCGGCGCTGGCGGGGCCGCTGGCGGCGGCTTGGGTGGCGTCGGTGGCGTCGGCGCTGACGGCGGCGCGAGCGGCGGCGCGGGACCACCGCCTTTCAGCTCGGCGGGGGTGTGGCTCTCGATCCAGGCGGCGAATTCGCCGGCGGTCATGTCGGTCGCCGGGTACTGGTTGGCGCCGATGTAGCGGTTGCCCTTGCCCGTCGCGCCGCGGCGGAATTGCACCAGGAGGATGGCGTTCTTGTCGGCGTCGAACCCGCCCTGCCACTGCACATTGACGGTGCCGTCGCCGCGGGCGAGCTGCATGTAAACCTCGCCCGACACCGCCTCACCGGCCTTGTTGACGGTGACCGGCTCCTGCTTCTCCTCGCGCTCCTGGCCGCGCCGGCCCTTCTTGACGGTGACGCGGGTGTAGGGGGTGTCGTGCTCAAGGACGGCGGCGACCGCCGAGAGGTAGCGCTTGCCGTCGTTGAGGAAGCCGGCCTTGAGCTTGCCGTCCTGCTTGTGGCCGTCGATCGGCTCGTCGTAGGTGCCCTCGATGCGGATGTTGCGCGATTTTTCGAGGCCTTTTGGTGCGGACGGCTTTGCCGCCGGTGCCTCGGGCTCCTCGGCCGGCGCTTCGCCTTCGGGCACGCCGACGATTTTCAGGCCTTCCTTGCTCGGCTGCAGATAGCCGTTCTTGGCGTAGATGAACCAGCCGCGATCGAGGCCGTAGATCTTCGCCCACGCGAGCAGTCCGTCCTCGTTGCGATGAAGGTCGAGGCCGTTCTGGACCGTGAGATTGATGCCGTAGTAGTGGCGGCCCTCATGGTTGATTTCGGCGATGTCGAAGCCGCGGCGCAGCGCGTCCTCGAGTATCGCGTCGGCCGGCCGCTCGAAGCCGATCGTTTCGAGGGCGCGGGCGGCGTTGGCGAGGCTGATACCTCCCTTCCGGCCAAGGTTTACCTCGATGCCGCGGGCGATCGCCGCCGGCGACGTGAATTTGCGGGTGTCGAGGAGGGTGTCGATGCCGGCGTCGGTCGCGAGGTCGACGGCGTGGTGACAAGAGGCGAGGCCGGCGCGTGATCCTTCCTGGAATTCGATCACCGGCGTCATGCCGAGGGCTTTGACCACCTTCTGGACGAACGGCTCGACGATCAGGTCTTGGTGGCTGATGAGGAGTTGGGTGTCGTCCTCGGTGAGCTGCAGCGGGAAGCGGAACAGGCGCGAGTCGATGCGCGGGGCGGGGTCCTGGAACGTGCCCTGATAGGGGTAGCTCAGACCGGCCGCGGTGAGCTTGTTGACGACGTCCTGGTGGCGGGCGTGCTTCCTGTCCCACTCGGCCTTCTGGCGCTCGGTTTCGGCGTCGAGCTGCTGCAGGCGGCCGCGGACCGCCTCCATGATCGAGGCGTAGGGCTCCTTGTCGCGCTGGCCGCGGGGCGGCTCGCCCCACGGCGCCGGCGACGATGCCGGGTGGCTCATCATCGCGAACAGGTCGCGGAGCGGCTTCGGGTCGCCCTGCCACGCCTTCACCGATTCCGCGGTGAGGGTGGAGAAGTGCTGGTTGGCCTTCTGGTAGTTCGGGGTCGAGGCCTTGTTCTCGGCCGCCTTTTGCAGCCGCCTGGCCTTCGCCACCCATGCGTCGAGCGGGACGATCGCGGTGGGCTCGGCGGCGGGCTCGGCGGCGGGCTTGGCCTTCGGTCCTTGGCGGGCTTTCCGCGCCTCCTGGTCGAGGTAGACGTCGGTGAGCGCCTTCTGCTGGTCGGCGGTCAGGTTCCGCCATTTCTTGCGGGCCTGCTGCTTGGTGAAGTCGAGCTTGGCGAAGCGGGCGGCGTCATAGCGCTGCGTGTCGTCGAGTTCGTCGTCGTACCAGGTGCCGGCGCGGGCGGTGGCGAGGCGATCGGCGGAGGGGGGTTCGATCTCGCCGGGGTCCGACCACTGGACCTGAACGCTGTTCCCCTCGATCTGGACGTCGGCGAAGATCACCGCCTTGCGGTCCTGCGACCACAGCGCCCGGCCCTTGCCGTAGGGGCCAAGGGTCCACCCGCGCGACGCGGCGACGCGGCGGAACAGGTCAAGGTTGGTGGTCGGCGCGAGGGTAGCGTTCCACTCCTGGTCGGCGATGCGGCGCTCGACGTCGGCGAGGAAGTCGTCGACGGCCTGCTCCTCGTCCTCGGCGTCGAATTCGGCGGCGTCGGCCTTCTCCTCGTCGGTTGGCTCGTCGTCGTAGGGCTCGTCCTCCTCGGGACGCTCCTGCGTGATGTCGCCGTTTTCGTCGATGTAGCCGACCACCTCGGGCTGCTCGTCCTCGCCGGCGGGTTCGACGCGGCTGATTTCGCGGGGGTCGACAAACGCCCAATCGCCGCCGGTGATGATGTTGGCGCCGCCGGGAAAGAGGTGGAGCGGCCCGACCATGGTCACGGCGGTCATGCCGTCGCGGGCGATGCCGTAGCCGGGGAGGCGGATGCGATCGCCGAGCTTGACGCCGGCCTTCTCCATTTCGGCGGCGTAGATGGCGTCGATCTTGGCGTCGACCGCCTGCTCGACGGCATGAATCGCGTCCTCGATGCCGGCGACGCGCTTCACCTCGGCGTCGTAGCGGTCCTTGGCCTTCTGCTTGTCGGCCGCCTTGCCTTTCTTCGACGGCTCGGACGGCCGCTGTGTGTGGTCCTCGCGGATGTGCTTGAGGATGGTGTCAAAGGTCACCAGCCGCCGGTAGTCCTCGATCGACGGCGCGGTGATGGCGGCGACCGTCTCCTTGATGCCGGCCACCCACTTGAGCGGCCATTTGGTGTCGGCGCTCGGGAAGCCTACCAGCCGCCAGTCGGGGGCCTCGTAGTCGGCGTCGGCGGCCTCGATCAGGCGATAGGCTGCGTGGTTGTGGTTCGAGGGCGGGGTGTTGGGCGGCTCGAATTCCCGCGCGGTTTCGGGCTCCTCGGCCTCCTCGGTTGCGGATTCGGGCTGTTTTTCGGATTCGGTTGCCTCGGGCTCCGAGATAGGTTCCTCGCGCTCCTCGCCGGCTTCGGGCTCGCGCTCCTCGGGCTCGGGTTGTATCTCCTCAGTTTGCGTTGCAGCGCCATGTGGCGCTCGCGAAACGGCTGGTTCCGGCCGTTCCTGTCCGTGAAGCGGGTTTTTCGTGTCGCCGGTGCGGGCCCATCCGACAAACTCGGCCCACGTCAATTCGGTGGTCGGTCCCATGCCTTCGAACGATGACGGGTAGTGCGCCCCGTAGGCGTTCTCGGCCTCGTCCTGGTCGGCATATCCGACCATGACCTTGTGCTCGTCGAACCCTTCCTGGTCGGCATCGATGTCGTGGTACTGGTCGATGACGAACACCGGCGCGTCGGGCGCGATGTCTGGGTCGGTGCCGGGTTTCAGGAAAAAGTCGAGGTGATCGCCGTCCGCGCCTTCGGTGCGGGGGAAGCGCCCGTAGTGGGCGAACATCGGCTGTTCCCACCGCTCGCCGCTCGGGCTGGTGCCGGTGCGGGTCGAGCCCTCCGGATTCTCCACGCGGCCTTGGAGCTGCATGCCCGGGGAGCCGATGGTGATGGGGCCGGTCTTGTAGTTTTCGGCCTTCTTCTGCGCGTCGGTCGGCTCGGGCAGGTCGTTCTCGGGCGAGGTGGCGGCCTGGTGGGCGTCGTCGTCGAGGCGATCGGCGTTCCGCTGCGCCTGCCACGCGCCGTAGTCCTGGTCGAGCTCCGCGCGCTCCTGCGGGTTCAGGCCGCGGACGTCCTCCATGGTGAGGCCGCGGGTGCGGAGGAATTCGGCCTGGTCCTGACGGGTCTGGTCGGCCAGGGCGGCGGTCTGGCCGAAGGTGCCGCGCTCGGGCCGCTCCGGGGCGCGGAATTCGCCGCTGCCGCCGTTGTCCTTGGCGCTGCGCTCGACGCGGCTGCGGTAGACGTCGGCGAGGACGTTCACCTCGGCGGTGCCGACGCCGAGCATGTCGGCGACGGTCTTGCGGACCTTGGCCAGCGCCTTGTCCATCCGCGCGCCGCCCATGCCGCCCTGCCGCGCGGTCTGGCGCTTCACGCCAAGGTCGTAGAGGGCGTGGCTGACGTCGTCGTCGAACAGCGCGGTCGCGCCGCCGACCTGGGCTTGGCGGGCTGGCGGCGCCGGCGGCACCGGCGAGGGGATGTCACCAGGCGGGCCGGCTTCGGGCCGCTCGGCCTTGCGCGCGGCCGCGGCGGCGTCGAGCTGCTGGTCGCGGATCTGCTTGAGGAAGTCGTAGCCGGCTTGCCGATCGTCGCTGCCGACCAGGCTGATGACGGCGTCGCGGTGGACGTCGTAGGTGCTGCGGATGGTGCGGCCGTTCAACAGCGAGCGGGTGACGGTTTCGAGGGCAACGTCGGCGGGCGAGGCCGCCATGTCGGCGGCTTCGGTGTCGGGCGGCGGTGCTTCGTCGGTCGGTGGCGGCGCTTCGGCTTCGGCCTCGGCCTCGGTGTCGGGCTGCAGGAGGCCGATCGGGACGGAGAGGATTTCGCCATCGTTGGCGTCGAGGTCGATGACGTCGGCGTTCTCGCCGGTTTCGTCGTAGCCGACGATCTGCGCGCGGAATGGCGCGTCCTCCATTTCCGGGAGGGTGACAATGACGTTTGTACCACTAGGCGGTAGTCCGGGTTTTGGCGGTGCGCGCGGGTCGACGCCGGCGACGATGCGGCCGGTGTCGGGGTCGATGTAGGTGGCACCAGGCGTGCCGCCGGTCGACGGCATGGCGCTGCCGGGGACGGGAATACCGCCGGCCTCCGCGGCCGCGGCCAGCGGTCCCTTCCGCCGCGGCGGCGGGGAAGGGGGAGGAGCTGGTGGCGGCTCGGGAGGGCCGGCGGCACCTTCGGGTGGTGGCACATCCGGACCGGGAGGGAGTGAACCCGGAGCCGGAGGAGGAGGCGGCGGCGGCGCTTCATCGCCAGCACCACCACCGCCGCGCCGACCACCGAAGATCTCGAACAGGGTTTGCGCGATGACGCCGACGCCACCGCCGGCGGCCGCCGATTCCGGCAGGCCTTCGAGGATGGATTGGTCCTCGTTGTAGGTCTGCTCGATGGCGTTCTGCAGCGCCTCCTGGCCGCCTTCTTGGAACGCCTCAATCAGGCCTTGGCCGCCGATCCGGCCGAACAGTCGGGCGATCGGGCCGCGGAACGGCTGCGGCACCTTGAGCACGCCGAGCAGGGTTTCCATCGGGACGATGTCGGTCGCGCCCGGACCAGCGCCCATCAGGCCGGCGGCGGCAATCTCCTCCTCGGTGAGCCCGCGCCGGCCGGCGGCTTGTTCGGATTCCGACCATTCGGCGGCGCGGTCGATCGCTTCGCCGACGCCGGCGCCGATGAACCATGAGCCGGCGATGCCCTGGCCGCCGGGGATTGGCAGGGTGGCGAGGCCGACCACCAGCGAGCCGAGGCCTTCGGACACGACGCGGGTCGGGCCGCCCTCCCATCCGGGCGACGGGCCGAGGGTGGTGTCGATGCCCTTCTTGAGCGCCTGGCTCCACTGCCAGAGCTTGCGATCGGCGAGCGGGGTGGGCTTCGGGTAATACTGGTCGAGCAGCTCGGGCGTCATGGTGCCCGACTGCATTTCGTCGATCAGGCCGCTGATGAAATCCCGGTCGGCGCTGTCCTCGAACATGGCGTTGACGTCGGAGCGGAAGGCTTCCAGCTCCTCCGGGGTCATGGTGGTGACGCGCGATAGCTCGTCGCGGACCTGCTCGACCGCCTCGCCACCGAACGGGGTCAGGCCGGCGATGGCCTCCATGCCGAACTGCACCATCCGCTCGGCGCCGGCGGCGAGGCCGGTGGCGGCTTCGGTGAAGAAGTTGGAGCCGTTCTCCTCCTGCCACTGCTTCTGCCAGCGTTCGACCTGTTCCGGCGTGCCGTAGACCATGCCGTTTTCGTCGGGCTCGGGCATGCGGCGGCCGCCGCGGCCGCCACCGCCGAGCGTGTCGGGTGGCGCGCCGGTGCCGCCGACCAGGCTCAAGTCGCCGCCGTTGTTGGCGAGGAAGTCGGAGAATTGCGCGACGTAGCGCTGGCCGGTGGTGCCGTGGATGTCCTTGGCGGCGGCGGACTCGGGGTTGATCGGGCGGCCGGTGAACCAGACCGACGCGGCCTGCTCGGGGCTCCCGTACTGGTCGATCATGCCGCCGAATTTGGCGTCGAAAATGCGGTCCTGCAGTTTCGGTTTGGCTAGGAATTCCTCCTCCGTCACCTCGCGGCCGAGCACCTGGCGCGACCACTCGGGGAGGTTCGAGCGCATGATCTGGTATTTGCCGAGCGCCTGGTCGCCGTTGCCAAGCCGCTCGCCGCGCGCCGAGTAGGGGTGCGCCTCGCCGCTCGACTCGATGTCGGCGATCGCCGCGCGGTAGAGGAGCATGCGGTTGGAATTCTGCAGCGGCCGGGTGTCGCCGGAACCGGCGCTGCCAGCGAGGCCGCGGTCGAAGTCGGCGAGGAACGCCAGTTCGTCGGGATCTTCGAAGTTGCGACCACCGGAGGCGCGATCGGTCGCGCCCTTGTAGCCCCACACTGCCGGCGGGCGGTCCCTGCCGCCGACGCCGATGTGGAGCGAGCCGTTGCCGAGGTAGCCTTCGCCGAACGAGTAGAGGCCGAAGCGGTTGGCGCCGGCGGCGGCGCCGAGGCGGGCGAGCTGCACGCGCTGCGCCGGGGTCCAGAGGGTGCCGTCCGCGTTGTAGCCCTTCAGGTCAAGCTCGGTGCCGCCGGCGTGGCTCTTGTGGCCGCCGCCCTTGGCTGCGGTGACCACCAGGTTGGCGATGCCGAACTGGTCGGCCTGGCTCGCCATGGCGTCGAGGATCGAGGTGGCCTGCGGGGTGAGGCCTTTGAGGCTGGTGCGGTCGGCGATGTTGGCCGACACCGCGACACCGGTCGGCGTGGTGTAGAGCAGCGAGCCGATCGGCTTCATCGTCTGGATCGGGGTGGCCGGCTCCTCGAGTTCGGCCGACTCCGTCGCCGGCGCGCCGGTGAGGTCGACGTCCGGGGTGACGCCAACCCTTACTCGAGGGATGGCGGTTTTCGGCCCGCCGAGGCCGAACGCGGCGTCAAGCTCGGCCTGGCGCTGTTGCGCCATGGCCTCGTCGGGCGAGATGCCGAATCCACCGAAGTCGAGCAGCGCCAAGCCCTATCCCCCCTTCAGTCGACGACGTCGTACCGATGCTTGTTGCGCCGGGTGATGTCGTCGATTTCCTTCCGGCGCGGGCTGTCGGCCGGGAGACGATAATATTCATCGTAGAGCTTTTTGAGCTGTGCTCTCGACAACGGCGCCTGCGCCTGTGGACGATATTGCGGGGCGCGGAACAGGGACTCGGCGCCGCTGCGACCAGGTGCCGGCCGAGCTGCAGGGGCGGCGGGTTTTGGCGTCGGCCGCGGCCGTGGCGTCGGCTGTGGCTTGGCGGTCGGGTTGGGCCTCGCGCCGACCACCACCACCGGCGTCTTGACCGCGGGCCTGACCGGCATCGAGACGGCTTTCACAATCTCGTCACCGCGCGAGCGGGGTGGACGGACGCGGGGCGTCGGGACGCGGATGCCGTCGCTGGTGGCGATGTCGGTCGGCCGCGGGCGCGGCGTCGGCGGCTGCTGCTGGCCGAACGGGTCGCGGGGGTTGGTCGAGGTCACCACGCGCTTCGGGCCGGGGTTGCGGGGATTCGGCGGGTTGGCCGGCTTGACGGCGCGGCCGTCGCGGGTGTCGGTCGGCCGCGGCCGCGGATCGGGCACGGTGACGCCGCCGGCGGTGGCGGCGGGGGCGCGGGTGGTCGGTGTGCCGCGGTCGCCCTTCGGACCAGGCACCGAGGCCGCGGTCTTGACCGCCGGCGTGGGGCTGTCGGTCGCGGCGATGCGGGATTGATCCTTCGCCGTGGCGCTGGCGCTGGCCGTAGCCTTCGGCACGGGCCGGGAGGGGGGATTGGGCACGTTGACCGCTCCCGCCTCGCCAGTGGCGACCTTTGGCCTTGGGCGGGGCGAAGGAACGGCGACGCGGCCACCGCCATCGCTTGAGCCGGCGATCCGGACCACCTTCTTCTTTGGTCGGTTGCCGACGTCGCGGGTCGAGACGGCGAGCCCGCCGCCACCGCTGGTCTGCGGCAGAGGGTCCTCGCCGGGGACGAAAACGGGCCGCCTCAAGAAGCGGCCGAGCCCGATAGCCATGGGTGATCCTCCTATGCGGCGTTGCGGGAGCTGCGGATCTGCGACGCGAGTTGCTGGTACTCAGGCGAGCCCGGTTTCATGCGGGATAGCTCGGCCGCCATGCGGCGGATAACGGCCTTGGACGCGATTGGCGGGGCCGCCGCCGGCGCGCGGGCCGGGGCGGGCGCGGCGACGGGTGCGACCTGGGGCGCGGCCGCGGCGGGTGCCACGCCCGGATACTGCTCGGCGAAGGACGAGGCCGGGGCGACGCTGCCGGTGATCTGGCCGGTGATGCCGACGACGCCGCGCGAGGCCTCCGGCTGGCGCTGCCTGACCGGCTGGCGGTCGCCCTTGCTGGCGGTCGCCGACGGTCCTGCGGCGCGTTGGCCGCCGAGGCCGACGTCGTTGCCCTTGCCGCCGGCGAGGCGGTCCTGGCCGGCGCCACCGGTGAGGCGGTCGCCCTTCTCGATGGTGGTGGTGCCGGTACCGGGGGCGGGAGTGGCACCAGGCGTCGGCGGTTCGGGCGAGCCGCGCGGGGTCGGCGCTGGCGCGGCCTCCGCTTGATCGATGTCGGTCACCTCGCCGGTCTTGGTGTTGAAGGCCTTGGTTGGCGACGGCCGCGCCGGCTTGTCGCCGCGGGGCGGCTTCTGTCCCATGCCGCGGAGGATTTCGTTGGTGCGCTGCTCGATCGCCCGCTGCTGCTTCTTGGCCTTGAGGTCCATGAAATTCATGTCGGCCTGCAGTTCCTCAAGCGCCTGGCTGCGGGCCTTGTCGTAGTTCTCGGCGCGCTTCGATTCCTTCGAGCCCGGCCCTGAGATGCCGAGCTGCACGTCGATCTCCTTTTCGCGGCGATACTGGTCGATCTCGCCCTCGGTGGTCGCCGCGGCCTTCTGCTGCTCGTTCCAGCGCTCGAACGCGGCCTCCGGGTTGAAGAAGGTCGAGCCGAAGGAAAGCACCTCCTCGGGGCTGGTGAAGGTCTGCGCCAGTTTCCGCCCGTTCGGGGCGTCGAAATTGATGGTGATCGAGCCGTCGTCGTTGTGAGTCAGGTTGCCAAGGTCGAGGTCCTTGCCGTAGCCGCGGAGGTTGCCGGCCTTGATGAAATTCCTAAGCGCGCCCTCGGTGTCGCCGGCCTGGGCTTTGACGATGCCATCGGCAAACAGCTTCGAGCCGTCGCGGGCGGCGTCGGATTCCGCCCATTCGCGCCACGCCTCGGCGCTCTCCATGTCGCCCTGTGACAGGAACTCCTGCGTCTTTTTGGGGACGATGAAATCCCGGTAGAAATCGTCGAAGGTTCCGGGCTTGCCGGCGGCCTCGTACTCGCCGGTTGCCGCCTTGTCGATGCGGGCGATGGCCTTGCGATTCCGCATGCGGTCGATCGCCGAGGCGTCGTTCTCGACACCGGTCCAGTTGACGCCCGACTGCAGGCCGCGGGCGAGGCCACTTGCGAAGGAACCAGCGCCAGCCATGGTTTTCTCCTCACGCTGCTTGCGCGAATTCGCCCGGTCCCGGCCGCGGCTGCGGCTGTGCCGGGGGCTTGGCCTTGTTGATGCGATTCCGCGCGCCGATGCCGACCACGCGGCCGATCTCGTCGACCTTCGACGCGAGGTCTTGGATGGCCTTCATCGAGATGCCGATCGCGTCGACGATGGGGATCGTCTCGCCGTTGCCGATGCCGGTCTGCGCTTCGACGTCCTGGGCCATGGCGCCGATGTGGCGCTCGCCGCCGTCGTCGGCGGGTGAGCCTTCCTTGTATTGCCACTCGCCGATCGGCAGCTCCTCGATGGCGTCGAGCGCTTCGCCCTCGGGGACGTCCTCGAAGCCTTCCTTCTGCTTCTCGTCCGACATGACCAGCGGCAGGGCGGTCTGGATCGCCTGGCCGGCGAGCTGACCCCATCCGGCCATTTCGGAGGCCTGCATCTGCTCGCGCTGCAGGTCGGCCTGGGTGTCGATGTTGTACTTTTCGAGCTCGCGGCCCCATCCGGCGTCGTAGAGGTTGCCGGCCTGTCCGGTGGCGCTGATTGCGCCGGTGAAGCCGGGGTAGCGGAGCTGCGCCGCGTCGAGGGTTCCGGCCTGCAGGAGGCGTTCGGAGTCCATTTCCTGCGCGCGGTCGGTGATGTCGCGGGTGAGGCCGAGGCGATCGGCGTCGCCGAGGATGCCGGCGGCCGAGGTTCCCCCTGCCAGTGCGCCGGTAAAACCCTGGCCGGCGATGCCGGGGGTCTGCATCCACGCCTGGTTGGCTCCTGCCACCGCACCGATGCCGGTCTGGCCGGCGGCGGTGGCGCGGTTCTGGATGTTGCCGCCCATGTTGATGGCGGCGAGGCGCTTCTGCTCGGCCTCGTCGCGGACGTCGCCGCGGGCCGCGTTCATGGCGTCGGTGCGACCGAGCGCGGTGCCGAGGCCCAAGGCGCGATCGACGCCCGCGTAGGCACCGGAATCGGGGCGCACGCCGCGGGCGGCCATGGCGCGCTGGCTGGCGTCACGCTGAATTCCGGCTTGGCTCTCGACGTCGGCGGCGGCGGCCGCGGCGCGATCGGCCTGGCGGCCCTCGCTGTCCCACGTTGACGCTTCTTCGACGAAACGGTCCTCGAGTGGCTGGAATTTCTCCTTGTAGCGGTTCTGCTCGTCGGTCGCGAACTGCATCTGCTGTTCGGCGAACGGGTTGACCATCGCGTCGAGGGCGTCCTGACGGTCCTGCGAGACTTGCCACTGGCCTTGGGCGAATTCGAGCCAATCCTGCCCGAGCTGGTTCTGCTGGAGCGCGATGCGCTGCGTCTCCGTCTCCGGCGCTGCGCCGGCGGCGAGGCCTTGGCTCAACGGGTGTTCGTTGAGGTAGTCGTCGATGCGCTCGTTCGAGGCCTTGAGGGCCTGGTTGACCTTGTGTTTGACGTTCTTGGTGTGCTTCAGGAATTTGTTCCCGAGGCGCTGCGAGCGTCGTGCGGTGCGGTTGAGCTGCCGCGCGTAGCGTCTGTTGGGTTGCTTGGCCATGGCTCACTCTCCCGTCGTGCGCGCCCCGCCGCGGACCAGGATGGCGCTCTGCACCGAGCCGAGGGCCCGGTAGAGCGCCGCGACCTGGGCGGACAGGGCGTTGAAGTCGGCCGCGGTCGGCGCGGCGCTGACCACCAGGCCGGTCGGCGGGGTGATGAGCGGCGCGAGGCCGCGCAAGTCCTCCAGGCGGACGGCGGCCTTCGGCATTGCCTGCTTCGAGCGCGAGCCGTCGAGGACGTGCAGGATCTCGTTGTCCTTCTCGGTGAAGGCGGTTCGCGTCTCGGGTGAGCCGGTGACGCCGGGGGCGGGGATGTTCCGGTTGAGCATCACGCGGCCTGTGCCTGTTTGATTTCGTCGACGGTCCTCGCCATCGTGATCTTGTCGATGGGGACGTCGGCAAAGACGTCGAGCGCCCACTTGCGGCCGAGGAAGCCGGACGGGAGCCGTTCGACGCGGTCGCGCTTGCCGATGGTGGCGACCTTGACGTCGTTGCAGTAGACGCCGAGCGAGAAGGTGCCGCCGGCGCCGGCGGGGATCGGCAGGAGGTTGTCGCCGGCGAACACGTCGTTGTTGATCGACTGGCTGTTGATCGAGCCGGTGACGGTGCCGGCGGTAATCATCGCCTGGTTCTGGGCGATGATGGCGGCGACCACCGACTGCTTGGCGGCGGCCTCAAGCTCGCTGAAACCCTCGCCGCTCTCGACCAGGATGCAGCCAAAGTTGTCGTCGATCGGCATGTAGTAGTCCTTCGACCGCCAGTAATAGATCGCCGGCGCGCCCTGCTCGGGGTCGAAGCGGCGGACGTTCTTGCCGTCCGGGTCGAGGTAGAACAGGTCGCCCGAGGGGACGTCGAAGTACCAGCTCCGGGCGATGATCTTGCTGCGGATGAGGTAGGCGACGTCGCCGGCGGGGTCGATGATGATCGAGCCGGATTTTGGCTCGTCGGTGATCGGGTCGACGCCGTCGAAGGAGGCGATCCACCGGCCGTGATACTGGCCGGCGCGCATGGCGGCCGGGTTGAGCGCTCGCCAGTCGCGCGGGTTGAACAGGTTATCCGACACCAGCCCCACCTCGCCGCTCGACTTGGCGATCGCCAGCCCGTCCGGGGCGGCCCACGCGATGGCGTAGCCGAGGTCGACGATGCCGTAGGACGAGACGCCGGGGAGGTTGGTTTCGATCTTCGACATTGACATCGAGGCCGGTTCGGTGCCGGCGGCGCGCCACGGCTGGCCCTTGGTGATGACGACGAGCTGCACGTCCATGGCGCCGAGGCCGACGATCTCGGCTTCGACGGTCTGGGCGTACACCTCCGGCCAAGCGTGCGGGAGGTAGGGTTCGCAGAAGTAGAGCGTCTTGCCGACAAAGCCGGCCATCATGCCGTTGGGGAGCGCGGTGAGGCCGAGGAGGCCGGCCGGCGGCGGGTTATAGGTCCGCGACGGCAGGCGCTCGGCGAATTGCGTGACCGGGATGTTGTCGACGAAATTGGCGGCGGAGGCGGCGCGCTCGGCGATGAAATAGAGGTCGGTGCCGGCGGTGCCGGTCTGCGTCCGGTAGAAGCGCTGCAGCGTGATGTTGCGGCCACCAGGCGGGGCGAGGATGCCCGAGAGGGTGACGGTGATGCCGGTCTGCCAGTTGATCGGGTCCGAGATGGGCGAGGGCTCGGACTCCTCTCCGAAGGCGGTGACGTAGGTGTAGACGTAGTTGCGGACGGTGACGTCGCCGGATCCTGCTCCGGAGGGCGTCAGGGTGGGCTTGGTGGTCGGGGCGGGGACGGCGAGGTCGTAGGTGGTGCCGCCGACGATCATCTTGGGCGGCTGGCCGACCTGGGTGACGTAGAGCCGATCGTCGGCGACCGGGCCCGGTACGGCCCACGCCTGGGTCGCCCATCCGAGCCATGTGGTGCCGTGCTTGTAGATCGACTGGTAGTTCGGCGTGCCGGGGAAGGTGTGCTCGATTTCGGGCACACTGAACGGGGTGAGGCCGCCGTCGTCCATGCGGAGCTCGACGGCGTCGGCGGCGGCGTGCGGGGGCAGGAGCCGGTTGATGATCCGGGGCTGCTCGCCGGTGAACCCTGTGATGGTGATGATGCTCATAGCTTCAGGTACAGCGTGCCGAGGGCGATGAACGGTCCCATGTTGTCGAAGGCGGTGCCAGAACCGGTGTTGCCGATGTCGATGGTGAGGGTGACCGGGTGGGTGTGCGTCCCGGAATTGTTGATGACGTGGCTGTGGGTCGAGCCGGTGTTGGGGACGGTGACGGTGTGGCTGTGGTTGCCGTCGCTGGCGACGGTGACGACGTGGGCGTGGCTACCGCCGTTGCCGACCGTGACGGCGTGCGAGTGGCTGCCGTCGTTGCTGATGCCGTGAACATGGCCGCCGGTGCTGTCGGCGACCTTGAGGTTGCCCGAGCCCGCGCCACCCGACTCCACCGAGTCCTGGACGATGCGCCGTGAGCCCGAGGAGACGGAGCCGACGAACACTTCGAAGTTATTGTTCGAGCTGTCGGTGATGTTGCCGTGGGAGTGGGCACCGGAGCCGGTCACCGCGCCGCCGTGGTCGTGGGCGGCTTCGGTGTCGGTGACCGAGCCGGGATGGGTGTGGGCGGCTTCGGTGTCGGTGACCGATCCGGGGTGGGTGTGGGCGCCGATGTTGTTGGTGGTGCCGCCGGTGTGGGTGTGGAGGCCATCGGTGGCGGTGGCGCCGCCGTGATTGTGGTCGCCGTTGGCGGTGGCGGTGCCGGTGGCCGAGGTGATCGGGTGGTCGTGGGCCGGCAGGTTGGTGATGGCGAGGGCGCGGGTTTCGCCGCCGCCGGTTGCGCCTGGCGTGGTGCCGTTCGGGGTGGCGGTGTTGACGGTGAGGCGGTTCTTGACGCCTCCCCCGAGGTTGTCGAGGCAGATGAAAGCACGGCCGGCTGCGTCGGGCAGGGTCAGCCGTTTGTTGGCCGCGAAGTCGGCGGCTGCAGACGCGCCGCGGCCGCCTGAGACGGGGCACTGCGCGTCGGCGAAGGTGGTCCAGAGCAGGGTGAACAGGTTGACGGTGTCGGCGTTGGCGCGCTCGGTGGCGGCGCTGGCGGCGTTGCCGATCGAGAAGCCGTTGGCGCGGACCCATCCGGTGATGGTGGCGGTGCCGGGGCGATACTTGGTGTCGCCGGTGACGAACTGCATGGTCAGGGCGGATTCGACGGCGGCGATCCGGGCGATGACTTCGAGCATCGCGGCGGTGGTGAACCGGAGCTGGCAGAGGTCGCCGGCGGCGAACGCGGTTCCGACCGTGCCCTCCTGGGCGCGGATGACGGTGAACACGTCGCTGGTGCCGGTGTGGGCGGTGCAGCGCACCACTTCCATCGCCGAGGCCGAGCGCAGCGTCATCGGGAACCAGTCGTCCGAGCCGCCGGCGATCGGCGGGAATTTCGCGCCCTGGCCGGCCTGCACGCTGATTGAGGTGGCGGCGGCGGTGATCGGAGCGGAGAGGACCGCGTCGGCGTTGTTGGAGAATAGGACCTGGCCCATCAACAACCTCCCTCGCGGATGCGGATTCGGACGTCCACCTCCTTGGTACGGACCCCCACCGTCGTAACAAGGACGTGGATCAGCGCCACCTCGCCATCGGTGCCGCCTGACACCCAAAGTTTGACGATGGTGTCGGTGTGGCCGACGCTGTCGATCACCAGGCCGGATGTGTCGTCGGCGTCGAGCTGCGCCGTGGCGGTGGCGATGGTGTCGCCCTCCGAGAGCCAGCGGTCGATCGGGTTGGCGTAGTCGAGGTCGTAGTCGAGGACGTCCTGCGGATCCTTGACGAACGAGTTGTCGGTCATAGCCCCGAGCCTTTCCCCGTTCGGTCGTCGGCGCCGACGATGATCGGCCAGCGGTCGCGGCCGACGATGATGGTCTTGTGGCGGGTGCCTGGGCCGGCGGCGCGCTGGTCGGCGCGGACGATGATGCCGCGGTTTTCGGCCGGCGAGAAAAATTGCTCGAGTGTGAGGTCGACGCGGTCGAACAGGTCGGCGTCGATCAGGATCGGGTCGCTGGCGCTCTTGACCACGGCGACGTTGTTGAGGCCGGCGGTGTCCATGGCGGCGATGATGGCGAGGGTGTCGGCGAGGTCGCGCATGGCGAGGATCGGCGCGGCCACCTCGTAGAGGGTGATGGCGAGGGTGTCGGTGAGGTCGTTGAGCCACATCATTTCGGAGGGCTCGGCCTCGGCGATGGCGAGCTGCAGGGCGTCGAGGCTGAAAAACTCGATGGGCTCGTCGGCGGCTCCGATCGAGGAGACGGCGAAGGTGCTGATGGGCCCGAAGCTGGTCATGCCGGCGACACCGTGATCGAGACGGTGAGCTGCCACGACTGCGCGCTGGTCTTGGTGCCGAGCGGTTCGACCTTGCGGCAGAGCATGATGCCGGCGGCGGCCTGGTTGAACAGCCCCCATTCCTCCCAAGCGAAGTTGGCCTCGGCGGTGGTGAACAGCGAGCGGAAGGTGAGGACGTTGGCGGCGCGGAGCGGGTAGGTGGGCTCCTGGAGCTTGCGCTGCACCGACGCGCCCTGCAGGTCGGTTTGGGCGGCGTTGAAGGCGGCGTTACTGTTGCCGACGCCGATGCGGGCGGTGCCGTTGTTGAAGCTGGTGCCGGTCCCGATGATGAGGCCGGCGATGTGGTCCGCGCCGGTGTTGGTCAGAGGCATTTACCCCTCCCCCTTGATGGTTTCGACCAGGCGGCCGTCCTCGAACTTTTCCAGCGTGAATTCGACGTTGAAGCGGATGGCGACGGTGCTTTCGCCGGCGCCCTGGGCGCGGCGGACCAGGTCGTCGATCGCCGCCGCCATATCGGGCGCCTTGGCGCGGATGACGTCGGCGAGGGCCTTGGCGCGTTCGATGGTGGCGATGTCGCTGATGAGCATCAGAACCACCTCGGCCGGGAGCGGAGGGGGCCGCGCTGCTCGCCCTTGGTGACCTTGTGCTGGAAGTGGTCGAGGCGTTCGCCGAAGCGCTGTGCGAGGGGCGCGGCAATCTCGGGGTTGTACTGGTCGCCGGGTCGCAGAAGGATCTCGGCGGCCGCACCGCCGGCGATTTCCTTGGCATAGGTGTCGACGAGAACGTCGGGCAGCATCGGCGCGTTGGCGGACGGCAGGAGCACCAGGTCGAGGTGCAGCGTGCCGGTGGCGGCGAAGGCGACCGACACGCTTTCAGGGTTGGACTGCGTGATCCAGGCGGGGCCGCCCTCCTTGGTTTCCCAACCGGGCTGCTCGCGGTCGAGTTGGTCCTTCCGGATCGGGGTGAGGACGTAGCGGGACTCGTCGTCGCCGTCGAAGCGGGCGGCGGTTATCTCGAAGATCTGCGCGTACTGCACCGGGACCAGGCCGATGCAGTCCTCGGTCGACTTGATCTTGAATTCGTCCTTGCAGCGCCAGATGCGGGTCCTACGGCAGAATTCTATCGCGGCGTCGCGCAAATGGCGGATTGCCATCGGCTCCGGGGTGTTCGGGGCCTGCTCCTGAACGCGCGGGATGAGTAGCTCGATGTCCCTCATTGCAGCGCGGTTCCTTCCTCGCCGGCGGGCTCCATGGCTTGCACGCCGGCGGCCTCGGCGCTCGGCAAGTCGCGGCCCTTGGGGGCGATCGGGCCGATGAAGGTCGGCACGGTGGGGGTGATGTCGGCCTCGGGGCCGCCGGGGCGGAAGCGCTTGGCCTGCGGGCCGGTGACCATGTGGGCGATGAGCTTGCCGGCTTCGAGGACCAGCACGTCGCCGTCCGCAATCTCGTAGGACTGGCTGATGATGGTCGGCGGGGCGTGCAGTTCGTCGACCGGCTCGCCGAGGACGGGGTGCGGGAGCGCCTGGCGGTAGCCGATGAGGCCGGTGGACTGTTCGAGGGAGACGCCGGTGATGTTGCCGAGGACCGAAGCGCCTTTGTCGTCGCTGATGATGAGGGTGAGCATGGAGGCCTCCATTTCAGGGTTTGGACAGGTCGGTGCGGGTGGCGGGGGACGATGAGCGCTCGGCTTGCGCTTTGAGGCCGAGGGCCTGGGCATACTGGCCGTAGTGGAAGGCACCGCGGCCGGGGTCCGCGCCGATGTCGTCCTTGGAATAGGCGCGGTAGCAGACGTAATCGAGGAGCGGCGTGCGGTAGGGCTCCTGCAGGCCGATCGGCACGTCATATGACGCGATCAGGTCGGCCGCGCCGGTCGGCACGACGTCGGTGGGGACGAACGAGACGACGGCCTCGATCTTGATGCCGTCCTTGGCGCCTGGGTAGCAGTACCACTCCTTGAGCGGGCCGACCGTGTTGGCGTCGCTGTCGACGATGAACTGGCGGATGGCGGTGCGGTAGGGGACGACGTCGGGGTTGGTCCAGTTGGGCTCGGAAAGGTCGAGCTGCGCCCGGTCGACAGGGGTGATGACGTTGCCCTTGGGGAGGTTGCGGACGACGCGGAGGAGGGCGAGGTGGGCGGGGTCGCTGAGTTTCTGCAGCACGCCCTCGACCAGCGTCAGCTCCACCGTCCTCGATGACGCGGCGGGCTTCGCCAGCACGCAAGCGGTCTGGCCATCGTTCAACCAGGCGCACAGCTCGGGGAGCGGCCAGCGGACGTATTCGAGGTCCTGCAGGATGACGCTCGCGTCACGGAAGATCGAGGAGGCGAGCGCGCTCATTCAAGACGTCCGCTCGCGGATGGCCAATTCGAGGGTCGCCGACGGTGTGCCGTGCGGGTTGTTGATGCCGAGCTCCTTGGCGCGGGCGATCAGCTCCTTGCGGCTGAATTTGGCCTGGACCGGTGGCTTGCCGTTCGCCGGCGCTGCGGCCGCCGGCGGCGGCACGATCGCGCCCGTCACCGGCGCGGCGTAGCCGCCGATGCCGCCGATGCCGGGTTGGGCCAGCGCCTCGGGTGACAGGGGCGGCTCGGGCTCCTCCGGCGGCAATGTTGCACCGTTCGGCGGGATTGTTGCAGCGATCGGCGCAATTGTTTCGGCGTTCGCCGGCGGAATTACCGGATCGGGGCCGCGGTAGGCGGGGTCGTCGCGGCGCGGCGGGCTGTCCTCGACCTTGCGGTAGAGCGCCGAAGCGCCGGAGGCGAGGAACATCTCGACGTGGGGCTCGAACCAGACGTCGGCGACGCGGCGGCCCTTGGCGTCGGGCTCGAAGTGATAAACCTCGTTGCCGATGGGCACGATGATGGGTCCGTCACGGCGGACCAGACATTCGATCAACACGGGGTTGGCCTCCATTTTTGCACGACGGACGGCGTCGTCTCCTGTCCTGGGGGATGGGATCCGACGCCGCCCGCGCCGTCCTGGTCGGCGAAAGGAGGCCGTCCAATTCCGACCAGGGCGAGCCATGAATGGCGCATCCTTTTAGCAGCGGCGCGCCGGCCCGCGGTAGAGGCGGCCCGGCGCGCTGTGGTCACTTTCAACCCCCGCGATCAGGTCGTCATAAAGACGAGGAGGCTGATATTCCCGGCGGCCGGGGTAGCGGCCGCGGCCTGGAATTTGATGCCGATCGAGCGATCGGCGCCGGTGGGCGCAACGGCGAAGCCGGCGGGCTTCGACATGCGGGTGGCCGCCGCGGGAACGCCGGCGACGTTGGCGGCAAAGAACTCGTTGCCGCAGGTCCGGGCGGTGACGGTATCGCCCGGGGTTCCGGACATGATGCCGACGTCGAGCGCCAAGGTGGGCGAGCCGCCGGTATCGAGGTCGTCCGGGACGAGGATCATGTCGGTGACGAAGTGGTAGGCGGGCAGCACCAGGGCGTCGATGATGTCGTTGATGACGATCTGGGCGGCGGTGACGGGGATGACGGCCCGCACGCAAATGACGTCGCCGGCGGACTCGGCATCGGCCTGACGGCTCGGCCCCGCGACGTAGGAAGAAGCGCGAATTGCCATTGTGGTGTCTCCGAAAGGTGTTGGCGAACGGGCGGGCGCGACGATAGCACCCGCCGGCGAGTCGGAACGTGCCCTACGGCGCGTTCGGGTCCTTGGCGTAGGTGTCGATCGCGATCACCCCGAAGTCGCGGTTCCGGAACCGGGTCTTTTTGGTCCCCATGATGGTGCCGGCCGCGATGTCGACCTGGTTCTCGAAGTCGGTCAGCTCCTCCTTCCACTGCATCCGCATGCCGCCGCTGGTGCCGTAGGCGGCGACGCCGGCCTGGCGTGCGAGGAGGAGGGCGCGGGCCGCCGGGAGGTTGACGGTTGCGCCGTAGTCCGAGAACCGGATCACCGACTCGTGGGAGTGCAGCACGGCATTGTTAATCATGCCGAGGTTGCCCTTGAAGATCGGGTTGCTCTTGCCCTCCGCGGCCGCTGCGGCCTTCTGGATGTCGAGCCATGAGCCCGGCGAGACGGAGGTCCGCATCTGGTACTCCTGGAAGGGCACCATGACGACGACGAAATGCGGCTCGCCGTTGATCGAGACGGGCAGCATGTTCGGGTTTTCCGGGTTGGTCGCCCGGATCATGGTGGCCTTGACCAGCACCCGCTCGATGGTCTGGACGCTCATCACGTCGGCGGTGGTGACGTTGTTCTTGGCGGTCGCGGTGCCGCCGTAGACCAGGTGGTCGGTGTCGGGCGCCTGAATGGCGTTGCCGGCGTGGCCGACCCACGTCACGTCCTCGATGAAGTCCTCGTTGATGCCGCGCGCCCCGGACAGGTAGATGAACATCATCTCGTCGAGGAAGCGGGCCCAATAGTCGCCGAGGCGGTCGCGGGCGACGCTGCGGAGGTCGTGGAGGGTGCGCTTGCGGGTCATGCGGCCGCCAGCCGACACGGGGGCCCGCATCTGGTCGATCATGACCTGGTCGGTCGCAAATTTCAGGTCCTCGCTCTTACCCTGGGCGCGGTCGTCGCCGTAGATCGGGCGCTTCCGGAGCTGCAGGGAGAGGTCGAAACTGATGGTATCGCCGGCGGCACTGTCGAGGTCAGTCAACCGCTGAATAAAGCTGTTGTCTGTAGTGCCAATGAACTTGCGCTCGAAGTAAGCCTTCTTCGCGGTATCGATGAAAAGCTCGGCAGACCAGCGCTTGACGGCTTTGGGATCGCCAACAGGAATCGTGGTGTCCATGTGGATGGGCTCCGTTTCCGGTGTTTCGGGAACGTCGCGAGCCCATCCATGGCGCTCGGTGACCGGCGAGGTGTGCGCCGATTCTGCTTAGTCGGGCAAGTCGGGGTCGGCGTCGCCGGTGATGCCGATGATCGGCGAGGTGGTGCTGGCCTGCGCCTTGCGGTGCCGCCGCGCCATGCGCTTGGCGCTCTTGCGGATGGCGTCGAGCGGGCCGCCCTTGCCGAGCGGGGCGGCTCGGCCGCCAGCCTTGACGCTGGTCGAGGAGAGCGCGGCCAAGGCGGCGCGCTCGATTGCCGTGAGCTGTCGATCGGCCATGGCGTCCCTCCTATGCGGGCAAGCGCGGTTCGGGGTCGGGCTTGCCGGTGATGCCGATGATCCGGCTCGGGTTGGTGAGCCTGACGATCGGCACCGACTTGGCGGCGTCGAAGGCGAGGCGCACCTGGTTCTGGCCGCTCTTGTGCTCGATGGTGACGGTGGTCGGCCCGCCGATCGCGACGCTGTCGCCCACGCGGACGGTCATTTTGAGCATCGACGGGCCTACTCACATTTCCTGTTTTTAGATCGGCTGGCCGCCGTTCCAGTGCAGATAGCCCTCGCGCTGCGTCGGCGTGAGGCGCGCCATGGCGTCCTCGTAGGCGAGCGGGTCGTCCTCCATCAGGCGATCGAGGGCGGCGTAGCCGGAGCTGTCGCCGGCGATGTGCTCGGGGTCGCTGGCGGGCACGCGGGCGAGGGTCGGCGGGGTTTCCGGGCGCTGCCTGGTGGGCGGGTCTGGCGATCGCCGGCGCTGTGCCTGCGGGATGGTAGCGGGGTCGATCGTCGCCGGGTCGACGCCGAGTAGCCGCGCCGAGCCGCGGACGATGTCGGCGTGGGCGTTTTCGAGGAAGGAGGGATCGAACACGGATTTGCCGGCGCGCTGCGCCTCGGCCTGCTGTTCGCGGACCAGGCGGTCGAGGCGGCCGTTGAGTTCGGGGTCGTCGCGGTAGGCGGGGTAGCGGTCGAGGAAGCTGGCGACGTCCACCTCGATCCAGTTGGCGGCGCGTAGATCCTCGGCCTGGCCGGCGCGTGAGGACTGCAGCATGACGACGGTTTCGGCCTTGCCGATCCGGCCGAGCTCGGCGGCGAATTCGGCGCCGGTGATGTCGCCATCGTCGAATTTCTTGGCGACCGCGGCGCGCTCGGCGTTGAGGGCGTCAAGATCGGCGTTTGCGTCGGCCGGTGGCCGCCAGTCGGGGACGGGCGCGGCAACCACCAGTTCGTCCTCGCCCTCGTCGCCGGCGGCAATCTCGTCGCCCTCGGCGTCATTTTCGGCACCCGCGGCGGGATTGTTTGGGTCGTCGGCGAGATTATCTTGCTCCCCGCCCTCGCCCATCGCGGCGGCTTCCTCGTCGGTCAGTAGCGCCATTTCGGCGTCAGTCGGTGTTCCGGCCATGGTTGGCTCCCTTCGGTGGCTTGGCCTCCTTTCCGATCGGGGGTTGGATCAGCTCACGCGGCGCGGCGCGTGATGCCTGGCATGCTCTCCGGGTTGGCGGGCGGCGGCAGGAGGCCGCGGGCGGCGGCGCTCGGCGGCACGCCTGGCGCGGTTTCGCCGGCTTGCTCGGCCGACACCTGTTCGGCGGCCGTCTCGATCTGGTCGAGCTTCGACTGGTAGCCGGCGTCCTCGAGTATGCGGTCGGCGACCGGGATGATGCCGGGGGCGCGGATGATGTCGGCGGCGATGTCGATCGCGCCGCGCTTGGCACCGCCCATCGAGGTGATGTTCGAGCGGGCCATGTCGGCCTTGGTTTTCTCCGCGGCCGCCTCGTTCTTGACGGCGTCGCTGATGAGCTTGCGGAGCTGCGCGAGCAGCATGTCCTCCTGCATTTTCTGCTGCTTGGCCTGGGCTTCCTGCTTCTGCATGTCCTCCGGCGTCGGCTCGGTCTGGTCGGGGTCGCGCTGTCCGGTGATCGAGCGGATGCGCTTGACGATTTCCTCGCGGTTGGAGAGGTCCATTTCCTCCACCACCAGGTCGAGGATCGCCATCTGGATCTCGGGCTGCATCTTGCTGGTGGCTTCGAGGAGGGCGTCGACGTTCTGCTGGCGGATGGTGGCGCGCCAGTCGGCCTCGCTGATGACGAAATCGGCCTTCGAGGCGGTGATGTCGGTGTCGGGGTTCTCGGGGTCGTTGATGGTCGACCAGGAGGGGACGCC
>Ga0111538_10002613_pt1 | contig 25245 bp, 17 predicted proteins | sample SoiMethybrSBSTD1_FD_79669 | JGI IMG/M metagenome (GOLD analysis project Ga0111538, IMG submission 79669) | Bulk soil microbial communities from a Populus tree surrounding site in Tennessee, USA - Soil MetaG P. TD hybrid SBSTD1 (version 2)... | ecosystem: Environmental > Terrestrial > Soil >...
AGGGCGATTTCGAGCGCGTGGCGCGCTTCGGCCGCATCCACGCTGCCGGGCAGGGTCAGCACGTCGGGCAGCGAGGCCAGTGCGGCGATCGGCAGCGTGGTTCCCGGCGCCAGCTCGTCGCGCAGCTGTTCGAGCGCGCGGTAGATCGCGCGCGCGCGGTCGATCGCGAAGCGGGGTGGGGGGATCGCCGCGCCCTCGAGCCGGACGCCGAGGTCGAAGCGCCCGCGCGTGAGGCGTTCCCGCGCCAGCTGTTCGAGCCAGAACGCGTGGTCGACGAGCTCGGCCGGCAGCCGCACGCGCACTTCGAGAAAGCGGTGGTTCAGGCTGCGGAGCTCCAACACCAATCGCCCTTCACCGAGGGGCGCATCCCCGACTCCGAATCCGGTCATGCTGCGCAAACGCTACAAGCCTTTGCGCCGCCGCATCTCATCCATCATGCGCCGATATTCGACTTCCCACATGCTGCTGCCTTCTTGCACGTGTTTGAGCTGGCCGCGCACCTCGGCCTGCAGCTCTTCCTCGACCGCCAGTTGCTTGCGCAGCGGCTCGCGCATTTTCCGGCGTAGCTCGACGTCCTCGGCGAACACTTCGTCGACGTTGTTCGAGTGCATCAGCATTTCGACCAGCTGGTCGAGCAAGTAATCAATGGCATCGTCGCCGAGCTTGATCTTGCGCTCGTCGGCGACGAGCTTCTTGATGCGGTTGGCCTCGGTGGCGCCCAGCCCGCGCGCGGCAATGATGTCCCGCGCCTTGTCGCTGACCTCTTGCTCGTCCTTGATGTACTGCTCGAGGACGGCCCGCACGTCGAGCTCGACCTCCTTGGGAGACTCACACTCGATGTCTTTGCCCTTGATCAGAGCGCTGATCATTTGGGCGGCAATCTCGGGGACCTTCGCGCTGTGCAGCCGCATGGCCCCATTCGTACCGCATTCCGTGGGCCGCGTCGGGGCAAAATTGCCGAATATATCGCGCCTTCTTGCGCGATCGTCGGCTGCCGGCGTCCGCGCTCCCCCGCGCGATGACCGGGGCCGAAAAGCCGCTCCCAGAGCCCTCGCGGAGCGGCTTTTCGGCCACTTCGGGCCGCGCCGGCCTCCGCACCGGTCGCTTGGCCGTGCGATCAGCCGCGGCGCTTGGGGTCGTCGGGCTCGCGCGCCCCGAGCCGCAGCCGCCGGAACACCGCCTGGCGCTGGCGCTGCTTGTACGCCTCGTGGCTAGCCTCGCCGCCTTCGTTGGCGCTTTCGCTTTCGGCGTCGAGGATTTGAAACTCGCACAGCATGTACACGATTGGCCCCAGGTTTTCCGAGCCGGGAGGCGCAAGCTCCATGATGTGCTGGGGAACCCGCACCGGCACGTCCGCCACGAAATGGATCACGCGGTAGTTCGGTGCGCTGAAGTGGTTGTCTCCAGGCGTGAGCTGGTCGTCGATCTCGCCCTGGAAGCCGTCGACCATCTTGCGCAGGTGCGGGTGCTGCTCGCAGTAGCTGCGGAAGTGGAAGATCGTGTTCGTGCTTTCGCGCGGCACCACGTAATTGAACGGAAATAGCTGCTCGGTCAGGTACATCAGCACCGGCAGGATGTGATCGCGGGTGCGCGTGACGATCCGGAAGCGCAGCTTGTCGTAGAGCGCGGCCGCGGTGGCCTCGGCCTTCGAAAGCAGCTTCATGTAAGTCGAATCGAGGTTTTTCCGACCGCCGATGAACTCCGTGATCGGAAACCCTTCGCTCAGCATCGTGCCGACGACGCGATAGACCTTCTCCTCCACCAGGTGGAACAGATCGCGGTCGCTGACCGGGAGCCGGAACAGGAGCTCGCGCCCGGCCATGTGGTTGATGATGTGGACGACTTTCAGGATCGTGCACGCGCAGAGCTGCCGGTGGCCCTTGCTCGAGGCCATCATCAGGAGCTCTTCGAGCGACGCCCTTTCCACCGGCTTAGGGATCGCGAAGCCGAAGTTTCGGCGTAGAAACTGGATGGCGTCGGCTTTGACGTGCTCGACGAACTTCTGGTCGTTCGGCTGGTCGAGCTGAATGTCGTGGTTTTTGACGAACGCCCGCGCCTGATCGGGGCTCGTGAAGTTCAGCCGGTGCCAGTCGACCACGGAGCCGCCGCGCAGGATCAGACGCAGGGCTTCGACGTCGTGCTGGCTCAGTTCGTCGATAGTCCTCAACCGTATCGGCGCGGGGGGCACGCCGCTCATGCGCTCGCCGGAGCGAGGCTCATCGGTGTCCGAGAACTGAGTCAGTGATTAGTCGTGGTCGCGTCGCCCGGTGTGGGCTTCCTGAGCGATAGTGTGCCGAAGAAAATGCCGAGCGTCAGCCCCAGGACCGCAAGTTGTGCGCCGAGCGCCCCGCTCGAAACCAGGAGCGCGAGGGGAACCAGGGCGAGCAAATACCAGACGTGCTGCTTCATCAGGGGGAGTCTCCGGGTCGGGCGGCGGGAGCCACCCTTCAGCTCTTGTTCAGGTTCAGGGGGATAAACCTCGTTCGCCCCTCGCGAACGGGCGGCCGCAACTCGAGACAGTAAAGGGAACGGGAGCAGTACGTTAAGGTAGGTGTATGTAGGAGACCCTGCCACAAAGCTTGGAACGGGGGCAAACTGTTAGTAAGCCCCACCGAGGCATTCAAGTCGCTTCTGAACGCTCTTGCTTATTTATGCGCAGATGTAGGTGGGGCTCCCACCGAGTTTAGCGGCAACGATCCGGTTGGGGCCGGGGCCCCAACCGACAAACGAGATAGCGGATCGCGAAGCTCGCGCTGGCGCGGGGCCTTTGCTACTTGGAAAGAAGCGATGTTCTGCCCTGCGACCAGCAGGTCGGCTCACGGCCTGACGGAACTGATGGTGTGGACACTGCCCCTCCTTCTTCTGGGCGTCCTTACCGGCTGCGGCGAGGACGGCTTGTTTCCTTCCACCGTCGATCGAGGCAGCGACTTCAATGTCGCCGACGTGGTGTTCGACGAGAACTACTTCTACTGCAAGGTGGAGCCGGAGTTTTTCAACCTCGGCTGCGGCCCGGGCAACACGATGCAGGGCGACACGCCCAACGGCTGCCACTACAACGTGACGAGCTTTCGGCTGACTGAGTACTCGCCGCTGGTCGGGGATTCGTGCAACGGCGGGGTGATTCCCGGTGTCGGGCCTCCCGCGCAGGCGCGGCAGAACTACCAGGTCTCGCAAGCGAAGATGGACCGCGTTCCCGAGCGCGCCAAGCTCCTCACGCGCCCGACCTCCAGCGGAGGCGACCATCCCCGCAAGATTTTCGAATTGGACAGCCCAACCGCCGACATCATCCGCGACTGGGCAACGAAGTACTCGACGCAATGAGACTCGCGCTAGAGACGAGCTTGCTGGCGGTGTTCGGTTTCATCCCGGCGGCGCACGCGTTGCCGAAAGCGCCGCCGCTCGCGGCCACGATGCCGTCGCCGGCCGAAGAGGAGATCGACGCGTTTGCGCGCGTGATCGTTTCGGAGACGGAGCTCCGTTCGGGACCGGGTGTTTCGCACCGGGTGATCTACCGAGCATCACGCGGAGAGACATTTCTGGTCGAGGCGCGGGAAGGCTCGGGCTACTGGCTGCAGGTGGTGCTCCCGGACGGCCGGGTCGCCTACGTCCTCGGCGACACCGTGGAGCCCGTGGCCGTCGATCCGGACGCCGACGACGCGCCGAGCAAGCCCGGCTTCTTCGCGCCGCCGGCGCTGCAAGAAGCGCGGGCCGGCTTCGCGCTCACCGGCGGTTTGAACGACGGTGACGGCTACGTCGAGATGAAACCGGCGCTGGTGTTGGCTCCTGCAATCGCCTTCGAGCCCTACATCGGCCTCGCCATGCACAGCGAGGGCCGGCGCCTGATCTATGGGGCCGGCGGCACGCTGAACCTGGCCCCCGACTGGGCGATCGCGCCGTACGTGCACGTGGGAGCCGGAGGTGTGCACGAGATTCCCAAGGACGAATTCATTCGCGCCGACAAGAAGTTCTTCCATGCCCGCGCCGGAGGGGGCTTGCTCGTCTCGCTGCGCTGGCGGATTCTGTTTCGGCTCGAAGCTCTGAACATGATCTGGTTCACAGAGGACTCGCACAAGAACGTGCAGACGTACCTCGTTGGTCTCGGTACCTATTTCTGAAACCACGCTCGATTCTCCCGCTTCCTCCACCCAAAAGACGACGATGCGCCTGCTGCTTCGCACTCTTCTCGCCTTGATGTTCGCCGGCGTCGGGCTCGGCTCGCTCGGCGGCTGCGTCACGGTTCGTCCCGAGCAGCGCGCGATCCTCGCCGATCCGACGATGCGCTTCGATCGCGGGCGCGAGGACCAGGCGCGCCAGCATGCGCTCGAAAATCGCGAGGGATCGTACGGCGGTGGTTCGGTTCAAGGCGGCGGCTGCGGCTGTAACTGATGCGTCGATCAGCGGCTTCAGCGAAGGTTCCGTTGGTTCGCCCGAGCTGGGCGCGCGCGTTCGCGATCGCGGCGTTCACGACGGTGTTTTCGGGCGCGGCGTCGGCGCAGGTCGCCGAAGTCGATCTCGGTTCGAGCCTGTTCTGGGAGCCGTCACCGACCAGCAAGCTGACGGTGATCACGCCTCACGCGTCGGTGGGCGTGTTGCCCACGGACTGGCTCACGATTCGCGCTGCCTGGGAGGCGGACATCGTTTCGGGTGCGACCGAAGCGCTGAAATCCGGACCTTACGTCGACGTCATGACCGAGGCCACGCCGTTCTCCGACACGCGTCACGTCGCGACCGGCACGGTGGCGCTCGCGCGCAAGGACACGCGGCTCGCGGTCAGCTACAGCTACGGCACCGAAGCCGACTATCACTCGCAGGCGATCACGGTCACCGCGGGCACGGATTTTCTCCAGAAAAATACCCAGATCGAGCTCGCGTACGCCCACGGCTTCGACAAGGTCTGCACGAGCGCGTATCGCGACGACCTCGCGCCGAGCCAGCGGCTCGCGATTAACAGCTCGAGCGGCTGCTTCACGGACGCCGCCGATCGCGCGAGCCGCGACCTGGCGCTCGACAATCTGCAGGCAGCCTGGACGCAAGCCTGGACGCCGGTGCTCGCGACTCAGCTGGTCTTGACCGGCGCGATCCAGAACGGCTTCCTCGAAAACCCGTACCGGGAAGTCGTGATCAGTTCGAACGGCAGCTCCGCTCTCGAAAACCAACCGGACAATCGCGCGCGCATAGCGCTGGCAATGCGCGTCAAGTATCACGTGCGGCCGATCGACACTGCGTTCACGCTCGGCGTGCGCGGCTATCGCGACACCTGGGACGTGGTGGGCCAGACCTACGAGCTCGAAGCCGAGCGCTACATCCTGCCCTGGCTGCGCGTGCTCGCGCGGGGCCGCTACTACTCGCAGACCGGCGCCCTGTTTTGGAGCAACGACTACACCGCAGGCGAGCCCGTGGACGGCCCGCGCGGTCAGTACTGGACGGGTGATCGCGAGCTCTCACCGCTCAAGAGCTATCTGCTCGGTGGGCGCGTGCTCACCTCATGGCAAGGCCGTCCCGGCGCACGCATCATCGGCGCCTTCTTGGATCTGTCGGCGAGCTTCGGCCTCGACCTGATGAAGACGCACCTCGAGAGCTTCACCTGGGGCGACGAGAAGCCGACCGACACGGTCGCGCTGATCGGTGTCCTGAATCTCGGGGCGGCTTTTTGAGCCTAGCTATTTGTCTCCGCGCAAGCCGTGTTTGCGCGCGAGATCGTACAGATGTTTGCGGTCCATCTTGGCTTCGCGCGCGGCGGCGCTGATGTTGCCGTTGTGACGTTCGAGCAGCCAGGACACGTAACGGCGTTCGAAGTCGGCTTCGAACACGGAGCGCGTCTCGCGGTAGCTGCGTCCGGGATCGAAATCGAGCATCGCTCCATTGCCGTCGGCCATCGTTGCCATTACCGGAAGGTCGACCAAGCGCAGCTCCTTCTCTCCACTCGCCGTAGCGAGATATATCGCGCGATCGAGCACGTTCCGCAGCTCGCGCACGTTTCCAGGCCAATCGTGGGCAGACAAAGCCGCGACGGTCTCGCGGCTCAGCGACACCGCAGCGGCTTGGGGGTCACGTTTCTTGGCGAGATCGAGAAAGTGCTCGACCAGCGCCGGGATGTCCTCGCGCCGCGTGCGGAGCGGCGGAACGGTGATCGGAACGACCGCGAGCCGGAAGTACAGGTCTTCGCGGAACTTGCCGCGTTCGACCTCGTGCTTCAGGTTGCGCTTGGTGGCGGCGATGATGCGCGCCTCGTTGCGCAGCGGTTTGTTGCCGCCGACTCGTCGGTACTCGCCCGATTCGAGCACGCGTAGAAGCTTTGGCTGGACGTCGAGCGGGAGCTCGCCGACCTCGTCCAGAAACACAGTGCCGCGCCCGCCGAGCTCGAACGCTCCCTGACGCGCGGCCACCGCCCCCGTAAACGCGCCGCGCTCGTGGCCGAAGAGCTCGCTTTCGATCAGGTTATAGCTGACGGCGCCGCAGTCGACTACGACGAAGGGCTGATCCTTGCGTCCGCTTCGGGCGTGGATCGCACGCGTGACCACGTCCTTGCCGGTTCCGGTTTCGCCCTCGAGCAAGATCACCGCGTCGGTCGGCGCGATGCGCTCGAGCACCCCGAAGATCGTGCGCATCGCCAGGCTCGGCCCGAGCACGTCGCCGAACGCCGGCTTCTCGCTCGGGAGGATGTGAGCGCGGTTGGGTTCGCTGCGCAGGATCAACTCGACGTCGCCAATCGTCAGCGTGGCGCCCGGCTCGATCGTCGCCTCGCGCACGGCAGTGCGGCCGATGCGTGTGTGGTTCGTGGACCCGAGGTCGCGCACCACAATCCCGCTCGAAGCCCGCTCCAGCTCGCAGTGGTGGCGGGATACCGTGTCATCGGGCAGCACGAGATCGTTGTCCGGTGCCTTACCGATGCGCAGGCGATCTCCGAGTCGCGTGCGCTGGCCGCGCGCCTGACCGCTGACGACGACGACGATCAGTTCGTCGGGCAGTGCCTCGGGGGACACTGCGGCGCGGGTGGAGATCTCGGAGGGCGATAGTGTCGTCATAGGGAGATGATTGTTTCCCCACCGGCCAGAGTAACGCGACGCTCGAATCTTGTCTCTCGGTCTCTTGCGGCGTCGCTCTTGTCGGGGGTCAGCTCTATGGAGAGCTCGTAGTCCCCGTTCGGGAGCTCGACCTGGTGCCGAACGTCGCGCGGTGACACTGCCGGGAACGTCAGGGTGAAGCCGCCCGAGGCTTCGTTCTCGCCGCGCGGGGTGTAGCTCACGTCGAGGCGCTCCACGTGGTTTTCAGGCACATGGAAAACGAGCGTCTGCTCGCGCGGGAGCCGCGGCAAGAGGTAAACGGCCGCCAGCGCCAGACCAAATAGGAGAACGAACCGCGCCGCTCTCTTGCGCCACGCCGGTCGTTCCTCGGTCATCGCGGGGCTCCTCCGTTACCGGTACGGGCCGCGCGCTTGGGGCGCCCCGCGTCCGGTGCGGCTGCATCTGGTGCGCCCGCTGCGCCTGCGTCGCTGTCCGCCGGCGGGCCCGCCGCGTTGAGCAGCCGGACCAGCCGTACGAGACCCTTGACAGTCGAGTCGGGAAGATCGAAGGCGGGCATCGAGCCCCGCCCGGTGCGAATGGTCGTCGCGATCTGCTCGTCCGTGACCTTCGCCTGCCAGTCGGGACGCGTCAAATCGCTGGCACGCACCATCGCTCCCTGCGGGCCGTCGCCGCGGCCGACCGTGCCGTGACAGGTCACGCAGCGCGTTTTCCAGGCCGCGATCGTGACGTCGCTGAGCCCGCTCGGGTCAGGAGGGGCGTTGGCTGGCGCCTCGGGGACCTGCGCTGCCGTCGGATTGTCGGTGTGATCGTGGTCCGAGGGTTGCCACTCGCGGAGATCGTCTGGATCTCGGCGGCAGGCCGTGATCAGCGCGGCACAGAAGGCAACATGCAGCAGACCGCCGTGCTTCATGGGCCCGCCAAATAGCACGCAAGCCCGCCCGGGTGTCGTCCCGAGCCGGCCTGCGGGCTCCTTGTGGCTGGTAGTCGAACAGATTCGGGGAGGCGAGGCCTGGCCAATGCCCAAGTGAGCTGAGCAGCGCCGGCCTCAGCCCAACTGCCCGACTGCTCTACTCGAATACTTTGCCGCCGCCGGTGGGGTCCATCCCCAGATACTTCTTGCCGTTCAGCTCGGCGATCTTGAACTCGGTGCGCCGATTCTGCGCCTTGCCCTCTTCGGTCTTGTTGTCGGCGACCGGCTTGTCCGGGCCGAACCCGACGGCGATCAGGCGCTCCGGCTTCTCGCCCTTGGCGACCAGCCACTTCTTGATCGTGAGCGCGCGTTCGCCGCTCAGCTTGATGTTGTGATCCTTGGTCCCGTTGTTGTCGGTGTGCCCCTCGATGCGGAGCTTGGTGACCTGCGGGTTTTCGTCGAGGAACTGCTTGAGCTGGCCGAGCACGACCTCGCTGCCCGAGCCTTCCTTGAGCGTCGACTTGTCGTTGTCGAACACGATGTTGCCCGGGATTTGGACGCTGTCACCCTTGACCGTCGCGGTGCTCTTCTTCGGCGCCTCGACTGCCGGCGGCGGCGTCGTCTCGGCCGGTGTAGGCGCAGGCTCCGGCGTTGCCGCAGGAGGAGGTGGCGGGGGCGGCGGAGTTTCCGCGCCGCTTCCAGCCTCGCCGCTCGCGTGCACGGTGCAGGCGACGACAAAAGGAGCGATCAGGGTTGCTCCCAAAACAGCGATCAATCCGAGTCTTCGAGCCATTATCGCGATCCTCCTAGAAGTGCCGATCCGGTGTGGTCTTCCAATCCCGCTCGTACGGTCGCAACGGGTATCCCGCTTCCCCGAGAACTTCAATGCCTGCTTCGCGCCGTCGCTCCGCTCCTGCCCGAGCCAGACCTTCGACCTTCACCTCGCCTATGGGCCTCGTCTGACGTCTCGCAGGGGCCTTACCGGGGAGTTCGACGACCGCTGTCACGACGAGCTTCAACGCATTCGACCTTCCTGGGTCGAATTTGTCAGCGGGTTCGCGCTCGTGCGCGCTGATCTTGCAGTGATACTGTAAGGGTCGCGAGCAAATACCTTGAAAGGCCGCCGCGTCAGCGCCTGCCGAGAGTGGTAAGCGTCGTCGCTTCAGTAAGCGTACGGGGCTCGCGCGCCAACCGATGGACTTCGTCCACCTTCACGTCCACACGCAGTACTCGTTTCTGACGAGCACGGTCAAACTCGGTGAGCTCGCCAAGCGCGCCCGCGAGCTCGGAATGTCGGCTGTCGCGCTGACCGACCACACGAACATGTTCGGCGCAGTGCGGCACTACAAGGCGTGCCTGGCCGCCGGGATCCGGCCGATCCTGGGCTGCGAGCTCAACGTCGCGCGCGCCGATGGCTCCGGCAATGCCGATCACTTCGTCGTGCTCGCGCGAAACCTCGAAGGCTACAAGAACCTGGTCCGACTGGTCTCGCAGAGCCACCTGCGGCCGGCGGTGACCGGCGTTCCGAGCCTCGGGCTCGATGACTTCGCGGGGCGCAGCGCCGGGCTCGTTGCGTTGAGCGGTTGCCTCGGCGGTGTGGTTCCGCAGCAGGTGCTCGAGTCCGGAGTCGACCGCGCCGCGCCGATGCTGGTGAAGCTGCGCGAGATCTTCGAGCCGGGAAACCTGTACGTCGAGATCCAGGATCACGGGTTTCCGGAGCAGCCGGTGGTCAATCAGGCGCTGGTCGAAGCGGCGAAAAAGCTCGAGCTGCCGCTGGTGGCGACCAACGACGTGCACTTTCTACGCCGCGAGGACGGGCAAGCACAGCTCTACCTCGAGTGCATTCGCAAGGGACGCACCTTCGCCGAAGCGGAGCCGATACATCACGGCAGCTTCGAGATGTATCTGAAGAGTCCGGAAGAGATGGCGACGAGCTTCGCCGATTTTCCGGAGGCGCTCGCGCACACGCTCGAGATCTCCGAAAAGTGCGCCGAGCTGAAGCTCGATTTGAACCGCCCGATGCTGCCGAGCTTTCCGGTTCCGGAAGGTTACACGGCGGCGAGCTACTTCGCTCACGTGGCGCGCGAAGGGCTCGCCTCGCGCTTCGCCGAATTCCAGGGGCTCGGAAAAAGCGTGGACGAGCCGGCCTACCGCGACCGACTCGAGCTCGAGATCCGGACCATCACCGGGATGGAGTACCCCGGATACTTTCTGATCGTCTGGGACTTCATCCGCGAGGCCAAGGCGCGCGGGATCCCGGTCGGTCCGGGCCGCGGCTCCGGCGCCGGTTCGCTGGTCGCTTACTCGATGGGCATCACGGAGCTCGATCCGATCCCGTACGGCCTCTTGTTCGAGCGCTTCCTGAATCCGGAGCGCGTCAGCATGCCCGACTTCGACGTCGACTTTTGCATGGTGCGGCGCGACGAGGTGATCGCGTACGTCGCCGAGAAGTACGGCAAACAGAGCGTCGGTCAGATCGCGACCTATCAAAATCTCAAGGCGCGCAGCGTGCTCAAGGACGTCGCGCGCGCGATGGGGATCGCCGCACCCGAAGCGCAGCGCATAGCCAGCCTGGTGCCGGAAAAGGGCCAGGGGCAGATGTTCACGATCGGCGAGGCACTCGAGGTCGAGCCCAAGCTGAAACAGCTCGCGGAAACCGACGCCCGCGTCGCGGAGCTGATCGCACAGGGCAAGAAGCTCGAGGGGCTGACGCGTCACGCCGGCATGCACGCCGCGGGCGTGGTGATCAGCGAAGGCCCGCTCGACGAACACGTGCCGGTGTTCATGAGCGACGAGGCGATCGTCACTCAGTACGACAAGGACGACGTCGAGGCGGCGGGGCTCGTCAAGTTCGACTTTCTCGGGCTCAAGACGCTGACCGTGATCGACGTCGCTCAGCGGCTGGTCAACGAGCGGCCCGATCGCAAGGGATCGCCGCTCGACCTCGGCAAGGTCAGCCTCGACGACCGCGAGACGTTTCAGCTGATCTCCAGCGGTGAAACCACGGGCGTGTTCCAGCTCGAGTCCACCGGGATGCAGCAGCTTTTACGCGGCTTGAAGCCGGATTGCTTCGAGGACATCGTGGCCGCGGTGGCGCTCTATCGCCCGGGTCCGCTCGGCACCGGGATGATCGAGGACTTCATCGGCGGCAAGCACGGCCGCCGTCCACCGCGCAAGCTTCACCCGCTTGTCGACGAGGTGCTGGCGCCGACCTACGGCGTGCCGGTTTACCAGGAACAGGTGATGCAGATCGCGCAGCGCCTGGCCGGCTACACGCTCGGCGGCGCGGACCTTTTGCGCCGCGCGATGGGCAAAAAGAAGCTCGAAGAGATGCTGAAGCAGCAGCAGACCTTCGTCGACGGCGCGGTCAAAAACGGCGTCAGCTCCGAACAGGCGACCGCGATTTTCAAGGAGATCGAGGGCTTCGCTTCGTACGGCTTCAACAAGAGTCACTCCGCGGCCTACGCCGTCGTGACGTATCAAACCGCGTATCTGAAGGCGCACTACCCCGCGGAATTTTTTGCCGCGCTCCTCACCGCCGACAAGGACAAGATCGAAAAGGTGGTGCGCACGATCGCCGAGGCGCGCGCGTGGGGCGTGAGCGTGCTGCCGCCCGACATCAACGCCAGCGAGACCGATTTCACGGTGGTTTACGCGCATGTCGACGGGCGCGGCCCCGCCCGCGGACCCGGCAAGTTGCGCGATCGCTATGGGCCGCAGATCCGCTTCGGGCTCGGCGCGGTACGCGGTCTCGGCGAAGCCGCGCTCGAGACCATGTTCGAGGCCCGGCGCGCCAGCGGCACGTTCCGCGATCTGTTCGATTTCGCCGCGCGCGTCGACGCCAAGCGCCTGAACAAAGGCGTGCTCGAGGCGCTCGTCCAGTGCGGCGCGTTCGACGTGGTGCTCACGGAGGCTGGCATTTCGCGCGCGCGGGCGTTCGCCGCGATCGATCGCGCGCTCGAGCGCTCGCGCAGCTCCAGCCGCGACCGCGAACGCGGACAGACCACGCTGTTCGGGCTGTTCGAGCAGGCCGGCAGCAAGAACGGCTCGAACGCTGGCCTCGACGAGTATCCCCAGGCCGGGCAGTGGGACCGCCTCGAGCTTTTGAAGCGCGAGAAGGCCGCGCTCGGCTGCTACGTGAGCGGCCACCCCCTGTTCCGCTACGGCAACAAGCTCGGCCGGCTGGGTGTCACCGCGAGCGTGAAGCTCAGGGAGCAGCAGGCCTGGAGCGTGGTGACCGTGGCCGGCATGGTCGAAAACTACCAGGAGCGTCTGTTCCGCGGCGGCGCCGGCGGCAAGGCCGCGTTCTTCGAGATCGAGGACGTGTTCGGGCGCGTCGAGTGCAAACTGCGCGGCGATCGGATCGAGACCTACGCTCACCTTTTGACGCACGGCGAGCCGGTGCTGATCAGCGGCAAGGTGAGCTTTCCCATCACCGACGAGCCAGACGAGGAGCGCGAGCCGACGCTCCTGGTAGATTCCGTGGAGCCGCTCAGCGATGCGGTGTTGCGCGCGACGCGCTCGGTGTCGATCCGGCTCGCCGCGGAGCGCACCGAGCGCGACCAGCTGGTTCGGCTGCGCGAGCTGCTCTCGAGCTCGCCGGGGTCGTGCCCGGTCGAGCTCGTGCTCACCTTGCCGGACGGCGCCGAAGCGATCATGGCGCTCGAGGGCACGCGCGTGACGCCGAACGACGCGATCCTGGGCGGCCTCGAGCGCATGTTCGGCGAGACCGTCGCCGAGCTGCGTTGAGCGGCTAGCGGCTCGGCGAGTGGGAGCGGCGTCGGTAAGGATCGAGCGCGTCTTCGCCGCGGGCGACGACTTCCCCGGTGGCGGTGCCGGCCGCCTCCGCCGCACCCATCGAGGAGCCGCCGAAGACGCCGGATTTCACCCAGCCGCGCACGCGTCCAGCCACCAGGCGCGCCGGAGCGCGAACGTCGACGAACACGACCATCGAGCCTTCGCCGCAGCTGCCCAGGCCCCCGCATAGCCAGCGCAGGCCTCGGTCGCCCGGTTGCCACTCCTCCACGATGATGAACAGGGCGGGCGGGGGAGGGGGACTTCCGGCGGGCCAATAGGTCGCCCGAATGCCGTCGGCTTCGAGCTCGTTGCTGAGCGCGGCCCAGAATTCGTCGAGCGCTTCCCGGAAGTCTACGCCGTCGGTGCGCGCGACGATCTGTACGTTGAGCCGGCTCGGCGCGACGTACGGCGATTGCGCCTGGAACGACTCCCAGTCGGCCCCGCTGCAGCCCAGGGCTTGAACGACCGCTAAGAGGCCGACCCACTTCCCCGCGCCCGCCATTGGTACTCCCTGGTCCCTTTCTTCACTCGAGATACCGCGCCGGACCAACAAAAAATCCGAGCGTGGTTAACCCCTCGCGAACTTTGGGTTTTTGGGGCGAATTCTTGGTACCATGAGGCGTTATGCGCGATGTCCGCCAAGAGCTCGTACGCATCGACGTACGCGGCGAAGCCCACCCGATCGGGGTGGTGGCGAGCCAGCGCATGCGGGCGCGCGCGGGGGCTTACCGGCTGCTGCCGGCGCCGGGGCACGTCGTGTTCATGCGCTTCACCGGCGAGGACGGCCAGCGCGACGACGAGGACGGCGCCGTGGTGCGTCTCGCCGGCGAGATCGCGGCGCCCGGCACCGTGTGCGACGTGATGGCGCTGATCAGCCAGACCGGCTGGCGCGGCGAGCTCGTGGTGCTCGAGGGCGACACGGTACGCTCGATCTTCTTCGACGCCGGCAACATCGTCGGCGCGCAGACCAACGTGCCCGAGGAGCGACTCGGCAGCGTCATGTACCGCTATGGCGCGGTCACCGAGGAGCAGCTGACGCGGGTCACCGAAGGAACCAAAACCGGCCGGCGCTTCGGCGAGCTCGCGGTCGAGCTCGGTATCTTGAGCCAGGAAAAGGTCTACTCGTTCCTCAGCAAGCAGGCCGAAGAGGTGGTGTTCGGGACCTTCGCGGTCAGCGACGGCACGTTCTTCTTTCTCGATGGCTTCGACGAGTCACGGCTCGCTTCGCAGCACACGGTCAGCGCCAATGCGCTCCTGATGGATGGCGTCACGCGCATGGACGAGATGCGCTACTTCCGCCAGAAGATCCCCTCGTACGACTACGTACCCGGGCGCATCGACGGCCGCGCGCCGCCCGAAGGCGAGCTCCTGCGCGTGTTCGAAGCGGTCGACGGCAAGGCCAGCATCGAGGAGATCGGCCGCGCCACCGGGCTCGGCGAATTCGAAACCACGAAACACCTGTTTGCGCTCGTGCAGTCGCGCCACGTGGTGATCCACCCGCCGCGCGCGACCGGCGGGCCGGCGGCGCTGGTCGAAACCGCGAATACCGCCCTGCGCGCGGTGCTCGAGGCCGCGGATGCGGGCGGTCGCGGGCGCGAAGTGCGCGACAGTCTGGGCTCGTTCGCCGTCGGCGCCGGCGTGTACGACATCCTGTTTCGCGGCGCGGGACCCGACGCGAAGGGCGCGCTCGACGCGGAGCGTGTCGCCGAAAACGCGACGATCGTGGCCGCGGGCGCCGATTCCGAGCACCTCTTGAAACAGCTTCTGCACGAATACGTGAGCTTCGCGCTGTTCAGCGCCGGCGCCGCGCTCGGACAGGAAAAAGAAGGCGAGCTCAGAAAGTCGCTGGCGCTCGTGATCACGGCCCTGCGACCGCACGCTTAGCGCCGTTCGCGGCCTGGTGCGGCAGCTCGGGCTCGTCCTCGCCGCTATCGAGACGCGTGCGCGGCAGGTGGCGTCCATCGTCGAAGTCGCGGAGCCAGGCGACCAGCCGCTCGCGCACCGCGTTCTTGAGATCGGCGAGCGCGGTTGCGTCCGCGGCCGAAACCAGTACGCGCAGCTCCATCGTGCGATCGCTGACGTCGGTGACCTCGACCTTGGCCACGCGCTTGTCCCACTGCGGATTTTCGGCCAGCACACGCTCGAGCTCGGCGCGCACCTCGTCCACCGGCAAAGTGAAGTCGCAGTAAAGGTTGACGAAGCCGGTCAGCGCCGGGCTCGTGCGCGTCCAGTTCTGGAACGCGTTGTCGAGAAAATAGGTGGTCGGAACGATCAACCGCCGTTCGTCCCAGAGCTCGACCACGACGTGGCTCAAATTGATCTCCTCGATCGTGCCGTACTCGTCTTCGACCACGACCTTGTCGCCGATGCGGATCGGCTGCGTGATCGACATCTGGAGGCCCGCGAGCAGAGCACCGACCGGCTTCTGCGCGGCGAGGCCGACCACGATGCCCGCGACCCCGGCCGACGCCAGCATCGACACGCCGATGTTGCGCACCTGCTCGAACTGCAGCAAGACGAGCGCGCCGCCCGTGACGGTGACCAGCACCACGACCACGCGCCGCAGCACCATGAGTTGGGTTTTCAACCCGAGGAGCCGCGCCGCAGCCGATCCTTCGCTGTGGCGTTCGGCATGGGCTTCGATCGCGTCCGTGACGAAACGCACGAAGCACACGAGCAGCCAGGCCAGGTTCGCGATGAACGCGACGACCAAGATCTTCCAGGCGATGGCGCGGCCCTCGTCACCGAGCCCGAGCGCTGGAATCGACGCGCGCAGCACCAGCAACGTCACCAGGCCACCCGCGGGCCGGCGGAAATTCTGGATCAGGAGCTTGCCCCAGATCGCTCGCGATCGCGCGGCCACCGACGAAAGCACGCGCAGGAACGCGTGAGAGACGACGAAGCCCGCTCCGTAACTCAGCACCAACGCCAGCGCGAGCCCCAGCCATTGCCACAGCGCGAGCTCGAGGAACGTCGCCCGCAGCGGCGCGGCCCAGCGCGGCGCGCCGTGGTCGAGCCACTCGGCGAACCTCGGTTCGAACGCCGCCAACATCGCGAGCTATCGGCTGCAAACGCCGGTCCAGGGTCGCAAAGTCGCGATCTGCTTGGAGAAAGCTGCCAGCGTTTGCGCTGAAATCGACGCACTTTGCCGCAGGGTGTGGTTCGAAGCGCCCATGAACGGCCGCTCACGCGTGGCGCGCGAACCTCGAGAAACTCGGAAAGGTAAGCGCGGGCATTCGCTTTGCACCAGCCGCGCCACCATGAATGCGACGGTAAAGGGTGCGGTGCTGTGTTGTTCGCTGGGCTGATCGGCGGCTGTGTGGACAGCGACCGGCACCGGGCGAAGAGCGGCGACGAAGTTAGCGACGACTGGGAACAGCAGCAGTACGCGACGACCAACCCGAACGGCGACGGCAGCGAGGGGACTGCGTACTACGGCGCGCCGGGCCCAAGTAGCCCAGCGGCACGGCGTGCGGCGAGCCCGGAAGCTGCGCCGGCCCGCACATCGGCCGAGCCGCGGCCTGCGGACTAGCCAGGCGGGCGGTCTTGACGTAGAAGCTGCCGGCTGCAGTTAGCGCAGCACGGGTCGATAGCTCAGCCGGTTAGAGCAGCGGATTTTTAATCCGTTGGTCCAGGGTTCGAATCCCTGTCGACCCACCCTAGTCTCGATCCGCAGCGTCGCAGCCGAATTTGACGCCTCGGCGTGCTGCTCACGCTGGTGATTGCCCCGAGCAGCGCAAAGCGTCGCAACGAGTGCTGCTGCGTCGCGCGTGACCGTTACTGCGTCGCGCGTGACGCTACGTCGTGTGTGGCGGTTCAGAGCGTGCCACAATCACAAAACTGAACGACGACTACCCGCAGGTGTACGCGTAAAGCGGCTCGTACGAAAAGATATCCGAACTGCCGATCGTCACGTAGGACAGGAAACTCGCGCACGATTGCAGTGTGGGGGAGTAGAACAATGCGAGGTCGTAAACTCCCGGGTAGAGTACGCTTGCAGCATCATCCCACGCCAACCCGCCCACCCTGCAGCCTTGACTCCAAAGGCACTGAGCTTGGACGCCGGGGTAGATGCAGACGCCGTCGCTGCGACACGTTGCCATCCAGAGCCAATCGTTCTGCGTGATCGGGATCCCTCGCTCAATGTGCAAGCGGATCCACTGGTAGCCGTTGCATTCGCCCCTTGAGCTGTAGCGCCACTCGAGCCAGCCATAATCCTCGACGCTGCCGGTCTGCCGGTTGTAGGACGTGATGCGATCGTGCCAGCCGCCGATGTGAGAGTTATAGCGGCAATCGGGGACGCTGTTGGGCAAGTACCCCTCGTGCCAGTCCGCGTGCGCAGGCCGTGCGGACAAGCCGAAGACGCCTGCTGCTGCCGCGCTCGCCAACAAGACTTGGAGCTTCACCTTATGCTTCGTGTTCGACATCTGTTCTCCTTCGACGCGTGGGACGCACGACGCCCCAAGCGTCGCAAGAGCGCCCAGCACCCAGCACATGTCCAGTGCGCAGCGCTCCCATCAGAAAAAGTGATCGCATCGGCGAAGCGACGAGTGCCGCGTCGCGCGTGACCGTTACTGCGTCGTGCGCGATGGCGGTGCTGCGTCGTGCGTGGCGCGCGGTTCAGAGCGCGCGCGTCGTCTACGCCACTGCGGCGGAACCGATCGGATGATCTTCGGCGTCAGCTTCGGAGGCTAGCCCCCGCACGATGCCAAGGTGCTGGAGTGATTGCCCCGCAGCGGGCTCTGCTCGTCGCTGCTCGTTTGACGGAGCGGCATCATTTCTGCTTTCGGCCTCGCTTGCAGTGTCGTGCGTCCCGTTTTTAATCAGTTGGTCCAGGGTTCGAATCCCTGTCGACCCACCCTTCGGGCCGAGCCACAAACCTCTGCGGCCTCTGAGCGCGAGCAGGGCGAACAGGAAAAGTGCCGCGCCCCCAGTCGGCGCGCCAGCGCGTGACGCCACCGAGCAGCTCGAGTCGTCGTCACCCGGCGGACTCGGGGGCAGAGTGCCGCCGCCCGCCGTTCCCGCGGACGCGCCTCCACTTCCTGCGCCTGCCGCCGCGTCAGAACCGGCCGAGGCCCCGCCACTCGCGGCATCCGAAGCTCCGCCGCTCCCAGCGCCCGAAGCGCCGCCGCTTCCGGCGCCCGCCGATCCCACGGCGCCACCTGTTCCGGCCGTTGCGCCTCCACTCCCAGCGCTTCCGTCCGGCGGCTCGCCTCCAGTTCCCGCACCTCCGTCCGGCGGCGCGCCGCCGCTCCCGGCGTCCGGGGGACAAGCCGCCGGCGGGAGGGGCGAGCACGTGCCCTCAGTGCCCGCGAGGTCGCACGCTTCGCACGGCCCGCTGCACGCGCTGTCGCAGCAGCGGCCGTCCGTGCAGTGCCCGCTCGCACACTGCTCGGCCTTCGAGCACGTCTCTCCTGCGCCGAGCGGTGGGACGCAAGCGCAGTCCCTGCACACGTGGCCCGGCGCGCAATCAGCGCTCGAGCCGCAGCACACGTTGCACACGCCGTTGGAGCACGTGTACGCGCCGCAGCTGCCGGTACCGAGCACGCACTCGCCCGCCGCGTTGCACACCTGGCCGCTGATGGTCGTGGCGTCGGCGCACGAAGTTTCGCCGCAGGGGGTGCCGGTGGGATCCTTCCTTGCACACGCGCCGTTGCCGTCGCATTCGCCGGTGTATCCCGCGCAGTCGAGTACCGACTTTGGACAGGACAGACTCGGCCCCGCCTTCCTTGGTCCGCAGACGCCATCCGGCCCGCCCCCTTGTTTGAGATCCCCACGGCATGCGGAGCAGCCGCCGCACCACGCGTTGCAACAAACTCCGTCGTAACAGGAACCGGAAACGCACTCGCCGTGTGCCGCGCACCGTTCGCCCTGAGCTTTCGTGCCGGGCGGGACCGGGGGGACGTTGATCCGATAGCAGTCTTCGGTGCACCAAGTGTCGTCCGTGCAGTAGTACCGAAGACCGAGGATGCACTCGCCGACATCGTTGCAGGCATCCACCGTCAAGTCCCCATCGTCGACGTTGTCGGGTCCGCATTCTCGTCGACCGCACACTTCTCCTTCCCGGCCTTTGCACCCGCCCTTGCCGTTGCAGTAACCCAAGGTTTGGCACGGACCCGACCCCACCGGCGTGCACTCGTTGTCCGGATCGGCTTGATCCGCGATCGGTCCGCACAGTCCTTCCACGCTGTTCGGCCCCTTCTTGGCCACCGAGCAGGCTTCACAAAGGCCGTCGCAGGCGCGGTTGCAGCACACGCCATCGATGCAGTAGCCGCTGTCGCAACTAGCGGACGTCGTACAGGGCTGACCCAGCCGACCACCGGTGTAGATCTCGGCAGCCACGGGCCCGCCGGGATCGACCCCAGGCGCGAAGTACCGGCCAGCGATCAGGATTGCCCCGCCGTCGAGCGCGGCAGCCGAGGGGTAAGGGCGCGGCGAATAGATGTAGTCCGGCACCGCGTACCAGTTGCCGGAGCTCGGCTCGAAAAGGGCCGGCGCCTGGCGGGCGACAAAAACGTTGCCATCCGGCAAGACGAAGAGCTGCCCACTGATCTCCGTACCCACGGCTCGCCAACTGTTGGACGCCGGGTCGTAGAGCTCGGCCGTGTACTGGTTCGTGTGAGGTAGACACCCGCCTATGCCATCGCCGAACGAACAGTAGGCCACGCAGCTCTCGCGTGGTCCCACGACCAGTACCTTGCCGTTCGGCAGCGCGACGGCATCGTCCACCCGACGCGCCTCCAGCATGCCGGCCAGGGCTCGAACCTCGCCAGTGCGCGTATCGAGAAGGTAGGCTCTGTTGCTGGGCTCGGGAAAGATCCAGATATCCCCATATTTTTCGCATGCTTTTCCGAATTTGCCACCGACAGCGAGCACGCGATCCTCGCCGAGCGTCACAAGACCGGGGTTGGACGTGCCGATTGGCGGGAGGTCGGCGGACCAGACATTCGTGAGCGGATCGAACAGGTAGCTCGCGTAGCCACCATGCCGCGGCGGCAGTACGTCTGGGTCCTGTGTTCCCTCAATCACACCGGTGGCCAGAGCCTTTCCCCCCTGAAGAGCGATCATGCTCCCGTAGGAGAGGAGAGGGCGCGTGGTGTCATAGAACGAGGCAGGTGGCACCACGCCGTCCCAGTATCCGGTGGTCGGAGAATAGATGGACAACTGCCCGAGCACGCGGCCGTCAGTCAGCGCCACCATGCGGGTATTCCCTCCGCCAGGCTGCGTGACGGCCCAGGTCGCCGATCTCGGATCGTAGATCTGGGCGCGGTTGCCCCGCGCGCCGTACATGATCCGGCCGTCTTGCATTCGCACCATTTCCGCACTGGCGCCGGCGATGTCCTGCGGGTTGCAGGTCGTCGACCACGATGGATCAAGCACGGCGGGATAACTCAAGCCGTCCCCGCTCCAGCGCACCACGAGCTCGCAGCTCGTCGCTTCCGGCGCGCGCACCGGTCTTCCCCACGGCATCCGTGGATCGGCGTCGTACGAGCACCCTTCGAGCGCGAGTGTCGCGTTCTGGCGCACGCCTGCGGCGTCCACGAGATACGGCTGAGTCACGCGCAGCCGCGGCGCGCCGTCCTTGTCGAGAAACTCGAGCTCATGCGACACGAGCCGCATCCCCGCAACGCGGCTCACGTCGATGCGGTAGCGCAGCTCGTCCTTTGCTGGCGGCTTGCGGAAGAGCACGTGGTCCTCCACGCCTTCCACGTGCACGCGCTGCAGCCACGCCCGTGACGCCCCCGGCGCGTCGTGCACGCCGAGCTCGTTCGCCACCGCGATCTCCCACGCCGGCGCCCCCGCGATACGAAACCCCACGGCGACTTCCGATTTCCGGTCGGCGACCTGGACCTCCCCATCGCCGCGGACAGGTAGCTCCACCGTGGCCGCTCCGCGGGAGCGTCGGACTGCGGCGGGATCGAGCAGCGGCTTCACCCGGTCGCCCGCTTTGACGAAACCGAGGATCCCGTTCGTCCCATCGGGTCGCGCTGTTCCGAGGATCTTCTGGGCCTGTTCCCCGAGGGCCCGGGCCGGAGCCGAGTCGACCAGTCGGACGCCTTTTCCGGTCACGGGTTTTTCCGCTGGGCCGCTCGAACAACCGAGGAGAAACAGAGCTAGTGCCAAACCCCCGCGCTGAAGAGCCGCCATGTAAGGACATGGGGGGCTACGCCTCGGCCGATCACACGTGGAAGCGTTTACAGTAGCGGCACGTCGCCTGCAGAAGCCGGGCCTTCGTCGTAGCCGATGGGGTTGGTGTTGCCATAGCCGAGCTGCCCATCATGGCCATTGCCCCAGCAGCGCACGGCTCCATTGGTCAGCAGCGCGCAGATGTGTCCCATGCCGGCGGCAACCTGCTGGACGGAGCCGCCGACGTTGACATCGGAAGCCGGGGGGGCGCGAAACCAGCAGCGCACGGCTCCATTGGTCAGCAGCGCGCAGGTGTGAGTGCCCGCAGCAATCTGCTGGACAGGGCCGCCGCCGACGTTGACATCGCCTGCGGAGGCAGGGGCTTCATTGTCGCCAATGTTGTTGTCGTTGCCGTAGCCGAGCCCGACGCCGCCCCAACCCCAACAGCGCACGGCTCCATTGGTCAGCAGCGCGCAGGTGTGCCAGTAGCCGGCGGTAGTCTGCCGGACAGGGCCGCCGACGTTGACGTTGCCCGCAAAAGCCGGGGTTTCGTCGTCGCCAATGGCGTTGGTGTTGCCGTAGCCGAGCTTCCCGAACTCACCATCGCCCCAACAGCGCACGGCTCCATTGGTCAGCAGCGCGCAGGTGTGTTGACCGCCCGCAGCAATCTGCTGGACAGGGCCGCCGACGTTGACGTCGCCCGCGGAAGCCGGGGTTTCGTCGTCGCCAATGGTGTTGGTGTTGCCGTAGCCGAGCTGCCCGCCCCAGCCCCAGCAGCGCACGGCTCCATTGGTCAGCAGCACGCAGGTGTGTCCATGGCCCGCGGCAATCTGCTGGACCGAGCCGCCGACGTCGACGTCGCCCGCAGAAGCCGGGGTCTCGTCGTCGCCGATGCTGTTGGTGTTGCCGTAGTGATAGCCAGCACCCCAGCAGCGCACGGCTCCATTGGTCAGCAGCGCGCAGGTTTGTTCGTAGCCGGCGACAATCTGCTGGACAGGGCCGCCGACGTCGACGTCGCCCGCAGAAGCCGGGGTCTCGTCGTCGCCAATCTTGTTGGTGTTGCCGTAGCCGAGCTGCCCGTAATCGTTCAGACCCCAACAGCGCACGGCACCGGTCGTCAGCAGCGCGCAGGTGTGGTCACCGCCTGCGGCGATCTGCCGCACCGCCACTGCACCCGCGTCCATCCCGGCATCCATGCCGCCATCCGCCATCGCGTCCGGTTTCGCAGCCCCATCCCCTTCATCCGTGCCGGAGTCCGCGTCGGAGCCGGCGTCGCCACCTGCCGTCCCGCCGCCGGAGTCCACTCCGGAGCTGCCGCCGCCACCTGCCGTTCCGCCGCCGGAGTCCGCGTCCGAGCTGCCGTCGCGACCAGCCGTCCCGCCGCCGGAGTCCGCGCCGGAGCTGCCGTCGCGACCAGCCGTCCCGCCGCCGGAGTCCGCGCCGGAGCCGGCGTCGCGGCCTGCCCTCCCGCCCCCGGCGTCCGCCGGAAATGCTGGATCCTCCGATGTGCACGCGGCCAAACTCATGATGAGCGCGCCCTGGACGAGACGGCCGCGCAGCCCCTTTGGTTCACCCAGCCTCGCTCTGCGCCCACGGAGCGCGAGCAGGGCGAACAGGAAAAGTGCCGCGCCGCCGGTCGGCGCGCCCATGCGTGACGCGACGGAGCAGCCCGAATCGTCGTCAGTGGGCGGCGTGTCGCTGCCCCCCGTACCCGCGGAGGTGCCTCCACTTGCGTCTGCGGCTGCGCCACCCGCGTCAGAACCGGCAGAGGCCCCGCCGCTCCCGGCGCCCGAAGCGCCACCGCTTTCGGTGCCCGAAGCGCCGCCGCTTCCGGTGCCCGCCGATCCCACAGCGCCACCTGTTCCGGCCGTCGCGCCTCCACTCCCTGCGCCTCCGTCTGGCGGCGCGCCTCCACTCCCTGCGCCTCCGTCTGGTGGCGCGCCGCCACTTCCGGCGTCCGGGGAACAAGCCGTCGGCGCGAGGGGCGTGCACGTGCCCTGGTTGCCCGCGAGGTCGCACGCTTCGCACGGCCCGTTGCACGCGCTGTCGCAGCAGCGGCCGTCGGTGCAGTGGCCGCTCGCGCACTGCTCGGCCTTCGAGCACGTCTCCCCCGCGCCGAGCGGTGGGACGCACGCGCAGTCCTTGCACACGTTGCCCGGTGCGCAGTCCCCGTTCGAGCCGCAGCATACGTTGCACACGCCGTTCGCGCACGTGTACGCGCCGCAGGTGCCAGTGCCGGTCACGCACTGGCCCGCGGCGTTGCACACCTGGCCGCTGAAGGTCGTTGCTCCGGTGCAAGATGTTTCGCCGCAGGGCGTGCCGGCGGGATCCTTCTTTGCACACGCGCCGTTGCCGTCGCATTCGCCAGTGAAGCCACTGCAGTCGAATACCGACTTCGGGCAAGACAGACTCGGCCCTACCTTCCTTGGTCCGCAGACGCCATCCGGCCCGCCCCCTTGCTTGAGATCCCCACGGCACGCGGAGCACCCGACGCACCACCCGTCGCAACAAACTCCGTCGGCGCAGATGTCGGTCGTGCATTCCAAGGGTGTCGTGCACGGTTCGCCCGGCATTTTCAAACGCAGGCAACCTTCGAAGCAGCCGGTGTACCGCTTGCACCTGAACTTCACATCCGGAATGCACTGGCCGACATCGTTGCAGGTGTCCACCGTCAAATTGGTGTCGCTACCGTCGTCGTCGCAGTAGGGGCCCCGCGGACCGCACGTTTCACCATCGCGGGTCTTACACTTGCCCTTACCGTCGCAGTAGCCCAAGGTTTGGCACGGACCCGACCCCACGGGCGTGCACTCGTCCTCCGGATCCGTTTGATCCGGGATCGATCCGCACAGCCCTTCCACGGTGTTCGGACCCTTCTTCGCCACCGAGCAGGCTTCACAAACGCCGTCGCAGGCGCGGTTGCAGCACACGCCGTCGGCGCAGTACCCGCTGTCGCAAGTAGCGGACGTCGTACAGGCCTGACCCAGCCGGCCACCGGTGTAGATCTCGGCAGCAACGGGCCCGCTGGGATCGACCCCAGGCGCGAAGTACCGGCCGGCGATCAGGATTCCCCCGTCGAGCGCGGCAGCCGAGGGGTAAAGGCGCGGCGAATAGATGTAGTCCGGCACCGCGTACCAGTTGCCGGAGCTCGGTTCGTAAAGGGCAGGCGCCTGCCTGGCGACGAAAACGTTGCCGTCCGGCAACAGCACGAGCTGTCCGCTGATCTCGGTGCCCACGGCACGCCAGCTGTCGGATACCGGGTCGTACAGCTCGGCCGTGTACTGGTTCGGTTCCGGTCGACATCCCCCCACTTCGCCATCGCGGTTTGTGTTGCAGTAGGCGGCGCAGCGCCCGCCTCCCACGACCAGTACTTTGCCGTCCGGGAGCGAGACGGCACCGTCCACGTTACGAGCCTCCAGCATGCCAGCCAGGGCCCGAACCCCGCCTGTGCGCGCATCGATGAGGTACGCGCTGTTCGTAGGCTGGGGTATGGACCAGGGGTCCGCGTGTCTTTCGCAGATTACTGGCGAGAACTTCCCTCCGACGGCGAGCACGCGATCTTCGCCGAGGGACGCGAGACCGGGGTCGGACCTGTCGATGGGCGGGACGCCGAGGGCCCAGGCATTCGCGATCGGATCGAACTGGTAGCTCGAGTGGCCACCATACAGCTTCCAGCCGTCGTCCAACGCCTCTTGGTACTCCGTCACACCGGTGGCAAGAGCCTTTCCGCCCTCGAGGGCGATCCAGCTTCCGTAAGAGAAGAGAGGGCGCCCAATTCCCTGGAGCGAAGGAGGTGGCGTCACGGTCGCCCACTTGCCGGTCGTCGGAGAATAGATGGACCGCAGCGCGAGCACGCGGCCGTCGGTCAGCGCCACCATGCGGCCATCCCCGACAAGGCCGCTCGGGGTCGAGCGGTCTCCGGGACCACCAGGCTGGGTGACCGCCCAGCTCGCCGATTTCGGATCGTAGATCTGAGCGCGGTTGTTGCGCGCGCCGTACATGATCCGGCCGTCCTGCATTCGCACCATTTCCGCACGGTCGCCGGAGATGTCTTGCGGGCTACAGGTCGTCGACCACGACGGATCGAGCACCGCCGGATAGCTCACTCCCACTCCGTTCCAGCGCACCACGAGCTCGCAGTTCGTCGCTTCCGGCGCGCGCACCTGTCTTCCCCACGGCATCCGCGGATCAGTGTCGTACTCGCAACCCTCGAGTTCGAGCGCCGCGTCCCGCCGCTCGCCAGTCGCGTCGACGAGATACGGCTGCGTCACGCGCAGCCGCGGCGCGCCGTCCTTGTCGAGAAACTCGAGCTCGTGCGACACGAGCCGCATCCCCGCGACGCGGCTCACGTCGATGCGGTAGCGCAGCTCGTTTTTTGCCGGCCGCTCG
>Ga0111538_10002614_pt1 | contig 25235 bp, 24 predicted proteins | sample SoiMethybrSBSTD1_FD_79669 | JGI IMG/M metagenome (GOLD analysis project Ga0111538, IMG submission 79669) | Bulk soil microbial communities from a Populus tree surrounding site in Tennessee, USA - Soil MetaG P. TD hybrid SBSTD1 (version 2)... | ecosystem: Environmental > Terrestrial > Soil >...
GCGACGAGGTGTGGAAGGCGCTGGATAAATACCGGTGGCCAGGCAATGTCCGGGAGCTGCAAAACGTCATCGAGCAATTGGTGTGGATGGCGCAGCCGGGCGTTCCGGTGGCGCTCGCACAGGTGCCCCAAACCGTCCGAAACTCCACGCAGGCCGTGCTGCCGGCGCGCGAGCGCCGTCGTCAGGTCTCCGACGATCTGTATCAGGCCCTCGTGAGTGGCGACTATTCGTTCTGGGTCCACATCTACCCGATGTTTCTGAATCGAGACATCACGCGCCACGATATCCGTGAGCTGATGCGCCGGGGGCTCAGCGTTACGCGCGGCAGCTATCGAGGCCTGTTGACCCTGTTTCAGATTCCATCCGAGGACTACAAGCGATTCACGAACTTCCTGGCGACTCACGACTGCCGCGCAGATTTCCGCGAGTTTCGGAGTCCGACCGCTGAACTGTCCACTGAGCGCCGCATCGTCCGAGCGCCGTTCCTCCCGCCCAACCGCGAAGCCGATGCTGACGGATCTAAGGGTGAGTTCGAGATGGTCGCATCCTAAGGGCGGATCGCGCACGTCGTTTTCATTGACTCCCTCCACGGCGGCGCGTATCGTTCGGGCGCGTCACTCTGAAGGAGACGGGCATGCGAAAGACACTGGTTGGTCTGGTCGCGCTGGCAATCACTGCGGTCGCTCTCGGACATCGTGGCCGCGCTCAGGCGCCGGCGCAGGGTCGGGGTGCGCCGGCTCCTGCATCAGCGCAGCCCGCGCCAGCGCGCGGGCGTGGCGCGCCACCGCAGCCGGTCTTCAAGCTCGAAGACAACTTTCTTCAGTGGAGGCTCCTGCCGGGCGAGAAGCAGTACGAATCAATCGACAGCAAGCGTCTGCATACCTACGTCAGCGATCTCGCCGCGATTTCCCGCCGCTATCGCGATGCCGGGCATCCCCAGTTCTGGGGACGCATCATCGGCAGCACCGCGGATCAGGAAAACGCCCAGTGGCTGATGACCAAGTTCACGCAGATCGGACTCACCGACGTGCATCAGGATCCGATCGATCTCGCCCCGCAATGGTTCCCACAGTCGTGGGATTTGACGGCGACGAGCGGCGACCAGACTCTGAAGCTCAACTCCGCCCAGCCGGCCTACACCACTTCCGGGACAACCGGCGCTGGGCTCGATCTCGAAGTTGTCTACGCCGGTCTTGGCAGCGAGGCCGACTTCATCGGCCGTGACGTGCGCGGCAAGGCCGTGCTCCTCTTCAGCAATCCGATGCCCGGCTCCTGGCGCCATACGGCGACGCAGGAAGGCGCCATCATGCGCGCTCAGCAGAAGGGCGCGGCCGCTATCATCTGCTCCATTCAGCTCCCGGCGGTCGTCGGCATGAGCGGCGACGCGGGCGCCGGCAATATTCGCACGCAGCTGTATCCGACGGGGACCAACGTGCCGACCTTCTCAATGGGGATGAAAGACGGGATCGACTTTCGCGCCTTGATTGGCGCTGCGCCGGCCGGTCAACCGGTTCACCTCAAGCTCCGCATGGACGTCCAGCAGGTGCCGGGTCTGAAGACCAGCACAGTCTGGGGCAAGCTACCAGGCACGACCGCCGAAACCATCTACGTTGAAGCGCACCGCGATGGCTGGTTCGAGGCGGCCACCGACAACGGCTCGGGCGTCGCGACGATGCTCGGGATCGCGGAATACTTCGCGAAGGTGCCGCAGGCACAGCGCCGACGGACGATCATTTTCATCGGCACGTCGGGTCATCACAACAGCGGACCCAACAGTGCGGCCTGGCTCGCCGAACATCAGGCCGAGCTGTTCAAGAACGCCGCGCTTCTGATCAATTGCGAGCATACCGCTGCCGCCGGAGTGGAACTCCTCGGTGAAGCGATACGCGTCGTGGCCGCCGAAGCCGGATTCCTCTGGTACGGTGGCGGCAATCAGCGGCCGAAGCTGCAGGAGGTCGCTTACAAAGCATTTCAGCAGTTCGGAGTGCCGATCTACGCGGAGCCGGAGAACGGCACCCCGGGCGGCGAGGCCAGCCGGCTCTACCAGTTCGTGCCCGCCGTGCAGGCGTCCAACTACAACATGTTTTTCCACTCGGACGCCGAAACGCCCGCGACCGTGCCGGGTCACGGACTCGTGGCCAGCGCGCGCGCCTACGTGAAGGTCATTGAAGAAGTGAACAAGATGGAGTTGAAGGACCTGCAGTTGCCGGCGCCGCCCCCGGCTCCAGGACGCGGACGCCAGTAGCCGCCTCCGACGGCGGCTCGTACGGCGCGATGTGATGGACGTCTCGAGGTAGACAGCTGTCGGCTGCGAACGGATACTAGCAGTATGCGTCGCGGCTGGCAGGCCCTGGCCCTGATATCTCTCGTCTTCACGATCGCTGTGTGGCTTGGCGCGCAAGTTCCGGCGCCGCCCGCGAACGCTCCTGTGGCCTATCGCGTGACGTTCCCGGAGGCCGAGCATCACTGGATGCAGGTCGAGGCGACATTTTCAGCACTGTCGCAGCAACCCCTTGACGTGCGGATGAGTCGATCCTCTCCGGGTCGCTACGCCGTGGCAGAGTTCGCAAAGAACGTCTTTTCAGTCGAGGCCTACGACAGCAGAAACCAGAAACTCTCCTACACGCGCCCCGAGGCGGACATCTGGCGCGTGGCCGGGCACGACGGTACGGTCCGCGTGGTGTACAAGATTTTTGGCGATCACGCCGATGGCACGTACTTCGGCGTGGATACCACGCATGCTCATCTCAACATGCCAGCGGCGTTCATGTGGGCGGTCGGCCGCGAAAACCAGCCGATCCGCATCAGCTTCGCGCCGCCGTCGGGATCAGGCTGGAAGGTTGCGACGCAGCTGTTCGCGACGAGCGATCCCAATACGTTCATCGCGCCGAATCTCCAGTACTTCATGGACAGCCCAACGGAGCTCTCGAATTTCGTCGCGAGCACCTTCAGCGTCCCGAATGCGACGGGCGATTCTGCGAATTTCCGTCTCGTGGTTCACGCTGGCGGCGCACAGTCGGATGTGGACGAGCTCGGGAAAATGGTCGAGCGGCTCGCGCGCGAGCACATGGCCGTGTATGGCGAGTTCCCGACGTTCGACCCTGGGTTCTACACGTTCCTGCTCGACTACACGGCGTGGGGCGACGGCGATGCCATGGAGCACCGCAACAGCACGTCGATCTCTGACCCCGGTTTGTCGCTCCAGACTCCACAGGGCCGCCGCGAGGCGCTTGACTCGATTTCGCACGAGTTCTTCCACGCCTGGAACATGGAGCGTATTCGCTCGGTGGGTCTCGAGCCGTTCGATTTCACGCGCGAGAACGTCAGTTGCTGTCTCTGGCTCGGAGAGGGCTTCACTCAGTACTACGGGCCCCTGCTGCTCACACGCGCCGGCTTTGGCGGCGACCGCGGAGCGACGGCGCCGGTTGGCTTCGCCGTGCAGGTGATGAACACGCCGGGCCGAGCGGCGCGCTCACCAGTGCAGATGAGCGAGTATGCCCCGTTCATAGACGGCAACGGCTCGTTCGTCGATCGGACCGACACGAACCGCACATTCCTTTCGTACTACACCTACGGCGCCGGCATCGCGCTGGCTCTTGATCTGTCCTTGCGCGACATGTCTGGCGGCAAGCTCTCGCTCGACGACTACATGCGCCTGCTCTGGATCCAGCACGGCAAGCCGGGAGGACCCGCTCCCGGACTTGTCGCAAAGCCGTACGGACTGAAGGACTTGCGCGATCACCTGGCGACGCTGACGGCCAATCGGCGGTTCGCCGACGACTTCTTCGACAAGTACGTCGAGGGACGTGAGCTTCCCGACTATGCGCGACTGCTGGCGGTGGCCGGCTACAGCGTGCGCGCGGCCGAGCCCGGGCGCGGCTGGCTCGGCAACGTGAGCATGGCCGACACGCCCGGCGGACTCGCGGTGGGACTGGCGAGCGGCCGCGGCGGCGGTGGACGGCCCTCTCCCGTACCGTTCAATACGCCGCTCTATGACGCGGGTGTCGATTCGGGCGACATCATCACACTGATCGACGGTCAGCCGGCGACCACCGCTGCCTGGCGCGCGATTGCGCAGAAGAAGCCCGGCGATCAGGTCACGCTCGTGATCGTTCGGCGTGGAGGGGCGACCGTCACCCGAACCGTCATCGCCAAACAGGATCCCAACGTACAGCAGGTGGTGCCTGTCGAGACGCTCCCCGGCGGGACTCTCAGTGCCGCCCAGAAAGCCTTCCGCGATCAGTGGCTCGCGAGCCGGGTGAAGTAGGCCTCTGACGTAGGCCCGCGCTGTAGGCCCGAGCTGTAGGTCCAAGCTTTAGCTCGGGCGTGAAACCCGCAGATCGCAGATCGTCGATCGCAGATCGTCGATCTTGCTACCACCCGTTCGGGTGGTGCGAGGACACGGATTGGTCCCGTACACTTGGATCGTGATCGCTGAATCACAACGTCCGCAACCCGACGACACCGCGCTCCTCGACGCATACTCGCAAGCGGTCGTGCACGCGGTAGACGAGGTCGGTCCCGCGGTCGTCCGCATCGAAGTCGGCCGCGGCGGCGGCTCGGGCGTGCTCTTCACACCCGACGGCCTCATCCTCACCAACAGCCACGTGGTGGAAGGCACGCATGATCTGCGGGTGATTCTGCCGGACGGCCGGTCCCTTCAGGCCGATCGCATCGGCTCGGACACCGACACTGATCTTGCAGTCGTCCGGGTCGACCCGATCGGCGGCCCGCCGCTCGCATGGGCAACGCTCGGTGATTCTCGATCGATTCGCGTGGGCCAGGTCGCGATCGCCATCGGTAATCCCTACGGATTCCATCACTCGGTCACCAGCGGCGTCGTGAGCGCCCTGGGTCGATCGCTTCGTGCGCGTTCGGGGCGCCTGATGGACGACATCATTCAGACCGATGCGTCTCTGAATCCCGGTAACTCCGGCGGACCGCTGGTCACCACGCGCGGAGAAGTCATCGGGATCAACACGGCGATGATTCTGCCGGCGCAAGGGCTGTGCTTCGCGATCGCGAGCAACACCGCGAGGTTCGTCGCAGGGCGTTTGATTCGCGACGGGCGCATTCGTCGGAGCTACATCGGGGTGGCGGGGCAGAGTGTGCCGATTCCGCGGGCGCTCGCCCGCGCCAATCAGCTCGCGGCTTCGTCTGGCATTTTCGTCACGTCGGTGGAGCCTGGCAGTCCTGCCGCCACCGCCGGACTGCGCGATGGCGACGTGATTCTGGCATTCGCGGGTGAAGCGGCCACCGGGGTTGACGATCTTCATCGCCGGCTCACCGATGATCGGATCGGCTCACCTTCCCCTCTCACCATTCTTCGCGCCGGCCACCGCCGTCAGCTCATCGTCATTCCCGCAGAATCCGATCGGCCGTAAACGTTAAGTACTCGTAGTGCAGACCTTCAGGTCTGCCGTCGCAGCAGGACTGAAGTCCTGCACTACGAGTACTCATCCGAGTACGCATGCGAGTCAACTACTGTCGTTCGAGCGCCTGGCGGTTCCACGCTTGAGGATCCGCACCCGCTTCGTATGTGGTCTGCAGGAACTCGAGCAGGACGTTGCGCGGAGACGCGGCGGTTCGCATCGATTCGTAGGGCAGGAGGTACTCGCCGAGATCCCTTCGGTAAGTGGCGTCAGCCGGACTGACGGAAGCACCCTTGAATCCCGCCGGCTCGGGAGCCGCATAGGCATAGAAGGACGTGTCGGGAACCGCGCCGCCGCCTGGCCAAAAGCCGGCGCTGATCACTTCGTGCGAGTAGGCCTCCCGCATGATCGGATCGCTGCGAAGGGGCGCCGGTCGCCCATTGAAGCGGGTGACGGCCAGATCGAAGCTGCCCCAGAAGAAATGGACCGGACTGCTCTTGCCAAGAAAGCGGCCGCGGAACTCCTGAAAGACTCCGTCGACCTGCTGCAGGATGCGCCACCAGCGGTTCGCCCACATCGGATCGTACGAGGCGTGCTGTGTATCCTGGTCGAACCGAATCGGGGACGGTACCTCCACGGGCATCGGCCAGATGCCTACGTCGATCTGGAGTGCGCGGACCGACTCCATCACATCGGCGTAGAAGTCGGCGACCGTCCGGGGCGCGAGGGCCACGGTCCGCCGATTGCCGTCGCAGGTGTCGAGCCGGAGCTGATGGTCGATGAAATCAAACGTCATCTCGAACGTGCGGGAGCCGTACGGGATCGCGGACGAGGTCAATCCACGCGCCGACACGTAAAGGGGAACATGCCACCAGTGATTCACGCGTGGCGCGAGCGCGAGACGAATCTTGCCCACGATCTGCGTCCACATGTGAAGCGTGGCGTACGTGTCGGCCCACGCCGACAGGGGAAGCGCCGGCCAGGCATCTTGCGTGGGCATCATTCAGTACTCGGTAAAGCCGTCGTCGGGGTAGCAGTACAACCATTGCTCGCCCGGCTCCGCTGACGCGATCACTGGATGCGTCGTCTGTCGCGCGTGGGCAGTGGCATGGCGCCGGGGTGAATTGTCGCAGCAGAGCGTGACACCGCACTCCTGGCAGGTCCGGAGATGGACCCAGGTCGATCCGATCTTCACGCACTCCTCGCACTCGCGACGTTTTGGATGCTTCACGGTCGTGATGGCTTGTAGATGACTGCACGTCGGCTCTGCCACAGTGTCCCTCCTCTTGACCACCTCGAATCGTAATCGCCGCGGTAGAGATTGTCGAACCCTCCTCGTCGGCTCGAGCTCGTCGGCCCGACCTCGTAGGCCCAGCTTTAGCTCGGGCGCTCAGGTCTTTGCTGTCACGACGTTTGCAAGTCCATTTGGCTTGGAAGAGGTCATGAAGCTCATCGGAGGAGGATTGAACATGAAACGTATTGCGTTCCTGTCGGCGCTTGCGCTGACGACGGCCGTTGCTATCGGATGTAACGATCGAAGAGACGCGACTGACGTCGACACGACCGCGCCGGGTTCTGTAGGCACCGCCGGCACCACTGCCGACCTGGTCAGTAGTTCGGACAAAGCCTTCGTCAGCGACCTGACGATCGCAAACATGGCCGAGGTCGAACTTGGCCGTCTCGCGCTCGATCACAGCAAGAACGCCGAGGTCAAGAAATTCGCTCAGATGATGGTCGATGATCACACGAGTGCGGGAGAAAAGCTGGGTGCCGTGGCTTCTCAGTACAACATTGACAAGCCGGCTCAGCTCGATGACACGCACCGCGCGTTGCGCAACAAGCTCGAGACGCTGCAGGGCGCCGAGTTCGATCGCGAATACATGGGCGCCATGGTGGATGGACACGGTCAGGTCCTCGACAGGATTGAGGCGCGCATCGACAAGCAGAATCTTGCCGATTGGAAGACGCGAATCGGCGACCGACTCTCGGGCAAATCCGCCAAAGAGAGCGGGGAGCCGGTTGTGATTCTCGCGGAGAAGAGCGACAACCCGGCCACGATGAGCATCAACCAGTGGGCGGCGGACAGTTATGAAACGGTGTACAAGCACCACGAAGCTGCGAAGAACCTCGACAAGGCGGTAGGGAAGCGCACGCTCACGCAGTAACCGACGCGGTCGGGGCGGCGGGCCACACTCCTGTGGTTCGTCGCCCGCGCACGGCAGGTATACTGCCGTGCAGTATGTTTGAAGCCTTCCTCACGCAACACGACACCGCGACCTGGGCACGAACCCGCGAAGCGCTCCTTCCCTCCATGCACGAGGTCGACCGGGACGCTACCCGCATCTGGTTTCACTTCTTTCCGCTGGCGCTCGCGCAGGCGTTTGCGCGCACCGACAACCCCGACCGGCTCTCACAGGAGCTGTTCCTCGAGGGAAACTACCGCCTTGCCGAACAGTGCGACACGAGCCATTGGTTCCTCTACGGCCATCGCTACTGGCCCCAGGTGAAGGCGGCGATCATCGCGCAGGCTGAATCGCAGTCCCCCTCACCGCGTCTCGACCTACCCGCGATCATTCGCGACATTGCCGGAAAGGCGGCGTCCGCCGCAGGGCTGAAAGACGACACCCTTGTCATTGGTATCGCGGCGGTCGGGCTGATGAGCCTTCAGCAAGTCGGCCTGACCGCGTTCCGAAGGAGTGCCGGCGTCAACACGACTGTCAGCGGCGGGCTGACGAAGGCTCCGGCTCAGATTGTCGCTGCCCGCAAGCGTGACGACGGCCAGGGACTCCTCGGCTTTCTGCGCGGCATCAAGACTGAGTACAGCGTCACGTTCGATGAACGACGCGCCGATGGCCGGTTCACATTGATCAACAAACAGCACATGACCACGGCCGCAGCCACCGACAAGCGCGATTACTCGGGCGGCCCTCGCCTGTGCCAGGAGGGTCCGATCCCGATCCGTTGCCGCAGCGCGTCATGCGGAAGCTGCTGGGTGGGCATCCTCGGCGGAGCAGGAAAATTGTCGGATGTCGAGCCGCTCGAAGCGCGCCGAATGAGAGAGTTCGGCTACATCAATTCGACGGACAGCAAACCGGTCATTCGGCTGGCCTGCATGGCGAAAGCATCCGGGAACGTGACGCTCGTCATTCCGCCGTGGAACGGCATCGTCGGGAAGGCCGGGCTCGGCGGAGCGTAGCTTTCGACTGGCAGGACTGAAGCCCTCGCTACGAGTTACTGGCTGCCACTCGACTACCGTGAACCGAATGACCGGTGGTTTCGTCAAAGGCATTGACGATTGATACTATGCAATATACAGTGTGCATTGCACAATATGGTGCCTGCCGAACATCCCACCCGCGCGGAGCTCTTCGACAACCTCCGCATCGAGCTGCGCAGCGGCTGTCTCATCGTGGCGGCGCTGGCGCAATTGCGCGAGGAGCACTATGGCTACACCCTCCGCAAGGCGCTCGCCGACATGGGGCTGGAGATCGAGGAGAGCACGCTGTATCCGCTGCTGCGGCGTCTGGAGAGCCAGGGGCTGCTCGTGAGTGAATGGCGCGAAGAGAGCAAGCGTCGCAAGCGGTTCTATCGACTGTCGCCGCAGGGAGATCTCATCCTTGCCGACCTTCTGGACGAGTGGGATGGCATCAACTGCGCGCTGAGACGGATTCTCCAAAGGACGCGGCCATGACGCTCCTCGAACACTATCTCGAAGCCGTCCGTATGTACCTGCCGAAAGGCTTACAGCAGGACGACATCATCAGCGAGTTATCGGAACACCTTCAATCGACGCTCGATGAGAAGGAGGTAGAGCTGGGCCGGCCACTCACCGAACTCGAGCAGGAAGCGCTGCTCGCGAAGCACGGGAATCCGATGATGGTTGCGGGCCGCTATGGCGCGAAGCAGCGGAGCATCGCGCTTGGCTGGCAGCTGATCGGCCCCGAGCTCTTTCCACTCTACGTTCGGATCCTCGCGCTGAACTGGACGCTGACGATCATCATCCCACCGGCGATCGGTCTCTTTTTCGAAAAGGCCATGCCGACGCCGGGCCGGGTGCTTTATCTGTTGGTGCTGCAGTTCGTCATCGTAACGGTGATCTTCACGGGCATTGATGCGTTCGAGCGCCGATCGCGTCGTGGGACTGCCCGCCTGGGGGAAGCGTCCAATTGGCGGTTCCCGCCTTCGTATTTGCAGCCGATCCCTCGATGGCAATCCGTGGCTGGTATGGTCGTCCTCGGAACGGCGGCCCTCTGGTGGGCGGCCATCCCGCACGTGCCGGCCCTGATCCTTGGCCGCGCCGCCGCAATCCTGCAGCTTAGCCCGTCGTGGAGCGGGCTCTATTGGCCGGTCCTGGTGCTCTTCGTGGTCGGCGTGGCGCAACGCGCCACGAACTTCGTGCGCCCGGATTGGAATTGGCTTCAGGCGATTACGCGCTTACTCACCAACGGCGCGGCGGTGGCCATGCTGTACCCCTTCGTCCGAAGCTACCCGTTCATCGTTGTCGGACCGTCTGCGCCGGATGCCGCGAGCGCAGAACTCATCGCTCTTCGGATCAACGGGGCGATCTGGTGGACGACGCTCGCGAGTTTTTCGATCTACTGGCTGTTCAACGCCGGGTTCCATGTCTGGTTGTGCCTGCAGCATCTGCGGTACGCATTGCGCCGCCGTTCGGAAGCCGTCCAGTGAAGACAGGAGTCTCCATGTCATCTCTCGCCCGAACTCTGAGGATCGGCCTGATCTCGAGCGCCATCACCCTGTTGACGCTGGTGGGAATCACGGCATCGGTCACCATCCGTCGTCTCCTCACCTGGACCGATCGTAGGCCCGAGCTTTAGTTCGGGCGTCACACCCGGCGCGGCACAGGCGTCGGGCGGCGGCGAGACGTTGTATCGGGAGCATTGCGCGGGTTGCCACGAAGCCGCCGTCCCTCGAGCGGTGAATCGCGCGGCGCTCGGGCGGATCTCGGCAGAGAACATCCGATTCGCACTCACTAGGGGCAGCATGACGGTGCAAGCGTCGAAGCTCACGCCTCCCCAACTGGAAAGCGTGGTGCAGTTTCTCGCGAGCGCGCCGCAAGAGGGCGCCCAGTCCGGTTCAATCAATCTCTGCGGCGCCAGTCAGCCGGTCGGCAACCCGTTGCAGCAACCGCACTGGAACGGCTGGGGCGTCGACCTGACGCAGCGCCGTTTTCAACCGGCCGCAATGGCGCAATTGACACCAGCGCAGGTCCCTGCGCTGAAGTTGAAATGGGCATTCGGGTTTCCAGGCGTGAGTCAGGCCTACGGCCAGCCCACGATCGTCGGCGGCAGGCTGTTCGCCGGGAGCGCGGGTCGCAAGGTGTACTCGCTCGCGGCCGACACCGGATGTCAGTACTGGGTGTTCGATGCTGAAGCCCCGGTGCGAGCGGCGATTACCGTCGCCGTGAACGAAAACTCGTGGGTCGCGTACGTAGCCGACCAGCGAGCCAATGTCTACGCCATCAATGCGCTCACCGGATCATTGGTCTGGAAGAAGCGGATCGACGATTACACCGGCGCGGTCGTCACCGCCGCGCCCACGCTCGCCGGATCCACACTCTACGTCGCGACATCCTCCACCGAAGAAGGCCTCGGCGTGAATCCGGCGTACGAATGCTGCCGGTTCCGCGGCAGCGTGTCGGCGCTCGATATCGCGACCGGAGAGGTGCGCTGGAAGAGCTACACCATCCCGGAGGAACCCAAACCGGTTCGCAAGAACCCACAAGGCGTTCAGCTCTGGGGTCCGTCGGGTGCCGCAGTGTGGTCGTCGCCGACTGTCGATCCTCAGTCGCGACGCGTGTACGTGACGACGGGGGACAGCTATTCGGATCCAGCGGCCAGCACGTCCGACGCGTTTCTGGCGTTCGATGCCGACACGGGGAAACTGCTCTGGTCGCGGCAGATGACCGCCAACGATGCCTTCACGATGGGCTGCGACCTGCCGGCGCCGCTGAACAGCAATTGTCCAGATGCCAAGGGGCCCGACTTCGACTTCGGATCGTCGCCGATGCTCGTGAACCTGCCGAATGGCCGCCGCGCGCTGGTCGCGGGGCAGAAGTCTGGCGTCGTCCACGCCGTGAATCCAGACACTGGAGAGATTCTGTGGCAGACGCGGGTGGGGCAGGGTGGCAGGGTTGGCGGTGTGCAGTGGGGAGCAGCGGCGGATGCCGCAATGGCCTATGTCGCTCTGTCGGACGTAGCGATGGCGCCGGCCGCCGCTGGTGCGCGTGGCGCCCAACCGACCATGCTCGGCATCCCGTTGCTGCTCGATCCCAAGGCCGGCGGCGGCCTCTTCGCGCTCAACCTGCAGACCGGCGCCGTGGTTTGGAAGACGCCGCATCCGGGCTGCGTTGAGCGACCGGGCTGCAGCCCCGCGCAGTCTGGGGCGGTCACGGCCATCCCCGGCGTCATTTTCTCAGGCGGACTGGACGGACATCTCCGCGCGTATGCCGCTGCAGACGGCCGCATCATCTGGGACATCGATACCGCGCACGAGTACCCGACCGTGAACGGTGTGAAGGCCGGCGGTGGCAGTCTCGATGGCCCCGGTGCCGTCGTCGTTGGCGGAATGCTCTACGTCAATTCGGGCTACTCGTTCATCGGCGGCGTTCCCGGCAATGTGCTGCTGGCATTCTCCGTCGACGGGAAGTAGACGCGAGCTCGTCGGCCCGGACTTCAGCTCGGGCGCTCGGGCGTTCGCGGCTCAATCTTCCTTCCACGGGTTGTTGGCAAACACGGCGAGCTCGGGCCACAGCACACGGCGGGGAAGACTGAGCCCCGCGAGAATCGTCGCCGCGATGTCCTCCGCGTAGAGTTTGTTCGGATTGTTGCGGCCGATCTTCCCGCCCCATGTGGTCTGCACCTCGGACGGGCAGACGCACGTGACGCGGATGCCGTGGGGCCTCAACTCAGTCTGCCAGCACTGGCTGATGCCCCGCACCGCCCACTTGCTGCCGGCGTAAGCCGTGCCGCCCTTGCCGCCCTTCATGCCGGAGGTGGACGCGATGTTCACGATGTCGCCCTGTCCCTGCGCCTTCATGAGCGGCACGATCCGGTTGGTGATGTCGACCATGCCGAAGACGTTGGTGGCAAACAGTGTACGCATCGCGTCGAGGTCGAGCGCGCCGATCTCCGCGTTGTACCCGAGGCCCGCGTTGTTGATGAGCACGTCGAGCCCACCCAGCCGCTCCTGACAGAACGCGAGGGTGCGCGCATTGTCGCTGTCGACAGCGACGTCGGCGCGCAGACCATGCGCCCCGGTGTCGCGCGCGACCTGTTGAATCCGTTGCTCGTCGCGGCCGGTGAAGATCACCTCGTGTCCGGCCTTGCGCGCCTGTGCGGTGATGGCGGCGCCGATGCCTTGACTGCCGCCGGTGACAAGAAAGCGTCGTGTCTGCATCAGCGGATTATACGAGGGGCCGTCGGAAGACAGTTTCCAGCAGGCCGAGGGTCCAGCACAATGGGCAGCTTTTCATGGCGACCACGGCTCCGATGGCAGCGGTCGTCGTGAGCATCGGATGAGGTGACTGATGCAGCAGCATCCACGCAATCAGCGTGGCCGCGATCACGCCGCGCAGCAGATGGGCCAGGAGACTCTTGCTGGCAAACAGCGCAGGTCCCCGCCGTGCATCGCAGGTAGCGGACATGGGTTCCTTCCTTTTCCATTGAGCGCGCCTAGCGCAGCTTGAGTCCCGCAACGATCACGATTGCCACCACGATCACGACACACACAAGAATGACCATGTCACTGCCTCAGAAATCGTGACGTGCGATGTTGACGCTGGCGCCGTAGAGCATCGCCGCCGAGAGCGCGACGCTGGCCAGCAGGCCTCCCCACGGCAGCGCACCGGCTCGGAAATAGCTTTCCCCGCTCATCACACTGAACAGGCTGTATTTCGGTTCGCCAAGCGCCGCGTCCGCGAGGCCGACCAGGACGGCAACCGCGCACGTGATCAGCAGCGGTCGCCACAGATCGCCAAACACGGTCGAGAGCAGAATAGCCAGACTGAAGAAGACCGCGCCGGCGATGAACACACAGGCGGCGTGAACGAGCGCATCGCCGACGCCGTACGACTCGCCGACCGCTGGCGAGAGCATCGGGACGAGAAGCATTGGAACAACCGCGATCGTGAAGAGTTCGCCGAGCCCGGTTGCGGCTCGGACGCCAAGTAGCCGATTGCGCGACGCTGGCAGGGACAGCGTGAACACGGCCGCGCCTCCCGACGCTTGCGCGAGCAGGCCGCCCGACCCGAGGATCGCCGCAAGCAGGGTTCCCATCTGGGTCGGGCCTTCGCGAATCCACTGCGACCAGACGTAGCCGCGATAGTCGCGCATCAGCTCCGCACCTTCTCTGATCCGCTGCCCGATCAGTCCGCCGACATCCGCGCTCGGCACCAGTGGGAGCAGCTTGACGACCTGGGGATAGGCCAGGACGCCGCCGCACGCGGAGAGCATGAGCAACGCGAGGCCGATCAGAAACTGCCAACGGGTTTCGAGCCACGCTTTGTACCAGAGCATCTCAGTCCTCCGAGGCAACGGTTTCCAGAAAGATTTCCTTCAGCGTGACGGGGACCACGTCCACGGAGACAGGGCGAAGGGCTTGCGCTTCGTCGACGATCTGCTTGGAGCCGGCGCTCGACAGAACAGTCAGCACCCGGCCCTTCCTCAGCACACGCTCCACGCCCGGAGCGCGGAACGAGGGCTCCGGCGCGTCGCCGTCGAACACGAGTTGAATGCGTCTGAAGTGTTCTCGAAGGTCATCGAGAGCGCCGGTCACGACGGTCTGGCCACGATGGATGATGGCGACGTGATCCGCGATCTGGTCCACTTCGGCGATCTGATGCGAGGAGAGGAACACGGTCGTCTCCTCTCGGGCCACATGGGCAACCAGCGCCTGGAGCACTTCTTCCGTCACCGCCGGGTCGAGGCCTGAGGTCGGCTCGTCAAGGATCAGCAGCTCCGCACCCCGGCACAGCGTCAGCAGCAAAGCCAGTTTCGTTCGCGTGCCGCGTGACAGTGCCTTGACCTTGCGATCGAGTGGCAGCTCGAAGGCCTTCCGGTAACGCTGCTCGAGATCGGCGCGCCAGCGCGGGTAGAACGCGGCCGTGAAGCGAATGATCTGCTCCACGGTCATGTAGTCGTAGAGCTCTTTGTCCTCGCTGACAAATCCCGTTCGGCGTCGGATGTCGACGCTCGCCTGCGGTGCGTCTGCCGCAAGGCCGAAGACCGTGGCGCGTCCGGCACTGGGTCGCGCCATTCCGAGGAGCACCTTGATCGTCGTGGTCTTGCCGGCGCCGTTTCTCCCGAGGAATCCGTAGATCGAGCCGGTTGGCACCTGCAGGTTCAAGCCGCGCACGGCTTCGATCGGTCCATAGGCTTTCCGCAAGTCGGCCGTTTCAATGGCCCACAGGTCACTCACTGCGACCTCCTGTCTTGGTCACGCCGGCCAGCTCCGCCTCGAACAGCCGCCGGATTTCCTCGTCGGTGACGCCGCGCGCGTGCAGCCGTTCAATCGCGGCCGCCACAATGGGTTGTGCGGCTTTGAGTTTGTCGGTGAGCTTCTTGCCGCGCGCATTGGCAGAGACGAACGCGCCCGCGCCATGCCTCAGCTCGATCACCCCTTCGTGCTCGAGCTCGCGGTACGCCTTGGCCACCGTATTGGGATTGATCACGAGTTCTTCAGCCAGCGGGCGAATGCCTGGCAACTGTTCGCCCGCCCGGAGCGCCCCGGTTTCGATGCTGTGCTTCACCTGCTCCATCAGCTGGAGGTAGATCGGCACGCCGGACGAAGGGTTCGGGCGTAGGAGGATGGTCATGACCCCGATGGAAAGCTGTCTCGTTCAAGGAGGCGTGCCGCAATCAGGGTGATGTCGTCGTACTGGGCGGCGCCACCCACGAATGCATCGCAGGCGCGCATGATGGACGCGATCAGTGCGTGCGCCGGTTGCATCCGGTTCGCGCCGATCGCCTCCGCCAGGCGCTCCTCGCCCCACTCCGCGCCTTGAGCGTTCATGGCTTCGCTGAGGCCGTCGGTGAAGAGCACGAGAACATCGCCGGCTTCGAGCCTGACGGCTCGCTGCTCGTACGAACACTCCGGTATCAGGCCAATCACCGGGCCGGTCGCATCGAGGCGGAGCACCTCCTGGCGATCGTGGTGCGTTCGCACGATCACGGGCGCGTTGTGGCCGGCATTGACGTACTCGAGGAGCCGGGTCGACGAATCGAACTGCGCGTAAAAGAAGCTGGCGTACCGGTTGGCCGCGGAGCTCTCGTACACGAGCCGGTTGAGGTTCACCATCACGTCGGTCAGGTCGCTCACGCGACACCTGGTCTGCCCGTGCAGGTAGGCACGGAGTGTCGCCATCAGGAGCGCGGCGGGCATCCCCTTCCCGGATACGTCGCCGATCGCCACACCCAGCTCCGTGTCTGAGAGCCGGATGAAGTCGTAATAGTCGCCGCCGACGCCGAGGGCAGGCCGGCAGGCACCCGCGTAGTCGAGAGCTGCCATCCGCGGATACGCTTGTGGGAACAATCGCTGCTGCACGTCTCGCGCATCGGCGAGCTCTCGATGCCATTCCGTGCGGAAGGCGGTCTCCGCTGCAATCTGTGCGCTCAGCCGGCTGTTCTCGAGGACCAGTGCGCGCGATGATCTCGTGGTGTCCGTGGTGGGTGATCGCTTCGGGCCATCCTGCGTGAACGCAAGACAAATCGCCGCGCCGGTTCGCGGGGCGATGACCCCCTCCGCTTCGAGTTCGCGGTAGGCCCTGGCGACTGCATTGGGATTGACCACCAGCTCCTCGGCCAGTCCATGGACCCCAGGCAATGGGTCGCCCGGCCGAAGGGCGCCGGTTTCCAGCGCATCCTTCACCTGCTCGCTCAACTGGAGGTAGATCGGAACACCTGACGCAGGATTGGGACGAACAAACGTGCTCATGACTGTAACCATCAGAACTGTACTACTGAACTAATACAGTAAGACTGTCGGTCAGGAGGCCATCCGTTGTCAAGAGGAAAGATCAGGGCCGTCGTACTCGTAGCCCCGGACTTCCGCCTTCGCGCGAAGCGCTTCGGCGGACCACCGTAACCTTGGCGAAGGTGGTCAGTCCTGCCGTTGCCGCTCCAAATCCGGCAGGAACGCCGCCAGCAGGCCGATGAGCGGGAGATACGCGCACAGCCGGTAGACCGCCTCGATGCCGACGTGATCCGCGAGGCGGCCGAGAGCCGCTGCCCCGAGCCCGCCCATCCCGAACGCGAAACCGAAGAAGACGCCGGAGATCATCCCCACGCGTCCTGGCACGAGCTCCTGTGCGTAGACGACGATGGCTGAGAAGGCCGAGGCGAGGATGAGGCCAATCAGCACAGTGAGAACCGGATTCCAGAACAGGTTGGCGTGCGGAAGCAACAGCGTGAACGGAAGGACGCCAAGAATCGAGCCCCAGATGACGTACTTCCGGCCGAAGCGATCGCCAAGGGGCCCGCCGAGGATCGTCCCGGCGGCGACGGCGCCGAGAAACACGAAGAGGTGCATCTGCGCGGTGCGCACCGACACTTCGAACCGGCTGATCAAGTAGAAGGTGTAGTAGCTGCTCAGGCTCGCCAGGTAGAAGTACTTGGAGAAGATGAGGGCGGCGAGGATCGCGAGGGACCGGACAGCTTGTCGAGGCGTTACCGAAGAGTGAATCGACGATCGACGGGCGGGTGGCGCCGCGCTGTCGTTCAACGGCCGTCCCGCCTGGGCAGGTCGCAGTGTTTCAGACCAGTTCCCGATTCTCCATAGGACGACGATGCCGATGACCGCAAGCAGCGAACACCAGGCAATGCTCGATTGGCCTCGAGGAACGATCACCAGCGCGGCGACGAGCGGCCCGAGCGCCGAGCCCGCATTGCCGCCGACCTGGAACAGTGACTGCGCGAGGCCATGCTGCCCGCCCGAGGCCATGCGGGCGACGCGCGACGACTCCGGATGAAACACCGAGGACCCGATACCCAGCAGACCGGCCGACACCAGGAGCATCGCGTACGACGCGGCGAACGACAGCAGGATCACGCCGGCGAGCGAGAAGGCCATGCCGACGACGAGTGAGTAGGGCATGGGCCGCCGGTCGGTGTAGAGACCGACCAGTGGCTGCAGCAGCGACGCGGTCAGCATCAGCGCCAGCGTCATGAGCCCCACCTGCGCAAAGCTGAGCGCGAACGCCGACTTCAGCAGCGGATAGATCGCCGGAAGGATCGACTGCAGTGTGTCGTTGACGAGATGCGAGAAGCTGATGGCCGCGAGAATCGCAAACGCCGGGCGGGACCTTCCCGGAGCGGGGCTCGCGCTCGAGCCTGCCGGCTGCCCGGGCATCAACGGAGCTGCGTCAGCACCGATTGCGAAATCAGGCAGGAGATCGTTTTGACGCGGCCGACGAGATCGAGATTCACGGCCGCGGTGGCAGCGAACGCCGGATAGTCGAACGTGAACCGCCCGCCGCCGGCCTCGACGGATCGATCGACGTTCTCGATCACGCGGGTCCCGCGTTTGAGGATGAGATCGGTGAACGGATTCTTCGAGCCTCGAACCGGCGTCACGCCGATCGTGATGCGCGTGCGCTGCGCCTCCTGGTAGTTTGGCGTCGGCGCCGGCTGCTTCTGCCGCACGGCATTCCAGACCTCATACGCCACCATCTTGTACGGCGTGTAGAACGCGAGCGCGAAGTCGTCGTTCTTGCACAATCCGGTGTCCCAGAAGACGCACGCCGGATCAGCCCCGCCCTGTTTTCCGCACTCGACCGCGTTCCAATAGCTCTCGGCACTGATCGGGAGGATGCCTTTGTCCCAGGCTGGCGTCGTTGCCGGCCGCGCAATCGCCTTGATCTGCGCAAAGACTGGCAGCGTCAGCATGAGCGCAGCCGCGAGTATCGTGATCGCGAAAAATCGCTGCGTTCGCGGACGATTCAACATAGCCACTCGGGCGGAAAGTATAGCGCGGCCAGCTCGACCGGTGCACGACTTCGAGCTGCGTTCATTGACAAACGGAAGGCGCAGGAATACGGTGCAGCCTCAGCAGGGACCGCTGAGCATTCCGATTATGCGAGGCGCCGGCACTGCTGCAAGGCGCCGAAGACGTTCGAAAGGAGCAGAGGATGAGAACCTTCAAGATCCTGTTCGGAGTGGGGGTAGTAATCGCGGTGACCATCGCGTCGCTCACCAATCCGGCTACGACGACCACCGTTTCGGCGCAGAGCAACGCGGCCCCTGGCCAGGCGAAGAAATACAGGGCGACGCGGCCCATAGTTGTCGACGCGCAGACCGGAGCGTTGCGGATGCCGACGGAGCAGGAGATCGACCAGACCGTTAGCAGCCTAACGAGCCTCGCCAAGAATGCACCCGACGCGGGGGCACAGGCATCGGCCGGCGGCGGCGCGGTATCGCTCGACCTTGGCGGCGGCCTTGCGGGCGTCATGCTGGCGCGGCCCAACGGCGATGGGACCTGGGAAACTAAGTGTGTCTTCACGCTCGAAGAAGGCGCGGAGTTCCTGGGACTCGTCGAAGACAACCAGCCACGTTAACGAGGTGCGCCACACATGAAAACCCCATCCTTCTTTCGAATGCCCTCGTTGCTGGTCCTCGTGGCCCTGTTCCTCGCCCTTTCAGCGGCAGCCGCGGTTGCGGGCCCAGCTCAGATTTTCATCGTCAACATCAACGCGCCAGGAGTAGGGTTCAACGACCCGACGCCCGCGGCGCCGGTTGGCGGGAATACGGGAACGACGCTTGGCCAGCAACGCCTGATTGCATTCCAGCACGCCGTGGACATCTGGAGCCAGCGACTGGATAGCACCGTTCCGATTTTCATCAACGCGCAATTCACACCCCTGGCTCCAAATGTCCTAGGAAGCGCAGGGCCCGTCTCGGTGCTTCGCGATTTCCCGAATGCGCCACGAGCCGGCACCTGGTATCACGTCGCCCTGGCGAACAAGCTCGCCGGATTCGATCTGCTCCCGGCTACCAACGATATCAACGCCAACTTCAGCAGTACCTTCAATTTCTACCTCGGACTCGACGGCAACCACGGAACCCAAAATGATCTGGTAGTCGTGCTCCTGCACGAGTTCGCGCACGGACTCGGGTTCAGTCAGTCTGCGAGCCTGACCAGCGGAGCGCTCTTGGCCGGCTTCCCGGATGCCTACAACACCAACCTCTTCGACACCTCCAATGGGTTGTTCTGGCCGCAGATGACTGACGCACAGCGCGTGGCGTCGGCGACCAGGTTCGGCCGCGTGGTGTGGAACGGAGCGTTCGTCACGGCCGGAGTGCCATCGGTGCTGTCATTTGGGAGCCCTGTCGTACAGGTCACGAGTCCGCCGGCGATTGCCGGAGCATTCCAGTTCGGCACCGCCGCGTTCGGTCCGGCCGTTGGGAATCCGACCGTGTCGGCCGCCGTGGTTGCCGCCGTGGATGCCGTCGACGCGGGCGGCACGTCAACCGACGGGTGTTCGGCATTTACAAACGCCGGAGCGGTCGCCGGTAGGATCGCCCTCATTGAACGCGGTCTCTGCGGCTTCGCGCTAAAGGCCAGGAACGCATCAGCCGCGGGCGCCGCAGGCGTCATCATCTACAACAACCTCGCGAACGTGAACGCCGCGCCGCCGGGAATGGCAGACGATGGCATCAATGGCGCCTTCGTGACCGTCCCCACGGTCAGCGTGACGCGGGCCGACGGACTGGCCATCGTCGGGCAGCTCGGGGTTGGCGTCACCGCGATCGTCGGCGTGGACACGACGATTCGCGCCGGTACGGATGCATCGGGCCGGGCGCGGGTCTATGCGCCATTTCCGGTCGTCGGCGGTTCTTCGATCTCTCACTACGATACGGTTGCCTTCCGCAACCTGCTGATGGAGCCCTCCATCAACCCCGATCTGACCCACTTCGTGAAGGCCCCGTTCGATCTCACGTTCGAGCTGCTCCGGGACGTGGGCTGGACGTTCCCCGACGCCGACGGCGACGGAGTGGTGGACGATGAAGACTGCAACCCCCACTCTGATGTGCGGCCAACCATCTGGATTGGCACGATCGACACCGAGGTTCCAAACCACCTATTCGCAGGCGGGTGCACGATGGCCGACTACCTTGCCGCGCTCGCGGCGGGCGAGGGCAATCACGGCGCCTATGTCTCGAGCGTGGCGCACCTGACCAACGCCTGGCAGGATGACGGCTTGATTACAGGAAGCCAGAAGGGCGCCATCCAGAGCGCGGCGGCGAAGCTCAATTAGGACGAGCACCCATGAAGGAGAGGGAGGGGCCGCTGGCTCCTCCCTCGTCTGCGACACAGCGATCTACCAGATCCTGACCTGCAGCTCCGGTGCTCTATACATCGGCTGCCCGGGTTTCACACCGAAGGCCTCGTGAAACTCCGGGATGTTCGCGAGCGGGCCGAGCACGCGCCATTTCGCCGGCGCATGCACATCGCTCAAGAGCCCGCGGCGCAGCCGCTCATCCCGCTGCTGGCTCAGCCAGCCGAGTGCGTAACCCAGGAAGTAACGTTGGATCGGCGTGAGATCCCCGATCTTCACGCCCTTCTTGTACTGCTCCGTTTTCTTGAACGCATCGAGGCCGAGCAGCACGCCGCCGTAGTCGGCGATGTTCTCGCCAAGGCTCGCCTTGCCGTTGATGTGGAGGCCGGGGAGCGGCTCGTACGCGTTGAACTGCGCGACCATCACCGCCGCGTGGTCCTCGAACTTCTTGGCGTCCTCTTTAGTCCACCAGTCCTCGAGGTTGCCCTTCATGTCGAACTGCCGCCCGGAGTCGTCGAAGCCGTGCGTGATCTCGTGGCCGATGGTCGACGCGGCCGCATACCCGTAGGCGACGGCGTCGTCCACGTCCGCGTCCTTGACGCCCGCGATCGAAAAAATGGCAGCCGGCAGAACGATCTCGTTGTTCGATGGGTTGTAGTACGCGTTGTAGGTCTGCGGCGTCATCTCCCACTCGGTACGGTCGACCGGTTTGCCGAACTTCGAGATCATGTCGTTGAAGCGCCAGCGCGACGCGTTCATCAGATTCTCGCAGTATGAATTCCTGGCTACGACGAGCGCGGAATAGTCCTTCCACTTGTCGGGATAGCCGACCTTTGGCGTGATGGCGGCGAGCTTCTGCTGCGCCTTGGCTTTTGTCGCGTCGCTCATCCAGTCGAGGTTCGCAATGCGCTCGCCGTACGTCGTGCGCACAGCTTCCACCAGATCCGAGTAGCGTTTCTTGGTGGCCTCGGGAAAGTACTCCTTGACGAAGATGCGACCGAGCACCATGCCCATCGCCGCGTCTTCGGTGTCCAGCACGCGCTTCCAGCGCGGCCGCTGCTCCTTCTGACCCGACAGCACGCCGCGATAGAAACTGAAGTTCTCGTTGTCGATCGCCGGGCTGAGCGACTCCGCGTACTCCGACACGAGATGGAAGCGGAGATAGTCCTTGAGCACCTCGACCGGCGTGTTCGCAAGCGTGCGCTCGAGTGCTGTAAGGAACTCCGGCTGGCCGACGATGATGGAGGTCGGGTGGAGACTCCACGCGGCTAGCCGGTCGCTCCACACGATCGACGGCGTGTGCCTGCCGGTGACGTCGGCCGGCGACATCTTGTTGTAGTTCTTCTGCGGGTCGCGCAGATCCTCCAGCTTGCGCGAGCTTTTTGCGAGCGCCGTCTCGAAGGTCACAATGTTCGCGGCGCTCTTCTGCGTGTCTTGGCTGCGCCCGACGAGGGTCAACATGCGGATGAGATGTGCGACGTATTCCGTCCTGGTCTTGGCCACGCCGGCCTCAGGGTTGAAGTAATAGTCACGATCAGGAAGGCCGAGGCCGCCCTGGTGTAGATGGACGGACATCTCGTCGCTTTTCTTCTCGTCCTGAGCGACGAAGACGTCGAAGAAGGCCTCGACACCGAGGGGACGCAGCGCGAACGCGACGTCCATGGCATCCGTCGCCGTTTTGATCGCATCGATACGGTCGAGCTCGGCTTTGAGCGGTGTGGCGCCCAGCTGTTCGGCCTTCGCCTCGTCCATCGCCGTCGTCCAGAAGTCGCCAATCTTCTGCTGATCGGTGCCGGCCGCGGCGTTGGCCTTCGCGGCGTCCTCATTGATCGTGCGCAGGTTGACGTAGAGCTCCTCCCGCACGACGTTGCCGATGCCCCAGCCAGATTCCGAGGCCGGAATGGGATGCGCCTTCAGCCACCCGCCGTTGGCGTAGGCGAAGAAGTCGTCACCCGGGTTGACCGAGCGATCCATGTGTTCCGCGAGGAAATCGGCCTTTGGCGCGGTGGGTTGCGGGTTCGGCGTCGCGCCCCCACACGCGCTGACCACGAGCGCGACCGAAGCCATGAACGCGCGACCAAGCGGATTGGGATGACGTTTGAGCACAGGGGTCCTTTCGATGGCCGGCCCGCGTGGAAGGCCGCCCGACGAAGGTAAGGATAGACCAGAGCCATCCCTGATGAACTTCTAACGGACTTCGACGATTCAGACGAGCGACACTCGGAAGACCATGTCTGAATCGTCGCTTCTCTTGGTCGCCATCGGTCTTGCCGCAGGCGTGCTGTCTGGCGTGTTCGGCATCGGCGGTGGCGTCGTCATCGTGCCCGCGCTGATCTATTTCGCGGGCTTCTCGCAGCACCGCGCCACGGGCACGAGTCTCGCGGTGCTGTTGCCGCCAATCGGCTTCGCGGCGATGTGGGAGTACTACCGCCACGGCAACGTCAACGTCCAGGCGGCGATGATCATCGCCGCGGCGGTGTTCGTGGGCGGCTGGGCGGGGGCGGTCGTGGCGAATCGTATCGCGGGACCGTATCTGCGACTCGCGTTCGGAATCTTTGTCGTCCTGCTCGGCGCGTACTTGATGGTTGGCGCCTTCCGTCGTCTCGGCTGGATATAGCACCCCCGGGCGTGACCGGCCCGCCATTTCTGGCAGAATGGCTCTTCGCCATGACTGGCAGGGGACTTGTCGCCGGCCGTCGATGCCTCACGGGCGCCTTTCTTGCCCTCGCGATCGCCACGCACGCCCAGCAGTTACCCCGGTTCCGGACAGACGCGAACACGGTGGCGGTCTTCGCCACCGTCACCGACCGCGACGGGCGGCTCGTGGCGGGGCTCACGCGCGACGACTTTGAAATCTATTCAGACGGGGACCGCCAGCCGATCACGGTATTCGATCTGAACCCTCAGCCGATCAGTACCTTGCTGTTGCTGGACCGCAGCGGCAGCGTGCACACTAGCTCTCCTCTCGTGGAGCTGGCCGTCGATCAGTTCGTCGCCCGCATGCTGGCGCGCGACAAAGCGCGCATCGGCACATTTTCTTACATGACTCAGATCGAGCCGCGGGCATTCACGCACGATCTAGGGAACTGCTGGTGGCACTGCGCACGCTCGCTCCGCAGGGAGGTCCGACGCCGCCGGTCATCTTCGAAGACCTGGAAGTCGTCTTTGTCCAGATCGCGGATGAAGCGGCCGTCTCGATCGACGACGCGAACGTCAAGCACGACCGCGTTGACGCCCGTCCTGAACGTAGGTGTGGGGAATTGCACCTGGGCCGACAACACGAGGCCCGTCGCGAGCAGAGCGATGCAGAAGACTGCCTTCATCATCCCTGGCGCCAGGTGTCAGTCTATCAGGAGACTTGCGTCGGGCCGCGGATAGCGCCGCCTACAACGTGATGAGTCCTCGACGGACGGCGCGGCGCACGGCGTCCGTGCGGTTGGCCGCGCCGAGCTTCCCCGAGATCGACGCGACGTGAAACTTGACGGTCTGATCGCTGATCCGCAGCCGCGCCGCGATCGCCTTGTTGGAGAGGCCCTCGGCCAGCAGCTCGATGACCTGCACCTCGCGAGGGGTCAGGGATTCAGTACCGACAACGAGCTCAAGCTCGTTGTCCATGTCACGAGTGAGCTCACGCTCGTTGTCCATGTCACTGCCGGGCTCACGCTCGTGGCCGATTGCGCGCTTCGGTGGGAGCAGGATTCCGTCGATCTCGCCGAGCGTCGAGCCAGCCGCGTCGTGTGCCGCGGCGGCTCGTGCTTCAGTGAGGGTCGAGAACTCCGCGACGACTTCGATCGCCGTGGAGAGGCGCGCGCGCAGTCGCGCGCGGTCAGAGGGAGTTCCGACGAGGAACACGCGCATTCAGTGAGCAGGTCGCTCTCCGACGGTCACTGTGAGATCGATCACAGATCCGCCGCGGAGCGTGCGCAGTGTCGCGTTCCGGCCGACCTTGTCCCCGAGAAGCTGGTCAAGCAGATCTTCGGGCGATTCAGTGACATGCCCGTCGAGCTCGAGGATGATGTCGCCCACGAGCACGCCGGCAGCTGCAGCGGGGCTCGCGCTCGTCACGCCGACGACGAGCAGCGCGCTGCTGGATCCAGTCGGTCGTCCCGCTTTCTCGAGCTGAGTCTCGGGCAGTTCCACCGGCTGGCCGGCGAGGCCAAGGTAGCCGCGCTTCAGGCTGCCGTGCTCGAGCACCGTGGCGGCGGTTTTCCACGCAATCCCAGCCGGAATGACCACGCCGGTGCCGCGGATTGCCGCGGCCGTGGCAATGCCCAAGAGGCCGCCCGACGTGTCGAGAAACGCGCCGCCCGCAAAGCCGTCGTGCATCGGAGCGGTTGTGCGGATGACTTCGTCGATCGCCCGCCGACGGCCGGTCGGCAGGGGGCCACCGATCACCGATACGATCCCGGCGCTGGCAGTGACAGCATTGCTCCAGGATCGCGCGACCGCCAATGCGAGACTGCCCACGCGCGCGGCGCTTCGTGCCGTCGTAATCGCCGGCGTACCGAGCTCAGCCACCCGCAGGACGGCAAGGCTCGTCGTCGGATCCCAGCCAGCGAGCTCGGCTTCGAGGA
>Ga0111538_10002617_pt1 | contig 25225 bp, 20 predicted proteins | sample SoiMethybrSBSTD1_FD_79669 | JGI IMG/M metagenome (GOLD analysis project Ga0111538, IMG submission 79669) | Bulk soil microbial communities from a Populus tree surrounding site in Tennessee, USA - Soil MetaG P. TD hybrid SBSTD1 (version 2)... | ecosystem: Environmental > Terrestrial > Soil >...
ATCTCGGCCCAGGCCGCGACGCCCTCGACCCGGTCGAGCTGGGCCTTGCGCTGCGCCTCACCGCCCAGCAGGCTCGGCGCCAGGAACCCGGCGGCGCCCATGATGAGGGCGGCCATCGGCCAGCGGGTCACGACGCCGACCACGACGGCGAGCGACACGCCCAGCGCCAGTCGCAGCACCAGGTTCTCGAACCGGTCCTTCAGCGGCGGCCCCTCGGCACGCCGCTCGGGGATCTCGTCGACGGCGACCGGCCGCAGGGCGACGACCAACGTCACCACCCCGAGGGCGAACATCACCCCCAGCAACCCCGCGACCAGCGCCATCGGGCCCGCTCCTACCCGTTCCCCGCCGCACCCGGCGTGTTGACGGCCTGGGCCTCGTTGACGTTCAGCGTGAAGCTGGCCGTGCGCTCGACACCCGTCTCGATCGGGATGGGCGCGCCACCGTTGATCGTGTAGCTGCCCCGCCAGAGGATCGTGGCGGTGATGCCGTAGGTGCCGGCCGCCTCGTAGGCATGGGTGCAGGTCGACGTCGCCCCGGGGGCGTAGGGCGTGCCGAAGTCGTCGCACCGGAGCGTCGTGCCGTCGCCGAGGTCGAACGACACGCCCCCCGGCTCGGCGGTCGCGACGACGGTCACGCCGGGGACCGACGCGGTGGCGCTCACCGGCTCGACGGCCCCGCCGTCGACCCAGAACCACGTGTCGATGGCGACCATGCTGTCGGCCGCGGGGTTCACGCTGATCGTGTGCTGCGGGATCGACGAGAGCATGTCGTCGATGGCCACGAGCGCCAGGTTCTCGGGCGTGACCGCGTCGAAGCGCTGCCACGACGGGGCGCGCAGCTCCATCGAGGGCGGGCCCGGGATGTAGCAGGCCTGCTGGTACCACTCGATCGACGGGCCGTCGGTCGGGGGCGTGGGATCGTCGTCGAAGTCGGGGACCCAGCGCAGGTAGCCCTGGTGCTCCACCGTGTCGTTGCCGTCGTCGTACTGGCCGTCGTCGCCGACCTTGAAGAGAGCGTCCTCCTCGTTGCAGTTGGGCGACGGGTTGCCGTTGTAGCCGGCGTTGAGCTGGCGCATCTGGTTGCGCGCCTGCGCGATCAGCCCGTCGTTCGACAGGTCGGACCCACCGCAGGTGGGGCAGGCGTCGGCCGGCAGGCCCAGGAACACGAGGCCGGCGACGGCGGTGGCCCCGCACAGGGCCAGGCGGCTCACGACGCGGGGCACTGTTCGGGCTCGCTCGTGGAGCGGGACATCTTCCACGTCCCGTCGATCAGTTCCAGCTGGGAGGTCGCACGCATGGATGTCACCTCTGGCGGGCCGGCGAGGTTGCCGGCGGTGTCGAGTCGTTGCGTCGTGTCGACGAAGCAGTAGTCGGCCGTGGCGCTGCCGCCGCCGACCGACACGGAGTACTGGTGGAGGGTGACGGTGGTCTGCGCCCCACCACCGGCCTGGAGGTCGCGCATCGTGTCCTGGAACCCGGCGAGCGAGTCGCCGGTGAAGTACCGCTCGAGCTCGGGCGAGGCCGGGTCGGGCGTGGCCGACAGCGCCGCCACCGCCTGGTAGCCCGCGTCGAGGTCGCTCCACGCCTGCGCCTCGGGGGTGAGCGTGGTCGTGGTCTCGTCGCCCGTGGCGGCGTCGTCGGCCTCGGTGGTCGCGGTGTCGAGGTCGTCGACGGCCGTGGAGTCGTCGCCGTCGCCGCCACCGCAGGCGGCGAGCGCCGAGAGCAGGAACGCGATGGTGGCAGCCGCGAACGCGCGGCGCGGGGATCTCACTCCGCCGTACTCCTCATGCTGTGCACCCGGCGCCCCGTCCCAGCGCCCACCGGGTGATGTCGATTCGGGGACAAAGCTAGTTCGTGCCGCGTTCCCCGGGTACGCGGGCCGCATCTCGATGCCCCCGCCCTGGGAGCACCGGGCTCGCCGCGGACCGGCCCCCGCGTGCGACCGAGGGGGCGACGACAACGGCGCGGACCGGCTTCCTAGACTCCCCCCGCATGGGAGGCGTCACCGCCAGCTCGGCCAACGTCAACTTCGCGTTCGACCAGGCCCTCCAGGCCGCCCGCGACCTCTACTCGCTGTCGGGGGTCGTCACCGCCAAGCACGACGCCCGCGTCACCGAGTCGACCAGGTGCGTCGACGGGTGGGAGGGCGGCAAGCGCACCGAGTTCGACGGGAAGATGTCCACCGAGGACACCGACGTCGGCACGATCTCGGGCGGGCTGGTCACGCTCGCCAACAGGTTCGCCTCCGAGTGGGCCATGGCGCGCGGCGAGCAGGACCGCATCAACTTCGCCCGCTACGTCCAGAACGAGCGCGACGACGACTCGTGGGTCGAGGACGGCGCCGAGTTCTTCGCCGGCGAGAACGACCTGGGGGCGCCGCCCGACAACCCGCCGGTGCCCGTCTCGCCCGACTACGAGCCGACGCGCGAGCCGATCCACCCCGAGTTCGAGCACGTCTGAGGCGCCGGCGCCCCCGCCGGATCACCGGCCGGTCGCGGTCGGCGCCACGTAGACGTTCACCTTCCCGAGCCCGCCGGCCGCCAGGCCCACGCCCACCACCGTCGTCGTCCACGCGGCCGGCCCACCGGCCCGGTCGACCGCGGCGACGAGGGCGTCGTGGGCCGGGCCGTCGCCGTGGCCCGTCACCATCCGGCGAGCGAAGGCGGCCATGCCCGCCGGGTCGAGCCCGAGCGCCCGGGCCGGGAGGTGCACCGAGACCTCCGGTCCGGGGGAGCCCCCGGCCCCGCGGGGGGAGCCCGCCCCGGCGTGGTGGCAGCACACGAAGACCCCGTGCGCCCACACCTCGGGCGCCACGCCCGCCGCCGCCAGCTCGTCGGCCAGCGGCGCCAGCGTCGCCCCGCACCGGCGGGCGAGCACGGTCAGCGCCGCGGCGTTCGCTCGCCCCGTGCGCAGGTAGACCTTGTGGCCGATCCCGCCGCGGGCGTCGACCTCGATCGTCGCGAAGTGCGGCGCGAGGAACGACAGGTCGCCCACGACCTCACGCAGGGCGAGGAACGCCGGCCAGCGGGCCGCCAGCCGCCCCAGCGCCGCGTCGCCCACCCGCCGGCCACCTCCCGCCCCGGCGGGCTCGGTGCGCAGGTTGCCGTACAGCTTGAGCCCGGCCGGGGCGTCGGGCACCTCGGGCCGGTGGACCACGCCGAAGGTCGTGGCGAAGCGGGTGCGCGCCGGCACCGCGCCGGGATCGGGGAAGAAGACGTCGGGTGCCGCGCGCAGCTCGTCGCCGCCGGCCCGGGCCGGCGCGGGCAGCCGGCCCACCAGGTCGTCGAGCGCCCGCCGCTGGGCCGCGAGGCGGGGCCCGAAGAACGGCATGCCGGTCGCCGTCTCGGTCACGTAGCGCACGGCCGCGGCCGCCCGGCCCGCCCCGCCGGTGACGCTGGCCTCGAACGGGACGCCCGACGGGGTGATGGCCGTGACGCGGCGCCCGTCGCGACCGCGCGGGCCGGCGTAGCCCCCCGAGGCGGACGCGAACGTCGCCAGCACGACCTCGGGATCGCAGCCGGGCGCCAGGCGCCCGGTCAGCGCCTCGAGGAACGGGGGGACCCGGTTCACCGGCCCACCTCAGCGGCGCGTCGTCGGTCGGGCCGCCGGCACGGGCCGGGCCGCCGCCACGCCGTCAGTGCCACCACCCGTCGGGCCGCAGCAGCACGCTGGAGTCGAAGCCGACCGCGGTGAGGTCGGACAGCGTGGCGTCGCGCAGCGGAGCCCCGGGGATGGCACGGCGGTCGTAGCCCGGCATGAAGATCTCGTTCGACATCACCAGCGGGCCCTCGGCGCCGACGATCTCGCGGACCGACGACACGTAGCGGCGCATGCCGCCCTCGCCGCCGACCGCGGCGGTGCCGATGTGCACCACGAAGTTGATGGCGTTCGCCACCATCAGGTTCGTCGCCTCGAGGTTGAGGCGCTCGGGCGCCTGGACGGCGTACATGGCCAGCTTCGAGAACGCGGACAGCGACGAGTTCGAGTGGATGGTGCACATCGAGCCGTCGTTGCCCTGGCTCATTGCGTTGAGCATGGGGATGACCTCGTGACCGCGCACCTCGCCCACGATCACGCGGTCGGGGTTCATGCGCAGGCCCCACCGCACGAGCGTGGCCAGGTCGATCTCGCCCTCGCCCTCGACGTTCTCCTCGCGGGCCTCGAGGGCCACGACGTCGGGGTGCAGGTCGGGGTAGCGGTCGAGGCCGAGCTCGAGGTTGTCCTCGATCGTGACGATGCGCTCCTCGGGGCCGACCTCGTTGAGCATCGCCCGCATCAGCGTGGTCTTGCCGGCGTCGACGCCGCCGCACACGATGAAGTTCTTGCGGGCGCGCACGGCCGCGGCGAGGAACTCGCGCAGCGCGACGTCGATCGACCCGAGCCCGACGAGGTCGTCGAGGAACACCTTGGGGAAGCGGTGCCGACGGATGGCGACCGACGGCTTCGAGGTGACGGCCATGACCGCGAACAGGCGGCTGCCGTCGGGCAGCTGGAGGTTCAGCGACGGGGAGCCGTTGTCGAACCGGCGCTCCGTCAGGCCGACGCGCGCCGCGGTCATGCGCAACGTGTCGACGAGCTCGTCGTCGCTGTCCGCGATGGGCAGCGCCCGCTCCTTCGACCCGTCGGACCGCGTGACCCACACGTCGGCGTGGCCGTTGGCGTCGATGTTCTCGATCGACTCGTCGTCGAGCAGGCGCTGGAGGGCGCCGAGGCCGAAGAGGGCGTCGTGGATGGCCTGGGCGAGGGTGCTCTCGTCGTCGAACGACAGGGGCTCGACGCCGCGCTCGAGCTGCTCCTTGGCGTAGCGCTCGAGGCGCTGGTTGATGAGCCTGCGGCCGTACTGCCGCTGGTCGGCGGGCGACAGGCGCGGCCGCTCGGCGATCTCGTCGGCCCGCAGCCGCTCGGTGAGCTGGTCGGCCACCTCGCGTCGGAACGTGCGGACCAGCGACTTGAGCTCGGTCGGCGGATCGACGGCGGTCACCGGCGACCCTCCCCGACCCCGCGCCCGAACGCGCGGACCAGCGACTCGAGCCCGGCCGGCGGATCGACGGCGGTCACCGGCGACCCTCCCCGACCCCGCGCCGGAAGTGCTTGGGCGGCGGCGCGTCGGTGTCGCGCTCGCTGCGGCGCCCGGCACGCAGGCGCGAGAACGGCACATCGGGTGCGGCGGGGTCGTCGCCGCCGTTCACCACGGCGTCCGCGGCCGGGCCGGCCACCCACGGGCCGACGTCGTCGAGCCCGGCTGCGAGCGGCGGGCCGGGCTCGGGCTCGGCGGGTGGCCCGGACCGTGGCCCGACCGGCGCGGCCGTCGGCCCGGGAGGCACGGGGGGCGGAGCGGGCGGCGTGATGAGGGGGGCGGGGGGCGACGGGTCGAAGGCCGCCGGGCGGGCGACCGACGCAGGGAACCCGGCGCCCCCGGGCCCCGCGAGCACCGGAGTCGCGGGCGCGGGCGGTGGACCGACCACCGGAGGCGGGCCCTCGACCGGCGGCGCGCCGGCAGCTGCGCCCGCACCGACCGGATCGGTGGGACCCGGCTCGGCCGGAGCGGCCGGACCGGGCGTCGGGGCGGCTGCCGGCCCGGTGGCGCCCGGGGCACCGGCCGGGGCGGGCGCGACCTCGGCGCCGGGGACCGGCCCCAGCCAGGCGGCGAGGCCGTCGGCGATGGCACCGGCGTCGCGCAGGAGCGCCGAGCGGCGCAGCGCCCGGGCGGCGTTGCGGTGGCCGCCGGCCAGCGCCGCCGCGGAGCGGGCGTCGGCCGGCAGGGTGCCGAGGGGGTTCGCGCCCACGGCCTCGGCCACCTCGGAGACCGAGTAGGGCCGCTCGCCGACGAGCAGCAGCGACACGGCGTTGGCCCGCAGCGACGCCAGCCGCGCGCTGAGGTGGTGGACCTCGGCGACGACCGGCCGGGCCACGACGACGAGCAGATCGGCCTTGGTGGCCACCTCGAAGGTCGGCGACTGCGGCTCGAGGCGGCCGCAGTCGACCAGCACGTCGCAGCCGAGATCGGCCAGCACCGCCGGCAGCGCCCCGCGGAGCGCGGTGAGCGAGGCCACGGCCTGGTCGGCCGAGACGGGGGCGACCAGCACCCGGCGCGGCAGCACGTCGGCGGCGCTGCCGTCGGTGAGGTCCTGCGTGTGCTCGCGCAGCGTGTCGGCCCGCAGCTCCCGCCGCCCGGCTGCCGCCAGGCTCACGAGCCCGGGCTCGGGGGCCAGGTCGAACCGCACTGCCAGGTCGCCGCCGCTGGGGTCGACCTCGACCACCACCAGCTCGCGCTCGACCGGCCACGTGGCAGCCAGCGCGGCCACCGCGGTGGTGACCCCGGGCGAGCCCTTGGCGGAGGCGACGGCGATGGTGCCCACGGGGCCGTCAGCCCGCCGACGTCTGGGAGATGTAGATGGTGTCGGCCCGGACGGCGGCGGCGATCTCGGGGGCCAGGGCCTCGTCGACCGTCACCGACACGCGGATGTCGCCGGTGGACGAGTCGTCGGAGTCCTGCACCGAGAACACCCGGCCCTCGCCGATGATCCGCGCGCTCGCGCCCCCCTCGCCCTCGCCGCTGCCGGCCGTGCTGTAGAGGATGAGCCGGTCGCCGGTCTCGAGCTCCTCGTGCGGCACCTCGGTGACCGGGACGGGGATGGCGATCACGGTCGTGCCCGTGTCGAGGCCGTCGTCGTCGCCGACCCCGGTCGCCGTCAGCAGCGAGTCGGCCAGCAGGTTGGTGGACGCGGGCTGCCCGACGACCTGGTCGCGAGCCGACGACGCGACGAGCGCCACGCCGCCGTCGGCCGACACGCGCACGACCTTGAGGTCGTCGGCCTGGATGATCTGCCCGGCCGCGACGTCGTGGGCCATGGCCAGGACGGGCTTGCGGTCGCCGGCGTTCATCCAGAGCACCACGAACGCCAGCGCCGAACCCAGCGTCAGCAGGACCGCGACGAGCGCCAGCGACCAGCGCCGCTGGCGGCCGCCGCCGGGCACGACGGACGGGGCGGCGCGATCGGCGGGCGCCGCGGGCCGCCGGGGAAGAGTTGTGGCCATGAGGGGCGTCTCTCCTGGTCGGATCAGTCGTCGCCGTCGCGCGGGCGGTCCGCGAGCTCGTCGCCGGCCGGGCCGGCGAGGATGGCGGTGGCCGGGTCGCGACCGGGTGCGGTCTCGTCGGGCAGGAGCACCATGCCGCCGGTGGCGGCGCGGTCGTCGGTCACCAGCAGCACGTCGGCCGGCGCGCCGCCGTCGTCGATCAGCACCATGCCGCCGTCGATGGCCACCGAGTCCTGCGGGGCCGCCGGGGCGGGGGCGGGGGCCGGTGGCGACGCCGGGGGCGGGGCGGGCGGCAAGGCCAGGCCCACGGCGTCGGCCGGGAGCTGGAGCTGCCAGCCGGGGTAGATGAGGTCGGGGTCGGTCAGGCACCCGCCGTCGCTCTGGGGGCAGCCCTCGTTGATCCGGAAGATCTCGTTCCAGCGGAACGGGTCGCCGAGGTGGCGCTCGGCGATGTCCCACAGCGTGTCGCGTCGTTGCACCTCGTAGGTGGGGAGGACGGCGGGCGGAGCCACCGCGGGCGGAGCCGCGGGGTCGACCGCGTCGCCCGGGGCCTTGCCGTCGTCGATCGAGAACGCCACCAGCGGCTCGGCGGTGGGGGCCAGCGTCGAGTGGGCGCCACCGGCGGCCGGCAGGCCCTTCGTGGCCGCGATCGCCCCGAGCAGGGCGACCCCCGCGATCAGCCGGGCCGCACCCCGCTGGAGGCCCCCGGCGAGCGGCACGTTCCCGGCCTTGCGGCCGCGGACGTAGGCGGCCGCCTCGACGAGCAACGAGGCCACCAGCTCGATCCACACCAGCCAGCAGACGAGCGCCAGCGCCTTCACCAGGAACTCGTCGGGGATGTAGGTGTCCTTCAGGGCGTCGGTGACGTCGGAGACCGACGGGACGCCGGCGGGCAGCGGCGAGCCGACCCAGGCGAGCAGCGCGGCCGGGACCCCCACGACCAGCGCCACGACGCCGACGAGGGACACGACGCCCCGGCCGACGTCGCCGGCGCGGGAGTGGGTGGTGTGGACGGTCTGAGCACTCATCGGAGCGTCACCTCGGTCGTGGGACGTTCGGTGAGCCCGGCCCGACCACCCGCCCTCTCGCGCGGCCGAGGCACCACCAGCGGTCCCATGATGGCCGACGCGACCCCAGCCGCGGTACGCGCGCCGCGGGACATCGCCTGCTGCGTGTCGCCATCGGCGCTGGAGCCCTCGCTCTGCGTGCCGGCGACGCGCACCCGGTCGCAGTCGTCGCCCTCGCCGTCGCCCGCCCCCTCGTCGAGCTCGGCGGTGCCGCCGACCGGCACGTCCTCGCTCGACGACGGCTCGTAGGTCTGCTGGGTGACCTCGGGCCACACGTCGAAGTACTGCACCACGCCGGCGGACCGCCGGTAGAGCGCCGGGGTGTCGACGCCGTCGCAGTCCCAGTCGCCGAGCACCACCTGGTCGCCCGGTTCGCCGAGCCCGATCCTCTTGTCGACCCCTCCGATCGGGATGGTCAGCACCATGACCGTGGTGCCCTGCGAGGTCGCCTGCTGCTGGTACACGCCGGTGACCGCGCAGCCGTCGCCGTCGACGTCGCCGCGCACGACGAGCGCGCCCGCACCCGGCGACGGCTCGGTGCCCGACCCGCAGCCGCCGTCGTCGGACGCCAGCGGGCCCCGGAGCAGGACGATGCCCCCGGCCGCCAGCGCCAGCACCCCGACGAGGGCGGGGACGCGCCAGCCGCGGCGCTCGCGGTCGGGCTCGGGACGCGGCGGCCGGGGGCCGAAGGTGGTGGTGAGGCCGGACGCGACGTCGTCGGCCGCGGCGGCGACGCGCGCCGGGCCCGGCACCCGCACCTCGCCGGCGGGGACCGTGGTGCGCAGGGCGCGGGCGAACTCGTCGGCCGTGGCGAACCGCCGGCCCGGGTCGCGCGCCATCGCCTGCTCGACCACCCGGGCCAGGGGCCCGGGCACCGCGGGGTCGTCGTCGAGGCGGTCGTGCACCCCGGCGTCGGCCGCCCGGACCACCGCCAGCGGCGCCGGGCCGGTGTACGGCGGCCGGCCCGTGAGCGCCCGGTAGCAGACGACCGCGAGCGCGTAGACGTCGGCGCGCGGGTCGGGCTGCGCGCCGTCGAGCAGCTCGGGCGCCAGGTACTCGGCCGTCCCGGACACCTGGTCGCTGGTCACCAGCCCGAGCGTGCGGGCCACGCCGAAGTCGGTGAGCAGCGGCTCGCCGTCGGACGTGAACAGGATGTTGGCGGGCTTCACGTCGCCGTGCAGGACCCCCCGCCGGTGCGCCGAGGCGAGCGCGTCGGCCACCGGGGCGGCGACGGCCACGACCTGTGCCGGCGCCAGCCGGCCCCTTTCGGCGAGCAGGTCGTCGAGCGAGCCGCCGGGGGCGTACTGCATGGCGATCGCGACCCCGTCGCCGTCGTGCAGCACCTCGAGCACGCGGACCACGTGCGGGTGGTCGAGCTCGGTGAGCACGGTGGCCTCGCGGCGCATGCGCGCCAGGTCGGCGGCGCCGCTGCCCGACCGCAGGCGCTTCAACGCCACCGTGCGGGCGACCGGGCCGCGCCGGTGCGCCTTCCACACGGTGCCCGACGCGCCGGCGCCGATCTGCTGCTCGAGGTCGTAGTCGCCGACGCTGACCATCGGAGTGTTCTACCCGGGGCCCGGACGGCGGCGCGAACGACCGCGGCCGGGAACGGCAGCGGCGCAGGCCACCCGGGCCTGCGCCGCTGCGAGGACGATCGACCCGCCGTGCCGGGCGGCCCGCGTCGAGGGCTCGGGCTGGGTCAGGCGTTGCCGCCGGCGGTCTGGATGTTGGTGTTCACGGTCATGATGTCGTCGCTCATCATGTTGAGGCGCTCGACGGCGGTGTTGAGGGCCGTCTTGGTGTCGGGCCACTCGGCGTAGAACTGGTCGGCGCTGCCGCCCGAGAAGTTCTCGGGGTTGAGGCTGTCGCCGTGGCCCACGAACGTCGTGATGTTCTCGAGCAGGCCGCCGTTGATCGTCTTCTTCATGCTGTCGATCGCCGAAATCGCCTCCGGCGTCGACTTGACCACACCATCGCCCATCTGGGTTCTCCTTGGTTCCGGAACTACTGGTCGTGGAAGTCGTGACGACCGGCCCCGCGAGCCGGCTCGTCCCCTTCGAGACGCCCGCGCCGGCGACCTTAGCGACGATGTCCGCCGGGGTGGCATCGCCCCCGGAGCGGTCAGCGGGGCAGCGCCACCTGGGCCAACTCGGCCTCGGAGGCCACCGCCACGTACCCGCGACCCGGCGCCATGGCCACCAGCGAGCGCCGCGGCACGGACACGCCGAGGATGTCGCCGTCGAGGTCGACGTCGGGCCGCAGGAGCACGCCGAGCTTCGACCGGCGCAGCGGCCGCGTCCAGTGCGAGTAGCCCGTGCGGATGCCGTCGTTGCGGCCCGCGGCCACGAACAGCAGATCGGGGCGGTCGGACGTCGAGAGGCGGTCGAGCACGCCGCCCACGTCGTCGACGGCCTCGGCGTCGTCGACGAGCACGAGCACGCACCCCGGTGCGGCGTCGGTCGCCTCCGCCAGGCTCTCGCCGATCTCGCCGGGGGCGACGACCCGGTCGACGAGGGCGTCGCCGCTCAGCGGCGACCGGGGCCCGGCGACCGCCACGACCGTGACGTCGGCGTCGCCGGCACGGCACGACGCCGCCACGGTCAGCAGCGCGGAGCTCTTCCCGGAGCGGGCCGGACCGGTGATCAGCCCGTGCTCGCCCTGGTAGGCGACGAACCCCACGGCCGCCCGCGTGGCCTCGCTCACCGCGATCGGCACCCGCCACGGCCGCGCCCCCAGGTCGGCCGCGACCCCGAGGTCGGCGAACCGCACCTCGGTGGGCAGCGGTTCGACCTGCGGCGGCGGCCGCCGGGGCGGGGCGTGGCGGGCCGCGATGCGCACGGCGGCGGCGGCGAGGCCGTCGGCGGGCCGGGCGACCTGCACGACCTGCCCGGTGCCGGCGACGAGGGCCCGGCCGGGCCGCATCTCGGGGACCGCGGCGCTGCGGATGCCGAAGTTCGTGTAGTCGTTGCGGTCGGACAGCCGCATCACGAGCCGCTGGCGCACCAGCGAGGCGACCGACATCGTGACGGCCATCGCCCGGTCGGCGGCCACGACCGCGTACAGGCCCACCTCCGGCCCGTCGGCCATGACCCGCACCCAGGCGTCCCACACGGCCGTGCCCGAGTAGTCGGCGTACTCGGCCGCGAACGCGCTCCAGCCGTCGACGACCGTGACGACGGCGGGCTCGGCCCGCGCCGCGGCGACGCCCATGGCCCGCCGCCGGTCGAGCTCGGCCCGCAGGAACCGCACGAGGCGGGTCTGGCGCTCGCGCTCGCCGGCCACCACGACCCCGCCGACGTGGGGCAGCGGCGCCAGGGCCTCGAGCTCGCCGGCGCCCATGTCGACGAGGTACACGTGCACCTCGTCGGGCGTGCGCTCGCGGGCGAGGCCCAGCACGACCGAGCCGAGGGCGGTGGTCGTGCCGCTGCCCCCGATGCCGTACACGATCAGGTTGCCGTCGGTCGGCACCCAGCCGACGGGGTACTGCGTCTGGGCTTCGGGGTCGTCGGCCATGGCCAGGAACACGGTCGGCGGGGCGCCCGGCCCGCGCCCGGCGAGGCCCGCGTCGACGACCTCGTCGAGGTCGATGTCGTCGGGCAGCGGGTCGGGCCACGGGCGGCGCGGCGCCGGGCGGCCGCTGCGGGCGAACGCCTCGCGGATCGTCGCGACGAGCACCGACAGGTCGGTCTCGGCGTCGCCGTCGCTTCCGCCGGCGACGGCGCCGGCCCCGCCCGGCCCGGCCGGGGGCGACGGCGCGGGACCGCGGGGCTGAGGCCCGTAGGCGAACGGCGCCACGTCGACGGGCGCGGTCACCGCGCCGGTGCGGGCGCCCGTCGACAGCGCCGACTGGATGGCGACGACCTCGCCGGGCCCCAGCCGGACGTAGGCCCGGCCGGGCGACGTGCGCGGGATGGCCGCCGCGTCGCTGACGTCGATGACGTCCCGGGAGTCGTTGGCGTCCTGCATGCGCAGGGCGATGCGCATGTTGGTGTTGGCCCGGATGTTGTCGCTGATCGCCCCCTGGGGCCGCTGCGTGGCCAGCAGCATGTGCACGCCGAGGCTGCGGCCCCGCTGGGCGACGCCCACGAGGGCGTCGATGAACTGCGGGAGCTCGGCCTTGAGCGTGGCGAACTCGTCGATGATCACGATCAGCCGCGGCATGGGCTCGGGCAGGCCCTTGCGGAGGTAGTCGGGCAGGTCGGTCGCGCCCACCTCGCGGAGGGTGCGCTCGCGGTGCTTCAGCTCGGCCTCGAGGCAGCGCAGGGCCCGCTCGGCCAGGTGCTCGTCGAGGTCGGTGACCATGCCCACCGTGTGGGGCAGCTCGGCGCACTCGTCGAAGGCGCTCCCCCCCTTGAAGTCGACGAGCACGAACGTCAGGTGGTCGGGGTCGACCGAGGCGGCCAGCCCGGCGACCATCGAGCGCAGGAGCTCGGACTTGCCGGCGCCGGTCGTGCCGCCGACCAGGCCGTGGGGGCCGTCGCCCACGAGGTCGACCGAGAACACGCCGTCCTCGGAGACGCCGATCGGAGCCGCCGGCCGCGGGTCGACCCCCGCCGCCTTCCACCGCGCCAGCACCGCCTCGGGCGTGCACTCGTCGAGCTCGAGCAGCGGCAGCAGCCGGATGCTGGCCGGGAGGCCCGCGCCCACGAGGTCGAGCTCGGGGTCCTCGAACCGGGCGAGGGCCCGCGCGCAGCCGCGCGCGACGTCGTCGGCCATGCCCGCCGGGGCCAGGTCGCGGACGTGCCGGCCGAGCTGCGGGAGGACGAGGTCGACCACGCCGCCGGCGTCGGTGATCTCGACGACCGCCGTGCACACGGCCGGCAGCCGGTCGGAGGTCGAGGCGATCACGATGCCGGCCACCGGTCCGGCGTCGCCGCGCAGCAGGCTGCGGGTCGGTGCCCGCCGGCCCTCGGTGAGGGTCTCGTCGTCGACGACCGTCAGCAGGGTCGGGCCGATCCGGGTGGCGCCCGGGCGGCCGCCCTCGGCCCCGGCCCCGGCCTTGAGCCGGCCCTCGACCAGGGCCGTCGACAGGTCGGGGTGGGCCGACAGCATGCGGCCGGACCCCGTGGCGTCGCGGGTGTGCGGCAGCCACTTGGCCCAGTCCCAGTCGGGGCCTGCGGCGGGGGCGGCGAGCACCATCATCGGCAGGTCGGCCGGGCCGTGGAGCGCGGCGGCCTGGCACACGAGCGACCGGGCCAGCGCCAGCGCCGCGGCGCGGTCGCCGACGATGCCCACGACCCCGCCGCCCGAGAGGTCGAGCGGCAGGGCCGCGTCCTTCAGCGTCGCGGCCTCGGTGAGCAGGTCGACCAGCTCGGCGGGCGCGGCGCTGAGCTTGGGCGGGGGCACGACCGGGGCCTGCCAGCCGACGTCGCCGACGCCGACCCGCAGCTGGAGGAAGTCGGGGTCGCCCGGGCGCCGCTCCCACAGGGTGACGCTGGGCAGCCCGACCCGTCGGGCGATCTCGGCGGGGTCGGGGTGGGCGCGCTCGCGACGGCGACGTTCGTCGTCGGCCATCTCGCCGAGCCGCTGGCGCAGCTCGGCGACCTCGCGCGTGAAGCGCTCCTTCTCGCTGCGGTCGGACCGCCTGCCCTTGCGCTTCGAGTCGACGGCGCCGGCGACGCCCATCAGCGGCGTCAGGCCGGCGAACAGCAGGAACTGGGCGCTGTGGAACATCAGGTACATGACGCCGGCGAACACCAGCGGGGTCAGGATCGTGATGAGCGAGAACGAGCCCTTGCCGCGGCCCGTGTCGGGCGGCTTCGGCGGGTCGACCGGCTCGGGTGGCGGTGGGAGCGCGGGCCGGGGCGGGCGGTTGAACGGGATGGTGCCCGCGGGGCCGGTCTGGCGCGAGGGGTCGAAGCCGAGGGGTCTGTCGTGGTCGTCGACCGCACGCACCGCCAGCTCGAGGGCGCCGAGGCGGACCGGCGTGCCCACGCCGACGGTGACGGGCCCGACGACCGCGTCGCCGCCGACCCAGGTGCCGTTGTGCGACTCGAGGTCGTCGACCGTGATCTCGCCGTCGGCGTCGAGCGTGAGCGACGCGTGGCGGCGCGACAGCGTCGTGTCGCGCAGCACGACCTCGCAGCCCGGGGCCCGCCCGATGACCACCGTGCCCGGGGCGAGCGGGAAGCGCCGCCCGGCGTCGAGTCCGTTGACGACCACGAGCTCGTGGTCGGGGGCGCCGGCCCGGGCGGCGAGCGCGGCCGCCGCCAACGGTCCACGCCCGGCGGCGTCGGGCGGGGCGAAGCGCACCTCGACCCCCTCGTGCAGCCCGGCCTCGAGCAGGTCGAAGTCGCCGTCGGCCGGGCGGCCGCCGACGAGCAGCGCCCGCGTGCCGGTGGGGTCGAGCGCGCGGGCCAGGTCGTCGACCGTGGCCGACGGGTTGTTGACCCGCACGTCGAGCTCGCGCCGGGTGTCGCCCTCGATGTAGACGATCTGCACGAGCCGCCAACGGTAGTGGGCGTCCGTCGGGCCGACGGCGGCGGGTCGCGGGCCCCGCCCGGGCCCCGGGACGGGGCCGGGACGTGGAGGTCAGCCGAAGAGCAGCGAGTAGTCGGCGCCGCCGCGCAGGTGGTGGCCGCCGTCGATCGGCAGGTTCACGCCGGTGATCCACGACGACTCGGGCCCGGCGAGGAAGCGCACCGCGGCGGCGATGTCGTCGACCCGCCCGACGCGCCCGAGCGGCATCCCGGCGATGTAGTCGTCGAGCAGCGGGCCGCCCGCGGTGATGAACGACATGAGCTCGTCGTCGACGATGCCGGGTTGCACGCTGTTGACCCGGATGCCCGCCGCCCCCAGCTCCTCGGCCGCGCTGCGGCTGAGCATGTCCACGCCCGCCTTGGCCGCGCCGTAGGCCGAGAGCCAGCGGTGGGGGAAGGCACCGGCGCCCGACGACATCGTGACGATCGAGCCGCCGCCGGCCTGCGTCATCGCCGGCACGGCGTGCTTGATGCACAGCATGGTGCCGACGAGGTTCAGGTCGACGGTGGCCCGGACGGCGTCGGCGTCGGCGCTGTCGAACGACCCCATGTGCAGCGAGCCGCCGGCGTTGGCGAAGAGGATGTCGAGGCCGCCCGTGGGCTCGGTGGCGGCGGCGACGGCGGCGGCCACCTGGTCCTCGACCGTGACGTCGGCGACGACGTGCCGGATCGAGCCGCCGTCGCCCACCTGCGGTGCGATCGCCTCGGCGGCCCGCACCAGCTTGTCCTCGGTGCGCCCGCAGATCGTCACGTGCGCGCCGTCGGCCGCCAGCCGGGTGGCCGCGCCGAAGCCGATGCCGCTGCCGCCGCCGGTGACGAGCGCGGTCTTCCCCGTGATCGACGTCATCGCCGCCCCGCCGCGGTGGTGCCTGACTCGGCCATCGGTGTCCCCTCCTGTCCGCCCCCGGGCGACGCTCGTGAACTGCGGTTCAACCGACCCTAACCCGGTGGGCGCCGAGGGCCCGCAGGCCGGTCGCGTCACGGCCCGCCCCCGGGAGGGCGGGCCGTGGCGATCGGGAGGCCGGGTCCTCCGGCCGCGGCGTCAGCCGGTGAAGTCGGGCTCGGCCCGCACGGGGGCGGCCGGCGCCGCCACCGGCGTCTCGGGGGCCGGCGCGGGGTCGGCCGCGGTCAGCTCGAACGACGCGAAGTCGTAGTCGGCCACGATCGGTGCCTCGGGCGACGGGCTGTCGAAGCACGTCGCGCTGAAGTCGTAGACGCCGAGCGCGTCGGTCGCCTCGAACTGGAGGCCGAAGCTCCACGAGCCGTCCGCGGCGACGGTGCCGACGAAGACGTCGACCGGCGCGTCGGACGAACCGTCGAAGAGGTAGACCTCGATGTCGCCGGCACCGGCGCTGCCGAGGCACCCGGTGCCGGAGACGGTGGCGACCGTTCCGGCGGGGCCGCTGCCGGGCGTGACGCTGATCGGGAGGAGCGGCTCCTGCGCTCCCACGGGGACGGCTCCCGCCGCCAGGGCCGTCGCAACGACGCCGCCGGCGAGGGCCACCAGGGCCCGCCTTGTGTTCATGTCTCTCCTCGATGTGCCTGGCCCGCACCGTTCGGCGGGTCGTCGTACCGGGGAGGAGGGACGAGCGCGGTCGCCCCCGCTCACCCCGCGCTCGCACGCGAGGTGGGCGGGCCGACGCCCGTTCGCCCAGCCTCGTCTCCCCAGAGTGCGGGGGAAGCTAGGCAACCGCACAGGACCCTGACCAGTCGTGTAGGCAGATCGGCACGCCTCGTGCCGCCGGAGGTGCCGCCGACGTGCGGGCGGGGTGTCGCGCCGGTCCACCGGCAGGGCGCCCCCCGGCACGGGACGCGCCGGCGAGCGGGCCGCGCCACCGAGCGGGACGCGGCCCCCGGTCGCCGGCGGCGGCCGGGTCGGCGACGATGGGGTCGTGACGTGGTGGCAGTGGAGCCTGGTCGGGGTCGGGCTGCTGCTCGCGAGCTGGGCGCTGCTCGTGGTGCTGGCGGCGAGGCTCCCCTCCGGGTCCCTGCGCGAGCTCGCCGCCTTCCTGCCCAACTGCGTGACGCTCGTCCGGCGCTTGCGGCGCGATCCCGACGTGCCCCGCCGGGCCAAGGTCGCGATCGTCCTGGCGGGACTGTGGGTGCTCTCGCCGATCGACCTGGTCCCCGAGTTCCTGCCGGTCATCGGCCCCCTGGACGACGTGGTCGTGGTCGCGCTCGCCCTGCGCTACGCCGCGCGCCGGGTGCCCCGCTCCACCCTGCTGGCGGCGTGGGAGGGCGACCCGCGCGTGCTCGAGCGGCTGCTGGGCCCCGGCCCGGGCCGACCGGCGTCGTGACGCCCGCGGTCACGGTCTCGCCCCGGCGCCGCCGGCACACCCCCCGGCCGGCCGGCGCCGGACCGGATTAGGGTTCGCCCGTGCTGCTCACCCCTCGCTACGACGGTCCGGCCGCGCTCGTGCTCGACGGCCCGACGGGCGATCCCGCGGTCCCGCTGCTGCGCCAGCGCCGGCGGCTCGCCACCACGCTCGCGGGGTTGGACGCGGCCCAGTGGGCCGCGCCGAGCCGGTGCGACGGCTGGTCGGTGCAGGACGTCGTCGCCCACCTGGTGACGACCAACCAGTTCTGGGCGTTCTCGGCGTCCGCCGCCCTCGACGGCACGCCGACGCGCGTGCTGGCGACGTTCGACCCCGTGGCGTCGCCGGCCGAGATGGTGGCCGCGGTGCGCTCGCAGTCCCCCGCCGAGGTGCTCGCCCGGTTCGCCGAGACGAACGAGGCCCTCGCCCACGCCGTGGCCGGCCTCGATGCCGAGGGGTGGTCGGCGGTCGGCGAGGCCCCGCCGGGCCACGTGTCGCTGCGGGCCGTCGCGCTGCACGCCCTCTGGGACGCCTGGGTGCACGAGCGCGACATCGTCCTCCCGCTGGGCCTCGTCCCGGTCGAGGAGGCCGACGAGATCGACGGCAGCCTGCGCTACGCCGCCGGGCTCGGCCCGGCGTTCGCGGCCACCTCCGGCTCGACCCGCACCGGGACGTTCGGGATCGAGGCGGTCGACCCCGAGGTCCGGCTCGTGGTCGAGGTCGGCGGGTCGGTGGTCGTGCGCGACGGCGAGGCCGCTCGCGATCGCCTCCGGCTCGTCGGCACCGCGGTCGAGCTGCTCGAGGCGCTCAGCCTGCGGGCCCCGCTGCCCCACGCCGTGCCCGAGGGCGATCGCTGGCTGCTCGGCAGCCTGGGCCAGGTCTTCGACGACCCGACCGGCCCGTCCGACCGGCGTCCCTCCGCGGTCGGGCCCGGGTAGCGGGCGCGCTCCGGCGCCTCGGCGCGGCCCTCCGCCGACGCCACGCCACCGCAGCCCACGCCCCTCCCACGCCCCCGCCTCGGACACACCACGCCGAAGAATCGTCGTCGCGGGCGTACCCCGGGCGACCGGGGCGGCGATGACGGGTCGGACGGGCTGCACGCCGGTGCAGGCGACGGACGAGCTGAGGAACGAACGGAATGCGCACGAGGGTGAGCCGCGTCCTGCCGATCGGCGGGATCGCCCTGGCAACGGTCATCGGTGGAGCGGCGCAGGGGGCGGCCCAGACCCCGCCCGGCAACAACGGCACCGTCAAGATCGACGACGTCGTCTTCGACGACCACCCGGACAACGAGCCGCACGACGGCTGCGTGTTCCAGGTCGACTTCTACGGCTACGACGAGGGCGACCTGTCCGCGGACGTGACTTTCGCGGCGATCGACCCCACCGGCGCGGTCGATCCCCTGCTCACCGACACCCTGGACATCGGTGAGGACGACAACTCGGGTGGCGGCAGCGAGGCCGGCCTCGACGCGTCGGGCACCTACGACCTGACCGACGCCCTGGCCGGCATCACGCCGCACCCGCAGCAGGGGTGGCACGTCAAGCTGACCGTGCACGCCGACGGGTCGCAGGGCGCGGACACCAAGTACAAGGCGTTCTGGGTCTCCGGCTGCGGGGTCACCGCGACGACGTCGACCACCACGTCGACCCCGACGTCGTCGACGACCGTCCCCACCTCGACGACGGTCGGCGAACCCGGCTCCACCACGACGTCCACGGTCGGCATCACGCCCCAGGCGTCCACGACCGTGCTGCCGGGGTCCGGCGTCCCCGGAGGGCCGTCCGGCTCCTCCCCCGGCGGGTCGACCGAGGTCGAGCCGGTGAGCTCGGGCGGCGGCCTGCCCGTCACCGGATCGGAGAGCCTGGTCCTGGCCGCGCTGGCGGCGCTGATGGTCGGCGCCGGCGTGGCCGTGCGGATCGCCGCGCAGCGGCTCCGCTCCACCGACAGCCCGTGACACCGCCCGGGTGCAGGGCGGTCCGGCTCCGCTTGTCCGGCGGGCCCGACCCCTGCACCCGGACGTGACGGGGCGCGTACCGCCCACGCACCCCCCACGCACGGGACACGGACTGGAGCGGGCCCCCGCGGCCCGGCCCCCGGGAGCGCCGCTCGCCCCGGGGGCCGCTTCGCGCCCGGTGGGCGGCCGGCCGCCGGCGCCCGCGTGGAGGGGGCCCGGTGCCCGACCGCGGCGCCGATTCGCCCGATCCGGGTGATGCCCGCCGCGGTGCCCCGGGGTCGGATGGCGACGACCCCGGCGCCCAGGCGCGCCCGCCGACGACCCGGCGATCCGGACGCCCCCCGAAGGTGACGACATGGCCGAGCAGGACGACGAGGCCCGAGCCCACGACCGCGAGGCCCGCACGGGTCGCCGCCTGCTGCGCTCGTTCCACTCCGCCGACAGCTACGGCCTCGTGCTCCTCACGATCATCGCCACCTACGTGCTCGCGGTCTCGCTGTCGGAGCGGTGGGGCGCGACGATCCTCGTGTTCGTCCAGATCGGGGCGGTGTGGCTGGCCCTGCGCACGTCCGCGGCGCGCCGCGGGCTCCTGGTCGTGACGAACGTGCTGTTCGCGGTGGCCGCGGTCGGTGCGGTGGCCAACCTCTTCACCGACCACGAGTCGGGCCTGCGGGGGTTCGTGTTCGTGATCGCCAGCCTGCTGTACGTCGTCGCCCCGGTGTCGGTCGTCCGGCACATCGCCTACCGACCCGCGGTCGACCAGGAGACGATGCTCGGCGCGCTCTCGGCCTACCTGCTCATCGGCATGGCCTTCGCCTTCGCGTACCGCTCGCTCGGCGCCATCGAGGCGGCGCCGTTCTTCGGGGCGGACGGCGAGGGCACCCTCAGCCAGGACCTGTTCTTCAGCTTCGTCAGCCTCACCACGACGGGGTACGGCAACCTCGTGCCGGCCGGCAACCCCGGGCAGACCCTGGCGGTGCTCGAGGCGCTCGTGGGACAGCTCTTCCTCGTCACCGCGGTCGGGAAGATCGTGACCGCCTGGCGGCCCCGGGGCTGGCGGGGACCCTCCGAGGACACCGGGCGGGGAGGTGCAGGGTGACCGCTCCCGAGTCCACGCCCGAGGCCACCGGGGCCGCGTCCGACCCGCGCGCCGTCCTGCGCACACCGGCGTACCTGCGGCTGCTGCTGCTCGCGGCCGTGATCGGGGCGCCGATCGCGGCCCTCGCCTACGGGTTCCTCTGGGTCGTCGACGAGCTCCAGGAGTGGCTGTTCACCGACCTCCCCGACGACCTCGGCTTCGACGGGGCGCCGGCCTGGTGGCCCGTGCCCCTGCTGGTGCTCGCCGGCCTGCTGGTCGCCGCCACCATCCGCTTCCTGCCGGGGACGGGGGGCGAGTCGCCCGCGGACGGGTTCTCGCCCGGCCGCGGGGCGCCGGCGCCGATCGAGCTGCCGGGCATCGCCCTCGCCGCGCTCAGCGGCCTCGCGCTCGGCGTGGTGATCGGGCCGGAGGCACCGCTGATCGCCCTCGGCGGCGGGCTCGGTGTGTTCGCCGTGCACCTGGCGGCCCGGGACACGCCGGCCGAGACCGCGGCGGTGGTGGCGGCGGCCGGGAGCTTCGCGGCCATCAGCACGCTCCTCGGCTCGCCCGTGCTGGCGGCGTTCCTGCTGATGGAGGCGTCGGGCCTGGCCGGGGCCACGATGGCGGTGGTGCTCGTGCCCGGGCTGGTGGCCGCCGGGGTCGGCTCGCTGATCTTCGTGGGGCTGGACTCGTGGACGGGGCTCGGCACGTTCTCGCTGGTCGTTCCCGACCTCCCCGCCGCGGGGACGCCCACCGTCGCCGAGTTCGGGTGGGCGATCGGCATCGGGCTGGCCGCCGCGCTCGTCGGGGCGGGGGTGCGGCGGCTGGCGCTGGCGATCCGGCCGCTCGTCGAGCCGCGGCTGCTGTTGCTCACCCCCGTCGTCGGCCTGGCCATCGCCGGGCTGGCCATCGCCTTCGCCGAGAGCACGGACGAGGCCTCGTCGCTGGTGCTGTTCTCGGGTCAGTCGGCACTGGGACCGGTGCTCGCCGGCGCCGCCGGGTACTCGGTGGGCACGCTCCTGCTGCTGATCGCGTGCAAGGGCCTCGCCTACGCCCTGGCGCTGAGCAGCTTCCGGGGCGGGCCGATCTTCCCGGCGATGTTCATCGGCGCGGTCGGCGGCATCGCGCTGTCCCACCTGCCCGGGCTGGGGCTGATCGCCGGGGCGGCCATGGGCATCGGGGCGATGACGGCGGCGATGCTCCGGCTGCCGATGACGTCGGTGCTGCTGGCCACCCTGCTGCTGCTGTCGAGCGGTCTCGAGACCGTGCCCCTCGTGATCATCGCGGTGGCCGTGGCGTACGTGGCGGCCGAGCGGATCAGCCCGTCGCCGCCCGAGGCGGCGGCGGCGCCCGGCGCGTCGGCACCGACGGCAGGACGCACCTCGGCGCCGGCGCCCGATCGCGGCCCCGGTCCGGTCTGAGGGCGCCGCCCGTCCTTGCCTCCGTCGCCCGCCCCTGGGAGGGTCTGGCCATGCGCTACCGATCGCTCGGCTCGACCGGGGTCAAGGTCAGCCCGCTCTGCCTCGGGGCGATGATGTTCGGTCCGATGGGCAACGCCGACCAGGACGACTGCGTCCGCATCATCCACCGGGCGCTCGATGCGGGCATCAACTTCGTCGACACCGCCGACGTCTACTCGGCCGGGGTCTCCGAGGAGATCGTGGGCAAGGCGCTGGCCGGACGGCGTGACGACGTCGTGCTGGCGACCAAGTTCCACGCCCCGATGGGCGAGGATCCCAACCACCGGGGCAACTCGCGCCGCTGGATCGTGCGGGAGGTCGAGGACAGCCTCCGGCGCCTGGGCACCGACCACATCGACCTCTACCAGGTCCACCGGCCCGATCCCGACACCGACATCGACGACACCCTGTCGGCGCTGTCCGACCTGGTGCGCGCGGGCAAGGTGCGCTACCTGGGCTCGTCCACGTTCCCGGCCGAGGCGATCGTCGAGGCCCAGTGGGCCGCGGAGCGCCGCGGCCACGAGCGGTTCCGCGTCGAGCAGCCGCCGTACTCGATCTTCGTCCGCGGGATCGAGGCCTCGGTCCTGCCCACCTGCCAGCGCTACGGCATGGCGGTCATCCCGTGGAGCCCGCTCAACGGTGGCTTCCTCACCGGGCGCTACCGGCCGGGCGAGGCCGCCCCCACGTCCGGGCGCGCCGCCCGGCTCCCCGACCGCTTCGACCCCGAACGCCCCGACGTCCGCCGCAAGCTCGACCTCGTCCCCCGGCTCGAGGCGGTCGCCACCGCCGCCGGCCTGCCCCTGCCCCACCTGGCGCTCGCCTTCACGCTGGCCCACCCGGCGGTCACGGCGCCGATCATCGGGCCGCGCACCATGGAGCAGCTCGAGGGACTGCTCGGCGCGGCCGACGCCCGCCTCGACGACGACACGCTCGACGCCATCGACGACGTGGTCCCGCCGGGCACGACGGTGAACCCGTCCGACGACGGCTGGGTCCCCCCGTCGGTCGCCAGCGCCTGGCGCCGGCGGCGCCCGGCGGCCGCCCGCTAGGCCGACGGGCCGGCCCCGGGTCGCCCGCCCGGCGCCCGCAGCGCCCTGACCTGCCCGGTCTCCGCGGCGGGGTCGGCCCCCCGACCTTCCAACGGAACGGAAAAACGTTCCGCGACGGGGAGGAACGACCGTAGCCTTCCGTGCACACCCGAGTTGTATGGGGGTTGTGCGATGGCTTTGGCACCGTTGGTCGACCAGGTCCTCGGCGGCGACATCCCGCTGGCCGTCGAGGCGTACGACGGCAGTCGCGCCGGTCCCCGCGACGCGCCGACGACGCTCGTGATCCGCAACCCCGACGGGCTCCGCCGGATCGTGACCGCGCCCGGCGAGCTCGGGCTGGCTCGGGCCTACGTCGCCGGCGACCTCGACGTCGACGGCAGCATCTGGGACCTGCTCGCCCTGCGAGACCGCATGCCGAACGTGCGGCTCGACGCCCGGGTGATGCTGCGGCTCGTCTCCGAGCTGGGCGGGTGGCGCGAGGTCCATCGGGTCGAGCCCCCGGCCGAGGAGGCCCGCCTGCGGGGCCGCCGCCACAGCAAGGCCCGCGACGCGGCGGCCATCAGCCACCACTACGACGTCTCGAACGCCTTCTACCGGCTGGTCCTCGGGCCGAGCATGACCTACTCGTGCGCGGTGTTCCACGACCCGTCCGACTCGCTGGAGGAGGCGCAGGCCAACAAGTACGAGCTGATCTGTCGCAAGCTCGGCCTCCAGCCCGGCATGCGCCTGCTCGACGTCGGCTGCGGGTGGGGCGGCATGGCCATGCACGCGGCCCGGCACCACGGCGTCCGGGCGGTGGGCGTGACGATCTCGCGCCGCCAGGCCGAGCTCGCCGGGAAGCGCGTCGCCGAGGCCGGCCTGTCGAAGGAGGTCGAGATCCGGGTGCAGGACTACCGCGAGGTCGCCGACGGCCCCTACGACGCCATCAGCTCGATCGGCATGTTCGAGCACGTCGGCGAGGCGCGGCTCGGCGAGTACTTCACCCGGCTGCGCACCCTCGTGTCGCCCGACGGGCGCCTGCTCAACCACGGGATCAGCCGGCCGTCCGGCCAGCGGGCCCGGCTGCCCAACCGCAGCTTCATCAACCGCTACGTGTTCCCCGACGGCGAGCTGCACGACGTGGGGCGCGTGGTGTCGATCGTCCAGCACTCGGGCTTCGAGGCCCGGCACGTCGAGACCCTCCGCGAGCACTACGCCCTGACCCTGCGCGCCTGGGTCGACAACCTCGAGGCGCACTGGGACGAGGCGGTCGACGAGGTGGGCGAGGCCCGCGCCCGGGTGTGGCGGCTCTACATGGCCGGCTCGGCCGCCAACTTCGAGGCGGGCCGCACGCAGATCCACCACGTGCTCGCCACCCCCACCACCGACGACGGTGCGTCGGGCATGCCCCTGCGCCCCTCGTTCGAGTAGCCGGCTCCCGCGGCCCGAGCCCGCGGGTCAGGACGTGACGACGGGCAGGCTCTGCCAGCCGCGCACGGTCGAGGTGCGGGCCTGGACGGCGTTGTCCTCGTCGACCTCCCAGGACGGCCAGCGCTGCAGCACCTCGTCGAGCGCCACCCTGCCCTCGAGCCGGGCCAGCGCGGCACCGAGGCAGAAGTGCACGCCGTACCCGAACGACAGGTGGTGGTCGATCTTGCGGCGCACGTCGAACCGGTCGGGATCGGGGAAGTGGCGCTCGTCGCGGTTGCCCGACGCGTTGAGCAGCAGCACGACGCTGCCCTCGGGCACGGTCTGCCCGTGGTGCTCGACGTCGACCGTGACGTAGCGCGCCTGCACCGGCGACGGCGGCTCGAACCGCAGCAGCTCCTCGATGGCGTTGGGCACGAGGCTGCGGTCGTCGACCACCGCCTGCCGCTGGTCGGGGTTCTCGGCCAGCACCTTGCCGGTCCACCCGATGAGGCGCGTGGTGGTCTCGTTGCCGGCGGCGGCGATGAGGTTGACGTAGCCGAGCACCTCGTCGCGGGTGAGGCGGCGCTGCACGCCGTCGACGTCGGTGTACTCGGCCCGCAGCAGCTCGGTCATCAGGTCGTCGGACGGGTGCTCCGCCCGCCAGTCGATGTACTCGGCGAACACCTCGGCCTGGCTGCGGGCGTGGTCGAGGTCGAAGTCGGGCATCTGCCCGTCCTCGAGCCGCAGCCCGTCGTCGATGCGGTCGCGCAGGGCCTCCTGGTCGGCCTCGGGGATGCCGAGCAGCATGCCGATCGTGCGCATGGGCATCTGGGCGCCGAGGTCGCGGATGAAGTCGAACCCGCCGGCGCCCACCAGCGGGTCGAGCGTCTGGGCGCAGAACTCGCGCACCTTGGGCTCGATGGCGTTCATCTTGCGCGGCGTGAACACCCGGGACAGCAGGCCGCGGTGGAGGTCGTGGTTCGGCGGATCCTCGAAGATGATCGACCCGGGCGGGATCTCCATGCCGCTGCGGATCAGCTCGAGGATCGTGCCCTTGGCCGAGCTGTAGGTCCGCCAGTCGACCAGCCCGCGCTCGACGTCGTCGAAGCGGCTGAGGGCGAAGAAGTCGTAGCGCTCGTTGTGGTAGAGGGGCTGCTCATCGCGGAGGCGCCGCCAGACCGGGTACGGATCGGCGTCGATCTCGAAGTCGAACGGGTCGTAGTAGATCCCGTTCCCGTCGGTCTCCGTCGCGGTCATCGCGGTGTCCCCTCTCGCCGTCGTGTCCGGGTCGAGCCACGGCGCCCGGGCTGCTTCCTCGCGGGTGCTGAGACTAACGTTACACTCTGGCAAGAAGGATGTTCTCAGCTCGTCCTCGGGCAGCTCGTCCTCGG
>Ga0111538_10002622_pt1 | contig 25202 bp, 17 predicted proteins | sample SoiMethybrSBSTD1_FD_79669 | JGI IMG/M metagenome (GOLD analysis project Ga0111538, IMG submission 79669) | Bulk soil microbial communities from a Populus tree surrounding site in Tennessee, USA - Soil MetaG P. TD hybrid SBSTD1 (version 2)... | ecosystem: Environmental > Terrestrial > Soil >...
AACGCGACGGAGCGTCCATCGGGAGACACCCACGGCGGCGAGACGATCTTCATTTTGTCAGGGGCCGACACCTGAAACCGCACCACCGAGAGCGTTGGGGCCGTTTCACGCAAGTGAACGAATGCAAGGCCGGCGAGCCCAAGCGACAGAACGCCGACGCCCACCCACGGCCACGGTGATGAGCGTCGTCGCGTGTCGACGGGAGACGGCTGCGTGGCGATCGGCGGCTCGGTGATGAGGTCGAGTGCGGCTTTGACATCGCGCGCGGACTGCCAGCGCTCGTCGGGATCCTTTGCGAGACAGCGCTGCAACAAGCGATCGAGCGAGGAGGGCGCCACCGTGGCGATCGACGGCGCTGGACGCTCGAGGATTGCGGCGATGACGCTGGCGGGTGACGCGCCCTCGAAGGCGCGCTTCCCGGTCAACATCTCGTAGAGCACGACGCCAAACGCGAAGATGTCCGATCGCGTGTCGGCGGCGTTGCCCTGCAACTGCTCGGGCGACATATAGTGCAGCGTGCCGACGATCGTGCCGGCCGCCGTCAGTCCTCGCGTCAGCGCCTCATCATCCAGCGCACCAGTACCGGACCCGAGTTTCGCCAACCCGAAGTCGAGCAGCTTCACGCCGCCTTTCGCCGTGACCAGCACGTTCGAGGGCTTGAGATCGCGATGCACGATCTGCTTGCGGTGCGCCTCGTCGAGCGCGCTCGCTATCTGTCCGGCATAGGTCAGGACGCGATCCAGCGGCAGCGGGCCGGCGAGCGGCGTGCCTTCGACATACTCCATGACCAGAAAGGAGGTGCCCTCGTCATGGCAGATGTCGTAGAGGCGGCAGATGTGTGGGTGTTCGAGGGCGGCCGTCGCCCGCGCCTCGGTCTCGAACCGCGGGGTGAACTGCTCTTTCGAGATCTTCAGCGCAACAGTGCGATCGAGGCGCGTGTCGCGGGCCCGGTACACCTCGCCCATGCCGCCGGCGCCGAGGTGCGCCGCGATTTCGTAGGGCCCGAGCCGTGTGCCAGGGGCCAGCGCCATCGTGCGGACATTCTACGCGCCAAACTCCACCTCCCAAGCTAATACGATGCTTGGGAGTTGGAACTTGGGAGTTGGAAGTCTATTCGTCTGTCTACGGCTGGCTCGAGGAACTGCTCGACGGAACAGCCTTCTTCTCCGCCGCCCGCTCGGCGCTGAGGATGTTGCGCACGGCGTAGTTGCCCTCGTGGCAGGCGTACTCGAAGAACTGATACTCGGGATGCTGTTTCAGCGGGAGCGAAACCTTCCACGGGCGTGTCCACGTGCGCGAGTCTTCCACCGTCGCCTCGTACTGGAGCGTATCGGCGGCGACGCGAGTGAGGCGTTCCACCAGCTTGAGATCCGGGCTGGTCAGAAGCGTGTTGCCGTTCCGTGTGAGTCCGACTTTGCCGTTGAAATTGATCGTCTCGATGACGAGCGTCTCACCTTCCCAGTGACCGCGTGAGTCACCCATGTACGACCGGATCTTCGAGCTGATATGCGGACGGCCATCGACCGGGACGATGCGTGTTTCATGAATCATCTCGTTGCGAATGACGACCGCGCCCGGGATCTGCAAGATTTCCGTGCCCATGTTGTACGCCGTTGGCAGCATCGATGAAAGCACGCCGCGCGTGATGCAGCGATCGTACGGACCCAGGTCCTCGAATGTCTCGAACGGATGCGACACGACGGCGTCCGGGAAGTCGTAGTAGTAAGTGCTGCGCGCGCGATCGAAGAGCTTCTTGCCTTCGTCGGTCATCGCTGGAATGCGGCCGTTCGGTGGATCGATGACGAGCGACGCCTGGCGCTGCGGGTCGCCGCGCTCGCCGGCGCTCCAGTGTGACGGACCGCCGATGCCGGTGCGCTGACCTTGCGGCACGAAGACCTCGCCGTCGGCTTTGATCTGTCTCTCTCGGGCGGCCTGACGCTCGGCGAATTCTTTGTCGTTCAACGTCGCACGCGTCCCAAACGACTCAGGCCGTTCGTACGGCGTGCCCTGCATGTCGTTCGCCGGCCAGAGTCCCTGGATATCGGGATCTCCCCACGGCGTGCGTGGCGCGATCCAGGGCTTGGCCGCCTTATCGTTCGATGAAGCCGGCGTTGTCTGGGCCGCCGCCGTCATTGGCAGCACGACTGCGACCAACAGCACGAGCGTTGTCACGAGATATCTCGAACGCATGAGATCGCCTCCCCTAGTCGTTATTGCAGGTCGAATCAGGGCCTGTCAAGAACCACATTCTGGGTAGACAGGGTAAAGGCCGCCGAATTGACAATGCCTTTGCCGAGCGCTACCGTTCGCGCGTCGGAGCGACTATGAGACTTCTGATATCTCTCGTGTGTGCTCTCTCCTGTGCTGCGGCACTTCAGGCGCAGCACGTCTCGATGGACGCCGCGGCGTGCGAGCGAATGGCCGCATCGCTCACGTTGACAAATGCCAGGGTGACGCTCTCGCAACCGGTCACGTCGCGCCAGTTCGTCCCGCCGGCAGCGCCGGGCGCGAGCGCCCCGCCCGCCGCTCTCACCGAGCTGCCGACATTCTGCCGGGTCGCTCTTACGCTGACGCCGTCATCGGACTCGGACATCAAGTCGGAAGTGTGGCTGCCGCTTGCCGGCTGGAACGGCAAGTTTCAGCAGGTCGGTAATGGCGGCTGGGGCGGCTCGATTCAATATGCCGCACTCGCGTCCGCGCTCCGTCGCGGATACGCCGCATCATCCACCGACACGGGGCACGTCGGTGACAACGCGCAGTTTGTCGTCGACCATCCGGAGAAATTGATCGACTTCGGCTATCGCGCCGTTCACGAAACCGCGGTTCAGAGCAAAGCAATCGTCGCCGCCGCGTACGCCACGGCTCCGCGTCTCTCGTACTTCGTTGGCTGCTCGGGCGGCGGACGCCAGGCGTTCATGGAGGCACAACGCTATCCGCAGGACTTCGACGGTATCGTCGCTGGCGCTCCTGGATACAACCGGACCGACCAGAGCTTTCAACTGGTTGCCGCGTCGCAAGCGACCCATCATGATGCGGCGAGCTTCATTCCGCGGGAGAAGCTGGCGGTTCTGCATCGGGCCGCGCTCAATGCCTGCGATCAGCGTGACGGCCTGGTCGATGGACTGATCGGCGATCCGATGCGCTGCACATTCGATCCGTCGGTGACAGCGTGCGCGGGCGCGGACGGTCCGGATTGTTTGACTGCTCCGCAGGTCCGAGCCGCGAAGGCGATCTATGCGCCCGTCGTGAACCCGCGTACCGGCGAAGAGGTGTTTCCGGGAGTCGAGCCCGGCAGCGAGCCGCGCTGGACGGTGAATGCCGGCGGCGCGAGGCCGCTGGGCATGTCGGATGATTTCTTTAAGTACATGGTGTTCAAGGATGCGAATTGGGATTTCCGCACGCTGGATGTCGCGAAGCATCTGGAGCAGGCGCGGAAAGCCGACGGCGGCATCGTGAGCGCATCGTCGCCCGACATCAAACAGTTCGTGAGCCGCGGAGGGAAGCTCGTGATCTATCACGGGTGGGGCGATACCAACGTCCCACCGCGTTCGTCAGTGAACTACTACAAGCGCCTGGTCGACACGCTTGGCGCATCCGATGCGCATGGAGCGGTGCGGCTGTACATGGCGCCGGGAATGGGCCACTGTGGAGGAGGCGAAGGCCCCAACGTGTTCGATGCGCTCGCCGCGCTGGAGCAGTGGCGCGAAGAGGGGAAAGCGCCAGCGGAAATCATCGCGTCGCTGCAGGCCGATGGTCGCGCCGTGCGGACTCGTCCACTTTGCCCGTATCCACAAATCGCGCAGTACAAAGGCACGCTCAGCATCGACGACGCCAGCAACTTCGTTTGCCGGACTCCTTGATTCACGCCGGTGTAGCGGCGAGTCTTCAGACTCGCCGTCCCAAGGCGGATCTAATCTAAAGACCCGCCTCTACGTCAGGACTCCTCGGACACGCTCAGACGCGGAAGCGCAATGACGCGCCGACGCCGCCGTGAGCGCGTAACAGCTCCGGGTCCTCGATGATCCGAATGCGTGCGCCAGTCTTTTGCGCGCGCGTCACGAGCTCGTCCGACAGGTGCAGCTGACGCTGATCTGAGTGGGCTGGCGTTGTTGTCTGCGTTGCCATCGGCTCGGGTGCGGCGTCCGCCGGGAGTGTCTGCACCGGCTTCAGGTCCTGCGGCGTCGCCGCGATCAACAACTCCTCGACTTGTCCGAGCTGCAACGCTCGTAAGGTTGCCTCTGGGCCCATGACACCCAGGCCCCCAGCGCGCCACGCGTCGACAACACTCTGGACTCGTTCGCGGTCGGTCCTGGCGTCTTGCTGACGAAGAGCCTCCAGCGTCGCCTCGGCGATTTCATCGTTGCTGGCCTGGCGATCCAGTTTCATGACGTCCACCAGCTTTTCGCTCAAGTGTGCTGGTATCGCGTCCTTGAATATCGGAACGACGACTTCGTCACCTGCAACGATGATCTTCTGAATGTTGTCAGCGCGGACGACGCGGTCAAGCGTATCGACGACTTCCTTGACGTGATGCAGATGAAAATTTTCGAGGTGGCGCTGGTATCGTGCTTGAGAGGAGCCGCCCATCGAATGACGGCGAGTCTTCACGCCGGCCAGCTGCATGCTCTTTTCGACGGCCCCCAGGCTGAACACGACGATCCGCGCGCTGTTGGTATCGAGCAGGACGGCGGCGTACCTCGGGTACTGGTCTATCAAGCGCACGAGCGGATAGATGTGGGGCGCCTCGCCGATGAAAAGCGAGTGGTCGCCAATCGGCGCCTGGAGTTGAATCGCTTCGAAGAATTCGCCAGTGCCCGATGAGGCGAATATCGCCAGTCCATTTGCCGCCCGGTTGAGCTCGATCGAGAGGTAGTCGTTGATGCGCTCGACATCGCGTTCGAGGCTGGCGTGCTCCGCAGATTTCTGGTCAAGGCGTTTCAGCTGATCCGCAAATGCCTTGCGCGCGAAGATGTCGTAGTTGTCGCGGCCGTGCTGATCCGGCGTGAGGTTCAGGTAAAGGCTGACCACCGGTATGCCGTGTGGTTCGAATGCGGCGAGTGCCATAAGGCGATGGTGTAAAGAGGTATCCAGATCGGGACTTGTTTTCGCCATGGCACCGGCGTGTGCAATCGCCATTCCGGTCGGGATCACGAGTCATTCGACTCAGCTGCCGGATCGGATTAGAGTTTTCGTATGCCAGCTGTTGCTCTACCAGTTCTCGGCGCGGAGGATGTGCTTGCCGGCCTGCGCGCGCTTCGCACGCGGCAACCCGTCAAGTTCAGCGCATTCTATTCCAGCCAGCTCGGAGGCATCGTCACTGATCCCGCGCTGATGGTCATTCCGTTCGACGATCACATGGTCCACCGCGGCCACGGCATCTTCGACACTGCTGGTCTGGTGAACGGGCGTATTTACGATCTGGAAGCGCATCTCGATCGCTTCCTGGGGTCGGCGGAGCGTTCGCGGCTCAAGCTGTTCGGCTCGCGCGAGGAGATGCGCGACATCATCATCAAGACGGCCGCGGCGAGCCAGTTGCGCGACGGCGCCATCAGGTACTGGCTGTCATCCGGGCCGGGAAGCCTCGAGTTGAGTCCGGCGGCGGGCGCACAACCGGGATTTTTCGTCATGATCTTCGGCGGTCTGTCGTACCCGGAGCGCTGGTACACCGAGGGCTTGCGCGTGATGACGACCACGTATCCGATCAAGCCGCCTCTCTATGCGATCACGAAAGCGACCAACTACCTGCCGAACGTCCTGATGCAGATGGAGGCGAAGGAGGCTGGGTTCGACAACGGCGTCTTCATCGACGAGGATGGCTTCGTTGGTGAGAGCTCCAACATGAATGTCGCGTTCGTGACGCGTGATGGAGTGTTCCGGCATCCGAAGTTCGAGCGCGTGTTGCCCGGTTGCACGTCGCTGCGGCTGTTGGAGCTTGCGCGAGGACTCATCGGAACCGCGATCACCGGCGTGGAGGTGAGCGACGTCGCCGTCGCTGACGCGCGCGCAGCTCGCGAGATGCTCCTGCTTGGCAGCTCGGTGAAGGTCGCTCCGATTGTGCAGTGGGATCGCGAGCCGATCGCTGATGGAAAGCCAGGGCCGGTCGCCAGAGCGCTGCTCAACCTGCTCGAGGAAGATATGCGCGCGGGCGATCGGCTGATAGACGTGCCGTATTAAGAGCTACCGCCGGCCGTTGCCGCGTGAGTAGCGCACGTTGTTGCCGGCGTTGCCAGGCGAGACTTGCACGTTGCCCCGATACACAGGACCTCTGTTGTACGCCGCTCCGCCACGGTAGTACGGGGCGCCGCCGCGATAGTAATAGGGAGCCCCGCCACGGTAGTAGCCGGGACCGTAGTAGTAACGAGGGGCGTAGTACACGCGGCCGTATACCGGGTAGCCATAGTAGTACGGGCCTGGATACGGGTAGTAATAACCTGGCGGCGGCGGATAGGCCGGGTACGGATAGGCGTAGACCGGCGGGGCACCGATGACGACGCCGGCGGCCACGGGTGGCACTCCGACTCCGACATGCACGCTGACCTGCGCTGATGCCGGTGCGGCCAGGATAGCCGTCAGCAGCACTGCTCCAAGAATCCACACAAACGTGCGTTTCATCGTGACCTCCATCCGGTGTCTTAGCGCGATCCGGCGAACCAACTCAACTGATGCAGCGACTGTGCCACAAGAAATTGCCACTTTACCGGGTAATTCTCCAGATGAGCCATCCTCGAGCTGTTCACCGTAGGTGTCAGGCAGTGAATCGTGAAGGCAGCCTGAGTGACCATCGTTCACGATTCACTGCCTGACACCAGTCAATGTGCCACGTAGTGTTCCATCCGGTTGTTCTCGCAGATGAACTCTTGAACGTCGTCTCCTTCGGCGAGGCGAAGAAGACGCCGGATTTTCCATGGTCTGGTGTAGGCGCCGGGATCCTCGACCGTGATCTCGAGATCCATGTGACCCATGTCGACCCGGCGGTAGCGTTCGACTACGTGCAGCTTTTCAGTCTGCGGTCGGCCACCTTCGAGCCACCCTTTGTCGTTGAAGCCCCTCGAGTCGATGACGAGTGTGTCACCCTCCCACGATCCAACCGAATGACCGAGCCACGTGGGATCGAGGTTTTCGGGGTGCTTCCGGCCATCGAGGAAGATCTGTCGCGACCCCGGTATTCCGCCTTCCATCAACGCGACGAGCACCGTCGGTGTCTGAATGAACTTGACGAGATCGATCGTATGCATGCGGACGACGCCTGTGGGGAGGCACCGCGCTCGCGGGTCTTCGCCCGCGCGATTCGCTCGTTCTTTCGACAGCGCTGCCGCCCAGGGCTGGAACGGTGGCGGCTCGGGCTCGATATCGGCGCTGGGCAGCCACACGCCGCTGAGATCGGGTTTGCCTGCGCTCGTTCTCGGCGTCTTTCCGGTTGGTGGCGTTCGCTCGGCGGCGACGTATTGAAAGAACAGTTCCCCAGGCGTTAACGCGTTCTGGCTTTCTGAAATCAGCCCGTCGACTTTCACAACGGCCCCCGCCGCGACTTCCACCTGACGATGCGCGAATGTCGCATGGGCAGGAGCGGAGGCAAACACATCGTAGGTTCCCGGTGCGACGGCGACGGTGTATCGCCCGCCTTCCGTCGTCCGCACGACGACGACTTGTTGAGTCGCCGCATTCCTGATCCGCACTTCGATCCCCACGAGCGGTCCACGGGCATTCGCCATCGCGCCTTCTATCCGCCCCTGCTGCACCTGTGCCCAGGCAAGTGTGCTCAGGAGGATGAGGCCGACGGTCATACTAAGGAGTCGCATAGTCGTTTTCACGTGGGATCGAATCGCGGCTTGTTCTACTTGCAGGTTGAGGCGGCTTTCTGAACGAACTCGACGAGTAAAGTTGGGGCGCTGCCCGCGGTTTCGCCTGCCGACGGCGGTTTGACCTCACCCGAGATCTCGACCTTCATGTTCTCGAACGGCGAGAACTGACTGTCGATCCCCTCGAGTCGATACGAGCGGCTCGAGGTTTTGGCCGAGAGTTCCGAGCCGCCAGTCCCGGGCGGGAGTCGATCCACGCGCTGCGCGTCCGAGAGGACGAAGCGCGTGTTGCTCCGCGTGTTCGCGTCCGGAGTGTCGGTCCCGCGATTCGGCGCCGGCTGCAGACAGCCCGATATCGTGATGCGGTCGCTGAGGTTCGGCGGGTCGGGCTGCGCCGTACCCGGAGTCGGGTTCCCGCCGCTAATCGGCTTACCGCCAATCTGCGCGTGAGCGACACATGTGAAGGCAGCGAGAACGGCAATCAAGCCGCCCGTCCACAGGGCTCGACGCATCACGCGCCGCTACCCTGCACGGCGAAGCGACCGAGTTTGAGCACGTCCTTCGGGTCCACAGTGGAATCAATCAACACGCCAAAGAACGGCGCCATCATCTCTTCCCACGTCATGCGGCCCAAATACACCGTCCGTTCCGGATTGGGGTTGTTCCGGTTGGCCCTCGAGTTGTCGTAGTACGCGTCGACGTACATTCGCGTCCCCTTGGGAACTCGAATCGTCTTGGCCGGCTGATAGAGGAGCTGCCAGTTGAAGTCGTACTTCGGGACGTTCAGGACGATCTGATCGCGGCCGTCGGGATACACGAGGTGATACGTCATGCTCTTGCCGCGCACGTGCATGTGCGGCATGAATTCGACCAGCTCCACGTCCGCGGTGAACGTGAGATCGAACGCCGGGCTTTTGTAGTTCGCTTCGTTCGGGGGAATCGCGAAGTCGGGTCCGCCGCCGACGATGCCGTAGGACATCCATCGTTTGGCGGGAGGGGCATCGGCAACGGTGAAGCCGATGAGCGGACGATCGACGACCTCCTTGCCGATCGGTGTGTAGTGGACCTGGACCGACAGGTCGCTGCCGGCCGGAATCAGCTTGCCCGCGCCGAACGGACGATAGTCATCTGCCGCTCGACCCGGCACGTAGCAGTTGAACCCGCCGCCGACATCCGTGCCCGGCTGACCCCCACCGCCGCCACCACCGGTTCTCGGCCGATCGTTCGCAGGCGGATTGGTGCCCTTGATCGCCGCACCCTCATCGTCGCGTGGCGACTCGGACCAGTTCGGCACGTAATACTTCGCATCAGGCTTGTGCGCCTGGAACGTGAAGCAGATGTGATGCGTCACCGGGAGCACGCTCGGCTTGATCTCGAGCGATGTGATCCAGGTGTCCTTCGTGAAACCGCTGGGGATCAAATACGTGACCCACTCGACGACGTCATTGGGCGTGTGCGCCGGCACCCGGAACTCGGGACCGCGGACGATGATGTCCGGCTTGATCTGCCAGCCGTCGGCGGGCCATTCGACCGGTGGAGGCGCGTCTTTCAGATCACCTTCGAGTGCGCCGGTGTCCGCCCACTTCACGATCGTGTCGATGTCCTTCTGCGGCAGCGATCGATCGTTGGCGAATGGACCATGCGCCGGGTCGGCGAACCACGGTGGCATCTGGCGGCTCTCGACCTTCGCTTTCATCGATCGGGCCCATGGCCTCGCGTCACGGAAGGTGACAAGCGACATCGGCGCGATCTGACCAGGCCGATGACATGACTGACAGTTCTTCTGGAGGATCGGAAGAACGTGCTTGTTGAAGGTGACCGGTTCGTCGGCCGCGGACGTCCGCGTGTCACTCACGGCGATTGCGGCGAGGACCAGGAGACAAGCGGCAAAAGCGCAACGCGTCATGGCGGTTCTCCCTGGCAGATCGCGTACCTTAGCACGACCTTTGCCGCAGCGTCTTGCCTGCGACGCACCCGCCTTCTCCAAGGCTACGGCAGGGCCTGAGTATATGGGTCGCGGCCGGAATCGATCCCGCACCGCTGGCGAAACCTCGGGTTCACCTTCCGACGCATCTATGTGCGCAGCTCACGCGGCCCGCCATGGCAATAGGCGGTTTTCACTGTCGAAAAAGCTCGGTCGGCACTGCTACACGGCCTGCGCCTGCAACTCCGGCTGTTGAATCGCGAGAGGCAGTGCGGGATCCATGAGACCCATCCCGCCGTCCACGGCGATGAGCTGACCCGTAATCCACCCAGCCTCATTCGAGCAGAGCAGCGTGACCGCGTTGCCGATGTCCGCTGGCGTGCCCAGCCGACGCATGGGCGTCCATCCGTTTCTGTGGTGGTCGCGGATCATCTGCACGACCGGATCCGGCAGCGTGTTGAGCACGCTGTCTTCGATCCATCCGGGGCTGATGGTGTTGACGGTGATGCCGCGCGGTGCGAGCGCTACCGCGAAGTAGCGGCAGAGCGCCTCGAGCGCGGACTTCGCGGCCCCCATCCCGACCCACGCCTGCCAGCTTCCGTACCGGCCTCCGGGCGCATAGGTGATGGCGACGATGCGGCCGTTGTCGGGCATCAGCTTCTCCGCCTCGCGGGCGCCGATGAGGAACGCTGTGGCCTGCGAGCTCATCGCCGCGTCCCATTGGTCGAGGCCGATGGACGCCGGCGGCTGGTAGAACGCGCCCACCTCGGGACGGGCATTGGCCACAAAGATGTCGAGGCTCCCGAACTCACTCCGCGCGCGGTTGAACAGGCGCTCCATCTGCGCCGGTTGGCTGACGTCGGCCTGGACGATGAATCCGTCGGCGCCGCGCGATCTGACCTGTTCGAGCGTGGCCTTCGCGGAGGCCTCGTCTTTCAGGTAGTTGATCGCGACGTACACGCCGTGGTCCGCGAGCTTCAGCGTGATGCCGCGGCCAATGCCGCGTGAGCCGCCGGTCACCAGTGCGTGTCTGGCCGTAATGGTCATGGTTGTCTCCTATACAAGCTCTCAGTTGATTTCGAGCCGGCATTACAATCGCCACGTCCCAGCAGCATGTGGCCGGTAGGATGCGCTTCGGCGCAGGAGGAGTCTTCAAGACGGAATCAATACAGCCTCAATAAAGGCTCAACGCGGTGACGCCATTGACACAGAGGCCGTTCTACGAATTCGACGCGTTCCGGATCGACACCGCGCTCAGCCGGCTCGCGCGCGCGGGCGAGCCTGTTCCACTGCCCCCGAAGGCGTTCGACCTGCTGATCCTCCTCGCGCGCAATACGGATCGCGTGATGACCAAGGCGGAGCTGATGGAAGCGCTCTGGCCGGACACCTTCGTCGACGAAGCCAATCTCACGCAGCATGTCTACACGCTGCGCAAGGCGCTCGGCGACCAGCCGAACGGGCAGCCGTTCATCGAGACGGTGCCGCGCCGTGGCTATCGTCTTGCCACGGCCGTCCGGGAAGTCGTCGAGGCAGCGTCCACTAACGCTGCGGCCGGAGACGTTGTCCGCCCGCCGCGTGACCTGTCAGCGATCTCTCTCGCGACCCGCTCTATCGCGCCCGAAGGCGAGCGGAAGCGCGGCACCGTCCTCGATTGCCGGATCGCAAACGCCGCCGCGGTGGTAGAGCGGCTCGGACCCGTGGCGGCGCGGGATCTGACGCGCGACTTGCTGAACGTGGCGGCGGAGGAGCTTGGCCGGTATGGCGGCGTCATTACCGAACGGCGCGTCGACGGGTTCGTCGCGCTCTTCGGCGCGCCGGTCGTGCACGAGGACGATGGCCGTCGTGCGGTCCTCGCGGCGCTTGGCATCCAGCAGCGGTTTGGACGGCTTGCGGCGCTGGAGTCAAATCAAGACGAGCCGATCAATCTGCGAATCGGCCTCGGCACCGGTGTGTTGGTGGTGACACGCACGGCCAGCTACGCCGAAGTCGAGTATGCCGCTGTCGGTGAGCCGATCAGAGTCGCCGATCTCCTGCAACAGATCGCATCACCCGGCATGGTGCTGATCGGCGACACGACTCGCCGAGCGGTCGATGGCGACATCGACACCGTTCCGAGTGGGAGTCACGAAGCCGCGGGAGCCGTGTTCCGCGTCGTAGGTCTGCTTGGCAGACACGACGCGCGGTCGGCTCGATTTGCCCGAACGCTGGCACCCTTTGTCGGCAGGCATCACGAACTCGCGGTGCTCGGCGATCTCGCATCGAGCGTCCGCGCCGGCAAGGGTCAGGCTGTCAGCATCGTCGGCGATCCGGGAATCGGGAAATCGCGTCTGCTGCACGAATGCACGCAGCACGTGGCCGCGCCCGCGGGCATGGCAGTACTCGAAGGACGGTGCGTCTCGTACGGCAGCAACATCCCTTATCTTCCACTGGCGGATTTCATCCGGACGCACTGCGGCGTCCGTGAAAGCGATCCGCCAGAGCACATGCGCCTGGCAGTCGCGCGCACCACCCGCGATTACGAGTTGCCGCCCGAGTCCGGAACCTGGCTGCTCCGCGTGATAGGTGGGATCGATACGAGCAGCGCCACGGACGCTCTCAGCCCGGAAGCGGTCAAGGCGCGCACGTTCGACATACTACGCACGCTGTTCTTCAAAGCCGCCAAACGGACGCCGCTCCTCATCGCCCTCGAAGACGTCCATTGGATCGATCGGACGTCCGAAGAGTTTCTGGCGACGCTCGTCGAGCGGCTCGCCGGCGCGCCGATCATGGTCGTCACGACGTGTCGTCCCGGCTATCGCGTCCCATGGCTCGATCGCTCGTACCTCACGCACATTGCGCTCCGCCCGCTGACTGCCGCAGATAGCGCACAGCTCGTCGAGTCCGTCGCACGCGATCAGCCGTTGCCCGAAGCGGTGTCGGCGGCCCTTGTCGAGAAGGGCGACGGCAACCCGTTCTTCCTCGAGGAGCTCGCACGCACCGTGGTTGAGCGCGGAGCAGACTCGACGGCTATTCCGGATACCGTGCAGGGCGTGATCATGGCGCGTGTCGATCGCCTGTCAGACGTGGCGAAGCACGTCCTGCAAACCGCTTCCGTGATCGGTCGAGAAGTGCCGCTCCAGCTCCTGGGCCGGGTGTGGCGCGGCGGCGAGTATGAGGTGGACCTGGGGGAGCTGTGCCGGCTCGAGTTCCTGTACGAAAAACCTGGCGCGGACGAACCCGCAGTCATCTTCAAGCACGCGCTGACGCAGGACGTCACCTATGACAGCCTGCTGGCCCGCACGCGCCGCGAGCTGCACCTCCGCACGGCGGAAGCGCTCGCCGGGCTGTACAGCGATCGCGACGACGTAGCGGCCACGTTGGCCTATCACTATGCGCGCACCGATCTCGTGGACGAGGCGGTGCGGTGGCTGATCCGCGCCGCGGATCGGGCCGCGCAGTTGTACGCGAATGCGGAAGCGGTTCTGCACCTCGATCTTGCCGCACGCAGGCTGCAACGGCTTCCCGAGGGACCTGACCGCGATCGGCGGATGCTGGATGTGGCACTCAGGCACGCGCATTCGCTCTACTTCCTCGGACGGTTCAGGGAAAGCGTCGAGGTGCTGCTGCCGCACGAGGCTCCCCTCGCCCGTCTCAACGAGCCGGCATTGACAGCAACCTATTCGTTCTGGCTGGCGCACATGCACAGCCGACTGGGAGACCAGCGCCGCGCCTGCGACAATGCCTCCCGCGCGATCGTGGCCGCGACCCGGGCGGGTGACGAGGAGACGCTCGGCAAGGCGCACGGTCTGCTGGCGCTCGAGGGCCACTGGTCCGGCAACACTGCTGATGGCATCTCTCATGGGCGCACGTCCGTGGACCTCCTGCGCGCTCATCCACGACAGCGCTGGTGGCTGGGGATGACGCATTTCTACCTGGCGATGAATCATCTGGTTCAAGGAGCCTTCGAGGCCGCGCTTGCCCAAGCGCACAGAGCGGATGCCATCGGCAAAGAGATCGGCGATCCGCGCCTTCAGACCTACGCAGCCTTCACGGTCGGGTGGGTCGAGGCCACGCGCCGGAACGACGCGGCCGCCGTCGCCGCATGTCAACGCGGCCTCGAGCAGGCGCCCGATCGTGTCAGTCGCGCCTATGCATCAATGATCCTGGGGTTCGCGCTGATCGGTCAGGACGATCACAACCAGGCGCGAACAATTCTCGAACCGATCGTTGCGGAGCTGAAGGGATTTGCTCTTCCGCAGTGGCATGGCTTTGCTACCGCGCTGACAGCGGAGACATACCGTCTCGACGCACGACTCGATGTCGCCGGAACCCTCGTCGAGCGCGCGCTCGACCTCATGACCCGTGCGCAATACGGGTACGGTGTCGCCTTTGCTCAGCGCGTTGCCGCCCGTATCGCTCTCGATCGCGGCGCGTGGGACGAAGCCACCGCCACATTCGACGACGCCTCACGGACCTTCGAGCGGATTGGCGCGCGGTTCGAGGCGCGACGGACTCATGACGAGCGTAACCGGGTGAAGGCGCCATAAGGCCCGTCATCAGGACTCCTAACGCAGCGTCCCGAAGAATGCCCGGATGTCCTCGGCGAGTAGCGTCGGCTCTTCCATGGCCGCAAAGTGGCCTCCCCGCGGCATTTCCGTCCAGCGCGTCACGTTGTATTGCGCTTCCACCCAGCGGCGCGGCGCGATGCTGATCTCTTTCGGGAAGACGGCGCACGCCGTCGGCACCTGCACGCGCCCCTGCGGCGGCTTCGCGCGCTGGTTCTCGTAGTAGATCCGGGCGGAGGATGCTCCCGACTGCGTGACCCAGTAGAGCATGATGTTCGTGAGCAACTCGTCCTTTGTGAACTTCTGCTCCACGTTGCCGTTCACGTCCGACCACGACCGGAACTTCTCCACGATCCATGCCGCCAGTCCGGCCGGTGAGTCATCCAGCGCATAGCCGATCGTTTGAGGCTTCGTGCTCTGCTCGAGGAAGTAGCCGCGTTCGGTGTCGAAGAATGTCTGACGCGCGCGCGTCCGTTCCAGTTCCGCAGCTGTCACGCCTTCATTCGGATCCTTGGCGCCAGGTGGCGGACCAGCGAGACAGAAGTTGGTGTGAAGGCCCACGACATGGCTGGCATCGTTAATCGCAGCGAAGCGGCTGATCGAGCTGCCCCAGTCGCCCCCTTGCAGGCCGTAGCGCGTGTACCCGAGGCGCGCCATCAGCTTCGCAAGGATTCCGGCCATCCGCTCCGGACCGTACCCTCGCTCGACCGGCTTGCCGGAGAACCCGAATCCGGGGAGCGAGATCGCGACAACGTGAAACGCGTCGCTCGCATTGCCGCCATGTGCCGCGGGATCGGTGAGCAGCGGGATGATCTTCGTGAACTCGACGATCGATCCTGGCCAGCCGTGTGTGATCGCGATTGGCACCGCGTTGGGATTCTTCGATCGCTGATGGATGAAGTGAATATCGAGACCGTCGATCGTCGTCGTGAACTGGTCGAACTGATTGAGTCGCCGCTCGGCCGCGCGCCAGTCGAACTTCTGCTGCCAGTACGCGACGAGCTCTTTGAGGTACGCGAGGTTCGTTCCGTAATCCCAGTCTGAGCCGGTGATCTCCCCAGGGAGGCGCGTGCGCGCCAGCCGCTGCTTGAGATCCGCGAGTACGCTGTCAGCGACGTGGATCTTGAATGGGATGACTGCGTCCTGTCCCCGCGTCGACGCTGGACCTGATTGCGCCAAAGCACGCGCCGTGACCGCGCTCGAAATGAGCACGGTCACGAGCGCGATTTTCAAGATCTTCGTGACCTTCGTGATCTTCGTGCCTTCGTGCCTTACGGATTGGACGACGACGCCTTCGCCGCTTCGGCATCGCGCTTCCGTCCGAAGCTGAGGGCATTGGGCATGGCGTAGTTCCCCTCGTGGCAGGAGTACTCGAACATCTGGTACGTGTCGTCGCGATTGAGCGGCAGCTTCACCGTCCACGGTTGGGTATAGACCTTCGGGTCGGTGATCGTCACCGAGTACTCGATGGTGTTGGCGTCAGTGCGCGTAAAACGCTCCACGACAGTCATGTTGTCGGTCTGCGGGATGCCGCGAATGCGTCCGGTGGCAGCGCTCGTGGCGATCGATCCCTTGCTGTTGTAGTTGGTGCTTTCCACGACCAGCGTGTTGCCTTCCCACCTGCCGCGCGGCTCGCCGTTCCACTGCTTGATCGCGGCACCCAGCCGCGGACGTCCGTCAATCGGGATGATCCGCGTCTCATGGATCATCTCGAACACCATGACGACGTAACCGGGGATCTGGATGATTTCGTACGCGTTGTTGTAGCCGGCCGGAAACATCCCGGCGGGGTAGCCGCGCGTGATGCAGCGGACCCAGGGGGTCTCGTGTTCGGGGGCGTCGGGAATGTGCGCGATATCGTAGTCGCGCCTCTCTTCGGCCCACTTCATCACCGGCACGCGTCCGTCAGGAGGATCGACCACCATCGCGCGCCGTCTCTCGCTGATCTTGTGATTGTGGTCAGCGAACTCGGACGCCGGGCCGACGCCGCTCTCTGCCGTCGACCCTCTGGCGGCGTTCGCCACCTGCGGCGCGGGCGCCTCGAACGGCGTGCTGTCGAAGTTGATCCAGGTGCCCTGGATATCCGGCTGGCCGTCCGACGTTTTGCCGGGCGTCCACTTCTGTGCGTCAAGATTGGCCGTCGCGAACCATGCCAGGGCCACCAACGCCAACGCGACTTGTGATGAACGCCGCCACGCAGGTCTCATGTCCGGCCCTCCTGAGGCGCCATCTTACTGCTTTCCTCGAACAGGTAGTACACTTCCTCTTCTCTAGTCCGGCTAGCGCCGGACGCTGCGACACGACGAGAATCTGTGGCCGAACCCGGGGGAACGTCCAAAAAATTCGACCGATCCATTGTCGAGGGTCCGATCGGCCAGGCCGTCTGGAAGCTGGCGTGGCCGACGATGCTGCAGAACGTCATTGCGGGACTGCAGGGCATCATCGATCACGCGATGGTCGGCCATTTCGTCGGCTACACCGCCAATGCGGCCATCGGCGTCAGCTGGCAGATCATCCTCGTCGTCATCGTCTTCATCAGCTCGCTCTTCACCGGCATGGCCGTGCTGGTGGCGCGTTTTGCCGGCGCGAACGAGCCGGGCAAGGTCAACAAGGTTGTCTATCAGGCCTTTCTGACCGCGTTCGGCCTCTCGATCATTCTCGCCGCCGTCGGGTACTTCGCAGCGCCCTCGCTGCTCGTGCTCGTCAACGCGGAGCCAGCGGTCCAAAAGGAAGCGCTTCCGTTCCTGCGCGCGATGTTCATGGGCATCTTCGGCATGATGATGTTCTTCATGCTGAGCGGCGCGTTCCGCGCTGCCGGCGATCCGCGCACTCCGCTTCGTCTCGGCGTCACGATGACGGTGCTGACGATCGCCTTCAACGTGATCCTCATCCCGATGTTCGGCACGATCGGAGCGGCGCTCGGGACCATCGCCAGCAGCACCACGGTTGCTATCTACGGCCTGTGGAAGATCACGCGACCTGATGCCGTCATTCACTTCGAGCGTGGCATGGACAAGAAGCCGGACTTCACGATCATCCGATCGCTGTTCCGGTTTGGCCTGCCGACCGGTGTGCAGGGCATTGCGATGAACATCGGCGGCGTGCTGCTGCTCCGGTTCATCGGGTCGCTGCAGCACAGCGCCGCGGCGCAGGCCGCCTACGCGGTCGGCTACACCGAGCTGTTCTCGCTGATCACGTGGACGTCGGTCGGTCTGATGGGTGCGTCCGCGACCATCGCTGGGCAGAATCTTGGCGCGGGCAATCCCGAGCGCGCCGTGCAAGGAGTGCGCGTGGCGTCTCGCTATGGGCTCGGTGTCGCGGTCGTGATCGGGGCGATGTTTCTCGCCATTCCCGGCTATCTGCTCGCCGTGTTCGGCATGACCGATCCGCTGGTGCTCGACCTCGGCCGGCAGTTGCTCGCGTTCCTGAGCGTGTCCGGTCTCTTCATCACGGTGGCGCTGAGTTACACCGGGGGACTGCAGGGCACGGGCGACACACGCAGTCCACTCTACATCTCGATCATTTCGCAGGTCGTTATTCCTCTGGGTCTGTGCACTGTGTTCCAGGCGCTGTACGGACTGGACGCGTTCCACATCTGGACTGCGATCGTGATCGGCCATGCCACTCGAGCCACGCTCAGCGTGCTCCGCTTCCGTCAAGGAAAGTGGAGAGGCATCGCGGTGGACATCGAACCTGCCAGGCCGTAACTGAGCGCTATTTGCGTCCAGCCAACCAACGACCTGTAACGAGCAACAGAATCGTCGAAAGCGCCATGTCGCACGCGCTCGCCAGTGATCCGGCGCGCGCCCTCATGTCGTCGCTGACCATCCGCTGAATCGCGACCGCACGCAGTGGATGCGATAAGCCCGTCGCGAACGACAGCGCGATTGTCGCTGGAATGAGCGCGGCCGGCCACGTCAACGCGACGCACGCGACGACTGTGCCCGCTGCGGCCAGTGCGACCGGCACACGCGGACCGGTGGCGGCCAGACGCCCCGCGAGCGTCGAACCGGCTGCGTCCGCGAGCGTGATGACTGCCACGATGAGTGTCACCTCGCTGGCGCCGCTTCCGCCGCTTGTCTGCATGATGAACGAGCTCGCAGATGTAATGGCGTCGAGAAACGCGAGCGGGAGGATGACGATGGCCGCGGTCTTCCACGGAATCCTGACGCCTTGTGATGGCACGTCGTTCTCGTCAGCGTCCGCATATTCCGGCGGTTCGAGCATCGCATACGCGATCGCGCCGCCGATGGCACACAGCATCGTCTCCGCCGCCCAGCCGGCCGCGAAGCCCCACGTAGTGACGATTGCTCCACCGGCGACGATCAAGCCCGCAAGGGCGATGACGTGAACGGCGCGCGATCGCGCTTCGATTCGCTGGAAATCGCTTTCGCGATTCAACGCGACACACGTGCGATAGAGCAGTGCCTGATCCGCGCCCGACCGGAAAGCGTCGCCGACCGCGACCAGCAGGCAGGCGAGGACAAGACCAGTGATCCCTTCAGCGAGCCAGCAGCAGATCATGCCGGCAACCTGGACCAGCGAGCCGAGGATCAGGCTTCGACGATTTCCGAACTTGTCAGCAAACCAGCCGGTAGGAACCTCCAGAGCCATCAGGAGGAGATCGCCGGCAGCCATCGTGGCGGCAACCAGCGCAGGCGACATCTGTTTCTCCTGCACCCACCACAGGAGATAGAGGCCGTCCATGACGCCTTCGACGGTGGCGATTTGGTATGGAAGGTATAGTGCGAGGTTTCGACGGTAACCGCGGCATCAATTAGGAGGCATAGGCGTAGCGTATCAGAAGAATTCCTCCTCATCGCGATATTGAAAACCGAAACGGCGCGCAAAGCCGGGGTCCTGCGGACCGGCGCCGACGTAGATGCACTGGGACGGGTCGAGACGATGTCGCTGAATGAACACGACGCCGAGCCCGGGCAGCGGCTTCCTGCACCAGCAGATTGGTGGACCTGCAGGATGAGGACAGTAGAGAACCTCCATCGGAGCGCCCACGAGTTCCTGCATTCGCGCGAAACTGGCGTCCACTTGTGCGCCGGAGAGCGTCTGGTTCGCAATCTCGGGCCGCCACGATAGCCCCAGCAGGAGCCATCCTTCTTCGTGGTAGCGCCGGAGCACTGCTCCGCGTTCAGGGACCACATCGATGTCTTCAGGTGAAAGAGGAGAGTCGCCGCCAGAGCGTCGGTCGCCGCCGGACCGGCGACGGATGAGGACGTCGCACCAGACGAGCACGGCCTTGTTCGTCATCGACGTGTCGCGGGTGCGCTCGAAGGGGAGGGTCTCGATGTGTGAAAAGCCTTCAGCGAGATCGGGAGGCTCGAGCTCTCGCTGATGACGGAACTGGACGCCAGGGGCAAACGCGCTGATGTCGCGTTTGACAGCTTTGCGCATCTCTTCGGGCCCGAGCAGGCGGCCGTGCTTCGACACCATGCGCCAGGCAGCGTTCACTTGGGCGGCTTCAACGCTGGTGGAAAGCCAGACGCAGCGGATTGGCAACCCGAGACGGGTCGCCGCCTGGATGACCAACGCACGCGCTGCGCGAGAGCCGTAGGTGTTGTCGAGAACGATCCGTGTGGCGCCTTCCACCACGAGGCGTTCGAGGTGCGGTAGCAGTGCACGCAGCGATCCACCGGCATCGTCACGGTTCAATCGAGCGTATCCTCGCGCGACGAACTCGCGCGCGACGGTGCTCTTGCCTGCTCCAGGCAAACCCATGATCAGGACTATTTCGCCGTCGCTACTTGATCGAAAGCTTGCCGGCGGGTTTGAAGACCCGCCGCTACGAATCGCTTGGCCCGCTGGGAAATGCGAGTCGAGACGCGCACGGTCGTCGTCACTCAGCTGAATACGACGCGAACGAACGATCGACTGCACGGTCTCGAGGCGCGTCGGTCCCGGAACCGCCACGATCGCATCGGACAAATCCTCGATCCACGCCAGCGCGATCTCATGCGCGCTGGCTCCATGACGCTCTGCCACCTCTGCCAACACCGGGTCAGCAGTCACGCGGCGCGCATGCCTCGTTCCACCCAGCGGCCGGTACGCGATCAGCTGCAGTCCATTTGCGATGCAGTAATGGACCACTCCGTTCAAGACGTTCGTGTCCAGCCAGAGATTCAATTCCACCTGCACCGTGGCGATCTCCGTGATGCGCCGCGCTTCTTCAATCTGGCCGACGTTGACGTTGCACAGACCGATGCGCTCGACGAGTCCCTCATCCTTGAGTGCCGCAAGCGCGCGGACGCTTGTCGCAAGTGGGGTCCGCGGGTCGATTGCGTGAAGCTGATACAGCTGAATGCGCTCCCGCCCGAGCGCACGCAGGCTCGCCTCGCAGGCCGAGCGCAGGTGACGCGCTCTCCCGTCCGGCTGCCACTCGCCGCGCGGTCGAGTAAGGCCCCCTTTCGTGGCGACAACGATGCGAGAGCGATCGCCGGTCCAGCTGTCGCGCGCGCGCGCGATGAGTCTCTCGTTGTGCCCGACCTCGGAGTCGTCCAGGCAATACGCGTCAGCCGTGTCGAGGAACGTCACCCCGCCATCGAATGCGGCATGCAGGACAGTGAGGGCCCGCTCATCGTCGCGCTCGGGTTCGGTGGACAGTCGCATGCAGCCGAGGCCCATCGGGGCCAGGCCACGCGACTTCGCGGCGGATCGGGCGTATTCTGAATGAAACGACATGAGCAGAGTGCCACTTCCCGTCAACGATCAGAATAAGACGTACCTTCCGGGTTCTCCAGAACGCACGGAGCTCAAGGCGCGGCTCGCGCAGATGGCGGGCGAGCGCATCGACATCCCGCTCGTGATCGGCGGGTGCGACATCAGGACGAGTCAGACCGAGCAGGCGGTGATGCCGCACAACCATCGCCATGTGCTTGCCGATTGGCACGGCGCCGAGGCCGCGCACGTGCAGCAGGCGATCGAAGCGGGGCTGAGGGCGCGGCGCGAGTGGGCGAGCTGGCCGCTCGAGGATCGGGCATCGGTGTTTCTCAAGGCCGCCGAGCTGCTGACCACCACCTGGCGCTCGATTCTGAACGCGGCCACGATGCTTGGCCAGTCCAAGACCGCGATTCAGGCGGAGATCGATTCGGCGTCGGAACTGATCGACTTCTGGCGATTCAATCCGCACTACGCGCAGGAGCTGTACGAGGAGCAGCCGCTCAGCAGCAACGTCATGTGGAACCGCGTCGAGTTCCGGCCGCTCGAGGGGTTCATCTACGCGGTCACGCCGTTCAACTTCACCTCCATTGGCGGGAACCTTCCAACGGCCCCGGCGCTGATGGGAAACACCGTGATCTGGAAGCCAGCCTCGAGCGCGATGCTGAGCGCGCATTACATCCTCGAGCTGCTCGAGGCCGCCGGCCTGCCGCCCGGCGTGATCAATCTCGTTGCCGGCAACCCGGCTCGAATCTCTGAAATCGTGCTCGACTCGCCCGATCTGGCGGGGATTCATTTCACCGGAAGCACCGCCGTCTTCAACTCGATGTGGAATCGCGTCGGCGGCAACATCGGCCGATACCGCAGCTACCCGCGCCTTGTCGGCGAGACCGGGGGCAAGGACTTCATCATTGCGCACCCCTCGGCCGATGCGCAGGAACTCGCGGTCGCCATCGTGCGCGGAGGATTCGAGTATCAGGGACAGAAGTGTTCGGCCGCGAGCCGTGTCTATGTGCCGCAGTCGTTGTGGCCAGACGTGAAGGATCGCGCCGTCGCGATGATGCGCGAGGTCCTCCTGGGGGACGTTGCCGACTTCCGCACCTTCATGGGCGCGGTGATCGATCGTAAGTCGTATACGAAGATCAGCGGCTACCTCGCAGACGCCCGGGAGAATGCGACCGTCATTCAGGGCGGCGGCACGCGAGACGATGTCGGTTACTTCGTCGAACCGACGCTGATCGAAACCACCGACCCCGGTTATCGATTGATGTGCGAAGAGATTTTCGGTCCGGTCGTCACGGCGTACGCCTACCCCGACTCGAAGTGGAGTGAGACCCTGGACGTGGTCGATCGCACGTCGCCTTATGCGCTGACGGGTGCGATCTTCGCGCGCGATCGCGCGGCGGTCAGAGAAGCGTCGAACGCGCTTCGCAACGCGGCCGGCAACTTCTACATCAACGACAAGCCGACCGGGGCCGTCGTCGGTCAGCAGCCATTTGGCGGCGCCCGCGCCTCGGGCACCAACGACAAGGCGGGCTCGAAAATGAACCTCCTGCGCTGGGTGAGCGCGCGGGCGGTGAAAGAAACCTTCTCTCCTCCGCGTGTGCATACCTACCCGTACATGACCGAGGAATGAACCGCGTTAGAACGCGCCATCGGCCAGAACGGCAGCAACAGTTCTCCGGCCGATGTCAGCCATGAGCGGGTTGTCGAGCGAGTTCACTAGATACGCGACACCGAGAGAGACGGCCCACCCTCGCGCGCGTCGCCACAACCCATCGTCGGCCCACTGCATCGTGCGATCGATGGCGGCCCGGAACTGAGCGCGCACGCCTTCGGGCCACATCATCCACGCGACCGCCAGGTCGACCGCGGGATCGCCTGCCGTCAGATCGCCGAAATCGATCACGGCCGTGAGTTCTCCGGCATTGACCACCAGGTTGGCAGGGTGGATATCGCCATGAAGCCACACCGCAGGGCCTTGCCACGCTGGAGCAGCAAGCGCGCTACGCCAGACCTGCAACGCAGATTCCTGCTCGAGCCATTGACCGCAGTATTGCAGTCGTTCGATGAAGACGACCGAACGCGCCGACAACGACGTGCGAAATGGGTTCGATGGAGCATCCAGCGGCGCCGGCCGATGCAGTGCTGCGAGGAACGCTGCGAGGCGAACGGCCATCGCCTCGGTGTGGCCACTCGCCAGAGTTGCTGCCGTGTCGCCACCGAACCACGGCACCACCGACCATGACCAGGGAAACCCGCAACCTCGCCGTCCCACTCTCACCGGCGTTGGCACCGGCAGCGGAAGGTGTGGCGCGAGCGTTGGCAACCAACGTTGTTCGTGTTCCACCAGGGCTGCCGCCATCTGGCGTCGAGGCAGTCGTACGAGAAGTTCATCGCCGAGGCGGAACAGCTTGTTGTCCCATCCTTCGCCAGCTTCGACCAGCGGCAGCGACGACAGATCTTCGTGCTGCTCTTGCAGGAGCGCCCGCACGAGCGTCGCGTCGATCGGGACTTCCGCGGCGGGCATCCGTTGAAGCGTCATGAACCGGTGCGAACAGTATCGCTGCTCTGGTGGCCGACGGATCACCTGCCGTCGATAACCTACAATCTGGCTGTGGCCGTTCGAGCCGCCGCGGGCCGGCAGTGTGGTGAAGACTATGAAACGTGCGCTCCTTCTCGTGGTGCTGAGCCTGATTGCTGTGAGTTGTTCCACTGAAAGCAAGGAGACCGGTCTGAAGTACCCCGTTCCTCGCAAAGGCGATGTCGTCGACGACTACGGCGGTACGAAGATCACCGATCCGTATCGCTGGATGGAGGCGCTCGATTCGAAAGAGGTTGCGGATTGGGTCGCGGCGTCGAATGGCGTCACCGAGCCGTACCTCAAAAGTCTGCCGCTGCGGGAGCACTTCAACAAGCGGCTCACCGAGCTGTGGAACTATCCGCGGGTCGGGCTCCCGGTCGTCGAAGCGGGGAAGCTGTTCTACGCGCGCAACGCCGGGCTCCAGCGGCAGGCGCCGGTCTACATGCGCGCCTCTGTGTCAGCGGCGCCGACACTCGCAATCGATCCAAACGAAATCTCCCCCGATGGATCACTGTCGCTCGGACAGTGGATGCCTTCGCCGGATGCGAGGCTTCTCGCTTACGGCCTTGCAGAGGGGGGCGCGGACTGGCGCACGGTTCGCGTGCGGGATATCGCGTCGGGCAAGGACCTCGGAGACGACGTCAAGTGGATGCGGTTCTCGGATATTTCGTGGACGAAAGACAGCAAGGGCTTCTACTACTCGCGATATCCCGAGCCGCCGAAGAGTAAGGTGCTCGAAGCCGCCCTTTCGGGGCACGCCATCTACTATCACCGGGTCGGCACTCCGCAGTCGCAAGACCTCTTGATCTACGAGCGCAAGGATCTGCCTGCCTGGATCATAAACGGCGCAGTATCCGAGGACGGCCGATATCTCTTCGTGCAGATGTTCCAGGGCGCCGAGAATCGCAATCGGCTCTACATCGCCGACCTTGGTCGTGGTGACGCGCCGAAAGTCGATGCGCCTATTCGGCCGCTCGAAGAAAAGGACGACGCCGAGTATCTGCCGCTGGGCGTCGAAGGCTCGACGCTGTACGTGCGAACGGACAAGAACGCGCCGAACCGGATGATCGTTGCCACACCGCTGAGCGCCGCCGCGCCGGTCTGGACACCGGTTGTGCCCGAGCGCAAGGAAGCGATCGAGAGCGTCGGCATCATCGGCGGCCGCCTGGTCGCGCAATACCTCGTTGACGTGCAGAGCCGTTTGTCGATCTTCGGTCTCGACGGCAAGTCGCTCGGAGATATCGCGCTGCCCGGCACCGGAACCGTGGGCGCTTTGAGTGGGCGCGCGGATAGTCCTACCGTCTGGTACAACTTCACGTCGCCGCTCGCACCATCAACGGTTTACGCGTTCGATATGACGGCAGCGAAGAGCACGAGCTTCGAGGCCGCCATGCCCGCGTTCGATGCGAGCGGCTACGAGACGAAGGCGGCGTTTGCGACGTCGAAAGATGGCACTCGCGTCCCCCTCTTCGTCACCGCGAAGAAGGGATTGCCGCTCGATGGCAACAACCCGACGATGCTCTATGGGTATGGCGGGTTCTCGGTGAGCACGCTTCCGGCGTATCGGCAGGATGTTCCGGCGTGGCTCGAACGCGGCGGAGTCTGGGTCACCGTGAGCATGCGAGGCGGGGCGGAGTATGGCGAGGCATGGCACAAGGCCGGCATGCTCGACAAGAAGCAGA
>Ga0111538_10002624_pt1 | contig 25197 bp, 25 predicted proteins | sample SoiMethybrSBSTD1_FD_79669 | JGI IMG/M metagenome (GOLD analysis project Ga0111538, IMG submission 79669) | Bulk soil microbial communities from a Populus tree surrounding site in Tennessee, USA - Soil MetaG P. TD hybrid SBSTD1 (version 2)... | ecosystem: Environmental > Terrestrial > Soil >...
CGCGATCTCGGCGTTCGCGACGATCAACCGCACGTCGGATTTCGTCGCGTAGTAGCGAAGCGCGTTGCCGTCGTAGGCGTGCTTGACCTCGTAGCCGGCGTTCAACAGCACGCGACCGAAAACGTCACAGCGCACGCGATCGGGGTCCGCAACCACCGCGAGACCGCGATCGGGCGGGGGCGCCAGCGAGTCGGCGGCCGGCACCACGCGAAGCCGCGTCATCAGGGCGGCGCCGGACAGCGACGCGATCACGTCGTCGACGCCCATCGCGAACAATTTTGCAGCCAGAGCGTCGTTCAGCTCGGACGACAGACCGATGATCGGAACCCGCGCCAGCGTGCTCCGCGATCGAATGCGCTCGCAAAGCTTCTCCGACTTGGGAGTGCTCGTGTCGAACACCACGACGTGTGGGTCGTTGGCCTCGATCCACTGCATGGCGATCGCCAAGCTCGTGAAGCAGGTCAGCTCGAGATCGGCGGCGCCAGCCATGACGCCCAGGCTGCGCTTTCGCTCGGCGTCGAGCGCCGCGACCAAAAGCATCTGGCGCTTTCGAGCCATGGCGATCTCGAGATTATAGCGTGCCTGCCCGTCCCCCGGCGAAACGAGCGGCTTTCCCCATGCGTTGGGTCCGTCTACCTCCTCACTTGCTGTGAGGCGGCATCTTGGCTTCTTTGAAAACCACGTGCTTTCGCACGACCGGGTCGTACTTCTTCAGCTCGACCTTGGCGGTCTGCGCCCGCTTGTTCTTGGTCGTGTAGTACGTGTAGCCAGTGCCGGCAGAGGACACGAGACGGATATTGTCGCGCATGGCGGGGGGCTCGAATTATCACCGAGAGACCGTCCCAGCAACCCCGTGAATGTGCCCGTGCCCGATTCTGGAGCCCGTAGCGCCCGTCGGGAGGCCGGATTCCGCAAGGTGGCCTGATTTTCTGGTGAGCCCTTCGCGCCGAGGGGCGTCGGCGGGACGTCCCTGGGCGGCGGGTCGCGGGCTCGAGCTCCGTCCCGCCGACGGCTTTCGCCGAGGAGGGCTCACCCCCACAAAAACTGGGCGTTCGGGCTCGCGCTCGCGCTCGGGCTCGGGCTCGGGACTTGACGAAGCCGTCACTCCATGGCACTTCCCCGCCCCCTAATCGAGGCGACTGATGGCCAAGGGAAAACGCACCTTTCAGCCCCACAATACGAGCCGGCTCCGCACCCATGGCTTCCGCGCGCGGAACTCGAGCGCGGGCGGACGGAAGGTGCTGAAGAATCGACGCCGCAAGGGCCGCGCGCGGCTCGCGGTGTCGACCTACAAGAAGTAAGGGCTGCGGATTCCCCCCGCGGGTCGCTTCAGCGCGCGCCAGCGGATCCGCAAACGCGCGGAGTTTCAGCGGATCCAAGGCAGCGGCCGGCGTGTTTCGACGCGCAATTTCGTGCTGCTCCTGATGGCCCGCGAGCCGACGGCCGAGCTTCCCGAAGCTCGGATCGGCATCACCGTGAGCCGCCGGGTCGGCAACGCCGTCGCCCGCAACCGAGCCAAACGGCTGATCCGCGAGGCATTTCGCGCGACCCGCTCACTCTGGGCCAGAGACCTCGATCTGGTGGTGATCGCCCGCGGACCGCTCGGCCCGATCGGGCTCTCGGACGTGATAGCGGAGTGGGAGAAGGCCCAAAGGGCCCTGGACCGCCAGATCGAAGAAGCCCGCCGTGACCTTCTCGCCAGCAAGGATCGGCTGGCGGAAACCCGATAAACGACGCAAACTCGCCCGAGTCCAATGGTTAGACGCGCGCTGATCCTGCTGATCCGCGTGTACCAAGTTACGATTTCCCCGCTGCTCGGACCGGTTTGCCGGTTCGAACCCTCCTGTTCGCGGTATGCGGTCAGCTGTCTCGAGCTCCACGGTGCAATGCGTGGAAGCTGGCTCGCTCTGCGACGGTTGCTGCGTTGCCATCCCTTCAATCCGGGCGGCTACGATCCGCCCCCCCTGCCCCCTAGCTCGGCGCAGGTGTAGGGAGTCGGCGCGAACGGCAAGGAGGCCGGCTTCGGCCAGCGGAAACACGAAGGAACACGAATGGAACGCGGAAATCTCGCGCGCTGGCTGCTGATCGGGCTCGCGATTGCACTGGGAGTCACCTTCCTACCCAAGCTCTTGGGCCATGGGGATACGAAGCACCAGGCGCTCACGGAGGAGAGCACGAACCCGGGCAGAAACCTTCCGCCCGAGCCGCGCCCGCCCGAGCAGCTCTGCGATCTCTGGCAAGAGAAGTTCCACGCGCAGATTTCGACGCGAGGCGCCGGCGTCAAACACTTCCAGCTGCTCACGGCGAAGTATCGGCATCAGGGCCAACCGAGCGATCTCTCGACAACGCCCGATCACGAGGTGTGGCACCAGCTGCGCTTTCAGTGGAAGAACGACGCCACCGCGCCCGCCGCCGACCCGAGCTGGCAAGTCAAATACGACTCGCTCGACTATCGAATCGAAGCGGCCGACGGCAAATCTTGCACGCTCGTTTATCGCGACGCCAACGTCGAGCTGAAGCGCATCGTGCGCACCACGGGGCGGCCGTACGAGCTCGAAGCCGAAGCCACGATCACCAATCGCGCCGGCACCAAGCGCCGGCACGCGCTGAGCGTTCAGACCGTCGCCTGGCGCACGACCAAAGAGGTCGAGCCCGGAATGTTCCGGGTCAGCCCTTTCGTCACCCACGTCGAGTGCGTGGGCATGGACGCCAAGGCGCACCGGTTGCGCAACCAGGACTTCGAGCCCGACGACTTCGCCGAGCCGCCGTTCGCGCGCTCCCAGCTCAATCCCGGCGACTGGTACCAGAGCGCCGGAAAACCGGACTTCGGCGCCGTTTCCAACGCCTATTTCTCACACGCGGTGCTGCCGGTCACGGCGCCGGCCGATCCGGTGTGCCAGCTGCAGATTCAGGACCGCTTCGACCCGACCGCGGGCCGCCACGGTCCGGACGCCGGTGCCCTGTACCGCGCTCGGCTGGCTTATCCGCCGCGCGACCTCGCGCCGGGCGAATCCGCTCGCTACTCCGTTTTGACCTACGTCGGGCCCAAGGAGCGCGACGTGCTGGCGGCCGCCGCCGGCGGTGAGCGCCATCTCGGCGAGCTGATCGACCTCGGTTTCTTTTCGGCGATCGCCAAGATCCTGGTCGCGTTCTTGCTCAAGGTGCACAGCGTGATCCCGAACTGGGGCATCGCGATCATCGTGCTGACGATCACCGCGCGCCTGCTCTTGTTCCCGCTCGCGCTGCCCTCGATCAAGGGAATGATCAAGATGCGCGAGCTCAAGCCCGAGCTCGACGCACTCAACGAGAAGTTCAAGGACGACCCGCAGCAGAAGGGGCTCGCCCAGATGGAGCTCTGGCGCAAGCACAACGTGAACCCGCTCAAGGGGTGCTTGCCGCAGATGGCGTCGATGCCGGTGTGGTTCGCGCTCTACACGACGCTGCAGACCGCGGTCGAGCTCTACAACATTCCGTTCCTGTGGTTCCCCGACCTCTCGCAGCCGGACCACTTCTACATCCTGCCGTTCATCATCGGCGCCACCTCGTTCGTCCAGAACAGCCTGATGCCGATGCAGGGCGACCCGATGCAGCAGAAAATGCTGCGCTACTTCATGCCCCTGATGTTCACGGTGTTCATGCTCTTTCTTCCGGCCGGGCTCGGGGTGTACATGTTCACCAACGGTGTGCTCGGTATCCTCCAGCAACAGGGGGTCGAATGGCACGTGCGGCGCACGATGAAGGCCAAGGGCGCCCCCTCGGCTGCCGCCGACACCAAGGGCGGCGGGGACGACGGGGACGAACCGGACAAGCCGGGCAAGGGCAAGAAGGGGAAAGGCAAGGGCGCCGATGGCGCTGACGGGAAGGGTCCGGAGGGCCGCCCACTCCTCAGTAAGGGAAAGGCGTAAGCCATGAGTGACGACGTGAACGACGAAGGATTGGACGAACAGTGGGAAGACGGCGAGGACGATTTCGACGACGAGGACGACGAGGACTTGCCGGAATCCGATGCCGGTCCCCCGAACAACGGCAACGGGCACCAGGCGCGCAACGACGATGGGCAGGATCGGCCGTCGCGCTCGCGGCGTTCACGCGGCGGCGCGGACTCGGCGCCGTTCGAAGGCGACGAGCGTGCTCGTGAAGCGCTCGACTTCGTCTCCACCGTCGTGCGCGAGATGGAAATGGAATGCCGCGTGCGCCTGCGCCGCCCTCGCGACGGCGACGCCACGGACGAGATCAACATCGAGATCACCGGGCGTGACGCGGGGCGCATCATCGGAAAGAAAGGGCAAGTCCTGCAGGCCTTGCAGTTTCTGACCCACCGCGTGATCAACCGTCCCGGCCTGGATCGCCGCCACGTGCTGGTCGACGCCGAAGGCTACCGCAGCCGGCGCGACGACTCGCTGGCGAGCATGGCGCGCCGGCTCGGCAAGCAGGCGGTCGAGGAAGGCAAGATCATCACCTTCGAGCCGATGAACCCGCGCGACCGGCGCGTCGTGCACCTCGCGCTCGCCAAGTTCGAGGGCGTCATCACCAAGAGCGACGGCGAAGGCGACTCGCGCCGGGTCCAGATCATTCCGGTACGCCGGGGCGCTTAGCGGTTCCAGGGGGGGAGACTGGGCCGCGGGCCGGCGTATGACGCGAGCCGAACCTCGGGCGAGAAGTCGCGAGCAGTGTTCGCCAGGGCTTTACGAAGTGCTATGCGGCTTCCATAAGAACCCGAGGTGAGTGGATGGCACGCTTGAAACTTTCGATCGCGCTTTTGACGATTGCAGCCGGCCTAGCCGTCGCAGCTTGCGGCGGGCCGCGGCCGGTTCGCGGTGAAGACGTGCAGGGCCTCGACGACGAGGCGATGAGCACCGGCCTCGACCGGCGCGACCTGCAGAAACTGATGCACGAGAACATGAAGGCGCTCCAGGCGTCGGCGGTGATCCGGCGCTGGCAGTCGGAGAGCTCGCCCACGGTCGCGGTCATGCCGCTGCGCAACGAGACCACGGAGCACGTCGACAGCCAGCTCGACGCGCTGGTCAGCGACATCGAGTCGACTCTGGTCAACGCCGGGCACGTGCGGATCGTCAGCTTCGAGCGCCAGCCGCAGCTGATGGAGGAAGTGCGGCGTCAGTACTCGGACGGCTTCGACCGCAACCAGGTCGCGGGCTGGGGCAAGCAGATCGGCGCGAAGTACTTCGTGACCGGCAAGGTCTTCAGCGCGGACGAGCGCCACGAGGACGAGCGCCGCGTCCAGTACATCATGTTCATCCAGGTGCTCGACGCCGAAACCGGGGAAATCCTGTTTCAGAACAAGAGCTACGTGACCAAAGCTCTGGTCAGCTGAGCTCGAGAGCGCTCGCGTGACGCGATCGCTGATCACGATCATCGCAGTTTTGGCACTGGCACTGGCCGGGTGTGCCGGTCACGCCGAGCGTACGCGCGACATCCGCACCGCCCTCGACGTGGGCGATCCGCGGCGCGCGCTCGCGCTGATCAACGAGGAGCTCGAGGTCGACAGCGCGAAACAGCTGCCCGAGGACGTCGGCGGCGACAACACGCTGCTCCTGCTCGACCGCGCGATGGTGCTGCAGGAGCTCGGCAACTACCAGCTTTCGAGCCGCGATCTGGAGATCGCCGACAAGCAGATCGAGATGCTCGATCTGTCGCGCAACGCGGCCGACGATCTCGGTCGCTATCTGTTTTCGGACGACGTCGGGCGCTACAAAGCGCCGGCTTACGAGAAGCTTTTGATCAACACCATGAACATGGTGAACTACCTCGCGCGCTCCGATCTGAACGGCGCGCGGATCGAGGCGCGGCGGCTGGCCGTGATGCAGCAGTTCATCGGCTCGCACCAGGATCCCGCCGAGTCGCTGCTCGGGCCCGGCAGCTACCTCGCCGGCTTCACTTTCGAGAAGAGCGGACGGCCGCAGGAAGCGCTCCGCTACTACGACGAAGCGCTCAAATACGGGCACTATCCCTCGCTGGTCGCACCGGTGCAGCGGCTCGCCGCGCGCGCTTCTTACCGCTCGCCGCGACTCCGGCAGTTTCTCGAAAGCGCGCCCGCTGCGGCCGAGGCCCAAGCCCCTGCGCCCGATCCCGCCGAGTTGCTCGTGATCGTCAACTTCGGCCGCGTGCCGGCGAAATACAGCAAGCGTCTGCCAATCGGCCTTGCCCTCACCCTGGCGGCCGACGCGCTGAGCCCCGCCGACCGATCGCGCGCCGACGCGCTCGCGCTGCAGGGACTCGTGACCTGGGTCAACTTTCCCGAGCTCGGCAGGGCCCGCGGCCAGTACGAGCAGCCCGAGTTTGCCCTGAACGGTCAGTGGCAAAAGCTCGAAGGCGTGCTCGCCGTCGACCAGGAAACGCGGCGCGCCTGGGACAAAGCCAAGGGCGCAGTGGTCGCGGCCGCGATCACACGCATGATCGCGCGCGTCGTCGCCGGTGAAGCCGCGCGCCGCGCCAGTGGCGGCGGCTGGGCGGGGCTCCTGGTGAGCCTGGGGCTGCAGGCTGGGTTGACCGCCGCCGACACGCCGGACACGCGCAGCTGGGCGACCCTGCCCGCGCGGATCGCCTTCGGCCGCATACCGCTTGCGCCGGGCCGGTACACGGTAACGCTCGGCGCACGCGGCGTGCGGAAGAGTCAGAGCGTGGCTCTTTTGCCCGGCGGCTTCGCGGTCGTCGCGCTCACGGCGCTGCAGTGAGGTCGCGGTAGTAAAAGGTCGCGTCGCAAAGCCCGCCGGTCGGCCAGAGCGCGTAACCCGGGACGACGCCGAAGCGCACCCAACCGTGGCGCTCGTACAACCGTTCGGCGTCGGGGCTCGCAGTGTCGAGCACGAGCAACGTCCTTTTGCACTCGCGCGCCGTCGCTTCGGCCGCCCGGAGCAGCGCCGCGCCCACGCCTTTCCGCCGCGCGCGCCGATGCACGAGCATCTTGCTCAGATCCGCGCGATGCGGCTGGTTTTCGGGCTGGGCGAGCACGAGCTGCACGGTGCCGCACAAGCCGTGCGCATCGGCATGAACCAGCAGGGCGCGCTCGCCTGCCGTGACGGCTCGTGCCACGCCGCGCCAGAACGAAAGCGCGCGCTCGCGTGTCAGCGGGTGCATGAAGTTGACGGACGCGCCGCCTTCGACGCAATCGATCACGACCTCCGCGAGCTCGTCGATCTGAGCGTCGTCGAGCGTGTACAGGCGCTGTATCATCGTCTCGCCCTCGGCTCGGACGCGGTCACCACCGCGTAGCGCGTGGTTTTCCGCGTCGGATTGTGGAACATCGTCGGCAGATCGAGCTCCATCGCGAAGCAGTCGCCTTCGTGCAAACGATGCCGCTCCTTGCCGAGGGTGACGTCGATGGTGCCCTTCAACACCCACACCTGCTGATACACGCACAGATCGCGGCCGGCGTTGTCGAAGGCGACGCGCGCGCCGGGCGGAAACTCCACCTCGACGATCTGCATCGGCTGGGGAACGCCGGGCGGGGACACGTTGCGCCGGAGGTAGCCGGACCCGGGATCCCGCCACTCGGGCTGATCGGTGCGCCGCGCGACGGGAGCGCTCGGCGGCTCGGCCCCGGCGGGCGCGTCGAACAGCGCCGGCAGCGTGACGCCCAGACCTCCCGCGAGCTTCTCGAGCACCACCGCGGTCGGGCTGCTCTCCGCCCGCTCGATCAGCGAGATCATCGAGCGGCTGACGCCGCTTTTGGCGGCGAGCGCATCGAGCGAGAGGCCGCGGGAAGCGCGCAGCTCGCGCACGCGCTCGGCGATGCGCTGATCGAGGTCGGAAGCGTCTTCTCCCATGGTGGACACAAGCGTCCACCATAATGGATCAATCCGCCACGTACGTCGAGCCGTCGAAGCGGTAGCGCTTCTTCTTCGTGTCCCCCCAGGGCAAAAGCAGCGGCTCGAGGCCGCCTGCCGCGGTCGTGTCTTGCGGGAAGGGGTAGGTCTTCTCGGTCCAGCCCACCGCGCGCCCGGCGCGGAGCTCGATGCTCACGCCCTTGCTCTCGGGCTCCATCGCCACCGCGCCGATGATGCTGTTTTCGCCGAGCGCGCGGCCGGTCTCCGCCGCGAAGATGCGCGTGATCGCGGCATCACCCACGCGATAGACGAGGAGCGCCTGGCGATCCACGACGTCGCCGCCGAGCGCTTTGCTGGCCTTGGCGTGGAGCACGCCGCGCACGATGATCTCGGCCTTGCCATCGCCGGTGAGGTCCCGCGCGCTGACGTCGAGCACGTCTTTCGGATCGGCGACGCCGATGGTGATGAAGGCGAAGCTCGTGCCGCCGCGGTAAGCCTTGCCGAACACGACCAGGTCCTTGCCGTGCACCAGGACCCGCTCGGGCGTGCGGTCCCCGTGCACGTCCGTCACGAAGTCGAAGCGCGGCTTGCCGCCGCCCGCGCCGCGCTCCTTCTTGTAGAGGGCGTACACGCGATCGAGCAGCTCGTCGGCGCTGGGCGGCCGCGGCTTGGGCGGCGCCGCAGGCTCGCTCCCACCCGGAGCCGATGCCGTCTTTTTCGCGGGCGCGGGGCCGGCGCCGGGGCCGCCGGTCATCTTGGGTTTCCAGGCGTCTTCGTCGCTCTTGGTGATGGCCTTGCCGTCCCACTTGAACACGCGCTTGCCCACGGTCTGCCACGGCAAGAGCGTGCTCGGCATGTCGCTCGGCATCACCTCTTTGTACTCGGCGGGGTCGACGCCCTCGACTTCACCCTGCTCGATCGTGATCTCCGATTTTGCCTTCTTGGAGAGCGTCACCTTGTTCAGGATCTCGAGATCCGGCGTTTTGATGCCGACTTCGTGCACGAAGGCGAGCCACGGCGCGCCGTCGGCGCCGAGCTTGAGCACGGTCACGATCTCGCGGAAGCGATCGCTGCCGCCGAGGCGCTTTTGCACGAAAATCTCGTCCTTGCCGTCGCCGTCGAAGTCGGCGAGATCGAGCCGGGTCACCATCTTGGCGCCGGAAATCCCGAGCTCGCCGAAGTAGAACTCCTTGCCGCCGCGATAGCGCGGGCCGACGACGGTGAGAAAGTTGTCGTAGACCGCGACGCGCTCGTACATCGCGTCCTCGGCGACGTTGCCGTACGCGACCTTCGCGGCGCGTCCGCTCAGGCCCTTGCCGCGGATCAACGCCGCGTCGAGCGCCTGCTCAGCCTCGAGCCGCAGCGGGGGCATGGCGCTGCCGCGGCCGGAGCCCGTGGCCACGACGGTCCTGATCGACCCCGGGGAGTCCGCGTCGGAGTAGCTGACCACGCCGCGCAGGCCGACGCGCATCCGCGCCGCCTGAGAAAACGTCGACCACGGGATCTGGGCCTCGACCTCGAGCCCACCCTTGACCGGCGCCTCGACGATCTTCGCTCCGGCGACGTTGTTGCCGGCGAGCTTGACCGCGCCCGCGACCTTGCCGGGCTGGCCAGGAAACAGTTGCAAATCGTGGGTGGTGAACCCGCCCTTCGGCGAGGGGAACGCAATCGACAGGGTCCCGTGGTCCTCGCCGTCGTCGGCGGCTTTGGTGCGCACGATCTTGTCGTCGAAGATCTTGAGCACGACGTACAGATTGTTGTCGTCGTAGCCGATTTTGGTCGAAGCGCGGGTGCCTTTGCCGCTGCCTTTGACGGTGTCGCCGAGCTCGAGCAAGCGGCCCGGCCACTCTCGCAGCTGCCCGTCGATGCGGATCTTCACGCCCTGCATCGGCTCGGCGTCGATCGCTCGACCGGCAGCGGCGAGCCCGGTCACCAGGGTCAGGGCCAGCGTGAGCAGCGCAGCCACGGCGCCGCGAGGAAAACGCGCGATCATGGAAGGGGGCGTAGTTTGCCGCGGGACGGCGAAGCGATCCACCGCTACCACGAGCGCGTAACTTTGCATCGAAATCACAGGCTCTTCTAGACCCCGGAGGGGGCAGGAAAGTTCCTGAGCTAGCGCGTGGCCTGGCCGTTCCGCGCGAAGTCTTCGACCGCCTGCCAGACCCGGAGCACGTTGCCCGAGCAGATCTTCTCGATCATGGCTTCTGTGTAGCCGCGGTCGAGCAGGACGCGGATCAGGTTCGGATACCCCGACACGTCCTTCAAACCGGCGGGCAGCGTATCGCCGACCCCGTCGAAGTCGGATCCCAGCCCGACGTGGTCGATGCCCGTAAGCTTCACCACGTGGTCGATGTGCTCGAAAACCTGCTCCAGCGTCGCGTAGCGCTTGGGACCGAAGCGCTGCTTCTGGATCGATCCGTCGAGAAATTGGGAACCGAAGTTGATCTGGATCACGCCGCCGTTTTTGGCGAGCGCCACGATCATCTCGTCGCTCATGTTGCGCTGCCAGCCCGGCGTGAAATGCCGGCACGACGAATGCGACGCGATCACGGGAGCCTTGCTGATCTCGATCACTTGCCAGAACGCGGCGTCGGAGATGTGCGAAACGTCGACCATGATCCCGACGCGATTCATCTCCCGCACCACGTCCTTGCCGAAGGCGCTCAGGCCGTGATTTGTGTTCTTGCCCTCGTACGAGGAGTCGGCGACGTGGTTGTCCTTCGAGTGCGCGAGCGTGATGTAGCGCACCCCGCGCTGCTGGAAGTGGGCGACGTTCTCGAGCCGGTGCTCGAGCGGCGACCCGTTCTCCATGCCCATCGCGAGGCTGATCGAGCCGCGCGTGGCGTTGGCACGCGCCTCCGCGGGCGAACGCGCGAGCGCGAACTTGCTCGGCCACTTGGTGACGAAGCTTTCGACCAGGTCGATCAGGCCGTCGGCATACTTGCGTGCGCCGCCCGCCTCGTATTTGGGCGGCACGTAGATCGACATGAATGCCACATCGAGACCGCCGGCCTTGGCGCGCGGGTAGTCGAAGTCGCCGCTCTGCGTGCGCTCCGAGATGTCCTCGCTGAGCGCGCCCCGCGCGTCCTTGCCCTTCTCGAGCCGGTACGGCACGTCGATGTGGCCGTCGAGAATGATCAAGCGCCGACTGAGCTCGCGGGCGCGGACGTCGAGATCGAGCGGTTTCATCGGGGGAAGGGGTGAGCTCGTGATCGCGGGCGGCGCGCTGCGGATCGCGGTGGCGGCCGCTTCCCCGTTGCCGGCGATGGGCGCGGCGTCCCGGCCGGCTCCGCGGCAAGCCGCGAGGCTGATCGAGAATGCCACGACGGGTCCACGGCGCATGCCGCTCACTAGTCAGGCTTGCACACAAATCGACCGCATGCACTCTCGGGACGCGCTAAGCTGCCCGCCCGATGGCGAGGACGACCGAGGAGCTGGAAGCATACTTGCAGAAACTCGAGCGCCGCTTCGAGCGCCTGGACGAAGGCACGTACCTGATCGCCGGCGCCCCCAATCAGCCCCCGATCGCGCTCCGCGTGGCGCCCCCGGTGATCGTGCTCCAGGTGCCGATCGGCCCGGCCCCCGAAGGCGAATCGCCGCCCGTGGCCCGGCTTTTTCGGCGCTTGCTCGAGCTCAACGGCAACGACCTGCTCCACGCCTCCTATTCCCTGGAAGGCAAGCAAATCGTCTTGGGCGCGGCGCTCGAGCTCGACAACCTGGACCTGAACGAAATCGAGGCCGTGCTCGCCGACGTCGACATCGCGCTCGCGGAACACGTGCCCGCGCTCCGCGAGATGGTTCAAGATAAGGGCTAGGTACCGTAATGGGGATCTTCGCGCGCCTCGCCAGACTCATCAAATCGAACATCAACGATCTCATCAGCCGCTCCGAGGATCCGGAGAAGATGCTGAATCAGATCGTGATCGACATGAACACGCAGCTGATCGAGGCGAAGAAGCAGGTCGCCGCGTCGATCGCCGACGAGAAGCGCCTGGCCAAACAGGCCGAGCAAGAGGCAGCCAACGCCGCGGAGTGGGAGCGGCGCGCGATGATGGCGGTGCGCGCCGGCGACGACAACCTGGCCAAGGAGGCGCTGACGCGCGTCAAGGAGCACCAGACGCTGGCCGAGCAGTTTCGCGCCCAGTGGCAAAAGCAGAAAGGCGCCGTCGATCAATTGAAGCTCGCGCTTCGCGCGCTCAACGGCAAGATCGAGGAAGCCAAACGCAAGAAGAACCTTTTGATCGCGCGCAAGAAGCGCGCGGAAGCGCAGAAGGTGATCCAGGAGACGATGAGCGGCCTGCGCAACGCGAGCGCCTTCGAGGCGTTCGATCGCATGTCGAACAAGATCGAGCAGATGGAGGCGGAGGCGGAAGCGGGTGCGGAGCTCGCCGAGGAAGCCACGGGCGACGTCCTGGCCCACAAGTTCCAGGAGCTCGAAACCACCAGCGGCGCGGAAGAGGATCTGGTCGCGCTCAAGCGCAAGATGGGCATGCTGCCGGCGGAACCCGCGCCCGCACAGCAGCCGGTGCGCGTGGTTGAAGCCGCGCAGGCCGGGGAAGCCGAGCAGGCGGAACAAGAGGAGCTCGCGCGAGCGCTCGCGGAGCTCGAAGCGCAAGAACAGCAGGATTTGCGTGCGAAGCGCTAGATCCGCGCGGCACTAGCTCACACGGCGGATCGGGGCGCCGTCGCGGCTGGCGCGCACGTTCACGAGCTCGTCCGGCAGGGGTGCCTCGGGTTGCACCGTGACGTGGTCGAGCCCGAACTCGTCGTGCAAACGCTGGCACACGCTCTTGCACACGTCGGTGCCGTGCGCCCCGCGCGCCAGCGTCACGTGCACGGTGAGCGCGTCGAAGCGATCCGAGATCCGCCACACGTGCAGGTCGTGGAGCCCTGCGACGCCCGGACAGGCGCGGATCGAGCGCTCGATCGCCGCGACGTCCAGGTTCGGCGGCGCTGCTTCGAGCAGGATCGCCGTGGTCTCCTTGAGCAGGCGCCACCCGCTGTACGCGACCAGCACCGCGATCAGCACGCTGAGCACGGGATCAGCGCGCTGGATCCCGAACAAAACCACGAATAGACCCGCCAGGATCGCCGCCACCGATCCCAGCGCGTCCATCACGACGTGGGCGAACGCCGCCCGCACGTTGATGCTCTCGCGCTGCGCGCGCATCAAGAGCCCCGCGACCAGCGCGTTGACCAGAAGACCGCTGCACGCCGTGACCAGGAGGCCGGTGCCGTGGATCACCACCGGAGTCATCCAGCGAGCGACCGCTTCCTCGACGATCCAGAGCGCGGCCACCGTGATCGCGATGCCGTTGACGAACGCCGCCAGCACTTCCGCCCGCTGGAAACCGAAAGTGCTGCGCTCGGTGCGCGAGCGGCTCGCGAACTGCTGTGCGACCAGCGCGAGCGCGAGCGCGCCGGCGTCGGCGAGCATGTGGCCGGCGTCCGCGAGCAGCGCCAGGCTGCGGCTCCATACGCCCACTGCCGCCTCGACCAGCATGAAAGACGCCGTCAGCGCGAGCGCGATCGCGAGCACGCGCTTCGGCGCCGAGCTGTGGGCGTGGGCGTGGGCGTGATCGTGGGCGTGATCGTGGGCAGCTGCGCCTGGTTCCCCATGGTGATGGGCATGACCGGCGTGGCTCCCGTGCTTCACGCCCCTTCACATACGAAGCTCCGGAACCCGGCGCAACCGTCCCTAACACCTGGGCGAGGCCTTGCCCCTCGACCCTCCGCGAGACCCGGTGTAACCTTGGACATGTTCGACCGCAATCTGCGCGAATGCCTGACGTACGACGACGTCATGCTCGTGCCGGCGTATAGCGACGTCGTCCCCGCCGACGTCGACGTCAAGTCGCGACTGACGCGTGGCATCGAGCTCAACATCCCCATCGTCAGCGCGGCGATGGACTCGGTCACCGAGGCCCGCGCCGCGATCGCGATGGCCCGCCAGGGGGGAATCGGCATCATCCACAAGAACCTGACGCCGCCGGCCCAGGCTCACGAGGTCGATCGAGTGAAGCGCGCGGAGAGCGGCATCATCACCGATCCGGTCACGGTGCGCCCATCGCAGTCGCTGCGCGAGGCGCTCGGGGTGATGCGCGAGCACGACGTCTCGGGCGTGCCGGTCGTCGAGGGTGAAAGCCCGGTCGGGATCTTGACCGCGCGCGACATCCGCTTCGAGAAGAACCTCGACCAGCCGGTCAGCGCGCTGATGACGACGAAGCTCGTGACCGTGACGCCCGGTGTCAAGCCGGACGAAGCGCGCGAGCTGCTCCACAAGCACCGGATCGAAAAGCTTCTGGTGGTCGAGAACACCCGTCTCGTGGGGCTCATCACGATCAAGGACCTTTTGCAAGCCGAGCGAAATCCGCTGGCGATCAAGGACGAGCGCGGGCGCCTCCGCGTCGGCGCAGCGATCGGGCCGGGCGCGGATCGGCTCGCGCGATCGGACGAGCTCGTGGAAGCGGGCGTCGACGTGCTGGTGATCGACACGGCGCACGGCCACTCGCGCGGCGTGATCGAAGCAGTAGCGGAAACCAAGAAGCGCCACCCGAGCGTGCAGGTCGTCGCGGGCAACATCGCCACCGCGCAAGCCGCCCAGGCGCTGATCGAAGTGGGAGCGGACGCGATCAAGGTCGGGATCGGGCCGGGCAGCATTTGCACGACGCGGATCGTCGCGGGCATCGGCGTGCCGCAGATCACCGCGATCGCCGACTGCGTCGAGGTCGCCGATCGCTACGACATTCCGGTGATCGCCGACGGCGGCGTCAAGTACTCGGGCGAGGTGACCAAGGCACTGGCCGCGGGCGCGTCGAGCGTGATGATCGGCTCGCTGTTCGCCGGCACCGACGAGGCGCCGGGAGAGCTAGTGCTCTACCAGGGCCGGAGTTACAAGGTGTACCGCGGCATGGGATCGCTCGGCGCGATGAAGCGCGGCAGCCGCGATCGCTACGCCCAGGCCGGCACCACCGACGAAAAGCTGGTTCCAGAAGGCATCGAGGGGCGCGTGCCGCATCGCGGTTCGCTGGGCTCGATCCTGGAGCAGTTGACGGGCGGGCTGCGCGCCGGCATGGGCTACACCGGCAGCCGCAACATCGCCGAGCTCCGCAAGAACGCGCGTTTCATCCGCATCACCAGCTCGGGGCTGCGCGAGAGCCACGTCCACGACGTGATCATCACGGAAGAAGCGCCGAACTACCGGATCTGAGCGTCGTCATTCGGGCAGGATCGCACGCCGGATCGTGAGCCCGATGACCACGCTCGGCTCGACGCCGCCCTGCTTGAGACCGATCGGCAAACGCCGGTCGGCGACCTCGCAAGGGCGCTGAGAACCACCGCGCAGCAGCAACACGTTGCGCCCGCGCCGAAGCACGCGCAGCTGCTCGGGCGCCGCCCCCGGCTCGGGCCACGCGCAGCCGGGACCGCCGAGCTCGGCGTCGCCGACGAGCACGAGCGGCGGCGGGCCGGCCTCGACGTCGACGGTCAGATCGAAGTCGGCATAGAGCGCGTCCGTGACGAACACGCTCGCAAGGCGCTGGGTCGGCGCGGAACCGTCGCCGCCGAGCCGGAGCTTGCCGTCGTAAGCGAGGGTATCGGGACCGAGCCGCCAGTCGGGCGCGAGGTGGAGCGGCCGCAGCGGATCTTCCGGATCCGGAGTGAGTAGCGCGACGTCGCGCGCGTACGCGCCACGCACGCCGTGACGCAGCCCGAACAGATTTATCTGGTCGTCGGCTTTTGCCAACCACGCGAAAGCTCCGGCGTCGAGAGCGATTGGGCCGGGCGAGGTCGCGTCCGGCAGCGGCACCGTGGGGTCGAGCGATGACGGTTGAAACGGCTGACTCGAGCGCTCCCAGGGATTGAAGCGCAGCACGCGCTGGGCCCCTGGCGGGCCCGTCACGAGAAACGGAGAAGCATCGGTTCCCGGAATCAGCAGCGGATCCCATTCGGAATCACGCGCCGGTCCGGACACGTTGAACGGCTCCACGAGCCCTTCCGGCGAGATCCAGAAGGCGACGGCTTCGACGTTGCTGGGAGCCGTGCTCGACGCATGCGCTGCGGCGAGCGCGCCGCCACCGGGCAGCGCCGTGAGCGCGAGCCGCCCGCCCACGGCACCGAAAGCGGCGAGATCTACCGGAGGACGCGCCGCGCGCGAGGCGTCGGGCGTCAGCCACTCGACGCTGCTGATCGTGCCCAAGGCGTCTTCGCCTCCGCCCACGAGGACGCGACCGTTGGTGAGCCGGATCGCGACCGGATTGATGCGGCCAACGGCGAGCACGGCGAGACCCGCCAGCCGGTGATCATAAGGAGGAACCGGCGAAATGACTTCGAGCGTGTTGAGCGGCGTCCCGCTGCCCCCGTCGCCGGCGACGAGCAACGTTTCACCCGTGGACAGCACCACGCCAGCGTGCCGGGCGCGCTCCTGGAAAAGCCCGATCGTTTGCGGCGGACGCGCGCTGATCGTCGCCCCGACGATGTCTGCGTCTCCGAGAACCTCGCTGGCGGACTCGCCGCCCGCGACCAGAAACCCAGCGCCCACGGGCGTGACGCTCGCCCAGGAGCGAAAGTCGCTCAGGCTGCTCGCCGCTCGCCCGCTGGCCAGCGTTCCGAGATCGAAGAGCAACGTGTCGGCTGCGTCGCTGTCCTTACCACCCGCGACCAGCAGTACCCGCCCATCCGACGACAGCCCCGCGGACTGCCCCGCCAGGTTCGCCGGATAAGCGCCGGGCTCGGCCGCGAACAACGAGCAGCCGCGGTCCTCCGGCAACAACGCGAGCTGTGCGGCGTCCCCGAACACCTGGGCCACACCGAGCCAGCGCTCGCTGCCGTCGCGCGCTACGGCGCTGACGGCGCGCGTCGTGAGCGGAAAAGTGAGCTCGCGATTGCTGGCCGCGGCGGACACGAGCTCGGCGGTGCGGTTCGAGGCCTCGAAGTCCCCCAGCGCCTCGAGCTCGAGCGTCGCGCTCGCGGCGACCGGGCACGCGGCCGGGGATCGCGCGTCGATCGAGAGCGTGCGTCCGACGGCTGGATCGGGCTCGCAACCCGCGAAAGCGGTGACGAGCACAAGCAGCAACGCCGGCGTCGCGCGCTTCACCGAAGCTGCGCCGAAGCGCTCGATCGCGGGGCCGCCGGATCGAGATCGAACCGGTACAAGAACCCGATGCGCGCGCCCAGGTTGGTTGCGGCACCCGCGCCGGGCGCGCAATCGTCGATCGGATCGCTCGACAAGCGGTGTCCGCTGATGTCGGCCTCGACGATGAACGCGAGCTGCCGCTCGATGTCCACGTCGAGCCCCGCGCCACCGCCGAGCGCGAACCCCGGCCGGTCCGTCGCGGAACAGGCAAAGCCTTCGGCCGGCACGGTGAACGACGCGCTGGGACGGGTTCCGCTCGCGCTCACGTTCTGCCACGAGGCACCTAGCTCGAGCAGGATGAAGAAACCGAGCTGATCGTTGCGCCAGGGAAACGCGCGGCCGCCGAACCACACCGTATTGAGGTCGTAGCGCGCCGACAGACTGCGCTCGCCCGGCGCGGTCATCGCGGTGCCGAGCGACGTGCGTCGATAAGAAAGCCCGAGCGAGTAGCTGCGATTCGGCGCGAACCAGCCGCCGAGCCCGAACGCCAGCGCGGCGCTTTCCGCGTCGCGATAGCCCTCGATGTCGTTGAGCCGCACGTTCGTCCCCGCGAACACCTCCGGCCCGATGCTGCTCTCCGGCGGCGGGAGCGGCGGCCCCTCCGACCCAGGTCCGACGTCGACCGTCGCCGGCGCCGAGGTCGCGGGAGTGGCCAGCGGTGGAACTTGCGGCATCGGCTGCACGGGCGGCGGCGCGGTCGAGGGCGGCTCCGGAGGCAAGGGCGACGGTTCCTGGGGACGCGTCGGCGGCTGCTCCTGGCTCGGCTGCGCCGCCGGCGGCGATGCACCGGCGCCCGGCGGGGCCGCGGCAGGCGGCGCGATCTTGCCCGGCTCCTCGGACTTCGACGCTCCACGTTGGTCCGGTTGCGGCGGTTCCGCAGGCTGAGCCGGTGCCACGGGTTGCGCGGGTTCCGCTGGCTTCGGCGGCGGCGCGGGCTGCGCTGCGGCGTCACGAGCCGCGCTCCAAAGCGAGCTCGCTACCAGGGCCCCGAGCAGCGCGAAGCGTCGCATGGCCGCACTATCCCGCGCTCCCGGCGCGAGGGCAAGCGCGGCGCGGTCAGCGCTGGAACAGCGAGAGCACGATCGCCTCGAGCACGCGCTCGGCCTCGTCGTCTTCCGCCTCGGTCGGCGGATCGAACAGAGCATGCAGCGCGAGCCCGTCGAGCGTGCCGAGCAGCAACCGCGCCATCGCTTGCGCCGGGACCTTCGGCTCGAGCCCGAGCTCCTTCAAGCTCACGATCAAGTGGTCGACGACCTGACGGCGGCTCGATTCGAGCATCGCGGCGATCGGCGCGCGCAGGCGAGGATCGTGGATTCCTTGCGCCATCAGGTCCGCCAGCACCCGGAGCTCTTCTCCTCCGCCGCGGCGCATCGCGCGCATCACGCGCAGGGTCCGGCACACGCGCTCCTCGGGCGGTCCCGGTACGTCCCAGGCGGCTCGCACGGCCTGGCTCATCGCCTCGAAGCAACGGCCGAGCACTTGCTCGATCAGCTCGTCCTTGCTCTCGAAGTGATAGTGGACCGCGCCCTTGCTCATCTTGGCGGCGGCCGCGATGTCGCTCACGCTGGTGTTGGCGTAGCCGCGCTCGGAAAGCTCGCGCATCGCCGCATCGAGCACCTGTTTTCTGCTCGCCTCGCTCTTCTTGTAGGCGCCGCGCTGCCGCATGGTCCCGACGCCGTGCCAATAACTCAATGTGGGGATGAAATCACGCCCGCAGACGCCGTAACGCGATTCCAGGCGCCGCGCGAAATTCCGGAGCAACGCGTCACGGCCGAACGCCGGCGTGGCCACGCTCGCGCAGCAGCCGACTCGGCCGGATGCGGCTTCCAACACGCACCCCGAATTTGCCCAGGGCGGCCTCTCGAATTTTCGCGACTGCCTCGTTCGGTGAATCGGTGACGACGAAGCGCGACAGATCTTCGCCCAGGATCGTGCCCTGTTTTTCCATGGTGTCGCGCATGAAGTCGACCAGCGGCTTCCAGTACTCCGTGCCCAACAGCACCACCGGGTAGTCCCGAATCTTTCCGGTCTGGATCAAAGTGAGCGTCTCGAAGATCTCGTCGACCGTACCGAAGCCGCCCGGCAACGCGACGAAGCCGTACGAGTATTTGACGAGCATCAGCTTCCGCACGAAAAAATACCGAAACTCGACCATCACATCGAGGTACGGATTCGGCCGCTGCTCGACGGGAAGCTGGATGTTGCAGCCGATGCTCGTGCCGTGAGCTTCACGCGCGCCGCGGTTGGCCGCCTCCATCAGACCGGGCCCGCCGCCCGTCATCACCGTGAAGCCCGCCCGCGCGAGCGCGCTGCCGACTTCGCGCCCGAGCGCGTAGTACGGGTGGTCCTCGCCGAAGCGCGCGGAGCCGAAAACGGTCGCGCAAGGACCGACGAAATGCAGCACGCGAAACCCGCGGATCAGCTCGACGAAGATCCGGAGCGCCCGCGCCAGCTCGAAGCCGCGCGGCTTCGGACCCTCGAGAAACAGCTCCTCGTCGGCGTCGCCGCCGCCGCCCGGCCACGCCACTTCGGCCCGCGGATCGGACGTCATTCGCTCAGAGCTCCAAACGATCGCCCGGCGCGGGACTCGAAACGCCGGTGTATCCGCGTTCGCCGAGCAGCGACGCCAGCACCTTCTGCGGCTGCGGGTCACCGTGGACCAGCGCCACGTGCGAAAGCGCGCCGCGTGCGCGCACGGCGTCGGCAAAGTTCAGCAAGTCGCGCTGGTCGGCATGGGCGCTGAATCCGTTCAGCACGGCAACCTCCGCGCGCAGCGGGCGCTCGACGCCGAAGATCTTGACGCGCTGGCGCCGTTCCACGATCCGCCGACCCAGCGTGTGCGGCGCCTGGTATCCCACGATCAGGACGCAGTTTCGCGGGTCCTCGATGCTGCTCTTGAGATGGTGCAGCACGCGTCCCGCTTCGCACATCCCGCTGGCGGCGATGATCACTGCCGGGGTCGAGGATTCGGTCAGCGCCCTCGAGTCCTCGACTTCGGAGACGTAGCTCAGCTCGGAAAAATCGAATGGCGAGTCCGCGCCCTGAACCAGCGCCCGCGTGGCCTCGTCGTAGCACTCGGGATGCAGCCGAAACACGTCCGTGATCTTCACGGTGAGCGGCGAATCGACGACGACCCGGAGCCTCGGCAAGCGCCCCTTTCGTTTCAGCCCCTTCAGCGCGAAGATCACCTCCTGCGCGCGCTCGAGCGCGAAGCTCGGCACGATCACCTTGCCGCCGCGGCCAACGGTGCGCTCGACGATGGCTGCCAGCTGCTCGTCGGTCTCCTCGATCGGCGGGTGCAACCGGTCACCGTACGTGCTTTCGGTGACCAGCGTCGTGGCGCGCTCCGGCAGCTCCGGATCGCGCAGAATCGGCATGTTGGAGCGGCCCAGGTCGCCCGTGAAAACCAGATGGTGCGTCCGGGCGCCGTCCTCGACGTCGAGGCACACGATCGCGCTGCCGAGCACGTGCCCCGCGTCGAGAAATCGCAGCGTGACCCCGGGCGCGATCGGCCGATCCCGTCCGTATTCGAGCGACGTCATGCGCTCGAGCACGCGCACCACGTCCTGCTCGTCGTACAGCGGCTCGACCGGCTCTAGATCGCCCTCGCCGCGCTCGATCAAGCGATCGATGTAGCGCGCGTCCGCGAGCTGGATCTTCGCCGCATCCATCAGCATCGCGGCGCACAGATCGCGGGTGGCGCCGGTCGCGTAGATTGGACCGTCGTAGCCGTTCTTGATCAGCAGCGGCAGCGCTCCCGAATGGTCGATGTGAGCGTGCGACAACACGACTGCATCGAGCGAGCGCGCATCGAGCCCGAGCGAGCGATTCTTCTCGATCGACTCCCGCCGCCTGCCCTGAAAGAGCCCGCAGTCGAGCAGAATCTTGGCGTGCCGGGTGTGCACCAGGTGCTTGGAGCCGGTGACCGTCCGCGCGCCTCCGATGAACTCGATCTGCATGGCGTGCCCGAGCTTCGCCCTGGTCCGCGCGTCGCGCAATCGATCAGTCCCCGGCGCCGCCCTCGTCGCGTCCGAAGAAATCCTGCAGCAGCTCGTTTTCGGCGCTCTCGTGCGCGTCGAACGAGTCCAAGAGCTCGCGCAGTCTCGAGGCGACCTCGCGCGGCACCCGTGAGCTCTCGGAGAGCGCGAGCAACTCGGCCCCGCGAGCACTGATCCGACGGTGCTCCGCCCGCAGTCGTTCGATCGGCGGGCCCAGCTCCGGCCGCCCCGCGACCAGCGCACCGAAGTAGCCCTCGTCTTCCTCGGCCTCGAAGTGCACGCCGATCGCCCGCACGAGCTCGTCGGTCAGCTCCCGGGCGCCGCGATCGGCGTCAGCGAGCATTTCGGGCGCCCCGGACAGCTCCTCCAATCGCGAACGGAGTGATCGCAAGCGCACATGGTCAGCCGCCACCGCAGTCGCTCGCCCGAACAGGCTCGGCATTGCTTCATGCATGCCAGAGTTTCAAGCAAGACCCAAGCCCGAGCTTTAGCGAACCTGTTCGGCTCGAGGTCGCTAACCCCGCAACGCGTGCGCCTATTTGGGCCTCCCGCGCAGCTCTTTCCGAGCCGGGGAAGGTGTTGACAGACCCCACCCTGCCTGCCAAATTCCGCCGCGGAGAGATGACCGAGCGGCCGAAGGTGCCTGATTCGAAATCAGGTGTACCCGTAAGGGTACCGTGGGTTCGAATCCCACTCTCTCCGCCAAGGTTGTCGGGTTGACATGCGGGGCGGGGGTAAGCGGGGACTGCGCTGGCTCGGCGTCCTTCTGGGTGTCACGGCCAGCTGCGCGAAACCGCCGGGATCGAGCGACAGTGCTCCCCAGGTGAACACGGACCTCGGCCGGCTCGAGTCCGAGTGCAACGCAGGCGCAGGCGCCGCGTGCAACGAGCTTGGCGAACGCTACGCGCGCGCAAAGGGTGCTCCATTCGACCCGGACCGGGCCATCGCGCGCTTCAAGCGCGGTTGTGAGCTCGATCATCCCGTCGCGTGTTCGTACCTCGGCGCGCTAATGGGGGCCGGTCGTGGAATGCCGAAAGACGTCACTGGTTCCATCGAACTGCTGCGACGAGGGTGCTCGCGTGGCGTGGGGTTCGCTTGTGGTTGCCTGGGCCGCGTGCTGATGCAGGAGTTCGGCCGCGAGCGTGAAGGCGAAGCGTTGCTCGCTTCCGGCAGAGGCTGTGAGCTCGGTCACAGGGCCAGCTGCAGCGATCTTGCGACGGTGCGCGCATATCCGCCGCTCGAGGAAACCAAAGACGCGCAGCCGGATTGACTGCGCCGGCGCAACAGTTCGCCCCCTTCGGGCTGCGTGGCGACCGCTCACAGCGGCCGGGTGAGCGTACCGCGGCTCAGAGCGATGGCTTCTACGGGATCCCTGAGCACGAGCTCAGCGGCGAGCCTCAGTACCCGGTAGGTACTCGCCATCGACCTCAATCACGACCTGTGCCGCAAATTGTCGTTCAGTTAGGAAAGTGCGCTCGAAGTGTGCAGGAACGCCGCGTTCATTGCATTCGAACACGCATTCAGCAGATCGGCCGTGTACAACCACCAGACGAGGTCGTGGACAAACCCGGGACGCGATGCGCCGACGAAGTAGTCGGTGAAACCGTCACTGATGAGCGGCTGGCCGGGCGCTGGTTGATAGCCGCCGTAGGCATACGTCGACTCGCCGGACCCCGGACTCGTCGGAGCCCAAGAAGAGACGAACCAACCGGGAACGTCCGAGCAGATGACATCCGGACCATTGCCCGCAATCAAGAAACCAACACCATCATCAGCGGTTCTCATCAATATGAAATCCGCGCCTTCACCGCCATTGATGTGCTTAGTTGGCCCGCTGAAAATGGTGTCGTTGCCAGCCCCGCCATCGAGCTCGTATGCGCGGCGGCCGCTTGCGGTCGTCGCGTTGCCGCCCCAGATGACGTCGTTGCCGCCGCCGCCACGGATGTACAGACCGAGAAGTGGTTGGGGAATTGGCTGGACTGGGAGAATTGTGAATTGTCCACACCAGTTGTTGACGGTCGTGGTATCTACGACCACGAGCACATCGTCGGAATCGGTTCCGTCCACGAACAAGCTGTTCGGGACCGGCTTTTTGCTGCAGGTCCCATTGGCGGCGCGTCGGAATTCCCATGTAGTGAAGTACGTCGGGTCGGTACCGACGAGGACGTGATCTGCCCAGCTCGTTGCTGGGTATCCGCACACCATGCCGAATGCAAGAGCACACAGTCGATTGATTTTTGACATTACAGTTTCTCGCTTTCCTCTGACTCAGCCTCGAGTCATTACAAATCCCTTGCCGCGCTCTTGCCCGAAGGCATCCGGCGTAGCCGGCCCGCGCCATCCCTGACGCTTTACCGGAACATACGTGGAACCGGCTGGAACACGTTCAAAGCGCGACGAGCGCGCGCATGCTCCCCCGCCAAAGATTCTTCCCTTGATGGCGCATCGATAGGCCTCCCGGTCTCGGAACTCCCCGGTGTCGCTTGACGAGCGGGTTCACCGTCCCGCCGCCGAGATTTCGGAAGTGCAATCGACGTGCCACTCGCGAAAGCCGCGTGCGCCCAGACCAGTGCGCATGAAGAGCGCAAACTTGGAACACTGGAACACGTCCCGACCGTTCCAGGAACAAGCCCAGACGTTCCAGGTGTTTCACCTCGCCGGTGCGTGCTCTCTGGGCTCGGCAGGTGGTAGGTTCTCGAGGCTTCGATCGACGCCGCTACGTACTCGAAGAAAGCCGCGGAGGCGGTCGAGAGGTTACGCGTTCGTCAAGGTCGACGATCTCCCACCGATCTTTCACGAGTACTCGCGACGCCACGTGCGCCCGCGGCTGCGTGCGCTGGGGTTCCTGAACGGTTGCGCGGCGGAGCGCATCGAGAACGCGTTCGAGCGCATTCGTCAGGACGCTGACGTGCTCGGCGCGAGCTTCGAGACGCGCCGTGGGGCCGTCGAGATCCGATTTCCGCCTCGACCGAAGCTCCAGGGCAACGGACTCGATCGACGCGCGCAATCTCGGTGTCGTGTTGGTCGGAATTTCCGCGTTTATCCGCCGTTCCGAGTGACGCGCCGCGCTCCAAGCGGCGGAACGTCCGCGCGCCGGGCCGCGACGGTCTTCCCCTGGCGCGCGCAGCGCGGGCGGGGGCGAGGCGCTTTCTGTCCTTGAGCACAAGCCTTTCGCGCCCGCGCGAGCACGCCTTTGGGGAAGACCGCAGGCGCGCACGAGCGAAGCGAGGAGCACCTGCGAGTTGGGGCAATACGAGAGCGGCCGAAGGTGCCTGATTCGAAATCAGGTGTACCCGTAAGGGTACCGTGGGTTCGAATCCCACTCTCTCCGCTAGTAGCTCCGCCAAGTCCCGCCAGGTAACGCGGGGCGCAGCGCGTCGACGGCATCGCAAACCTCCCCGGGCTCGAGCACGAAATTTCGTCGCTGCTCGATAAGGGCTCCAAGCTGATACGCCGCGCGCACTCCCTAGGCGAGGACGCTGCCTTGACGGAAACCGCGGCGCCAGCGCACTGCACTAGTGCGCGGGCTCGCCTCCGTCGGACATGAAAGCTCTTGTTGGAATTCGCGAGTTATCGAAAAATTCCGTCTGTAAAGACCGAGGCTCCCCGCAACCGGGGGACGGCCCGACCGGATCGCCCGGGCCGTCCGGCAGCGGGCCGATGGGGCTCGACGCTCGTCATTTGACAGAAGGTGCCTTTGCACTTGGAGACTCACCATGAGAACTGCTGCTGTTGCCTGTATCCTTCCAGGTCTTGCTGCGCTGGTCGTGTCGTGCTCGAGCGACTCACCCGACACAAGTAGCGGCGACCCAAGTAGCGGGAAGGTAGGCGGTGCCTCTGGAGCCGGGGGCCGGACGAGCGGTTCGGGCGCCGCGACCGGAGCCGGCGGTGCGATGGCGGGCGGGAGTAGCGCTGTTGGAGGAGCTGGCCCTTCGGGCGGCGCGACGGGCTCCGGCGGATCTGCGGGTGGCCCGGCCGGCTCCGGCGGATCTGCGGGTGGCCCGGCGGGGTCGGGGGGAGTGAACGGCGGGTCTAGCGATGCCGGATTAGATGGCGGGGCCACGCCTGCGGATGGAGGTGGCGTCGACGGAGGATCGGGAACGTGCAGCGGTGGAGCGGCGCAGTCCTCGGATGTCACCATCAGCGTTTCGAGTCGCCAACAACGAATCACTGGTTTTGGGTGTTCCTCGGCGTGGGCGGGTAACCTGAACGATCCCGCGAACGACCCCGACATGCTTTGGTCGACGACCAAGGGGGCCGGGTTGACGCTGCTCCGCATCCG
>Ga0111538_10002625_pt1 | contig 25191 bp, 18 predicted proteins | sample SoiMethybrSBSTD1_FD_79669 | JGI IMG/M metagenome (GOLD analysis project Ga0111538, IMG submission 79669) | Bulk soil microbial communities from a Populus tree surrounding site in Tennessee, USA - Soil MetaG P. TD hybrid SBSTD1 (version 2)... | ecosystem: Environmental > Terrestrial > Soil >...
ACCTCGAGCTGGTGAAGGGCGTCGCCACCTACGCGCTGGAGCTGTTTCGCTGCGTTCCCGATCTCGCCACGGTCTACGTGCCGATCGGCATGGGCTCGGGCATTTGCGGTCTGATCGCCGTGCGCGACCTGCTCGGCCTGAAGACAGAGATCGTCGGCGTGGTCGCCGAGGCGGCTCCGGCGGTGGCGCTGTCGGTCGAGGCCGGTCATCCCGTGCCCACCAATTCGGCGCACACATTCGCCGACGGTATGGCGTGCCGCGAGCCCGATGCGCAGGCCCTCGACATCATCCGCAAGGGCGCAGCACGCGTGGTGCAAGTCACGGAAGACGAGATCGCCGAAGCGATGCGGATTGCCTGGGCCACCACCCACAACGTCGCGGAGGGCGCCGGTGCCGCGCCGCTCGCGGCCCTCATCAAGGAGTGCCAGCGCATGCGCGGCAAGCGCGTCGCCCTGATCCTGAGCGGCGGCAACATCGACGCCGAGGCGCTGCGCACCGTGCTGGACGGCCGCACGCCGGCGGCGTGACCGAGGCGCTGCGTTTCGGCCTTCGAAGTTTTTCTGATCCCGGGGAAACCTCGTCGCGTGCTCAAGCTCCAGTTTGCGCGAGCACGCCAGATGCCAATGCGTCGGCGTTCACAGTATTTTGATTGCGGTGCACCCGATCAACCGCACTCGAATGTCCTCGATTGCAAGAAACGGATCCGAAGCTGGAGCTTGGCCGGTGCCGAATTCCGGTGCTGGAACAAGCAGGAAAGCTTCTTACTTATTCTCCGAGCGCATCTCTCAGGCCAGGGGCACCAAATGAGAATCGTGTATCGGGCGTACGTGCTTCGAACCTTGGGCGCGACTTTGCTGTGCCAGGTCGCTGTCACCCCAGGCGTCGGCCAGATCCACGGCGATCCAGCCGTCGAGGCGATCGAAACCCTCACACCCGTCTTCAAGCGCAATCAGCTCGAGAGCCTGCTCGGTCGAGAGGTGCGGACCCGCGTCGAGCAGGATGCGGGAAGGGTCATCGATCTGTTGGCCGATCGCCATGGCCGGGTGCAGGCGGCCGTCATCGAATTCGGCGGATTCCTCGGCATCGGCACGCGCAAGATCGCCGTCGAATGGACGGCACTGCGCTTCGAAAGCGACGGCAAACAGCCCGTGCTGATCGTGGACCTGACCCGCGATCAGCTGCGCGTCGCACCCGAATACAAGGCGAACGAGCCAGCGGTGGTGCGCCGGGCATCCGACTAAGTACTCGGCAATGCTACGGCGCTCTTCGGGTGAGCTCGACCGCTCGGTCGCCGACACGGGAGGGCGCGATTTGCGCGGTTCGGAGGCGGAGGCGCATGCATCGAAAGCGCCCTCGCGCGCCAGTCAGCGCGGCCTCGACTGGTTCACCTTCTTCGTTGCCGATATCCAGACCGGCTTCGGTCCGTTCCTTTCGGTATATCTGACGACCCAGAAGTGGACGCAGGTCGATATCGGGCTGGTGCTTTCCATCGGCAGCATCGTCAGCCTTTTAGGCCAGGTGCCCGGCGGTTGGGTGGTCGATTGGGTGCGCTCCAAGCAGCGTGCCGCGGCCCTCGCCGTCATCGGCATAGGCCTGAGCGCGCTCATCATCGCCGTGGCGCCGCTGTTTGCGACGATCGTTGCCGCCAAGCTGCTGCACGTAGCCTCGAGCTCGGTTCTGGGCCCCGCAGTGGCCGCCATCACCCTGGGCTTGGTCGGTCATGCCGCCGTAAGCCCGCGATTGGGCCGTAACGCGCGGTTTGCCGCCATCGGCAACGGACTGGCCGCGGGCGTGATGGGAGCCTGCGGCTACTTCGTCTCGGCGCAAGCGGTGTTCTTCGTTACCGCCGTTCTGGCGGTGCCGGCTGTGCTGGCCCTGTCGCGCATACGCGAGGCCGACGTGGATCCGGTGCGGGCCGACGGGGGCATCGACGCCTGCTCTGCCAGCGCCGCTGCCGCCGGCCTCAGCCGACTGCTTCTGCGACCCCCCCTCGTCATCCTCACGATCTGCGTCCTGCTTTTCCACGTGGCGAACGCGGCGATGCTGCCGCTGGTCGGCAGCGACGTGACGATGCGGTCGACCCAATGGGCCACGGCTCTTGTGGCGGCCTGCATCATCGCCCCGCAGTTCGTCGTCGCGTCGATCTCGCCCGCGGTTGGGCGGCTCGCGCAAAGCTGGGGCCGGCGGCCGTTGTTCCTGATCGGTTTCGCTGCGCTGCCGTTACGCGGCGCGCTGCTGGCATGGACCAACGATCCCTACATGATCGTGGCCGTGCAGGCGCTCGACGGTATCTCCGGCGCCGTGTTGGGCGTGCTGGTACCCCTTGCTCTTGCCGACATATCGCGCGGCACTGGCCGCTTCAATCTCGCGCAAGGCATCGTCGGCAGTGCGACCGGAATCGGGGCGGCCTTGAGCACGATCGGCGCCGGCTACCTGGCCGACCGTTTCGGCACAGCGACGGCCTTTGCCGGCCTGGCGGCCACCGGCGTTTTCGCTTTTGTTCTTCTGCTGGCGACGATGCCGGAGACCAAACCCGCCGAGTGAGGCATGTCACGCCCAAGCTTGGGCGTGACAGTAATCGACGTACCAGCGGGGAAACTTTGAACCAATTCGGACGTTGAGATGCCATGCAGAAGGGCTCGCTGGCGCGAGCGGCTGTTCACGGGGAGAGCCCCTTGGTGCACGAAGACCTCTGCGCATTCGCGAACCGCCCGATTGCGTTTTTCGTGCGCTACGTGCGGCGGCATCCTGTCGCCCACACGCTCATCCTGTCTTCGGTGGGGCTCGCGGTGCTGTGCTCCGTCGTCACGCAATACGGGGTGAAGCTCCTCGTCGACACCTTGTCGCAGCCCTCTCGCGAGGCAGCCGCAGTGTGGTTCGGCTTCGGCATACTCGTCGCGCTCATCGCCGGCGACAACCTGCTCTGGCGCCTGGCGAGCTGGATCGGCAATTCGACTTTCGTGGCCGTGACGGGCGATGCGCGACGCGATCTCTTCCGCCATCTCACGGGGCACGCGCCGAGCTTCTTCGCCAGCCGCTCCGCAGGCACGCTCACCAGTCGCATCACCGCCACCTCCAACGCGCTCTTCACGATCGAGAACATGCTGGTGTGGAACGTGCTTCCACCCTGCCTGGCGACGATTTGCGCCATCGGCTTCGTTGCCACGGTGAGCTTGGGCATGGCCGCCAGCCTGATCGTCGTTGCGGGCCTGGTGGTCTTCATCATGTTCCGCTGCGCCGCCGCCGGCAGGCCTCTGCACCACGAATTTGCCAATCGTGCCGCCGCGGTCGACGGCGAGATGGCGGACGTGGTCGGCAACATGGCGATCGTCAAGGCCTTCGGCGGCTTGCTGCGCGAGCATCGGCGCTTCGACGCCAAGGTCGAGCAGGAGATGAGCGCGCGCTGCCAAAGCCTTTTCTACCTCGAGCGACTTCGCATCGGGCACGCCGTCGTCACGGTCGCGCTGACCGTGGCTCTGCTGGCTTGGGCCATCGTCTTGTGGCGCCGCAATGCCGCCACGACGGGCGACGTGATCCTGGTGTGCACGCTTGGCCTGTCGGTGTTGCACGCCACCCGCGATTTGGCTGTCGCCCTCGTCGACGTGACGCAGCACCTGGCCCGCTTCTCCGAGGCGCTGTCGACGCTGCTCGTCCCGCACCAGCTGTGCGACCGGCCAGGCGCGCCTGCCCTTCTGCGCCGCGGCGCCAGCGTGACCTTCCAGGATGTGACCTTCGCCTACCCGGATTGCCCGACCATCTTCGAGAGGCTGAGCTTCCACATCGGCACGGGCCAGCGCGTCGGCCTCGTCGGCGCCTCGGGCGGCGGCAAGTCCACCCTGTTCGCACTCCTGCAACGTTTCTACGACATCCAGTCGGGGCGCATTCTGATCGATGGCCAGGACGTCACGGAAGTCACCCAGCAGAGCCTTCGCGAGGCCATTGCCGTCGTACCCCAGGACATCTCGCTGTTCCATCGCTCGCTGATGGAGAACATCCGCTACGCGCGACCCGAGGCCAGCGATGCCGAGGTATGGAAGTCCGCGCTGGCGGCGCATTGCGGCAACTTCGTCGACGAGTTCCCACAGGGGTTGGATACGATTGTCGGCGACCGCGGCGTGCGCCTGTCCGGCGGGCAGCGGCAGCGCATCGCCATCGCGCGCGCCTTCCTGAAGGATGCGCCCCTGCTGCTGCTCGACGAGGCGACCTCGGCGTTGGACGGGAGTTCCGAAGAGCTCATCCGCGAGGCGCTCGGGCGCCTGATGCGGGGGCGGACCACGTTGGCCATCGCCCATCGCTTGTCGACCGTGCGCAACTTCGATCGCATCCTCGTGCTGGAAAAAGGCCGTCTCGTGCAGGACGGCTCGCCGGAAGGACTTGTGCGCGCCGATGGCATCTACCGCAGGTTGATCGAAGCCGAGATCGGCCGCTTGGCCAGCCATCGTCCGCAGGCCGCGTGAGCACGCTGGGACCAGCAGGGAGCTTCACGGACCGATTTCCACTGCAAGTTCAATGAAAATCGCCCGGGTTATCCCCGCGGCGAAAGCGAAGGAGACGGCAATGAGAATCGCACAGATCGCTCCCTTGATGGAGAGCATCCCGCCCAGACTTTATGGCGGCTCGGAAAGGGTGGTCTCCTACCTCACCGAGGAACTGGTGGCCCAGGGCCATGACGTCACCCTGTTCGCCAGCGGGCAGTCGATCACGTCGGCCAAGCTGGTGGCCTGCTGCGCGCAGCCGCTGCGCCTGAACCCGAAGGTCAGGGACATCATTCCCTACTACATGCTGATGCTCGACAAGGTCCGCAGCATGGCGTCCGAGTTCGACATCCTGCATTTCCACATAGACCAGTTTCACTTCCCCATCTTCAACGAGATGGCGCACCGCACGGTCACGACGCTGCACGGCCGCCAGGACCTGCCCGATCTCCATCACCTCTATCGCGGCTTTCCCGACATGCCGCTGGTGTCGATCTCCGACGCACAGCGCGCACCGATCCCCGACGCCAATTTCGTCGGCACGGTCTATCACGGCCTGCCGCGCGACCTTACCCTGACCCTCGAGCCGCGCGGTGGCTACCTCGCGTTTCTCGGCCGCATCTCGCCCGAGAAGCGCGTCGACCGTGCCATCGCGATCGCCCGCGCCGTCGGCTTGCCGCTGAAGATTGCCGCCAAGGTCGACCGCGTCGACGAGACCTACTTCCGCTCCGAGATCGAGCCGCTGCTGAAACAGCCCGGCATCGAGTTCATCGGTGAGATCGACGATCGCCGCAAGAGCAAGTTCCTCGGCGAAGCGCGCGCGCTTCTCTTCCCGATCGACTGGCCTGAGCCGTTCGGGCTCGCCATGATCGAGGCGATGGCCTGCGGCACGCCCGTGCTGGCGTTCAGGAATGGCGCGGTGGCGGAGGTGGTCGATAACGGGGTCACCGGTTACGTGGTCGACACCTTGGAGGAGGGCATCGACATGCTCGAAAGCGTTCTGGCGCTCGACCGTGTGCGTGTGCGGCGACGCTTCGAGGACCGGTTCACCGTGGCCCGCATGGCTCAGGACTACTTGAAGGTCTACGAGCGCCAGATCGGGGCGGCGATTGCCCCGAACGCGGAGATTGCGCCGCCCGCTTTCGCGCCTAGCGGCAACGGCGCTGGCGTGCGAAATGGGGGATAGCCGCAGCCGTCTATCGAATGCGGCTCAGCATGCGCTTGCACGCGGCCTTCCACTCACCCTTCGTCATATGCGTGGCAGGTTCCCAAAAACCCATGCAATCGCTCAAGCTCTTCCCGCCGCCGCCGGGCGTGCTCGTAGCCTGCTCACTGGGGCTGCCTCCCGTGCCCGGCGAGAGGGCGAGGTTGCTCGGTCTGGCGACGCCGCCGCCCGACGGCGTGGTCGTGGGCTGCTGAGGTGACAGGGGTGGCGGCGTCGGCGTCTGCGGCGCGGGCGTCGCTATCGCCGAGGGCGGCGGAGGGGTTGCCGTGGTGGCGGCAGGTGGCGGAGGGCCCTGAGGGATGGGCATCGGCTGAGCTGGCGCTCCCGCTCGCGGAGCCGCCCGCGCCTGCGCCTGCGCCGCGCCGGCAAGCGCCAAGCTTGCGGCAAGCACCAGGGTCGAATAACCGATAGACGAAGGACGCATGGCAGGTACCACCGTTCCGGGCAATGTCCCCGCGAGCCTGACGAGATGACAAGCCGCAAACGTCGGGAGCGCCGGCTTGTTCCGATCCGGTCTCAGTGCACAGCCACAGCGCGGCGCGGTCTAGCAACGAGGAGCTACTCTTGATATCTCCTGTGAAAATGGCCCAGGACCAACCCGCTACACCCGGCGAGGCGCCTTTCTACATTCCGGCGACCGGCGCCGCCTCTCGGCCGCGGCGCACGCTCAAGCACAACGACACCTTTGCGGTGTTCGACAGCCATGGCGACATCGGCGCGACCGCTGGTGGGCCCGACGGCCTCTTCGACTACGACACGCGCTATCTCTCGAACCTCGAGTTGTTGCTCAACGGCGCACAGCCGCTGTTGTTGGGCTCGGCGATCCGCGACGACAACCTCAGCTACCACATCGATCTAACCAATGCCGACGTCTACGAGAACGATCGGATCGTCCTCCTCAAAGACACGGTCCACATCGCCCGCACGATCTACCTGAGCGATGGGTCCCTGCGCGAACGCATCTCCCTCTCCAACCACGGTGCGCATGAGGTGAATCTGACACTGTCCCTCGCGTTCGCCAGCGACTTCGCCGACATCTTCGAGGTGCGTGGCGTGCGACGCCAGCGGCGGGGGCAGGCCTGGAGCCGCATGCTGCAGCCCGGCAAGATCGTGCTCACCTACCGCGGCCTGGATGCCAGGGTGCGCGAGGCGGCGCTCAGCTTCGAGCCGGCGCCGACGATGCAGACCGAGAGCACAGCCACCTATTCGCTGAGGCTCGCGCCCGGTGCCAAGCGCACCATCTTCGTCACCGTTTCGAGCCGCGGTCTGCTCCCGGAATCAACGCAGTCGTTCTTCAAGGGCCTGGCTGCGATGCATCGCGAGCGCCGGTCGGCCACGCGCGCCATGGCGGCGGTCGAGACGTCGAACAGCGTCTTGAACGAGATCCTATGCCGGTCGATGGCCGACCTTTGCATGCTGACGACGGCCACGCCGCAAGGCCCTTACCCCTACGCCGGCATCCCCTGGTACTCGACGAGCTTCGGCCGCGACGGCATCATCACCGCCCTGCAGATGCTGTGGATGGACCCCGCCATCGCCGCGGGCGTGCTGAAGCGGCTTGCGCACTACCAGGCCGACGTCGTGGATGCGCGCAGCGACGCGAGCCCAGGCAAGATCCTGCACGAGATGCGCGGCGGCGAGATGGCGGCACTGGGCGAGATACCCTTCGGCCTCTACTACGGGAGCGTTGACGCTACCCCCCTTTTCGTGATGCTCGCCGGACTTTATGCGCAGCGTACCGGCGACTACGCGTTCACCCTGGCCTTGTGGCCGGCGATCGAGCGGGCGCTGCGATGGATCGATGAGGATGGGGACCTCGACGGCGACGGTTTTATCGAATACGCGCGCGCCGCCGAGACTGGATTGGCCAACCAGGGCTGGAAAGACTCCCACGACGCGGTGTTTCATGCCGACGGCAAGCTGGCGGAAGGGCCGATAGCGCTGGTCGAGGTGCAAGGGTACGTCTACCGCGCCAAGCTGCTCGCCGCCCACTGCGCGCGCAAGCTCGGGCTCGCCCAGCGGGCCGACGCCTTGGAGGGCGAGGCGCGAGCCTTGCAGGCCCGGTTCGAAGAGGCCTTCTGGTGCGAGGAGATCGGGATGTATGCGCTGGCGCTCGACGGCGCAAAGCGGCCTTGCAAGGTGCGCACCAGCAATGCCGGCCAGGTTCTGGCCAGCGGCATCGCTCGGCCAGATCGCGCCAACCGCGTCGCCGAAGCGCTCATGCATACCGGGTTCTATTCGGGTTGGGGCATTCGCACAGTGGCGTACGGCGAGGCACGCTACAATCCGATGTCGTATCACAACGGTTCTATCTGGCCCCACGACAACGCCCTGATCGTACAAGGCATGGCGAGATACGGCCGCAAGAGCGGCACCAATTTCATCTTCGAAGGGCTCGTGCGCGCGACCACCTACATGGAGCACCGCCGCATCCCAGAGCTTTACTGCGGCTTCCGCCGACGGCCCGGCCGCGGGCCTACGCTTTATCCAGCGGCGTGTTCGCCGCAGGCGTGGGCAGCCGGCGCACCGTTCATGATGCTGCAGGCCATGCTGGGATTGGAGTTCGATCTCGAGGGGCGCAGGATCGTCCTGGTCGATCCCTATCTGCCCGCCTCTGCGGGCACGATCACCGTACGCAATCTGGCTCTCGGCGACGGCAGGATCGATTTCGCCGTTTGGCAGGACGGCGACGGCGTGTCAGTGCAGGTATTGCGTAATGTCGGCGATCTGCAGATCTCCCTGCTGTTTGGCGCAAACGCCAAGCGCTCGCACGAGCAGGGTCGCCGCTAGCCGCTAGTGCGCAGCCGCGCAGCCTGCATTTGCTTCAACGTCGCGTACATCTCGTGGAGCAGGTCGTCGTCGGACTGCGCAATGGTGCCTTGCGCGATCATGCGCTGAAGTCGGGCCTTCTGCTCTTGGATGCGAGCCTGAAAGTCCTCGACCTTTTTTGTAGCTGGGCCGGAGGCTGGATGGACGGACATTGGACGTCTCCTGAACCCCCGGCATAACAACGCCGGCGGCGGCAATCGGTTCCATCTTGGGTGCCGGGATCGGATTGTCGGAACGAAAGCGACGCCCCTTCGTTCTTCGGCCGGTTCAAGGCTGCCCATGAGGTTCAACGTGCAGGTCCTCTACGAACTGGCTCCCGTCATCGCCGATGTTATCTCCGCGCACTGTCAAGGAACCCGCGCCCGCGCCGACTTCGTGCGGGCCTGCCTGCTCGGCGATTGGGACGATGCCAAGGTCATGGTCGAGGGGATGCTCGCCGAGCCTTGGCATTTGCACGGCTACCAGGAGACCCGCCTGCGCGAGTTTCTCGAGTTGGTGCACGTGAAACAGGGCGATCTCACGCACCAGTAACAGCAAGCTCGCGATCAACTCGGAACGCCCACTCGCGCGGCGTTTAGCGCGCCGGACCGCCAAATGGCTGTTGTGCCACCCGCTCGACCATCGTGGGAAGTCGAGACCGCGCGCAGCGCCGTGGTCGAGACCGACATTCCCTCGCGCCTCGATCGGCTGCCCTGGGGGCGCTTCCAGACGCTGGTCGTCGTTGCGCTCGGCATCACCTGGATTCTCGATGGTCTCGAGGTGACCCTTGTGGGCGCCGTCGCCGGCGCGCTCAAGCAAAGCCCTGTCCTCCACCTCAGCAACACCGAGGTTGGACTTGCCAGTAGCGCCTATCTTGCAGGCGCGGTGCTGGGCGCGATGTTCTTCGGCTGGCTGACGGATCGGCTCGGACGCAAGAAACTCTTCTTCATCACCCTCCTCGTTTATCTGGCCGCGACGGCCGCAACTGCGCTGTCGTGGAATTTCTGGAGTTTCGCTCTATTCCGATTCCTGACGGGGGCAGGCATCGGCGGCGAGTACACGGCCATCAACTCCACCATCCAGGAATTGGTCCCGGCGCGCGTGCGCGGCTGGACCGATCTTGCCATCAACGGCAGCTTCTGGGTCGGCGCTGCGATGGGCGCGGCGGGCTCCATCGTGCTGCTCGATCCATCCCTGCTGCCGGTCGACATGGGCTGGCGCGCGGCTTTCGCCATAGGCGCCGCGCTGAGCGTCATCATCCTCTTCATGCGCATGTGGCTGCCGGAGAGCCCGCGCTGGCTCGTCACGCACGGCCGTGCCGGCGAGGCAGAGGCCGTCGTGGCGGCGATCGAGGAGAGGTTCCGGCGCGAAGGCCATGTCTTGGACCCCGGTCCGTTCCCGAAAATACGTCTGCGCGCGAGGACCCACACGCCGCTGCGGGAGGTCGCCTCCACGCTTCTGGGATCGCAGCGCCAGCGCACGTACGTTGGGCTCAGCCTGATGGCGGCCCAGGCCTTCTTCTATAACGCCATCTTCTTCACGTATGCGCTGATCCTGACCGACTTCTACGGCATCGCCGCCGACCGCGTGGGCTGGTACATCCTGCCATTCGCGGCCGGAAATTTCCTCGGCCCCCTGCTGCTCGGGCGCCTGTTCGATACCCTCGGCCGCCGGCCGATGATCGCCTTCACCTATGCGGTCTCCGGGGTGCTGCTGACCATCGTCGGCTATCTTTTCGCCCAGGACATGGTCTCGGCCGCCGGTCTCACGCTCGCCTGGTCCATCATATTCTTCTTCGCGTCCGCGGCCGCCAGCGCCGCCTATCTCACCGTCAGCGAAACGTTCCCTCTGGAAATCCGGGCGTTGGCGATCGCGTTCTTCTACGCGGTCGGCACTGGTATCGGCGGCGTGGTCGGCCCGTGGCTCATGGGTGTGCTGATCGAAAGCGGCTCGCGGCAAAGCGTGTTTGCCGGCTACGTCTTGGGCGCAACTCTGATGATCGGCGCCGCAGTCGTGGCGGCGCGCTGGGGCGTCGCCGCCGAGCGCCGATCGTTGGAGGAGGTAGCGCGGCCTTTAGCGTCGGTGGATTGAGCCCGACCGCCTCAACGCGAGAGCTGCAGCGCCGAGGGCAAGCGCACGGCCGACAAGTCGAGGTTGTTGACGAGCCACACGCCGCCGAGAGCGATCACGCCCGCCACCAACACCCTCGGCAGCGTCTTGACGAGCACGCCGAGCAATGTGGCGAATGCCCCGAGGGTCCTCTCGCCGGCTTCCCAGAGCTCCTTGGCGGCCTTGTAGAGCGCCCAGATCACCGCCCCGGCCACGAGAGCGAGCAGGATCTGCTTCCACAGCGGCCAACTTTGCCAAGGCGCTTCAAAGACTTTCGAGATCTGGCCGACCGACCATGTCCAGATGAGCTGGACGAACCGGAAGATCGCCGCGATTCCCTGCTGCACGAATTGGACGAGTTGATTGAAAAGCTGTTGCATGGCCGCAGGCCTCCGTTGACGGAATCCAAGCGTCAACGTCGCCGCAATTGTTCAGTTCCGGCGGAGAGTCATCGGCGGCCGGACAATTTTTTTGGCTGTCGGGCGGTTGCAAAAAAAATTTGGCGCCTCCCGTACCGAGGTGCCCCCACCATCGTATGCGCCTTGCGCTGGGGATAATGAAAGGCGCTCTGGCATCCACCATCGGGGGAGCGATGGATTGAGCGGGGAACCGCGCCCTCGTCCGACGAGTTCCGTGCCTCAAACAGTCACCGTTCGGGCGATGATCATGAGACCTCACAAGAAACTTCGGCCGGAAGACGACGACGTGCGGGCCTGGGTGATCATCGGCTTGATCTTCTGCGCGGTTGCGCTCGCCGTTTGGATCCCCGTCGTCCTGGAGCGGCATTTCCTCCAGCAGTGACCCGCGGGACGCCGAGGCCAGGCGTTGCATCGACGGCATCCAGCCACGCGATACAATCTGAAGGAAATCCTCCTGGCGCCCACACGCGGTGATAGAAACCTGCTACGGAGTGGCTATAAAGGAACGCTTACGCTTCCTGAGCAAAGCGTGGCCGAGGCTCGGAACGCGCATGGAACCTTCCTCCTGCTGGCGCGTTGCTAACAATCAGGCGGGAAATTGGGGGTGGAAGCAGTATGGGGTGTGTATTCCCCAAGCGACGCGTGACCGTCGGGGCCGCGGCGCCAAAGCCAGCCATCACCATCGGCTTGTCCCACCTCGGACTCGACCGGGGCTGCATGGCCCGTCGGGCCATTTTGCGCGTGTGTTGGGAGCGCTAGATGCAAGACCAAACAGAAGTTGGCGGCCATTCCACAGACCTGCAGACCGCGCCCACGGCTCCGACGCCCGCCAATGGCGTCGCCCACGGTGATGACCTTCACGAGTTGCTTCGCGCGTTGCAGGCGATGCGGATGGGCGACTTTTCCGTGCGCATGGCCGCCGAGTCGACCGGCATCCTCGGCAAGATCGCCGACACCTTCAACGAGATCGTCTCGACCAATCAGCATATCGCCCACCAGCTGGAGCAAGTCGGACAGGTCGTCGGCAAGGAAGGCCGCACCCGCCAGCGTCTCCGCTTCGGCCTGGCCATGGGGTCGTGGGGCGAGATGGAGAATTCCGTCAATTCTCTGATCGACGATCTGCTGTGGCCGACCACCGAGGCGACGCGAACCATCGAAGCGGTGGCCCAGGGCGACTTGCTGGTCACCATGCGCCTCGACGTCGACGGCAGGCCCCTGAAGGGCGAGTTCCTGCGCTCGGCCACCATCGTCAACACCATGATCAAGCAGCTGAGCGTGTTCACCTCGGAAGTGACGCGCGTGGCGCGCGAGGTAGGCACCGACGGCAAGCTGGGCGGTCAGGCGGAAGTGCGCGAGGTGACGGGGGTCTGGAAGGACTTGACCGAGAGCGTCAACCTGATGGCGAGCAACTTGACCGCCCAGGTACGCAACATCTCGGAAGTCACCATCGCCGTGGCCAGCGGCGACCTGTCGAAGAAGATCACCGTCGACGTGCGCGGCGAGATCCTGCAGCTCAAGGAAGCCATCAACACCATGGTCGATCAGCTCCGCTCGTTCGCTGCGGAGGTGACGCGTGTGGCGCGCGAGGTCGGCACCGAGGGCCGCCTCGGCGGCCAGGCCGTCGTGCCCGGCGTGGCCGGCACGTGGAAAGACCTGACCGACAACGTCAATCTGCTCGCCGCCAACCTGACGACCCAGGTGCGCAACATCGCCGAGGTGACGACGGCGGTCGCCCGCGGCGACCTGTCGCGCAAGATCACGGTCGACGTGAAGGGCGAGATCCTCGAGCTCAAGAACACCATCAACACCATGGTGGACCAGCTCAACGCATTCGCCTCGGAGGTGACGCGCGTCGCCCGCGAGGTCGGCACCGAGGGCCGCCTGGGCGGACAGGCGGCGGTGCCCGGCGTCGCCGGCACCTGGAAGGACCTGACCGACAACGTGAATTCCATGGCGAGCAACCTGACCGCCCAGGTGCGCAATATCGCCGAGGTGTCGACCGCCATCGCCGGCGGCGACCTGTCCAAGAAGATTACGGTCAACGTCAGCGGCGAGATCCTGCAGCTCAAGGAAACCATCAACACGATGGTGGACCAGCTCAATGCCTTCGCCTCCGAGGTGACGCGCGTGGCGCGCGAGGTCGGTACCGAGGGACGGCTGGGCGGGCAGGCCGACGTGCGCGGCGTCGCCGGCACCTGGAAGGACCTGACCGACAGCGTCAACTCGATGGCGAGCAACCTGACCACCCAGGTGCGCAACATCGCGGAGGTGTCGACCGCCATCGCCAACGGCGACTTGTCGAAGAAGATCGCCGTCGATGTGCGCGGCGAGGTGCTCGAGCTGAAGGAGACCATCAACACGATGGTCGACCAGCTCAATGCCTTCGCGGGCGAGGTGACCCGCGTCGCCCGCGAGGTCGGCACCGAAGGCAAGCTCGGCGGCCAGGCCGTGGTGCGCGGCGTTGCCGGCACCTGGAAGGACCTGACCGACAGCGTCAACTCCATGGCGAGCAACCTGACCGGCCAGGTGCGCAACATCGCCGAGGTGGCGACTGCCGTCGCGCAGGGCGACCTGTCCAAGAAGATCACCGTCAACGTCAGCGGCGAGATCCTGCAGCTGAAGGAGACCATCAACACGATGGTCGACCAGCTCAACGCCTTCGCCGCCGAAGTGACGCGCGTGGCGCGCGAAGTCGGAACGGATGGAAAGCTCGGCGGCCAGGCGGCGGTGCCCGGCGTCGCCGGCACCTGGAAGGACCTGACCGACAGCGTCAACTCGATGGCCGGCAATCTGACCGATCAGGTGCGCAACATCTCCGAGGTCGCGACCGCCATCGCCAGCGGCGACTTGTCGCGCAAGATCACGGTCGATGTGCGCGGCGAGATCCTGCAGCTGAAAGAGACCCTCAACACGATGGTCGACCAGCTCAACCGCTTCGCCGGCGAGGTGACGCGCGTCGCCCGCGAGGTCGGCACCGAGGGCAAGCTCGGCGGCCAGGCCAACGTGCCGGGCGTTGCCGGCACCTGGAAAGACCTGACCGACAGCGTCAACTCGATGGCCGGCAACCTGACCGGGCAGGTGCGCAACATCGCCGAGGTGACGACCGCGGTCGCCCGCGGCGACCTTTCGCGCAAGATCACGGTCGACGTGAAGGGCGAGATCCTCGAGCTCAAGAACACCATCAATACGATGGTGGACCAGCTCAACGCATTTGCCTCCGAGGTGACGCGCGTCGCCCGCGAGGTCGGCACCGAAGGCAAGCTCGGCGGCCAGGCGCAGGTTTCGGGCGTCGCCGGCACCTGGAAAGACTTGACCGACAACGTCAACTTCATGGCCAGCAACCTTACGGCGCAGGTGCGCAACATCGCCGAGGTGGCAACGGCGATCGCCGGCGGCGACCTGTCGAAGAAGATCACCGTCGACGTGCGCGGCGAAATCCTGCTCCTCAAGGAGACGCTCAACACGATGGTGGAGCAGCTGCGCTCGCTGGCAGCCGAGGTGACGCGCGTGGCCCGCGAGGTCGGCACCGAGGGCCGCCTCGGCGGCCAAGCCGTGGTGCCCGGCGTGGCGGGCACCTGGAAGGACCTGACCGACAACGTCAACCTACTGGCGGCCAACCTGACGACCCAAGTGCGCAACATCGCCGAGGTGACGACCGCGGTCGCCCGCGGCGATCTTTCGCGCAAGATCACGGTCGACGTGAAAGGCGAGATCCTCGAGCTCAAGAACACCATCAACACCATGGTGGACCAGCTCAATGCCTTCGCCTCGGAGGTGACGCGCGTCGCCCGCGAGGTCGGCACCGAGGGCGCGCTCGGCGGCCAGGCCCAGGTCCCCGGCGTTGCCGGCACCTGGAAGGACCTCACCGATACCGTCAACGTGATGGCCGCCAACCTCACCGAGCAGGTGCGCGGCATCGTCAAGGTCGTCACCGCCGTGGCCAACGGCGACCTCAAACAGAACCTGACGGTCAAATCCAAGGGCGAGGTGGCGGCACTCGCGGAAACCATCAACAATATGACGGGCACGCTCGCCATCTTCGCCGAGCAGGTCACCACGGTGGCGCGCGAAGTCGGCGTCGAGGGCCGATTGGGCGGCCAGGCCAACGTCCCCGGCGCCTCCGGCACGTGGAAGGACCTTACCGGCAACGTCAACCTGCTGGCCGCGAACCTCACCAACCAGGTGCGCGCCATCGCCGAGGTGGCCACTGCCGTGACCACCGGCGACTTGACGCGCTCCATCCAGGTCGACGCGCGCGGCGAGGTCGCCGAGCTCAAAGACTATATCAACACGATGATCGACAACCTGCGGCTCACCACGGAGCGCAACACCGAGCAGGACTGGCTGAAGACCAACCTGGCGCGCTTCACCAGCATGCTGCAGGGCCAGCGCGACTTGGCGACGGTCGGCAAGACGCTGCTCTCCGAGCTGGTGCCGCTTGTCAATGCGCATCAAGGGTTCATCTACCAGATGGTGACGGAGGCGGAGGGAACGCCGCACCTGAAGCTGCTGGCCAAGTATGCCGACGACCACCGCGTCGGCCACCCGACGCGCCTCGCGCTCGGCGATGGCCTCGTCGGCCAGAGCGCGGTCGAGAAGCGTCGCATCCACGTGACCGACATCCCCGCCGATACAGCCCGTGTCGAGTCCGTGCTGTTGGGCGCGATGCCGCGCGGCCTCCTCGTCTTCCCGATCATGTTCGAGGACCAGATCAAAGCGGTGATCGCCTTGGCATCGCTGCACCAATTCGACCCGGCGCACATCACGTTCCTCGAGCAGCTGACGACCAGCATCGGCATCGTCCTCAACAGCATCGAGGCGACGATGCAGACTGAGGCCCTGCTCACCCAGTCGCAACAGCTTGCCGCCGAGTTGCAGACGCAGCAGAAGGAGCTGCAGCAGACCAACGAGGAGCTCGAGCAGAAGGCGCAACAGCTGGCCGAGCGCAACGTCGAGGTGGAGGCCAAGAACCAGGAGATCGAGCAGGCCCGGCGCGCCTTGGAGGAAAAGGCCACGGAGCTCTCCCTCACCTCCAAGTACAAATCCGAGTTCCTGGCCAACATGTCGCACGAGCTGCGCACGCCGCTCAACAGCATCCTCATTCTCGGCCAGCAGCTCAGCGAAAACCCCGACCGCAACCTGAGCGATCAGCAGGTCGAGTTCGCGCGCACCATCCACGGCGCGGGCACCGATCTCATGAACCTGATCAGCGACATCCTCGATCTCTCCAAGATCGAATCGGGAACCGTGTCGGTCGACGCGGAGGAGATCTACTTTGCGAACCTGATCGAGACGGTGTCGCGCCCCTTCCGGCACGAGGCCGAACGCCGCCATCTCTCGTTCAACGTCGACCTTGATCCCCACCTCACCCGCAGCATCGTCACCGACTCCAAGCGCCTGCAGCAGGTTCTGAAGAACCTGCTCTCCAACGCCTTCAAGTTCACCGAGCATGGCGGCGTGCAGCTGCGCATCGCCGGCGCCGCACGGGGCTGGAGCGGCGATCATCCGGTCCTGGGCAAGACCCCCTCGGTCGTCGCCTTCGAGGTCACGGATACCGGCATCGGCATCTCCTCGGAGAAGCAGAAGATCATCTTCGAGGCGTTCCAGCAGGCCGACGCCAGCACAAGCCGCAAATATGGCGGCACCGGCCTAGGGCTGGCGATCAGCCGCGAGCTTGCCAATCTGCTCGGCGGCGAGATCCAGCTTCACAGCGCGCCCGGCAAGGGCAGCACGTTCACGCTCTACCTGCCGCTCAAGTATGCCGGACCGCCCGGGTCCACGCAGATGATCCAGAGTGCGAGGCCAGCGGGCGGGACCATGGTATACCGACTGCCCGAGCGGCCCCTCGAGCAACTGCCAGACGACCGCGACGAATTGAGACCGGGCGACATGGTCCTGCTGATCGTCGAGGACGACCCGCACTATGCCCGCGTGCTCATCGATCTTGCGCATGACAATGGCTTCAAGGTGCTTGTCGCCGCGACCGGCGCCGAGGCGATCGCGCTCGCCAACGACTATCATCCGACCGCCGTCTCGCTCGACGTGTTCCTGCCGGACATGCTGGGTTGGACCGTGCTCAGCCAGCTGAAGCAGAATCCGGCGACGCGGCACATTCCGGTGCAGATCGTCACGCTCGAAGAGGACCGCCAGCACGCCCTGTCGCGCGGCGCGTTCTCGTTCATTACCAAGCCCGCCAGCTCCGAAAGCCTGCGCGCCGCACTCTCGCGCATCAAGAGCTTTGCGGAGCCACGGCGCAAGCGGCTGCTGATTGTCGAGGACAATGCCGCGGAGCGCTTCAGCATTGCCGAGCTGCTCGGCCATGAGGACATCGACATCGTCACCGTCGAGAGCGGCACGCAGGCGCTCAGCGTCTTGGAAAACGGCGGCAGCGACTGCGTGGTCCTCGATCTCAAGCTGCCGGACATGAGCGGCTTCGAGGTCCTCGAAAAGATTCGCGACAATGCGCGTCTCGCCGACATTCCAGTCGTCGTGTTCACCGGGCGCGAGCTCACGCCCGAGGAAGACGCCGAGCTGCACACCATGGCGCGCAGCGTCGTGGTGAAGGGCGTGGAGTCGCCCGAGCGGCTGCTCGATGAGACGGCACTCTTCCTGCACCGTCTCGTCTCGATATTGCCGGCGGAAAAGCAGCGCATGCTGGAGCGGCTGCACAGCTCGGACGAGGATCTGGTCGGCCGCACCGCCCTGCTGGTCGACGACGACGCGCGGAATATCTTCGCGCTGAGCAGCCTTCTCGAGCGCAGGGGCATGCGCGTCCTCACCGCCACCACCGGCAAGGAGGCGATCGGCATCCTGCAATCGAGGCCCGAGGTCGCCATAGCGCTGATGGACATCATGATGCCGGAAATGGACGGCTACCAGACCATGCAGGAGATCCGCAAAGACGAAAAGCTGAGGCGGTTGCCGATCATCGCCCTGACCGCAAAAGCCATGAAGGGCGACCGCGAGAAGTGCGTGGCCGCGGGAGCCTCCGACTACCTGGCCAAGCCGGTCAACACCGAGCAATTGCTTGCGGCACTGAGGATGTGGCTGCATCGCTAGGCCCGGGGTTCCCATGAGCACTGCGCTCGAGACCGTCAATATTCTCATGGTCGACGATCAGCCGGCCAAGCTGCTGAGCTATGAGGTCATCCTCAAGGGGCTCGGCGCGAACCTGATCAAGGCGAACTCGGCGCGCGACGCCTTGGAGCATCTGCTCAAGAACGAGATTGCCGTCGTCCTCGTCGACGTGAGCATGCCCGAACTCGACGGGTTCGAGTTCGCGCAGATGCTGCGCGAGCATCCCCGCTACGAGAGCACCGCGATCATCTTTGTATCCGCAATTCACCTTTCCGATGTCGACCGCATACGCGGCTACGAGACGGGCGCGGTGGACTATGTGCCCGTCCCCGTCATCCCGGAGATCCTGCGCGCCAAGGTGAAGATATTCGTCGAGCTTTACCGCAAGACGCGCCAGTTGGAACGGCTCAACGACGAACTCGAGCGGCGCGTGATCGAAAGAACCGCCGCGCTCGAGGCCTCGACCGTGCAGTTGCGCGAAAGCGAGGAGCGGTTGCGTCTTGCCAGCGACGCAGCGGGCTTCGGGACCTACGATTACAAGGTGTCTGTGGGCGAGGTTTATTGGTCGCCCTATCTGCGCCGGATGGTGGGCATGACGGGCGAGGAGCCCCTCACCATCGAGAAGGTGCTCGAGTTCGTCCACCCCGAGCAACGCGAGATCGTCCGCCAACACGTCCTCGGCGACGCGTCAAATGGAGATCGTCGCGAGACCGAATTCAAGATCGTGCGGCCCGACGGGGAGGTGCGATGGCTGTTGGATAGGGGACAGGCGATGCCGGACGGTCAAGGACCGAAACCCGGCGGGCGCGTCGTCGGCACCATCCTGGACATCACGGAGCGCAAGCAGGTCGAGGAAAAGCAACGCTTGCTGATGGCCGAGTTGGACCATCGGGTCAAGAACGTGCTGAGCAATGTATCCGCCGTTGCCCGTCTCTCGAGTCAGCGTGCGCCGTCGGTAGACTCTTTCGTCCAAGCGTTGGACGGACGCATTCAAGCCATGTCGCAAGCCCATGCCCTGCTTGCGCGCGGCTCTTGGGTGGGTGCCGACCTGCAGGAGCTATTGACCGAAGTGCTGGCGCCCTTCATGTCGCGCGCCAAGGACAACATCAAGATCGAGGGCAGCTCCGCCTGGGTGCTGCCCGAGCTCACGCAGTCCTTGGCATTGACGCTGCACGAACTGGCGACGAACGCACTCAAGCACGGCGCCCTCTCCGTGCCGACCGGCCAGGTGACGGTGTCATGGGCGATCGACTCTGGTCCGTCGCCTGCCCAGGTCCGACTGATATGGCGCGAGCGCGGAGGACCGGCGGTCGAGAAACCCAGGGCGAGCGGCTTCGGTCTCACCGTCCTTCAGGCGGCAGCCTCGGACGTCGGGGCGCTCGCGGAGTGTCGGTTCGACAAGGAGGGTTTCGTATATTCCCTTCGCGGCCCCATTGCGCTTCAGGACAATTCCTATCATCCAGCGCCCAATCGGCACCGTTCCCCTGCACCTCGTCCGGTAGAGGCCGTCGAGCCGGTGTCTCGCGCCTCGCGCATCCTTGTCATCGAGGACGAAGCGCTCGTGGCCCTGCAGCTGCAGGCGGACTTGGAGAGCGCCGGCCACCAGGTGGTCGGTCCGGCCCGCTCGCTGCAGGCGGGCATGACGCTTGCAGAACGCGAGGAGATCGACGTGGCGCTGATCGACGTGAGCCTCGGTCGAGAGACCAGTGCGCCCATCGCCGACCGACTGCTGGCCAGGAACGTTCCGTTCGCATTCGTGACCGGCTACTCCGATACCGCCATGCTGCCGGAGCACTTGCGGACCATGCCCCGCCTCATCAAGCCCTATGCACTGCCTGACGTGCAGCGCATCCTGGCTGGCCTTTTGAATGGCACCTCGGCACGTTGACGGAGCGCAGTGTCGGGCCGCCAGGACGCTCATGCACAGGGAGAAGCTGTCGGCCCCTTGCGATTTCCGCGGCCATGCTTACGTAGGTGGTGTGCGTCAATCGGGGCGATGTGACGCGCTCCAAAAGGACCGGCGCCTTCCCATCCCTTCTCAAGACGGCCGAGCTGCAGGATCCACCGGCATGACGAGGTTCGCCGCGCACGATCACGGGAGATCGAACGCATGACTCCGATTCGCAACGGCAAGCAAAGACCCCAGCGCAGACGGCCGCCGGGGGGGCCGCCCAATGCCACCCACCGACAGGGGCGCAACGCGCCGCCGGGCAATGCCCATCGCAACTATGAGCGTTACCTGGCGCTTGCCCGCGAGGCCGCGCTGAGCGGCGACACGGTCGAAATGGAGAATTGCTATCAGCACGCCGAGCACTATTTCAGGGTGATCAATAATAGGGGGTAGGATGGCCGCGAAGGCCACGATTCAGGTTCTGCCGGGCCAGCACAGACTACAGGGAAGGTGTGTCTCCTTTCGACTCGGACGTGGGGCGGCAGGAACGAGCAATTGGGAACCCTGTCTCCGAGCCCGGAGTTGGCCTGCGGCGACGAAAAAGGGATCGGTGGCGATGACCACATGGACTTCGATGCTTGCGGCATTGCTTCTGACCGCCTCGTCGGCGGCTGCGTTGGCCGCGGATTTGAAGGACATGGTCGGGACATGGCGTTTCAGGGATTTTACGATCGAGGTCCGTGAATGCGATAGCGCCAGCCTTTGCGCGAAGGTCGCGGCGGGCCCGAAGAACGTGGGCAAGGAGCTGTTTGCCTCCAAGCTCGTGGCCAAGGGCGGCGAGCTGTTCGGGCAGATTGCCCATCCTGAGACCCAAGAAATGTACAACACCAGGTTTCAGCAGAAGGATAAGGATCGCTGGCAGCTCGACGGCTGCACGGCCGCGAAGGTGTGCCTGACCGGCGAGTTCGTTCGCGTCAAGTAGGTCCGGCGCTCTTCAGCCAGCTCGACACCGCCAGACATATGCCGCCAAGGACGGCGATGCCGAGGCCGATCTGCCAGAACGGCACCAGCACGAACTGGAACTTCGCGGGATCGCCGAAATTGTAGCTGGCTTCAACCCCCAGCACCTTCATGACCAGGCTGGCGACAATCACAGCCGCGCCCAGGCCGCAAAGTATTCCGCCGATCCAGAAGAGAGTCCTACGCATCGCCGTGGGCCCATTGCGGCCGTCGCGGCCAGCTTGCCGCAGCATACGGCACGAGGACGCGTTGTGTTAGTCGCAATTTCGCGTAGATGCTGCGAGGCCAACCAGCCCGCGCTTGTCGGCTAGCGCGCCTCGAAGCTGTAGCCCGCGCCGCGCACCGTGCGGATCGGATCGGACCGCCAGCCCCCGAGCAAGGCCTTGCGCAATCTACCGATGTGCACGTCGACGGTGCGCTCGTCCACGTAGACGTCGTCCCCCCACACGCCATCGAGCAGCTGCCGCCGCGTGAACACGCGGCCGGGGGCCTGCATGAAGAATTCGAGCAATCGGTAATCGGTGAGACCCAGGTGCACCGTCTCGCCCTGGCGCAGCACAGCCATGGCCGTGCGATTGAGCTCGATATCGCCGACCTCGAGCTTGTCGGCGTTCGGTCGCGCGCGCATCCGCCGCAACAAGGCGGCCACGCGCGCCAGCAGCTCGTGCACGGAGAAGGGTTTGACCACGTAGTCGTCGGCGCCCGTCTCGAAGCCGCGCAGCTTGTCGAGCTCGTCGCTCCGGGCCGTAAGCATGACGATAGGCAGGGTCTTGGTCGCGAGCGATTGCCGCGCGCGCCGACATAGCTCTATTCCCGACAGGCCGGGCAGGACCCAATCGAGCAACAGAACGTCGGGTACCGCCTCCTTCAGGCGCGCGTCCGCCTGGTCCCCGTTGCAAAGGACTTCCACGGCATAGCCCGACTTCTCGAAGTTGTAGCGCAAGAGCTCCATCAATGCGTGCTCGTCCTCGACGATCAGGATTCGCGGCGACATCGGTCGGTCTTGCCTTTCACGACGAGGCGGGTCTAGACAGGCGCCCACGGCGCCGTCGCGCGCTAGACCAAGCGACCGCGCAACGCGGTGATGCCGATGGCCGGCCTGTTCGAGACGCATGGCGGAATGGGAACACGTGGACAAGACGGCAGCGGGTCCGCAAAACGACAGGCCCCGCCGAATGCCGATTGACGCCACTCGAGCTAAGCCGATTTGTGTGAAGCTGCTGTGACAGTAGTCGGCTGCGCTTGCGCTTGAGCGCCACTGTCACGCAATCCACATCTGTCTGCAACTTTGGGGTCACAGGCTCTGCGTAGGCTTAGCGGGTGATTCGGAGGCTCGCACTGGAGAGGGGACGCCAATGCCGAGTGAGGATAGGTCTCGCCTGCTGCCGACGCGGCGGGGCATCATCTCGGGTGCCGCGGCGCTGGCGCTGACCGCGGGGCCCGCGTTTGCGGAGCGGCCGAGCGTTGCCAGAGGCCATGTTTTCCACGATCGCAGCGGCACCGGGAGGCGCCGGGCCGGCGACCCCGGGATATCCGGCGTGATGGTCTCGAACGGCCGCGACGTCGTGCTGACGGACTCGGAGGGTCGCTGGCGGCTGCCGCTAGCGGAGGGTGACAGCGTCTTCGTGATCAAGCCCCCACTGTGGGCCGTGCCCGCCGAAAACGGCGTGCCGGCCTTCTCCCGTTTGCATTGCCCACAGGGAAGCCCGATCGACATCTCCTATCGCCACGCGGGCGTTGCACCGACAGGCGCGCTCCCAGACGACATCGACTTTCCGCTCAGACGCCAGGAGGAACGATCGCGTTTCGAGGTGGCATTGCTGGCCGATACGCAGCCCGAGGACGGCGCGGAGCTGGCTTACCTGCGCGACGATATCGTTGCCGCGATTCCCGGAAGCGGCGCGGTGTTCGGCATCAATCACGGCGACATCGTGTTCGACGACCTGTCGCTCTATCCGCGTTATCTGCAAGTTCTGAGCGCGTCCGGCATCCCCTGGCATCACTGTCCCGGCAACCACGACATCAACCCGGAAGCCCGCGACGACCGCTCCTCGCGCGACACGTGGAAGCGCGTGTTCGGGCCGCGCCACTACGCATTTCAATACGCGGGCGCGACGTTCATCCTGCTCGATAACGTCCACTACTTCGGCCACAACCCCGGCATGCCCGACAGCGGACGCTACTGCGGCCGGATCGGCGAGCAGCAGCTGCAATTCGTGCGCAACGTCCTGGCCAAGGTGCCGCCGGAGCAGCTCGTCGTTCTTTCCATGCACATTCCACTTCGCAACTATCAGAACCGCGCGAGCGCCGCCGACAACACTGGCGATCGCCGCGCCCTCCTGCAGCTGCTCTCGTCCCGCCCGCATACCCTCAGCTTTTCCGGGCACATGCATTCGACCGAGCATCACTACCTGGGCGCCGACGACGGCTTTCGCGGAGCCAAACCGCATCACCATCACGTGCTGACCGCGGCATCCGGCGGCTGGTGGGGCGGCCCGAAGGACAGTCGAGGCATCCCTTCGGCCTACAGCCAGGACGGGACTCCGAACGGCTTTCATGTCCTCGCCATCGAGGGGTCCGCCTGCGCCACGAGCTTCGTGCCGGCGGCCGGCAAGTCGCGCGCGCAACTGCGCGCTATCGTCGATGGCCCGCATTGCCGAGATACCCAGGCCAAGCCGCAGGGGCATGGAACCGGCGCGACCCCATACGCGCAGCTTTCCCAGTGCGAGCTGATAGTGAATGTGTTCGACGGGGGCCCTCAGACCCGCGTGACGTACGAGCTGTCGGCCGCCGGCCCCGAGCCCATTGCAATGGAGCGCGCCCCGATCTGCGACCCCTTCGTCGCGCGGCTATTTTCCGAGCACGCGGCGGCGCAAAAGCCGTGGGTGCGCGCGGTGCCTTCGTCACATGTATGGAAAGCGGCCCTTCCCAGCGCCCTCGAGCCCGGTGCGCACTGCGTTACCGTCAAGGCCGAGGACGAATACGGCCGGCGGCACTGCGCGCATCACATCGTGGAAGTCACGGACAACGGCCGATCGAGCATCTAATGGGGAGCGGCGGCCCTTCTCAGGGAGAGTCCGCCTCCAGCATCGGGTGAAGCCTGGATGGTTGCTCTCCAGCGAGCCTTGCATACTCGCAGTTGACGGGCATCAGGAGTGCAGCAATGAGCATCTTCGGCAGCATCATGTCCTCGATCTTCGGCGGCCCAGCCTCGGCCGCGCCCGCCCCTCCGGCCCCGCCGCAATCCTCGTCCGGCCCATCGGCGGCGCCGGCGCCCCAACCCGGGGGCTCCACGGCGGCCCAGGTCGATGTCGCGGCGGTCATGGACGAATTGGCCGACAAATCCGATGAGGACCTGGATTGGCGACACTCGATCGTGGACCTGATGAAGCTCCTCAAACTCGACAGCAGCCTGACGGCACGCAAGAAGCTGGCCGAGGAGCTGCATTTTGAGGGCAACACGAAAGACTCGGCGGCGATGAACATCTGGCTGCACAAGCAAGTCATGATCAAGCTGGCCGAAAACGGCGGCAAGGTGCCTTCCGACCTGAAGCACTAGATCGCGATCACGGGCCCATCCGCCGGTTGCAGCGGGCCCAGGCGTTCCACAAAGAGCGGCCGCGAGCCGGCGTTCCCTGAAGGGATTTGCGCCAATTGCGGCCATCCGATCGCCGATATCGACGGGTCGCCTGCCCCGTGCCCCCTCGTGGCCGAATGCTGCAGCGCGGGAGCGGCGCTGCAGATGCCGACCGCGGCGCGTTTGCCATCAAGCTCGATGCTTGTCCTTGATATTGCGCCGATCCGGGATGATGCTGGCAGGCGCAGGGGGATGCTCTCCGCGAGACGCCGTGTCGACCGCCCATCGCTCCTGCATTGGTGCGGCTGCACCGAGAACGGGGAACCATGAATGGCAACCGTTGACATCCGCAACGTGCGCAAGGCGTTCGGCTCGGTCGAGGTGCTGCACGGCGTCAGCGTCGGCATCGCCGACAGCGAGTTCGTGGTGCTGGTCGGGCCGTCCGGCTGCGGCAAGTCCACCTTGCTGCGCATGATCGCGGGGCTGGAGAACATTACCTCCGGCGAGATCGCCATCGGCAACCGGGTGGTCAACACGCTGCCGCCCAAGGACCGCGACGTCGCCATGGTGTTCCAGAACTACGCGCTCTA
>Ga0111538_10002628_pt1 | contig 25181 bp, 22 predicted proteins | sample SoiMethybrSBSTD1_FD_79669 | JGI IMG/M metagenome (GOLD analysis project Ga0111538, IMG submission 79669) | Bulk soil microbial communities from a Populus tree surrounding site in Tennessee, USA - Soil MetaG P. TD hybrid SBSTD1 (version 2)... | ecosystem: Environmental > Terrestrial > Soil >...
CGCAGGCCAGCGAGGTCGCGTCGGCGGCGGCGCCGTCGGTGGGCGAGCCATCGATGGCCCCCTCGACGGGCCCCGTCGCGTCGCTGCCGGCGGCCCACAGGTCCGACGGTCCGAAGCTCCACACCGCGTCGAGGTCGTTGCCTTGCGGCGCCGGAGATTCCCAGCACCAGCCGCCGCTGCACAGCTGGCCCGGCGCCGGGTCGCTGTCGCCGGCGCCCGCGTCAAGATCGGTGGCGGGAGACCGCGGCTCGACACAGGCCGCCATCAGCAGGAGGGCGGTGGCCGCGGCCGAGGCCGGCCAGGTCGCGCGCACCGGGGCGCCACGCTCTAGAGATAGATGAGGCAATCGACCATGTCCGGGTCGTCGAGCAGGAGGCTGACCGCGCAGACCTGCTCCATGACGTTTGCGTCCACCTCGCCGCCGCCCCCTTCGCCGAGGAACCAGCACCTGAACGTGCAGTCGATGGCTCCGGTCTCGTCGCACATGAAGTCGGGTGCCGCCGCCTCGATGTCGGCGGCCGCCGCGGCGTTGTCGGCGCAGGTCACGATGTCGTCGCAGTAGGCGCCCACGGTGATCGGGCCGCCATTCGGGATCTGGCGCGTGCGATCGGGATCGCAGGCCAGCGAGGTCGCGTCGGCGGCGGCGCCGTCGGTGGGCGAGCCATCGATGGCCCCCTCGACGGGCCCCGTCGCGTCGTCGCCGCCCCCGCAACCGGGCAGGACGAGCGCAAGGGCGGCCGCGAGGGCGATCGCCGGGCGCCGGCGAGGTCGCAGTTGTGACATGACGGTGAGCGGCGCGGCCCGAGGCGGATTATCAAGGAATCGACCGGGCGCCGACCGGGGCGAACCGACAGCCCGATGGCATCGCCACGGCGGTCACCGTTGCGGGAGCGCTGGCAGCTCCTTCCACCGAGGAGGCGATCGCGCTGTCGGGCAATCGAACGGCGCGCGGCGCGCTACGGGCAGGGCTCGCCGATCTCGAAGGGCATGAGGGCGACCGACATCGTGCAGCCGTTCTCGATCGGCATGCCGGACGCCTGATCGATCTCGACGAACTCGGCGTTGCGCAGGGTGCCGCGCGCTCCGACGTCGCAGTGCTCGTTCAGCCGCAGCCGGCCGCTGACCGCCTGATACGCGGTGTGGGCGCTGCCGCCCTCGACGTCGACGTCGTAGCCGGCTCCGACCAGCGGGGGAACTCCGTCGGCGAGATCGATGACGGTCGTCGGCGTGGCTTCGGTGTAGCCGACCAGGAAGACGTTGACGACCCCGCCGAGGATCGGAGCGATGGCGAGCGTCAGCCCTCCCTGGTTCTGCAGCTGGTCGAGGCCGCTCGGCTCGATCGAGTCGGGAAGGAACGGCTCGGGGCAGGCGCAGGGCAGGGTGCCGGAGCAGATCTGGCCGGGCGAGTCGCACGCCATGCCGCAGCCGCCGCAATTGGCGGTGTCGGTCTCGGTGTCGACGCACTCGTCCTCGCACTGGGTGAACTCGCAGGTCGACGCGTCCGGGCCGCTGGCGGCGTCGGGAGGTCCAGAATCGGCAAACGCGACGTCGCCGTCGCCGTCGCCGCTGCCGTCATCGTCGCCGCAGCCGATCGCGCCGCTGGCCAGAGCGATCGCGCACAACATTCGCGTGGCATTCACGAGGTGCTTCATCGGTCTCCTCCTCACCGAGTGCCTCGTAACACGGCCCGGCCCGGCGGTGGGCCTTTTTTTCGCCCGCTCTGGCGGCCGTCACGGCAGGGCGATGGCGGCGCAGATGTCCTCGAGCTCGCGGCGGTTCTGGTCGCACCAGGCGCCGCCACGCAACCACCCGGGTTGTCGGCCCGAGGCTCAGCCGGGGGTCCGGTGCGTGCGACAATGGAGCCGGATGACCGCGAGCGGCGAGCGCATCGCGCACTACCGGCTGGTGCGCAAGCTGGGCGCAGGCGGGATGGGGGAGGTCCACCGCGCGGTCGACGAGAAGATCGGGCGCGACGTCGCCATCAAGCTCCTGCCCTCGCACATCACGCGGAGCGACATCCAGACCCGCCTGGTGCGCGAGGCGCAGGCAGCCGGCCAGCTCAATCACCCCGGGATCGTCACGGTGCACGACGTCGGCGTCTGGCGCCAGCGGGTGTACCTGGTCATGGAGCTGGTCGATGGCCGCTCGCTCACCCACCTCGCGCGAGGCGGCATGAGCCCGCGCGAAGCGGTGGCGATCTGCGCCGAGGCGGCGACCGCGCTGGCGGCCGCCCACCGGCGCGGCATCCTTCACCGCGACATCAAGCCCGACAACATCATGGTGACCGGCGATGGCCGGGTGAAGATCCTCGATTTCGGGCTGGCCAAGCTTCGGGCCCAGGCGCCGTCGGCGCCCGACCTCGAGGCGGTCGCGGCCGAGAGTGCCGATGCCACCGCTGCGACCGATGCCACCGTCGAGGACGCGGCGATGGCCGCGACCGAGGTCGACTCGGCGAATGGCGAGGTCGACCGACCCATCGCCACGCCCGCGCTCGATCTCACCCTCATGTCCCCCGGGCAGCTGACCCCCGGCTCGAGCGACCCGTGGGAGTCGCTCACCTTCGCCGGCTCGCTGCTCGGCACGCCGGCCTACATGTCGCCCGAGCAGGCCGCCAGCGCCCCGCTCGATGCGCGCAGCGAGGTCTACAGCCTGGGGCTGGTGCTCTACGAGCTCGTCGCCGGCAAGCGGCCGCTCGCGCGCGAGTCGGTCAAGGAGACCCTCGACGCCGCCCGCGCCGCCGACATCCCTCCGCTGCCGCCCGGCAGCGCACCGCGCCCGGTCGCCCGGCTGCTGGCGCGCGCGCTGGCCGCCGACCCGGCCGATCGCTTCGCCGACATGGACGAGCTGGCGGCCGAGCTGCGCGCGGCCGCGGCCGCTCTGCAGCCGCGCTGGCGCCGGCGCGCGCTGTGGCTCGGCAGCGCGACCCTGATGGCGGGAGGCGCCGCCGCCATCGCGCTGGTCGCGGCCCGACCGGCCACGAGCAGCGAGAAGCGGACGCCCCCGGCGGCCGGCAGCGACTTCGCGGTCCGCGCCACCCGCGCCCTCACGGTCGATCCCGGCTGCGAGGAGATGCCCTCCTTCACGCCCGACGGCCGCGAGATCCTGTTCGACGGCCGGGTCGGGCGCGACACCGAGATCCAGGCGATCACCGTCGACGGCAAGACGCGGCGGCGCCTCACCCACAGCCCCGGCTGGGACATCGGCGGCACGCCGTCGCCCGACGGCCGGCAGGTGGCCTACATCCACTACAGCGAGACCAGCCGCGAGCTGCGCGTGATGGGCATCGAGGGGGACGAGGCGGCCCCGCCGATCACGATCGGGCCGAGCCGCGGGTTTCCCACCTGGACCGAGGGCGGCGCCCTGGTCTACGGCGACGACTCGGGACGACTCTGGCGGGTGGTCCCCGGTGCCGAGCCGCTGCGGCGGGAGAAGATCGGCGACCTTCCGGCCGACCACATCCCGGTCTCGCTCGCCTGGTTTCCCGGCGGCGAGATCGCGGTTGCGGTGAGGCTGCGGTCTGCCAGCACCTACCTCGCCCCGCTCGGCAGCCTGCGCCCGGACGGCCGGTTCGCCTTCTGGCAACCCCCGGTCACGGTCTCCGACTGCTGCGGCCTGCGGGTCGATCGCAGCGGGCGAGGCCTCTATTACGCGGCGCTGACCGCCGACATCAGCTCGACACTTCACTGGCGACCGCGCGGCGCCGGCGATCCCGTGGTCCTGGCTGCCGTGCCGGCGGTGACGCGCGGGTTCGGCGTCGCCCCCGCCGGCGACCGGCTGGTCCTGTCCGGCTGCAACGTCAACATGCGGGCGGGTCGCATCGAAGGCGGCGAGTTCCACCAGCTGCCTCGCTTTCCCGCCGGCTGGGAGCCGAACGAGTTCGACCTGGTCGATCCCGGCTGGATGGTGATGACCAGCTCCCGCGGGGGAAAGCCACAGATCTGGCGCATGACCAGCGACGGTGAGGCGAACCTCATCGTCGAGACCGGCTCGCGGTATCCCGCGCTCTCGAGCGATGGCCTCCAGCTGGCCTGGGCCGGCCTGGAGGACGATGGCGGCATCCACCTCCGCGCGATGGCGGGCGGACCGGTCAAGCGGCTCACGACCGACGCCAGCGACGACGCGCCGGCGTTCTCTCACGACCAGCGCCGCCTGTTCTTCATGCGCACCACGCCGGCCGGGGTGCGGGTTCACGCCGTTGCGATCGACGGCTCGGGCGGCGCGCCCCCCGTCAGCCCGAGCGGCGTGATCGCCTTCGCCGCAGCCCGCCAGCGACCGCTGCTGGCGATCGAGATCGCGCGCGGCGAGCGCCACGAGCTCCTGGTCGGTCCGCCCGGCGGCCCGTTCGACACCGTCCGGCTGCCCGGCGCCCAGGCCGAGACGGCGATCAGCTTCGCGGACGGCGAGCGCTCGATCCTGGTCGCGCCTCACTCGAACCTCCTCCTCGCCGTCGACCCGCAGGCGCCCGACGCCGAGCCGCGCGTCGTCTGGTCGGCCAGCGACGACACGCTGTACCATGTGCGCAGCGCGCCGAGCGGCGAGCTGTTCGCCGTGGTGAGCACCGACGAAGGCGACCTCTTCGTTGTCGACGGCACCTTCCGCTGAGGCGAGGATTCAGGGGCAGGGGCCGCGGATGAGGGCGATGGTGCGGACGCTGGCCTCGTCGGCGGTGAGATCGAAGGCGTTGAGGCCGGCCGAGACCAGGCCGAGCCGCAGGGGTGCCTGGTCGGCTCCGCGCTCGCGCACCGTCAGCCACTGGCGCTCGGAGCCCATCGCGCGGACCGCGATCTCGTTGCCGCCGCGAAACTCGAACTGCGCCACGTTCCACGCGCCGAGCACGACCGGGACGCCGAGGTCGACCGCGCCGACGCCGGGCCGGCGCACGGTGAGCCGGTCGCCGATGACGGTGAAGCCTCCGTGATACTCGACGTCGGAGAGATCGTCCGCGCCGCTGCCGAAGCTGTCGCGCGCGGTGCCGGCCACCGACGCGGAGGCTCCGCTGACCCCCCAGAAGCGGATCCCGAGGCATCCCGTCTCGCGGACCGGGTCGTCCATCGCGACCCCGGGGAAGCGGGTGTAGACGGCGGCGGTGCCGTGATCGCCGCGCACGATGCGAATCGCGCGCTCGCCGGTGTCCGCCACCCGGCCGCCGGTGTGGGCAAAGGCAGGGTGATCGAGCCAGCTGCGCCGCCCGGGTTCGAGCACCCGGAGCCGGAAGGCGTCGCCCGGCGCCGCGGCCGGAGAGCCGTCGGTTGGGAACCAGGCCACGTGGTCGACGTCACCGAACTCGTGGAGCGCGACCCACTCGACCTCGCTGGTCGCCCCGATCTCGGTCAGATCGTCCATCTCCGGGCCGATCTCGCCGCCGGCGCAGCCGGACAGGCAGACGACGAGGAGTGGGCTGGCGAGGCGCTCATGTCGGGTCACGCACCGAGCGTGTGCAAGTGGCGCGCCCGCCGTTCCACTTTGCACTCCTGCGTATCCCGGTCGACGGCGACCCGCTGTCGCGTGTAGGTACCATCGCCTGGTCGACTGTCCCCGGTCTGGAGGCGCCACGGCTTGGTGGCGTCCGGCTGCGGTGGCCGGCCGCGCTATGATGCCGCGGGTGCGGATCGCGCTCGGGGTGCTCGGGCTGTGGGTCGCGTGCGGCGACGGGGGCGCGGGCGGGCGGCCGCCGGCGCCGCCGAGCGGGCCGGACCAGGGGCCGGCCGAGCCGCAGCTGGTGGCGACGGTCGGGGAGCCAAACGGGCCGGACGTCTTTGCCACCGTGCGCTTCACGCCGGACGGTCGCCACCTCCTGGCGGAGGACCGGAGCCTGCTGGTCTACTCGTTCGACCATCAGACGGGGCAGCTGAGCGCGAAGGGCTGGTTCGGGTTCGAGGAGGATCGCAGCCAGCCGGCATCGACCGACCTGGCGGTGCTCGAGCCGTGGCTCGAGAAGCACGAGGCGATCGCGGCGTTCGATGTGTCTGCCGACGGGCGCTGGGTGGTGGCCGGCGGCGGGCGCTCGGGGCGCATGGGCGTCTGGAAGCTGACGCCGGACAAGGATCCGCCGGCGGAGAAGGTCGCGGTGCTGCAGGCGCCGATGCGCGAGGTGGACGTGGTGGCGTTCGCGCGCGGCGGCAGGCGCGTGATCGCGGGCGGCCGGACGCCCGACGAGAGCAGCACGTCGGCCGAGGACACGGTGTTCGTGCTGTTCGACTTCGATCCGGCCCGCTCGCCGCCGCTGGTGCCGCTCCACAGCATCCCGGCCGGGCAGCGGTTCGGCGGGATGGACGTGTCGCCCGACGGCGAGCTGGCGGCGGTGGTCGGCTCGAACGAATTCGTCAGGCTCATCGAGATCGGCGACGACAAGCTCACCGTCGCGCTCGAGATGGAGTCGGACGACACGCTCGAGGACGTGCGGTTCACACCGGACGGCAAGAGCGTGGTGACGGTCGGCTTCGACCAGGCGGTGCGGGTCTGGCAGGTCGGACGCAAGCCGGCGGCGCTGAAGGTACAGAGCGTGCTCAGGCACCATCAGTCGAAGACCCGCGGGGTCGAGCTCGCGCCCGACGGCCGCTGGATGGTCGTGTCGAGCACCGACCACGAGGTCAGCCTGTGGCCGCTGTCGGGGCTGCGGCCGGACGCCAACCCGACGCCGATCGCCTTCCACCCGCACGGTGACGAGGTCGCCTACGGACTGGCGATCCATCCGACCTGGCCCTGGCTGGTGACCAGCGAGCGGTCGATCAAGGTCTGGCGGCTCAACCGGGATGCGCTGGCGGCGGGTGCCGGATCGACGCGGCGCATGGGGTCGGCGGCGGTGGCGTATCCGGTCACCGGGCCGTCACTGCGCTTCGCCGCCTGGCGGAAACCCGGCCGTGCCGCCACCGGCGAGCTCCTGACGGTGGATGCGGCCGGCGAGGTGGCGCTGTGGGATCCGAGCGTCACTCCGCCGGTGCGCACGGTGGTGCGCCCGGGCCAGCTGCCGCCGGCCACCGGCGATCCGCCGATCTCCGCGGCGGCGCTGGCAGGCGACTCGGTCCTCCTGGCGACCGCACGCGGCGTGGTGGCGATGATCGCTGTCCCGGACGGCGTCGCCCGGGGCGTGGTCCCGGCCCACGACGCTGCGATCACGGCGATGGCGACCGGCGGCCCGTGCGCGATCACCGGCGACGAAGCCGGCAAGGCGCGCCTCTGGCAGGTCGGCGCGGGCACGCCGGTGCTGGGCGAGCCGTTCGACAGCGGCGGCGAGCGTGTGGTGGCGGCGGCGGTCGCCCCCGACGGCAGCCTGGCCATCACCTCGGCGGCCAGCGGGGCGCGCACCACCCTGCGCGCGCATCCGCTCGATCCGGCGACCTGCCGGCCGGCCGGCGCCGCGGTGACCGTGTTCGCCCCGCCGACCCCGTTCGGCAACGTGAACCACACCGGCATGAGCCCCGACGGGCAGGAGACGCCGATCATGTTCGCCTTCTCGCGCGACGGCCACTGGCTGCTGAGCGGCGGCCGCGACGGCGGCAGCGCGACCTTGTGGAAGGTCGGCGGCCCGGAGCTCATCGCCAAGCAGGACTTCCTGGCCGGCCACCAGTACGGCGTCTTCGCCGCCGCCTTCGCCCCTGACGGCACCCGCGCGCTCACCGCCGGCACCGACGGCGCCACCATCCTCTGGCGCTTCGATCCGGCCAGCGGCAAGGCGGAGAAGATGGAGGACCTCACGCCGGCGGCCGACTCGAAGAGCGGCTTCCCCGAGTCGGTCGCCTGGTCGGCCGACGGCACGGCCGTCTGCGTCGGGGGCGGTCACGGCAAGACCGGCCGCCTCTGGTGCTACACGCTGGCCCGCTGATCGCTCGACCTGGCCACGCGGGTAGCGTCATCGCGCCCCTCGCCAGCGAGGTCGCCGCCGAGGTGGACGGCGAGGCCGGCGACTTCTTCGGCGTGTTCCAGCATCCGGACGACCATTTCAGCCTGAGCGGCGGCTTCCTCGACGCCAAGGTGCGCGCCGCGCTCCTCGCCGACGTGGCCGAGGCGCAGCGCGCCCAGGTGACGGCTGCCATCGACGCGCTGCCCGCCTACTACGCCGCCCACCTCGAGAGCTACGACGTCGGCTCCGAGATCGTCGGTCGCGACCTCTTCGTCATCGCGCCCTTCGGCGGCAGCGAGGCGCTCGTCGTCATCGTGCGCTACGTCCAGAGCTGATCGCCGGCGGACCGGCCGGGCGTGGTAGGGTCGCGAGCGTGGCGGCGACGACGCGCGCGGTGAAGGCAAACGGCATCTCGTTCACCTGTCTGGAGGAGGGGGAGGGGCCGCTGGTGCTCCTGGTGCACGGCTTCCCCGATACCGCCCACTCGTGGGACGCGCTGCGGCCCACGCTGGCGGCGGCCGGGTTCCGCGCGGTGAGCCCGTTCACCCGCGGATACGCCCCCACCGAGCTGGCGCCCGACGGTGACTACCGGATGGAGGCGCTGGCCGACGACGTGGTGGCGCTCATCGAGGCCCTTGGCGAGCAGAGCGCGATCGTGGTCGGGCACGACTGGGGCTCGCCGGCGGTGCACGGGGCCGCCATCAAGGCGCCGGAGCGCGTGCGCATGATGGTGACCGTGGCGATCCCGCATCCGGCCTCGGTCCGCCTGACGCCGGCGCTCGTCTGGCGGGCGCGCCATTTCCTCGCCCACCGGCGGCGCGGCGCGGCCCGCCGGTTGCGCGCGAACGACTTCGCACGCGTCGACCAGCTGGTCCGCCGCTGGTCGCCTGCCTGGCAGCCGGCACCCGGCGAGACCGCCGCGGTCAAGCGCGCGTTCGCCGAGCCGGGCTGTCTCGAGGCGGCGCTCGGCTACTACCGCGCGGCCGGCAACTCGGTGCCCGGCTTCCTGCGCGCGCGCGTCGCGGTGCCGTCGCTCGCCTTCGCCGGCGCCACCGACTACGGCGTGCGCCCTGCCGCGTTCGAGAAGGCGCGCTCGTGGTACACGGGCGGCTACGAGGTGGTCACCCTGCCGGGCGGCCACTTCCTCCACCGCGAGCACCCGGACCAGTTCGCCGCCGAGCTGTTGCGCCGCCTCCCGCCGGCCCAGCAATCGATGGCCCGCTGAGACAGATCAGCGCGCGGTGCGGCCGAGGCGCAGGCGCAGCGGGATGGCCATTTCGTAGAGCTGCTTGCGCTCGAGGAGATCGCGGTAGGTCGCGCCGGCGCGGGCGGCGGCCGAGCGCTGGGCGTCGACCGGCGCCACGCCGAAGAAGCCGGTCGCGATCGCCAGCGCGGCGGTGCGCTCCTCCTCCGCCAGCGCCGAGATCTGCGCCCCGTGGGTCGCCGCCGGGACGAAGTAGCGCGCCGAGCTGGTCATCGCGGGCGCGGCCATCGCGCCGCCGCTCCACGGGTCGTACTGGCCGTAGATGAGGAGGACGTCCTCCGCCTCGTCGCGCACCCAGCTGCGCACCGCCGCGGTCACCGCCCCGTCGTATTCCGGCAGCGCGACGGCGGGGAACATGGCGCGGAAGTTGTCCTCCATGGTCGCCAGCGCCGAGGGCTGCTCGAGCAGCGGCGCGACCGCGGAATTGGTCTGCAGGGCGAAGCCCTGCTCGGTGAGCCACTCGTAGTACAGGGCCCCGTCCGACCCCATCGGATTGGAGCTGGGTGACGCGCCCCATCCGAGATACGAGAAGTCGTGGAAGAACTGCCAGAACTCGGCGTTGCTGGCGGACGAGCGCGGCACCTGGTTGCAGTAGCTCTGGCCCCAGTACTGCCAGAAGCTCCAGTCGAAGCTCTCGGTCAGCTGCTCGAGCCACTCGGCCTCGGCGCCCGGGCCGACGATGTCGGTCAGTCGCCGGAGCATCATGGTGCGCCGCGTGGTGAGCGCGGCGACCTGGACGTCGCGCAGGCGCCCGGCGCAGCCGGCGGGCAGGTTCTCGGCCAGGTAGTCCTGGTAGGCGGGGTCGATGCGGGCGCGCGAGGCCGGCGCCACGTAGGGGATCGCCCCGTCGACGTCGTCGGGGAAGAAGTACTTGTGGTAGGTGGCGGTGATGCCGCCCTTGCTGGCGCCGGTCGACACCCAGCGCCCCTGGTAGAGCGGGCGGAAGGCGGCGATCACCTGGTGCATGTCGCCGGCGCCGTTCTCGATGGTGAGCTGGGTCCAGTCCCAGTCGGCCGTGTCCGGCACCGACTCGCCCTGGTAGCGGTGCTCGATCCAGAGGTCGTTCGTCTGGTAGAGCAGGCTCAGCTCGAAGTCCCAGAAGTACTCGTTCGAGTAGCCCCAGTCGGCGACCAGGGTCGGGCGATCGCAGCCGCGGTGGACCAGGAAGAGGTGCTGGAGGAAGGTCGGGCTCGCCGCGTTCGCGTGATCGGTCGGCTGGGTCATCTCGATCGCGAAGCAGCGCGCCGGGCCGACCACGTAGTCGCCGCAGTCGGTCTCGGCGACCGACGCCACGTCCGGCAGCTCGGCCAGCGACGCCGCCAGCGTGCTCTCCTCGCAGGTCAGGGCGGGCGGCGCGGCGTCCGGCTCGTCGGGCTGGGCGGCCGCGTCGGGCGAGGAGCCGGGCGGCTGGGTGGTGTCGTTGTCGCCGCAGGCGAACGCGGCGAGCGTGGAGAGCGCGGACAGCAGGGCGACAGCGATCGATCGCGTGGACATGGGCGGACGCTAGTGCGCCGCGCGCGGCCGGTACACCTCAATCCTGCTAACAACTCGGCAAACCGCCGTCCTGTGATCGACGCCTCACCGGGACGGACGGCCCAGCTCGTCCCAGAGATCGCCCACCGCCTCGATGCGCGCCGGCATGTTGCGCAGGTGGAAGCTCTGCGGTCCGACCGCGCCGCTCGCCACCTCGTCCCAGGTGCAGGGCGCCGAGACCGGGGCGCCCGGCCGGGGCCGCACGGCGTAGGCGGCGGCGAAGGTGGCGCTGTAGTTGTTGCGCCCGGTGTCGATGAGGATACGGCCGCCGCGGTCGGCCTTGAGGAACTCCTGGGTCAGGTGGTCGGGATCGCGCCGGACCAGCTCCGCGCCCACCTCGTGGGCGAAGGCGGCCACGTCGTCCACGTGCAGGCCTCCGTCGAGCGGGATCGCGATGTGGAAGCCCTTCGAGCCGGTGGTCTTGATCCAGCTCCGGTGGCCGCGCTCGGCGAGGAGATCGCGCAGCGCGAGCGCGGCGGCGCGCAGGACCTCCGGCTCGTCCCGCGCCGGGTCGGGGTCGAGGTCGAACACGCACAGGTCGGGATGGTAGATGTCGGGCGCCCGCCGGTTCCACACGTGCGGCGTGATGCAGTTCTGGTTGGCCATCCAGAGCAGCGAGCGGAGGTCGTTGATGAGCGGGTGGTGCACGGTGCCGCGGTGCTTGGGCACCTCGATGCGCTCGAGCCAGGCGGGAAAGCCGCGCGACACGTCCTTCTGGATGAAGCCCTTCTTGTCGATGCCGGACGGGAAGCGCTCCATGGTGACCGGGCGCAGCCGCAGATGCGGCAGCATCACCGGGGCGACCAGGCCGTAGTAGCCGGCGAGGTCGCCCTTGCTGATGCCGTCGGCGGGGAACAGGATCTTGTCCGGGTGGCTGATCGTCACGGCTGCTCGCGGACCACCTCGCGCGGGTTCTTGTCGAAGCGCACGCCGATGAGGCGAGGGTGGCGCAGCTTGCCGTGCACCGTCCACTCGATGAAGGCGACCTGGACGACGATCTCGGGGCGCACCCAGTGGGCCCGGACGCGCGGCAGCCCGACCGCCCGGGTGAAGGGCGAGGCGGGAATCTCGCTGGCGTCGAGCCGGGCGCGCAGGTCGAGGAGCAGGCGGGTGTCGAAGCCGGTGCCGATCTTGCCGGCGAAGACCAGGTCGTCGCCCTCGAAGTAACCGACCAGGAGCGCGCCGAGCCCGACCCGCTTGCCCTGCGGGTCGGTGAAGCCGCCGACCACCAGCTCCTGGCTGGCCTCGACCTTCATCTTGAGCCAGTGGGGCGAGCGCCGGGGCTCGTAGGGCGAGCCGCGCCGCTTGGCCACCACGCCCTCCCAGCCCTGCTCGCGCGCCAGCTCCCACGGCTGCGGATGGTCGAGCGGCGCCACCCGCTCGAGCGGCGGCTCGAGCGGCAGCCCGGCGAGCAGCGCCTGGCGCGCCTCGAGCGGCTGCGCGCGGAGGTCGCGGCCGTCCTGCCACAGCAGATCGAAGACGTGGTAGGCGCGCTGATCCCAGTCCATCTCGCCGTCGACGATCGCCTCGCCGACCGGCAGGCGCGCCACGGCGGCGGCGATGGGCGGGACGTCCTGCAAGAGCCGGTTGCGCGAGTAGAGCCGGACCTGGGCGCCGTCCTTGTAGGCCATGAGGCGGATGCCGTCGAGCTTGCGCTCGAAGATCCAGTCCGCGCCGGTGAACCGCTCCTGGGTCAGGGTCGCCGCCATCGGCGTCAGCCAGTCGGGCAGCGCCGCCATGGCGCCGAGTGTAGCGCGCCGCTCAGCCGGCGGATCGCCGCACGATCAGGTAGCGGAAGTGGCGGCGGGGGCGGAAGCCCAGCCGCTGGTAGAGCGCGATGGCGCGGGCGTTGTCGTCGCGCACGTGGAGGAAGACGCCGTCGCCAGCGCCGCGGATGAGCGCCAGCTGGGCGGCGAGCAGCCGGGCTCCATGGCCGCGCCCGAGGTGAGCGGGATCGGTGCACACGCCGCTCACCTCGACGAGCCCGGCGAGCCGCATGCGCTGGCCGGCCATCGCAATGACGCGGCCGCCGGCGCGGATGCCGAAGAAGGTGCCGAGCTCGCCGGTCCGCAGGCCGAACGGGCCCGGGCGGGTCGCCTCGGCGAGCGCGAGCATGGAGGCGGCGTCGGCCGGGCCGAGCTCCTCGAGCCCCTCGGGCATCGCGGGCGCCGGCCCGTCGTGGATCATCTGGAGCGCCGGCGCCTCGTCGACCGGCGCCAGCCCGGCGGTGAGCTCGAGCGGACCGTCGAGCAAGAGGCCCATGATCTCATCCGGGCGGAGCAGGCGGACGAGCGCGGCCGCCGCGCCCGCTTCTCGAGCGCGCAGGCCGGCGAGCGCGGTCACCTCCGGCGCGAAGCGCGCGGCGTCTCCGTCGCGCTCGGCGAGATCGACCTGGAGTGTGGTCGTCGCGTGCCAGATCGGATTGTCGAGCAGCTCGCTCATGACCCGAGCGTAGCGGGTATCGCGGTTGCATGGCCGTGGCGTGCGGACAACGGGACGGATCTCGGGTTTCGCGTTGACCGGCACAGCTTCGCGTGCACTCTTGACCCCAGGTGAGGGCTCACCTGCAATGGCTGTGGGTCGCGTGCGTGGCGGTCGCCGCCGGCGGCTGCGACGCGGACATCGGGTCGCCCTCCGACGAGATGGAGGCCGGCGACGGCGCGGGCGCCGACGGCGGAACCGGAGGAGGCGGCGCCGATTCCGGATCGGGTGCCGACGGCGGATCCGATTCCTGCGTCGAGGGCTGGATGGAGCTCCTGGTCAATCCGCACTTCGATCAGGGGCCGGACGTCGGCTGGACCTCGACCGGCGCCGACATCATCCAGCGCGAGGCCGACATGCCCATCCACGTCGACAGCGGCGAGTACGCCGCCTGGTTCGGCGGCAAGAACGAGCTCGACGCCAACCTGGCGCAGCCGATCTCGGTGCCCGACGGCGCGAGCGATCTGCGCCTGTCGGCCAAGACCTGCTTCGTCACGGCGGAGACCGCGGGAACCCCGGACCGGGTCGAGCTGATCCTGCGCGACGGCGGCGGCGCGGTGGCCGGCACCCTGACCGACTTCACCAACCAGGACGCCGGCGGGATCTGCAACTGGGGCAACCTGCAGGTCTCCTCCTCGCCGGCCCACGCCGGCCAGGATCTCACCTTCGAGATCCACGTCACCACCAACGCGACCAATCACACCAGCTTCTACTTCGACACCCTCTCGCTCGAGGCCCTGAACGAGTGCGGCCAGTGACCGCCCGCCCGCCGCCAGGCTAGGGGCAATGCCGGTCAGAAAAGGGCGTCATGCTGGTACATCCGCGCCGACGTTGAGGTTGACGTGGTCGTTGACGGCGTCGGCGACGTGGACATTGACGCGTGCGTTGACCTGGGCGCCTGATTCGGCTGGGATCGCACGGCTGGGATCGCACGTGCTTTCTCAGCAGCAACACGTCGAGCGATGCGGCACATCATCCATCGGCTCTGCGCGCGATGAGGCATGAAAGGCACTCGTCAAGACCCACCGTCAATGTCCACGTCGCCGTCAACCACAACGACTACGACCACGTCTACGGTTGCACGTACGAGGGCATCGGCCCTCCCCCGTTAACTGACCGGCATTGGGGGTAGGGCCTAGGGGAGCTCCTTGTCGTCGCCGTCGCCGCCGAACACCTCGTCGCGGCCGTCGTCGCCGTAGAGCTTGTCGTTGCCGCCGAAGCCGCGCAGCTGGTCGTTGCCCTGGCGGCCCCAGATGATGTTGTCGCGGTCGTTGCCGAACAGGTGGTCGTTGCCCTTCGAGCCCTCGAGGATCTCGAGGTCGTCCTCGAGGACGGTGCCGAACATGTCGGCGCTGCACACGCCGGGCAGGAACGCCTTGCCGAAGAAGTCCGACTTGTCGCCGGCGTGGATGGGGCCGGCCAGCTGGGCGTAGATCGTTCGCGGTCCCACCCGGGCGAAGCCGGCGATGTCGAGCCCGGCGCCGCCGATGTAGTGGTGGTGGCCGCAGGGATAGTCACAGACCAGCTGATCGTTGCCGTCCTGGCCGAGCAGGGTGTCGCCGCCACCGCCGTAGTCGGCGCCGAACTTGCCCCGGTCGTCCTCGTAGCTCTCGCTGATGAGCGCGTCGTCGCCGTTGCCACCCTCGAGGATGTCGGCGCCGCTGCGCCCGCCGAACATGACGTCGGCGCCGCCGTGGCCGGTCAGCTTGTCGTTGCCGTTGCCGCCGTCGATGTGGGCCTCGAAGTCGCTCGGGAACTCGCCGCCGGAGACCTTGAGGACGTCGTCGCCGTCGCCGCCCCAGGCCATCACGTAGCGGAGCGGGTAGGGCGGGTGGCAGGTGACCAGGTCGCTGCGGGTCTGCTCGCAGCCGGGTCCGGCGGTGATGGTGGCGCCCTCGCTCCACACCGTGACGGCCGAGCCGGGGTGCGAGATGAAGAGACGATCGTTCGCCGGGCCGCCGAGCACGATGACCCCGGTGTCGCGCTTGCGCGCGTCGACGTAGGCGAAGGGGAGCGGCGCCTGGCCGAAACCGCAGGGCGCGCCGTTGCACAGGTCGTCGCCGAAGCCGCTCGACAGCTTGCCCTTGCCGCTGAGGACGTCGTTGAAGGCCGAGCCGACCACCTGCTCGATCCCTTTGACCTTCTCGTCGACCCCGTCGCCGTTGGCCTTGCGCCCGCCGAGGTTCACCTCCATGACGTGGGTGGCGCCGCGGTCAGAGCGCCCGCTCGGCCGCGCGGTGGCGAAGCTCGCCACGTCGTAGCCGAGTCCCCCGATGAAGTCGTCGGAGTTGGTGTCGCCGCGCAGGTAGTCGCTGCCGCGGCCGCCCTCCATGTGATCGACCCCGTGGCCGCCGACCAGGAGGTCCTCGTCGCCGTCGCCGTACAGCTTGTCGTCGAGGACGTCGCCGAAGATGTCGTCGTTGCCGTCGTCGCCGTGGATCCAGTCGCCGTGCATGCCGCCGTGCAGGACGTCGTTTCCGCCGCCGCCGTAGATGCGGTCCTGGCCGTTGCCGCCCTCGACCCGGTCGGCGCCGCCCCCGGCGCAGATGATGTCCATGCTGTTGTTGCCGCGGATGGTGTCGTCGCCGTCGCCGCCGAAGATGAGATCGGAGCGATCGCTGCCCACCAGGTTGTTGCCGTGCTCGTCACCCTGGATGACGTGGTAGGTGATGCCGCTCAGGGTGACGGTGGGCCCGAGCTTCGTGCGGACCTCGCTCAGGCGATCGCACAGCCCCGGGTCGTCGCCCGTCACCGGGTTGGGGTTCAGGCTGATCGAGTAGAGAAGCCCATCGTCGAGCTCTTCCTCGGCCCCCGTGCAGGCGAACGTCGCGAGCAGCGCGACTGACGCGATCCGGCGCAGCATTGGTTTCTCCCCGGTCTCACTCCCAGCGGGTCCGGTATCAGCACCCGCCGTGCCAGCGAGGCGCAGCGGGCGTTCGGCGGCTTACCGGCTCGGGCCTTGGTGTCGCCCGTCCCAGTGATGCCGAACTTGGTCAGGCCAGTTGTCCGCGGGCCCGGGCCTGCACCTGGCCCCGCCAGCCGCGTTACCCTCCGGCCATGACGACGGGCGGCGAGCTGGCCGCCGCGGACACCCCGCGGCTCCTGCACTTCCGGGTCTCGCACTACAACGAGAAGGTCCGCTGGGCCCTCGATTTCAAGCGCTGGGCGCACCGGCGCAAGGCGCTGGTCCCCGGCTTCCACATCGCTGGCCTGAGGCTCAAGACCGGGCAGAACAAGGTGCCGGTCCTCGAGATCGACGGGACCCGGCTGGTCGGCTCGGCCCACATCATCGAGGAGCTCGAGCGGCGGCGGCCCGAGCCGGCGCTCTTGCCCGCCGACGAGGCCGGGCGCAAGCGCGCGCTCGCCATCCAGGCCTACTTCGACGACGAGGTGGCGCCGGCGGTCCGGCGGCTCTTCTGGTCGACCTACATCGCCGACACCTCCGCCTGCTGCCGGATGGCGACTCACGGCGCGTCGCGGCCCGCGCGCATGACGTTCCGCGCCCTGTTCCCCCTCATGCGCCCGCTCTTCCGGCGCAACATGGGCCTCGACAAGGAGCGGCTGGCCGCCGCCCGCGACGGCCTGGCCGGCATCCTCGACAAGCTGGAGTCGGAGATCGGGCCGAAGGGCTACCTGGTCGGCGATCGTTTCGGGCTGGCCGACCTGGCCGCCGCCGCCATCATGAGCGCCATCGTCCGCCCGCCCGAGTTCTCCTATCCGTTGCCGCAGCCGTACCCCGAGGCGCTCGCCGCGCTGCAGGCGAGCGTCGCCGGCCGCCGCGGTTACCAGTGGGTGGTGGAGACCTACGCCCGCCACCGCGGGCCGTCGGCCGAGATCAGCGCGAGCTGACTCAGCGCAGGATGGCGCGGAGCTCGGCGGCCACTGCCTCCGGCGCGATCCGCGCCCCGTCGCAGCGCAGCCCGGGCGATATCTCGCTCTGCACCACGCGCCACGCGGCGGTCGGGTCGAGCTCGCCGAGGCGGCGCGCCGCCGGCTGGAGATCGATCCGCTCGATGCACGGCCGGTCCACCGTCTCGGCCCACGACCAGCCTGGCCAGTCGACCCGGTACCTCCAGGTGCCCGCTCCAGCGGCCGAGGCGATGGAGTACAGCCGGCCGCGCGCGTGGTGCGAGATGGCGTGGCGCATCGCCTCGAGCCCGGCGTCGCCGCCCAGCTGGATGCTGGAGACCAGGCGGGAGGCGTCCTCCTCGACGGTCGTCGCGCCCGAGGCGAAGCTCTCCATCGCGGCGTCGATCGCGCTCAGCCCGGCCCGCCAGAGCGGCTCGAAGCGATCCGGCCCGGCCAGGAGCTCACCGAGGATCGGGAGGATGAGCCGGTAGGCCTCCTCGTCGTCGTCGACCGGCGCGCCGCGCAGGTGGGCGGCGAGCGGCGAGCTGCCGTCCCCGGCCTGGAGGGCGAGCGCCACCTTGAGCCCCTCGCGCCCGGGGTGAGCCGAGAAGTCTCCCGCCTCGGCGGCCGCCACCATGAGCGCGGCCTGCTCGGCGGCGCGCTCGCCGGTCAGCACGGTCCAGACCGACAGAACGCCGTCGGCGTCGAAGTGGTTGTTGCTCGCCACCTCGGCGCCGCGCGCCCAGGCGGCGCGGTCCCGCTCGGGCGAGGTCACGAAGCGGAGGGCGATTCCGGTCGAGGTGTCGGCTTTGAGCTCGGTGGGGGTGCGGTTGCCCGACCAGTGCGAGAGGTGGAGCCCGTCGCCGGGGACGATGCCGTCCACCGAGATGGGCGCGAGATCGGCCAGTCGGTCGTGGAAGAATTCGAAGCGCATCGGGGCAATCTAGCGGCGCCGCAGCAGCAGCGCCGCCGCCCGGCTATCCGATTGGCAGAATTCTAGCCGGACAGCTGGCGCAGGGCGGCCTCGGTCTCCTCGTCGCAGGCGAAGAAGGTCTCGAGGCGCAGCTCCTGCAGGGTCACGTCGTGCGGGGTGCCGAAGGTGGCGATGGTGGTGAACAGGGCGAGGCGGAGATCGCCGCGCTCGAGGACGAGGCGGAAGAAGGGCGCCTGCGGGCGCAGGAGATCCGGCTTTCGCCAGTCGCTGGGCACGCCGGGGTGATCGAGCACCTCGCGCAGGAGCGCCTCGGATGGGCTGCCCGGCCCGCCGGCCAGCGCCTCGCGGTGGAGCCGCTGGATCATGCCGCTCGCCACCTCCTCCCAGTTGACCAGGTAGGGCCGCGCGCCGCGCGGATCGAACAGCAGGCGCAGGAGGTTGGGCGGCGCCGCCGCCTCGGGGGCGAAGTAGGCGATGAGCCGCATGGCGGCGCGGTTGGCCATGCGCACCTCCCAGCTCGGCCCGACGACCGCGGCCGGAAACGGCTCGTGGCGCTCGAGGATGAACTGGAGGGCGCGCCGGGCGGCCGCCAGCTCGGGGTCGTCGAGGGTCGTCTCGCGGTAATGGTCGGCGAAGCCCGCGGCGCGCAGCAGCCGGTTCCGCTCTCGCAGCGGCACGTCGAGGCTCTCGGCCAGGAGCAGCACCATGTCGCGGCTCGGCTGGGCGCGCCCGGTCTCGACGAAGCTCAGGTGGCGTGCCGACACGTCGGCCCTGAGCGCCAGCTCGAGCTGGCTCAGCTTGTGACGGCTGCGCCACTGGCGGAGCAGGGCGCCGAACTCGGCCGGTGGCATGGCTCGATTGTAGTTGTGCCGCCGCCAGGGGCGATGACCTGGGAGGTAATTGCGGCTGGATCGCGCCGGCGGCAGGCTGGACTCATGTCTGAATTTCTCCGCGTCGAACTGCCCCAGGGTCCCATCCGCTACCGCGACGAAGGCGACGGCCCGCCGCTGGTCTTCGTCCACGGCCTCCTGGCCGACGGCCGGCTATGGCGAAAGGTCGTCCCGCTCCTGGTCCCCGGGTTTCGCTGCATCGTGCCCGACTGGCCGCTCGGCTCGCACGAGCTGCCGATGAAGGGCGGCGCCGATCTGTCGCCGCCCGGGGTAGCCCAGCTCATCGCCGACTTCCTCGCCGCCCTCGACCTCGAGGACGTCACGCTGGTCGGCAACGATTCGGGCGGCGCGCTGTGCCAGATGGTGGCGGCCAGCCACCCGCAGCGGATCGGGCGGCTCGTCCTGACCCCGTGCGACGCGCTCGAGGTCTTCCCGCCGAAGGCCTTCGCCTACCTGCGCCGCCTCGCGGTCCTGCCCGGGCTGCCGGTGCTGATCGGCAAGCTCATGCACTGGAGCGACCGGCTGCGCCGCCACCCTCGCGCCTATGGCGGACTGACCCGCACGCCGCTGCCCGACGATCTCACTCGCAGCTGGATGCGCCCGATGGCCACCTCGCCGGCGATCCGCCGCGACCTGCGCGCGTTCATGGCCGGCATCACGCCCGAGCTCACGATGGCGGCCGCGCGCCAGCTGGCGGCGCACCCGCTGCCGACGCTCCTGGTCTGGGCGGCCGACGACCTCCACTTCACCGCCTCGCTGGGCGAGCGGCTGGCCGGGGCCATCCCGGGGGCGCGGCTCGTCCTCATCGAGGACTGCGCCGCCTTCCTGCCCGAGGATCAGCCGTGGCGACTCGCCTGGCATATCGCGGAGGTCGCTGGGCCGCGGACGGCCGTGGCCTGATGGGGCGGCGACCGATACAATGAGGCGTGCGAGGGGCGCTGGCGATCGCTCTCGTCGTGACCGCGGCGGCCTGCGGCGGTGACGACGACGGGCCCGGTGGCGGCGGGCGCGACGGTGGCGATCGCGGCGATGGCTCGGCGCCCGGCACCCCCGACGCCGGCCCGCCGATCGACTGCAGCGAGGTCGTCTGCCACTACGTCAGAGCGGACGGCGATCCCGGCGGCGACGGCGCGAGCTGGAGCGGCGCGTGGACCGAGCTGCCCGCGGAGCTCGAGCGCGGCCACGTCTACTACCTGGCCGCCGGCGACTATCCGGGCCACCGCTTCGACGACCCGGCCGACGGCGACGCGGTCATCACCGTGGTGCGCGCCACCGCCGGGGACCACGGCGACGGCGACGGCTGGGACGACGGCTTCGACGGCCGGGCGGTCCTCGGCCCGGTGGTGATCGCGCGGCCCGGCTACCGGCTCGACGGCCGCGGCCGCGGCATCGCGGTGCGGGCTCCCTTCGAGGGGGCGGCGCTGGTGGTGAGCGCCAACGACCAGGTCTTGCGCTCGCTCGACATCGACGGCGCCTTCGCCGCCGACGGAGACGGCCACCACGCGGGCGGCGGCTGCAGCGCGCTCGAGGTGTCGGGGGCCGCCGACGTGACGGTCGCCGACTGCGAGATCCACGACGCGGCCGACGACGGTGCCGTCCTCTACGACCTCACCGGCCTGCGCTTCGAGGGCAACCTGGTCCACGCGCTCCACGCCTGCGGCAACGAGAACGGCTGCGGAAACTGCTTCAACGGCCACAGCGACGGCCTCGAGATGTTCAACGTCGAGACCAGCGAGTTGCGCGGCAACCTGGTCTACGACGTGCGCAGCACCGCGACCGTCTTCTTCGGCAACTGGGGCACCAGCGACCAGTACAACGAGGACATCACGATCGAGAACAACCTGTTCTACGCGCCCGAGGTGGGGCTGGTGGTCTACATCCACTACGCCCGCAACATCCGCTTCCTCCACAACGTGGTGTGGGGCGTCCAGCAGGGCGGCTACGGCGGGCTGGCGATCGGACCGGAGGTCACCGACCTCGACATGTACAACAACATCATCCTGTCGGTGAACTACAGCCACGAAGGCGCCGCCTTCGATCCGGCCGAGCACCGCGGCGACCACAACCTCTTCGGCGTCGATCTCGGACAGTGGCCGTCGCAGGCCGGCGACGTCATCGCCGGCAACCCGGGCTTCACCGGCATTCCGGGGGTCAACGGCGCCCCGGTGGTCGACCCGACGCCGGACATGTTCACCCCGGGCGCCACCAGCAAGGCGGCGGACGAGGGCGTCGCCAGCGTGGACGGTCTGACGCTGCCGTCCCGGGACTTCTTCGGCGCCCAGCGCGACGAGCAGCCGGACCTCGGCGCCATCGAGCGCTGATCAGCTGCCGCGATCGTCGTCGTCGCCGCGCTCGCGGCGGTCGGGCACCAGGCGGCCGGCGACGCCCGCCAGCCCGAAGCGGATCATGAGCGCGATGAGCGCGATGAGCCCGGCGGCCAGCGCGAGCTGGTTCGCCCCGCCGCGCTCGTGCAGCAGCCGCGCGCGCACCAGGGCCAGCCCGACGTCGAGGCAGGCGACGGCGACCGCCAGCGCCATCCGGGGGCGAGTGGCCCGCCAGGAGCAGAGCGCGGCGGCGAGGAGCGCCAGCGCGGCGAGCGCGAGGCCCGAGATATGTAAAAGCGAGGCCATGTCTCAGTCCCTGTATGGCGTGTGTGTGGCAGGTGCTGCAACGGTGCTCCGCGTGAAGAGAGCGTGAAGCGCTTGTCGCCGTGCCGCTGGGAGTGATGGGATCGTCATGTGGCCACCTCCTGTCCCGTCTGCGGCGCGCCGCCCGAACGGGGCGTCCTGTGCGCCGGTTGCGCCGCGCCCATCCCGGATTGCGAATCACTGATTCCCGCCCACGTGAGCGCGCGTACCACCGACGAGCCGTGTGCATGGATCGTCGACCGCTTCGGCAACCCGCACGCGCTCGCCACCGGCAGGAGCATGGTGGGACGGCGGCCGCCGGCCGATGTGCTCCTGCTCAACGCGTCGGTGTCGCGCGAGCACGCCGAGCTGTCGGCCGCCGACTCGGGCACCGGTTGGCTGGTGCGCGACCTCGGCAGCCGCAACGGGACCTACATCGACGGCCAGCGAGTCAAGGCGCGCGCCGCGCTGGCCGACCGCGCGGTGGTGCGGTTCGGCGACGTGGGATTCCTCTTCCTCACCGGTCCAGTGGTGATGCCGGCGGTCGGCCTGCGCTCGCTGGCGACCGGTCACGCCGCCGACTCCGGGGCGTTCCGCATCATCCTGGCCGGCCCGGAGCGCGAGCTGTGCCTGGTCGGCGCGCACGGCGGTGACGGGGAGACCGCGCTCGGCGGCGCGCTGCTCCACCGCGCCCCGGGCGCCGCCGACTGGTTCGAGGTCAACTTGCCGCCGGTCGAGTTCCAGCTCCTGCGCGCGCTCGCCGCCCGCGCCGCTCTGGAGGCCGATTCGCCCTCGCGCGCGCGCGGCTGCGTGCCGACCAAGCAGCTCGCGCGCGACCTGCCGTTCCAGTCGCGCTACGCCAACGAGGAGAACGTTCGGCAGGCGGTCCGCCGCCTGCGCGCCACGCTGGGAGAGATCGGGGCCGCCGACCTCATCGAGGCGCAGCCGGGCCGCGGCTACTTTCTCACCTGGCCGGTCCGCGCCGGCTGAGGCGGCTCGCGGGCCGCGACCGGTTCAGCCGATGTTCTCGGAGGTGGCGGTGCGGGCGTGGATGTCGACCGTGATGGTCAAGGGACCGGCGCGCCGCTCGGTCGGGGCCGGCTCGCTCGCCCGCCGGGCCTCGAACTGGGTCCACCAGACCAGCGCCTCCGCCTCGTCCCAGGCGCGGTAGGCCGGCAGGCGCGCCAGCGCGCCGCGCAGCTCGAAGGCGCTCTTCGGGCGGTCGGCCGGGTCCTTGGCCAGGCAGGCCATGACCAGTGCCTCGAGCTCGCCGGGGATCGGGTTCTCGCTCCGCTCGGACGGTGGAACCGGCGGGGTCGAGACGTGGCGGACGCAGACGTCGACCGCCGTCTTGCCGTCGAACACGCGGGTGGCGGTCAAGAGGAAGTAGGCCACACAGCCGAGCGAGTAGAGGTCGCTCGGCGGCCCGACCCGGTCCGGATCGGTCACCGCCTCGGGCGCCAGGTAGGCCGGCGTGCCCATGATGACCTTGGTCGCGGTGTCGCCGTCGCCGGCCCGCGTGATCTCCTTGACCAGGCCGAAGTCGACCACCTTGGCGACGTCCGGCATGCGCCCGCGCCGGCACAGGATGATGTTGGCCGGCTTGATGTCGCGGTGCGAGAGGCCCATCGCGTGCGCCTCGTCGAGCGCGCCGCACACCTGGAGCAGGATGTGGATCACCCGCGGGGCCGGCTGGGCGCCCTCGCGCCGCACCAGCGACTCGAGGTCGATGCCGTCGAGGTACTCCATCGCGTAGTAGAAGACTCCCCCCGGACTCCGCCCGTAATCGAACACCGCCACCGTGTTGGGATGAGTGAGCCGGGCCATGTGTTGCACCTCGCGCTCGAAGCGCTTGACGTTGTCGGCGCCGTAGCGGCCGGCCGGCAAGAGCTTGACCGCGGTGGGGCGGCGGAGCAGGGCGTGGCGCGCCCGGTAGACCGCCCCCATGCCGCCCTCGCCGATCTTCTCGTCGAGCGTGTACTGGCCGAGCTGCATCGCCTCGCTCACCTGCTGCCGGAGGCCGTAGATGACGCGCGAGCCGGTGGTGGCGAGCAGGACGGCGATGGCGATGAAGAGCCCACCGCCGACCACGAAGGCCACCGGCGGCAACTCGAGCATCTCGGGGCTCCAGACGGCCATGCCGATGGCGGCGAACAGGAGCGGCAGGTAGGAGAGGGCGGTGACGGCGGCGGTGCGGCGTCCCGAGCTCGGCACCACGATCACGCGGCTGAAGACGATGAAGGTGTGCCAGATGAAGGCGCTCCAGACCGCGGCGCGCTTGTCGGCCGAGAAGTACGCGCTCATCCCGAAGGCGGTCCCGGTGATGAGGGCGTAGAGGGCGTCGATGGTGTAGAGCAGGCGCAGCGAGGAGCGGCGCTTCCTGAGGGCGAACTGCCAGGTGACCCCGAGGATGAAGAGGCCGGAGACCGAGAACACGTCGACGATCGCGACCCGCGCCGGTTCGAGCTCCGGATAGATCTCGTAGAGTCCGTGGACGAAGAAGACGAGGATCCAGAAGATCCAGAAGGCCAGCTTGGACAGGAGCGCGAGCCTCTCCTGCAGATAGGCGCGCATCTCCTCGCTGGTCGCGGTCGGGCTCCACGCCACCCGCCTGGTCGGTCGTTCCGGCGTTTCCGGCGCGGCGTCCGACGGGCGTCGAGCCATGCCCCATTATTGCCCGCCTCCGACCGGTAGGGCCGGGGTGGCGTCACGTCGGGTTCACGCGATGTGCAAACTTTGCGGGCGGTCACTGGCCACCAGGATTGCCACTCTGTGCGGTGTCCAGGGAGCCAGGGCACCGGCGGGGTCTCGGATTCCTGCGGCCGATCCGCGGCGGTTCGGACATTTCTGTCGCGAGGTGTGCCTGACACCGTGGTTTGCCCCCGGGTCAGACGTGGGAATCCTGCGGCACCCGGCTTGCACAGGCGTTTTTCCCATGTTCCGCCTCGCCGTCGCCTCCGCCTCGGTCATCGCCGTCCTGGCGATCGCGGGGGGCGCCCGGGCGCAGGCGCCGGAGCAGGGCAGCGGGGCCGGGTCGGCACCTGGCTGGCGGGCGGCCACCGGCCTCAAGGTCGAACAGTGGATCGCGCCGCGCGGGGGCGGGATGGGGCTCGACGTCAGGCTCACCCTGCCGGAGATGGAGCACGACCTCTTCTCGGTCGAGACCTTCAGCTGGGAGCGACTCGACGTCATGGAGGAGGAGCTCGATCCCGACGCCGCCACGGTCTACCAGGTGCTGGGCGTCAGGCACTGGTTCGGCGGCGCGCAGGCCGGCGTGTTCGCCGGAGCCCATGTGATGAGCTACGCCGCCGGCGACGCGCGCGGCCTCACCCCCTGGTTCGGCTTTCGCCTCGGGCGCGCCGGCGGCGGCCCGCACCTGGACGGCGAGGTCCGCCTGCTCGGGCTCGGCGTGGTCGGCTGGCGCGGCGGCGCGGTCGATACCGGCGAGCTCGCGGTCCGGGTCGGCGGCCCGCGCGTCGGCAGGTTCCGGCTGGGCGGCCGCGGCCGGCTGCGCAGCGTCGGCGAGGTTCAGCGCGAGGCCACGATATCTGCCGGAATCGAGACGCCCTGGCGCGGCCGACCGATCTTCGTCGGGCTCGGCGTCGAGAGGCTGGAGCGGGCGGCCGAGAGCGCGCCGGCCGCCGTCGATCCCGAGATGATGATGATGATGACGACCTCGGAGAGCGCGGCGCCGCGTCCGACCTCGGCCATCATGCTCCAGCTCGAGGTCGACATGGAGCTGCCGCGCTCGCTGGCCGACTAG